>Ga0302322_100002760_pt1 | contig 14917 bp, 15 predicted proteins | sample Fen_T0_2_FD_203757 | JGI IMG/M metagenome (GOLD analysis project Ga0302322, IMG submission 203757) | Peat permafrost microbial communities from Stordalen Mire near Abisko, Sweden - Fen_T0_2 | ecosystem: Environmental > Terrestrial > Soil > Wetlands > Permafrost | place: Sweden: Abisko... | reverse complement strand
GTACTATTGTTTTTTACTAAAATCCCGGAGAATAACTTGAGCGGCATTGCGCCCGGGTTGACCGGTGATGCCGCCTCCCGGGTGGGTGCTCGCGCCGCTCAAATACAGGCCTTTCAAAGGTCCGCGGTACTGGCTGAGTTCAAGCGCAGGCCGCAGCATGAACATGTTTGGCAGGCTCATAGGCAAATGCGTGATGTTGGCCCGCGGCATCCCAAACATGCGTTCCAGATCCATTGGGGTATCAATGAACTTGTCGATTACCGCCGAGCGCACATTCGGAGCGTATTCGGCCAGTTTTGCCAGCAGTTTTTCCGCAGCCTGCTCGCGCAGATCTTCCCAGTTTTTTCCATCCGCCAGTTGGTACGGGAAATATTGCCCCCACAGGTTAAGGGTATGTTTTCCCGGAGGCGCCATCTCTGGATCGGCCGCTGAAATCGTGGTTGCCATCAGCAGCGGTTCTGCAGACATGAGGCCAGCGCGGTGGTCGGCAGAGGCGCGGCGCGCGTAATCCATGTCCGGGCAGATCCACTGCAAGGCGATATGCTGCGGGCCGTTCTGGCCGGGCAGGGCAGTGTAATCGGGCAGTTCGTTCAATGCCACGCGCACGGCCAGGCCCAAGCCGTTGCCAAGCTCCAGCGCATCGATCTTTTTGCGCGCTCTCGTGGCGACGGTTTCGCCCAACAAGCCCATGGTCGTCTGGATATGTGCCGCTGAAACGACTTTGCTCGCGCTGACTGTTTCGCCATTTCCAAGGCGGATGCCGGTCACCCGGTTCCCGCGGGAGAGGATTGTTTCCACCGGGCAGTCAGTATGAATTTCACCGCCGTAGGCCCGGATCATGGCCGCCATGGCGCTGGTCAGCATTCCGACGCCGCCGCGCGGATGCGTCGCCCCGAAACTGTGATGGTTAAGATACCAGGCTGTTGCGAACGCTCCAAACGGCTCATCGATCCCCAGCCCGGACTGGAGGCCGGTCCAGTTCACGGCCGCCTGGACTTTTGGGTTTGAGAAGTAGCGCTCCACCAGTGCGGCGGTGCTCAGCCGCAGCATGTTCGCCATGCTTAGCGGGGAATGCACCCGGGTCAGAAAGCCGCCGCCCAGCGTCCGCGCCAGGTTGAACGGGCTGGGGCTCACATTCATCGATTCGTTGATCACTTCCATTACCGGCATGCAATCACGGGCAAAGCGGCGGTAGGCTTCGGCATCCTGAGCAGAAATCGCGGAAATGCTTTCGCAAGTTTGCTCGATATCGCGCCAGAACATCAGGTGCGAGCCGTCAGCATACGGCGCAAAGAGCATGGGGTCCAGAAAGGCATGGGAATACCCGTATTTAGCCAATTCCAGTTCTTCGATGATCGGAGCCAGGTTCACCATGTTTGGGATCGAGCCGCCCATGTCGAATTTGAAACCGTTGAAAAAATCCTGCGTAATGACCGCACCACCCACCAATGGCTGGCGCTCAAACAGGCCAACGCGATACCCGGCGCGGGCCAGGTACCCGGCGCAGGTCAGGCCGTTGTGGCCGGCCCCAATAAGTATGACATCGTAATCGCTCATCAGATTAATTCAACCTCCGCGTCGCGATAAAACTGTTTTGTCCACTGGCGATATTTTCCAACGGGAAATGGCGGAAGTAACGCGCGATTATTCATAAAATTGTTTAATCTACCCTTCAATTTGTAATTTTTTTAGCCGTGTCGACTGTGGCTCAATCTGGCGGGCGATATTCACCCCAGACATGATCGCACTTTCGTGGCAATCGACATCGTGAGTGTAAAGCCCAGCAAACCAAAGGTTGTTCTGTCCCTGGTAGGCGGGCAGGGCTTGTTGAGTCTTGAAATAGGCTCTGTTTACCTTGGCGTGGAGATATTGGGTTGTCTCATAAAGTTTTTCTGGCAGCTGCGTATCATAAGTGACCCAACTTTTGAAGATGGGACGATTCGGACTCAGCCAGGGCTTGTAAATCGTATACGATGAATGGCGACCGTCGTAGCGTGTATTGACAAGCGACCAGGCTCTTCTATCTGTGGGCATTAGTCTTTCGTCACTGTGAACAGCAATGGTCGTTTGGAAATATTCCACTTGATTGAGAATGGCGCGGACAGGTTCGGTGAAAGATAGATCCTTGACCAAATCGGCGGCTTGGTTGGCATTTGTCGCTATGACAAGGTGATCGAAGATGTGCGTCTGTCCGTTGAGCTCGCGGACGGTATACACATTATCAGCGTAGGTGATGCTTGAGATGGTCGTGCCCAGCTTGATGGTCGTCTGATCGAGCGTCCGCTGAAGCGCCTGCACGTACGTTTGGGTCCCGCCTGCGATCTCTGTCCAGATAAATGGTTTTAGTCCACTGAGCTGATGTTTGTAGCTGTAACGCAGGACGTTGTACGCGACAAAGTCATTGAAATCTTCCGGTTCGCAACACCAACTTGCCAACAGAAAAGGATTGATGAATTCCTTTCTGAATTTCTTTGTAAGCGGCAGGCTTGCGAGATAATCCTGAATGGTGAGTTGGATATCGCGGTTGTCATTGAGCTGGCGTGCTTGTGTAAGGACATATTGGAGTTGTAAAAAGTTGAGGATGTGCTGAGGCGTCAATGAGCGCCAGATCAATTTTCCATCGCGTAGGGGAGGCAGGTACGTGAGACGGCTGTGATCGGTTGGATAGAAAGAAACGGTCATTTCAAATGCCCGCAACGGAACTTCTAAAATTTTCAGCAATTTCACAAAAGTTGGGAACATGGCTTCTGAGAAAAATTCAAAGCCCGCATCAATGCCGACTGGAGTACCATCTACATCAACATAAACCGTGTCTGCATGTCCTCCCAATCTGGTTTCTTTTTCAAACAAAGTTACCTGATGATGATCGTTCAAAAGCCAGGCGGTTGATAGCCCCCCGCCACCACCGCCAATAATGCCAATCCGCATATGAATCTCCAGTGTTGTAAAGTTGTGCCATTATAATCAATAAATCTTTTAGAACAATTGAATGCGGTGAACAAGCTAAAGAAATGGCAAATCGATTTTGCTGTGTTGCTTGAATTTATATTTTGGAGTTGAATAAATGATTTTAGAAGCAGCAATTTTGGATGTATTACCTGGCAAGGAAAAAGAATTTGAAGAGACGTTTGCAAATGCTTCACCCCTCATCGCCAGCATGAAAGGATATATCTCGCATCAATTACAGCATTGCATCGAAGCGCCCAATCGTTTTCTTTTATTGGTGCAATGGGAAACGCTGGAAGCACACACGGTTGGTTTTCGTGAGTCGTCTGAATATCAGGAATGGCGGAAGTTGTTGCATCACTTTTATGATCCGTTCCCTGTTGTGCAACATTATGAGTTGAGTTTTTCAAATCCAGCATAAGGTGATCATATGGCACAGGTCAAAATTTATGGTGTCAAAGAACAGTTGAACCCGATCAAGGGTCAGCTTTCAGATGTGATTCACTCATGTGTTGTGGATGCGCTGTCCTTTCCGATAGAAAAGCGAGCGCACAGGTTTTTCCCTTTGGAAGCGGATGATTTTTATTATCCCGTTGGACGCTCACCTCGTTATACGATTATCGAGATCAGTATGTTTGAGGGTAGAACAATTGAGACAAAGAAACATCTCATCCGCTTGTTGTTCGAGCGCACCGAACAAGTGTTAGGACTCAGCCCGAATGATCTTGAGATCACCATCACCGAAACGCCCAAACATAATTGGGGCTTTCGTGGACAGCCCGGTGATGAGATCGGCTTGAACTATAAAGTTGAGGTGTAGTTCTTGTTTTGAAGATTTAGTTTTAAGTCATAAGCCGTAGTGCGTTTTGGATTTTGCCCCTTGACGCTTCCGCATGAGAAGCATAGAATAGCGCCCAACATGCTTAATTCTGTCCGCTTTTATTTTGCGTATTACTTTACGGCTCCCACTCGGTTGCCGTTGGTGACGCTTAAGTAGACAGAGCACAAATTCTGTAACTAAGGGCGAGACCAAACGGTCTCGCCCTTTTTGTTACGTCAACAAGGAGCGCACCAATGCCAACCCGTGGAGTGCGCGGCGCAACCACAGTCGCCGCCGACGAACCAGAACTCATCCTGCAAGCTACGCGCGAACTGCTGGAGGAGATACTGACAGAGAACGAAAATATGAAGCCTGAGGATATCGCCAGCGCCATCTTCACTGTGACGGAAGACCTCGCTTCAACCTTCCCCGCGCAGGCTGCCAGACAAATGGGCTGGAGTCTTGTCCCGATGCTTTGTGCTCGTGAAATTCCCGTGCCAAACAGTTTGCCGCATTCCATTCGTGTGCTTGTCCATTGGAATACGGACGCGGCGCAGAACGAAGTGAAGCATATTTATTTGCGTGATGCGGTCAAGCTAAGACCCGACTTGGTTGCCGCACAATAATTGTTTTTAGGAGAAATCATCATGATGATCATAATGAAAGCCAACGCCACCCCGCAACAGGTGGAAGCAGTGATAGAGAAAGTTAAATCCGCTGGGTTGAACGTCCACCTCTCGCAAGGAGTCGAAGCGACGATCATTGGCGCCATTGGCGAGACGCACAACATTCCCACCGAACGCTTCGAAGGTTTGGAAGGTGTGGAACTTGTCCAGCGCATCACCCAGCCATACAAACTTGCCTCGCGCCAATTCCATCCCGAAGACTCGGTCATTTCATTGCCTGGATTCAACGTTGGTGGGAATCAGATCGCTGTCATTGCGGGACCGTGTTCAGTGGAGAGTCGCTCTCAGATCATGGAAACAGCTATCGCTGTGAAAGAGGCGGGAGCGTCCGCTTTGCGTGGAGGAGTGTTCAAGCCTCGCACGTCGCCCTATTCCTTTCAGGGACTCGGCGAAGAAGGACTCGAATTGCTTGCCGAGGCGCGTGAGAAAACAGGACTGCCTATCGTGGCTGAGATCATGTCGCAGGTGCAGGTGGATTTGATGGTGAAGTATGTGGATGTGTTGCAGATCGGTGCACGCAACATGCAGAACTTCAATCTGCTTCGCGCTATTGGCGAGACACGCACCGCCGTGTTGCTCAAGCGCGGACTCTCCGCCACGGTTGAAGAATTGCTGATGTCCGCCGAATATATTTTGGCGGGCGGAAACAATCGTGTGATGTTATGCGAGCGTGGCATTCGCACATTTGAAACATCCACGCGCAACACAACGGATATCAATGCTGTCCCTGTTTTGAAAAATTTAACTCACCTGCCAGTGATCCTTGACCCATCTCACTCCACAGGTTATTCAGAATATGTCGCCGCCATCGCGCGTGCTGGCATCGCCGCAGGCGCAGACGGGCTCATCATCGAAGTACATCCCAACCCTGCGAAGGCTGTCTCGGATGGCAGACAATCACTCAAACCTGAAGCCTTTGCCGCGATGGTGAAACAGGTCGGTCAGATCGCGCAGATCATGGGACGCACTCTCGCTTCAGTTGAGATGTCGTCGAAGCATGGTTGGGCGTAAATAGTAGGGGCGAGGTCTCCCCGCCCATGGTTCGCAATCAAATAAAAGGGGCGAGAAGATCTCGCCCCTACAAAACATAAAAAGGAATTTTCACTATGATGATCATCATGCACCCAGGTGCACCCAAAGAACAAATTGACGCAGTCATTGCCGAGATTGAAAAACAGAAATTATCCTCACATCCCATTTTCGGCGTTGAGCAAACCATTATCGGCGCCGTCGGTGACGGACACTACGTTGCGAAAGAAATTTTCGAAGCGCTTCCAGGTGTGCTTGAAGTCCAGCGTATTTCCAAACCGTACAAACTGGCTTCACGTCAATTTCACCCGCAGGATTCTGTTTTTGAACTTGACGGTTTTACCGTCGGTGGTACGGAAGTTCCCATTATTGCTGGTCCTTGTTCTGTTGAATCCAAAACACAGATTATAGAGATCGCTCATGCCGTCAAAGAAGCGGGAGCGAATGCGTTACGTGGCGGTGTCTTCAAGCCTCGCACCTCACCGTATGCCTTTCAAGGTCTTGGCGAAGAAGGTCTCGAATACATGGCAGAAGCCCGCGCGCAAACTGGTTTGCCCATCGTTGTCGAAGTGATGGCAGTTTCACAGATCGCCATGATGGAAAAATATGTGGACGTCTTTCAACTTGGCGCGCGCAACATGCAGAACTTCAATCTGCTCCGTGCCATCGGCGAAACTCGCACGCCTGTCCTCTTCAAGCGCGGCATGTCTGCTACGATCGAAGAGATGCTCATGGCAAGCGAATACATTCTCAGCGGCGGCAACACGCGTGTTATCCTCTGCGAACGTGGCATCCGCACGTTCGAAACTGCCACTCGCAACACTACCGATATCAACGCCATCCCTGTCCTCAAAAATCTCACGCATCTGCCCATCGTCATTGACCCCTCGCACTCCACGGGTGACTCCGCTTATGTTTCATCCATTGCCAGAGCAGGTGTTGCCGCAGGCGCGGATGGCGTCATCGTCGAAGTCCACACCGATCCTGCGCACGCCATCTCTGATGGCAAACAGTCGCTCACGCCTGAAGCATTTGCCAAGATGGTGAAGCAGGTCAAAGCGGTGGCTGAAGCGGTGGACCGTCGCCTCGTCTCTCAACATGCCACAGCCTGACTTTAATCTCGCAGAGTCTAAGATCGCCATCATCGGATTAGGATTGATGGGCGGCTCGCTCGCATTGGGATTGAGAGGCAAGTGCGCCGCTCTCTATGGATGCGATCCGCATCTTCCTACCATCGAGCTGGCTCTGTCCCAACATATCGTGGACTACGCTGATAGCGATCCTGCCAAGCTCCTGCCCGAAGTGGACTTGGTTATCCTATCCGCGCCCGTCCCTGCGATTCTGAATCTGCTTGAAAAGTTACCAACATATATATCAAACCCCTGCATCGTTATGGACATGGGTTCAACGAAAAAGTTGATCGTTGAATCCATGTTACAACTGCCCGAACGTTTCGACCCCATCGGCGGGCATCCCATTTGTGGTAAAGAAAAACTTTCGCTTGCCAACGCTGAACGAACGTTATACTACGCCGCTCCGTTTTTGTTGACTCCGCTTGAGAGAACATCGCCACGAGCCTTATCTGCCGCCAACCAAATCATCGAAGCCCTTGGCGCAAAAGCAAGTATCCTCGATGCCACCGAACATGATCGAATTCTGGCATCCACGAGTCATTTGCCTTTTCTACTTTCTTCTGCACTAGCCCTCGCGACATCCGAAGATGTTTCATCTTTCCTTGGACCTGGTTTCAAGTCCACAAGTAGATTGGCAGGGACATCTTCATCCATGATGTTGGGCGTTTTACAAACCAACCGAGAAAATGTTATGAACGCCCTGCACGAATTACAAAAACAGTTAACTGAAATCGAATCCGCTTTATCTGCAGAAGACTTCAAAAAACTCGAAGCCATTCTGAACGAAGCACAAAACAAACACCAGAAATTTACTGCTTAATGATGCCAACTCTTCCGCCTTCCCTCGCTATTACTACAATTAACCACGCCTTCAATGCTACCGTCCGTGTGCCTGGCTCCAAGTCATTGACCAATCGCGCTTTGTTGATCGGAGCTCTTGCAAATGGGACCACACATTTGACGAACGCTTTGTTCTCCGACGACTCACGTTACTTCGCCAAAGCCCTGCAAACCCTCGGCTTCGATGTTCAATTGGATGAGGCAAACTTCTCAATGATCGTCACAGGCTTGGGCGGAAAAATCCCTGTAAAGAAAGCCGAACTCTTTATCGGCAACGCAGGCACCGCAGCACGTTTCCTTTCCGCTTTTCTTACGCTTGGACATGGCGAATATATTCTCGATGGTGAACCCCGCATGCGAGAACGTCCCATTGGCGATTTGATGGATGCTCTCAATCAGTTAGGCGTGGGGATGGAAGCCAAAAACAATTGTCCACCCGTAGAGATATTTGCAAAAGGTTTATCTGGTGGGAAGACAAAAATCACTGGCGATATTTCATCGCAATTTTTATCTGCTCTGCTTATGGTTGCCCCGTATGCCCAAAGCCCGATCGAAGTGACCCTGTCCACTGACCTCAACTCCAAACCCTACGTGGATATGACTATCAACATCATGCAAGACTTTGGTGTAGAAATCGAACGTGATGGCTACAATCGTTTCACCATTCACCCCGCTTCCTATTTACCAATTACCAGTTATCCTATTGAAAGTGACGCCTCCGCTGCATCCTACTTTTTCGCCGCTCCTGCCATTTGCGGTGGGACGGTCAAAGTGGAAAACATCTCGCGCAAATCCGTGCAAGGCGATATCGGTTTTTTGGATGTACTTCAACAAATGGGATGCGTTGTCACTGAATTCGACAACTCGCTCGCGGTCCACGGTCCATCGTCCATCGTCGGAATTGACATAGATATGCGTGACATCCCTGACACCGCCCAAACCCTAGCTGCTATTGCGCCCTTCGCCTCGTCGCCAACAAGAATTCGCGGCATCGCCTCCGCTCGCGTCAAAGAGACGGATCGAGTCCACGCAACTTGTACCGAACTCCAACGACTCGGCGTCAGCGTGGAAGAGCATGAGGATGGCATGACCATTCATCCCGTAGAAAAGATGCGAGCAGCTTCCATCCAAACGTATAATGACCACCGTATGGCAATGTCCTTTTCGTTGATTGGCTTGCGCTTTGATGGTGTTACGATTGAGAATCCAGCCTGCGTATCCAAAACATTTCCCAATTTCTTTGAAGTGTTGGAAACTCTGCGATGATTCAACTTGGTTTAATCGGTTATCCGCTTGGACATAGTCTGTCACCAAAGATCCACACCGCTGCCCTCAAAGCTTGTGGACTTAATGGCGACTATTCCTTATTCCCTATCCACCCTGATGACAAGCTGGGACTGAAAGATTTACTTAACCGTGTCCGTTCTGGCGAGATAAACGGGCTCAACGTCACTATTCCTCACAAACAAAATGTGATCGAATTTATGGACGAACTCACACCAACAGCCAAAGCCATCGGTGCGGTCAACACGATTTATTTGAAAGATAAAAAACTCATCGGTGATAATACCGACGTGCACGGCTTCTTATCTGATCTCAAACGAGTGGCAAATTCTTCATTCCACATTCCGTATTCTGCATTAGTCCTTGGTGCAGGTGGTTCTGCTCGTGCAGTCGTGTATGCTTTGCTCAATGCTGGCTGGAAAGTAACTGTTGCTACCCGCCGTATCGAACAAGCTCAGCAACTTGCGAATTCATTTCCTGATTACCAATTACTAGTTACAGATTTGGAAAATCTTCAATCTCTAATTTCTACTTTCTCGTTGTTGGTCAACACCACTCCCCTTGGCATGACCCCAAATATTGATCAATCGCCTTTGCCAGAAAATTTATCATTGCCTTCAAATACTTTTATTTACGATTTAGTCTACAATCCCAGAGAAACAAAACTGGTACGAGACGTCCATTCACAAGGACTGTCCGCTGCGACAGGACTGGGAATGCTCATCGAACAAGCCGCTCTCGCTTTTGAAATATGGACAGGCGCAAACGCAGATCGAATCGCTATGCGAGATGCGGTCGCATGAAGCGCATCCTTGAAGCGGCACATGATGGTTGGTTGGGCGCTAAAGAAAATTTTATCCCCGGACTGGTGATCATCTTTTTTGCGGCATTGTTGGTTGCTTCTTATTATGCCTTTGCTTCTGTTCGAGAAGCCTTGGAAGGATTGCAGGCTCTGCGCGATTCTTGGGGATTGGGATTCTCGATGCTAACCAGTGCCATTGGAGCCGGTTTAATTCCAGGATTGTATTTGATGATTGTTGGAAAGAACCGACGCAACCAACGTGGATATCTTGACCTGCTTTTCACTTCTCTCGTTTGGGCAACCGATATAATCTGGATCGATTATTTTTATCGATTTCAAGATTGGTTTTGGGGACCCTCGGTCATATTTGGAATTGTGATTGCTAAAATGCTTCTCGACCAATTCGTCTTCACGCCGTTTTTAAGCATTCAACATATTGCCATTGGACTTCGTTTCCGTGACTTGAACTATGACTTCAAGGCGCTCAGACAGGCTTTGAAAGATGATTGGATTCTCAAAGTGATTATCCCCATGATGGTAAGTTGCTGGCTCACTTGGATTCCCGGAACATTGGTAGTGTATTCCTTGCCTCTCCCACTGCAACTTCCGCTCATGGTTCTCATTCAATGTTTCTTTGCACTGGAGATGGCTTTTGTTTCCAGCAAGATGACTGATTCCTACGCTATTTGATGATTGGAGTTTTGTATGCCTTTACGTTTTCTCACCGCCGGTGAATCTCACGGACCATCGCTAACTGCCATCCTCGATGGCATGCCCGCTGGACTCTCCATTACACCAGACATCATCAACAAAGACCTTACCCGTCGCCAACAGGGATACGGTTCTGGCGGACGCATGAAGATCGAGAAAGACACTGTGCAAATCCTTGGCGGAGTCATGGCTGGCGAGACCACTGGTGCACCGATTGCCTTGCTTGTAAATAACGATGACCATGTCAAATGGAAAGGCAAAGAAGTGGAACCGATGACTGCCCCTCGCCCAGGGCACGCGGACTTAACAGGCGCAGTCAAATATGGTTACAAGGATTTACGTCCCGCTCTTGAACGAGCCTCCGCCAGAGAAACAACCATGCGTGTTGCCACAGGAGCGGTCTGCAAGCACTTCCTCAATCAGTTCGGTATCATCGTTGGCGGATATGTTTCCTCCATCGGTGAAGTCCAGGCGGATTTTGGCGACATGTCTTATGAAGAACGCTTCACTCGTGCAGAAGAATCGGATGTGCGCTGTCCCATCGAATCATCGGCATCGAAAATGCGAGATGAAATCGAAAAAACCATTCACGGCAAAAATACGTTGGGCGGCGTTCTTGAAATTGTTGCACTCAATCTTCCCGTTGGGCTCGGTAGTTTCGTGCAATGGGACCGTCGCCTCGAAGCCAAACTGGCGATGGCGGTTATGTCCGTGCAAGCCATAAAGGGTGTGGAAGTTGGGGATGCGTTCGAGAATGCCCGACGAATTGGCACACTCGCTCATGACCCAATCACGTTAGATGATCAAAAGCTGAACGTTGAACGCTTGTCAAATCGAGCGGGCGGAACGGAAGGTGGAGTTTCAAATGGACAACCCATCATCATCCGTGCGGCGATGAAGCCTATTGCTACAACTCTTGTGCCACAACAAACCGTCGACCTTGCTGTTGGCGAGAACGCTCCCACCAAATACGAACGCTCTGATTTTTGTCCAGTGCCGCGCGCAGTTCCCATCTTGGAAGCGATGGTCGCCTTTGTGCTGGCTGAGGCGCTTATTGAAAAACTTGGCGGCGACTCAATAAACGAGATGAAACCAAGATTTGAATCCCTGCGCAAAGCTACGTTAGGAGATTTGCCCATGGATAACACCTCTCACGTGTTTTGGGAATAACTTGCTGATGATGGTTTACTTTAGTAATATCCATTTGTTTATTGGACTTGTTGCTCTTGTAATTGTTCTGATTATCTTGTGGACACAAAAGAAAAGTTTTTCCTACCTGCTTTTCTTTACTATATTTTGGATATATATGATGGGCGTGGTCAGCGTGGTCGTCTTTCCATTTCCGATCAACATGTCCAATGCAAATTTCAAGCCAGATATAAATCTTATTCCTTTTGATTTTGGTTATTGTGACCCTCGTGTTCTTTCGCTTTGTATTAGGAATCTTTATGAAAACATCCTGCTTACAATCCCTTTCGGTTTTGGAATTAGTTTTATTGTCCGTGTCAAATCTAAAAATATATTCTGGCTGGCATTGACAGTTGGATTTATCTTCGAACTTTCTCAACTCGTCGTATCTTTTGCAATAAGAAGTTCGTTTCGCGTTGTGGATGTCAATGATGTCATACTCAATGCCATGGGTGTACTTATCGGTTATGGAATCTTTAGAATCTTTGGCTGGCTGTATTTCACGGTGATTCATAAACTCCAAGCACAACCTCGCTATATCTTTGCTGATATCTATGATATAGTCCGCCAACCCAAACAGAACACGTAATACGAACCATATATCCTTATGTTAAACATTTTCCTCTACGGTCCTTCAGGCGCAGGCAAATCCACAATTGGGAAAGTCCTTGCGCGCAATCTCAATCTACCATTCGTAGATTCTGATCAAATGCTTGAACAGAATGCAGGAATATCCATTCCACAAATTGTGACAGAACAAGGCATGCCAACTGTGCGAGACTTGGAAACAACCACTCTGAAACAGATCATAAATAGCAGCGAATGCGTTGTTGCATTGGGCGGTGGTGCTTTATTGCGTGATGAGAATCGTGCGTTGGTTGAGCAGGGCGGACGGGTGATTTTGTTGAGCGCAGAATTGTCAACGCTCATCGAACGATTGCAAAATGATCCGAATGAGCGCCCACTTCTGGCGGGTGACTTGCAATCGAAACTTGCATCGTATCTTGATGGGCGCGCTGATCATTATGGTTCTTTTCCCTTCAAAGTTCAGGTGGATGGAAAGACGCCCGAGCAAATTGCCCGTGAGATTCAAATTCTCTTGGGACGGCATCATCTCTCCGCGATGGGGGAGTATGACGTTCAGGTGGGGCAAATTAAAACCCTGCCTTATGCAAACTCGATCATCGTTACCGATGAAAACATAGCGAAACATCATCTTGAAAAAATCAAGCGGGCAATTGGCGTGGAGGCAAGAGCTATCATCATCCCTGCTGGTGAGGAACATAAAAATCTCGAAACAGTTTCTCGTTTGTGGAAAGCTTTTCTCGAAAATGGATTAGACCGTAAGAGTACCGTCATTGCCCTCGGTGGCGGTGTGATCAGTGACATGTCAGGCTTTGCCGCTGCTACCTACATGCGTGGCATCAACTGGATCGGCATCCCGACGACTTTGCTCTCGATGGTGGACGCATCGCTGGGAGGCAAGACTGGTATTGACTTGCCCGAAGGAAAAAACCTCATCGGTTCTTTCTATCCTCCGAAGCTGGTTCTTGCAGACCCAAGCCTTTTACTCACCCTGCCTGAACGCGAGTTGATCTCTGGCATGGCAGAAGTGGTCAAGCACGGAATCATCTCTGACCCTGAATTGTTCGAACTATGTTCGCGCGGCATGGATTGGGTCAAAGCCAATCTTGAAGAGATTGTCAAACGTGCGATGGCGGTGAAGATAAAAGTGATCGAGGAAGATCCATATGAAAGAGCATTTCGTGCCGCGTTAAACTTGGGACACACGGTTGGGCATGCCGTTGAGTTAACCAGTAAATTCGACTTGCGACACGGTGAAGCGGTTGCAATTGGAACAGTTGTTGAAGCGAAGTATGCCGAACAGATCGGGATCGCAGAAAAAGGTTTAGCTGATAAGATTGCAGGGACAATGTCCGCTTTGGGATTGCCGATTCAGATTCCAGATGAAATGCCGCGCGAGAAGATCATCGCCGCAATGCGAGTAGACAAGAAGAAGACTGCAAAAGCGATCCGTTTTGCTTTGCCAGTGAAGATTGGCAAAGTGGAGTTGGTGAATGTGAGTGACTTAGAGAGTGTCTTGGAGTAATTATGAAAATACTAATCTTGCATGGACCCAACTTAAACTTGCTCGGCACGCGCGAACCTGAAGTGTACGGCTCGATGACTCTCGATGATATCAATAATAAGCTGATCGAACTTGGTAAAGAATTGGGTGCTGAAGTCAAATGCCTGCAATCAAATCATGAAGGCGCATTGATCGATGCTCTGCACGATGCGCGGACTTGGGCGAGCGGTGTAGTGTTCAACCCTGGCGGATACACTCACACATCCATTGCCTTACGCGATGCGATCAGTGCCATCGTGATTCCTGTTGTGGAAGTGCATCTCTCGAATGTGTACGCGCGCGAAGAATTCCGGCATGTTTCGATGGTTTCGGCGGTGTGTAAGGGCAAGATCAGTGGCTTCGGTTGGAGGTCATATTTGCTCGGGCTGAGAGCGTTGGCAGAATTGTTAGAGGATAAACAAAAGTAATTCGGACGGTGACAGGTTGAAGGTCCAGTTTGAGGCGTAGGGGATTCGTTGGGTAAGTATCCTTGTTTTTGTTGCGTCAAAGTTTATTATCGGTTAAAGTAAATTCATCGATTAACCGATTTGTTCTTATATTAGTCTAATCAGTAAACCTCATATTATCCAGTAACATTGATTCGGTAAAGTTCTTTGTGCTGTTCGTTGAATGACTGTTCTAAACAGTGTATGAATGGAAGGCTATGAACGAACCGTCAAGTTCACGTAAAGACATATTACGAAATCGTTTGGTTCGCCTTCGCGAACGCATTAGAGGGATGCTTCCGTTCGCGTCGGGTGTGCTGGCAACCTTGCTGACTTTAGTTCTGTATCATTTTCTTTTTCCCGTAAATCAGTTAACGAAGAGTCAAGTGGATACTGCGATTGCAAGTGCAATGGCGTCTGCCACACCACGCCCGGCTTTTTCAACGAGTGTCTATCAGATCATTCAACCTTCGCTGGTTTTGATCGAGGTGGATCTGAAAGATCATGACAAAGGTTTGGGGAGCGGCGTGATTATTGATGATGCCGGTGATATTTTGACAAGCCTGCATGTGGTAAGGGGTGCTTCAAAAATTTCGATCGTGTTTGCGGATGGTACGCACTCTGATGGGGTAGTGACTTCGTCACAGCCTGAACATGATATTGCAGTTTTGCACGCGACTGTCATGCCGCAATTGTTTGTGCCCGCCACATTGGGGAGTCCGGGTGCGTTGCAAGTGGGGGATGAAGCGTATGTGGTTGGCAATCCTTTTGGTTTATTTAGTTCAATGAGTTCGGGTGTGATCTCAGGCTTTGATCGCACATTCACACCAGAGACCAGCAATGTTACGCTGAAGGGCTTGATTCAAATTGATGCGGCTGTGAACCCGGGTAATTCAGGCGGCCC
>Ga0302322_100002757_pt1 | contig 14924 bp, 12 predicted proteins | sample Fen_T0_2_FD_203757 | JGI IMG/M metagenome (GOLD analysis project Ga0302322, IMG submission 203757) | Peat permafrost microbial communities from Stordalen Mire near Abisko, Sweden - Fen_T0_2 | ecosystem: Environmental > Terrestrial > Soil > Wetlands > Permafrost | place: Sweden: Abisko... | reverse complement strand
CCGCGGTTGGTTGATGAGGGCCTGGCCGATGCCCAGCCGCTGACGCATTCCGCCCGAATAGCCGCCGATCCGCCGGTGCGCCGCGCCGGTAAGGCCGACGATCTCAAGCACCTCGTCAACGCGTTTGCGCAGATCAGCTCCAGCCAGACCGTGGAGCCGGCCCACAAGGTTCAGCAGCTCGCGGCCTTTCATCCAGCCGTAGAAGCGTGGGTCCTGGTCCAGATAGCCGATGTTGCGGGCCAGGTCCCCTCCGGTCGCGCCGATGCGGACCCCGGCCACGTAGCCGGTGCCGTCCGTCGCCGTTGCCAGACCGGTAAGGAGCCGCAGCGTTGTTGTCTTGCCCGCCCCGTTGGGTCCGAGGAAGCCGAAGATGCTGCCGCTCGGGACCGTCAGGTTGAGCGCCTGGAGGGCCGTCACCCCGCCGCTATAGGTCTTGCTCAGGCCCGTCGTCACGACGGCCGCCTCCTCGGTCGCGGGCAGAGCCGGCCACGTGGCCAGGATCCCGGCGATCGAGTCCGTCGCCGGCGCCGCAGCCACGCCTTCGGCTTCCATGCCGCGCGAGTCGTCACGGCCGACGAAGAAGTACAGCAGCGGACCGATGAGGTTGACCAGGGCGATGATGAACGCCCACATCGCCTTGCTGTCGCCGCGGACCCGCCGATCCTCCTGAAAGAGGTCGTACAGGGCGTAGATCATCAGCCCGACCTGGAGGATCAGCACGGGAATCAGGACGAGCGCGACGGTTGCGACGTCCACGTTGGAATTGTTCGACAGGCTCATCGGACCGATTTTCGCACGCGGCAAGGCACGGCGACGTCCTACTCCGGTATGACCCTCAGGCGTCGCGGCCCGGCCTCAGCCCCCGAAGTCGCGGTGGAACGACGCCGGATCTGGCAGCGGCAGATCCGGCCGGACGCTCGCCACCCAGTCGCGCAGCGCCCGCAGGCTGGTCTCGAAGGCGACCTGCTCCCATGGGATCTCATGCGCCCCGAACGGCCTGGTCTCGAGCGACTCCCTGGTCGTGATTGGAAGACCGCCGGTAATCCGGGCCACAAAAGCCACGACAACGATCGCGGCCGGGACGCGGGAGTACAGGCCCAGGATCGCCTCCGGCTCGACCTCGAGCCCGGTTTCTTCGAGGGTCTCGCGGATGGCCGCGTCCCGGACCGTCTCGTCGATCTCGAGAAAGCCGCCGGGTTGGGCCCACAGGCCGTAGCCGGGTTCGATGCCGCGGCGGATCAACATGACCTGGCCGCTCTCGTCGATCGGCAGGGTCGTAACGACCAGGCGGGGATTGACGTAGAAGACGAACCCGCAGCTGGGACAGGCGTGCCGATCGCGGTCCTCACCTTCGACCGCGCCGAACCGCAGCTCCGTGCCGCAGCGCGAGCAGAATCGGACCATCGGGCCGAGCCAGTCGGGGACGCCGCCGGGGCCGAACTGAACCTTGCTCATGCGAACCTTCTCCACGTTGCCGGGCCGGGCTATCGCCCCGGGACGCCGCGCAGATTCGCGTTGGACTCGTCGTTCTCGATCGAACTCGTCTGAGCCTCGCGGTAGGCGATGAGACGCGTTCGCAGGTCGGGGTCCGACAGGGCCAGGATCTCGACGGCCAGCAGGGCGGCGTTGCCCGCGCCGCCAACCGCGACCGTGGCCACGGGGATGCCCGTGGGCATCTGGACGATGGACAGCAGCGAATCGAGGCCGCCTCCGATTTGGGTTGGGATGGGCACGCCGATGACCGGCAGGATCGTCTTGGCCGCCACGACGCCCGGCAGGTGAGCGGCGCCGCCGGCACCGGCGATGAAGACGCGAATCCCCGCCTCCTCCGCGCCGGCGACGAAGCGGAACAGCAGGTCCGGAGCGCGATGGGCCGAGATGGCGTGCAACTCGCACGGAACGTCGAGTCTGCCGAGCATCTCGACGGCCTTCTCCATGACCGGGAAGTCCGAGCGGCTGCCGCAGACGATTCCAACCCGAGCCGCCTGGCTGTGTTCGGCCATGGTGATCCTCCAACAACCGGTCCGCGAGCGGCTACCGGTCTACTTGCCGCCCATCCTGATCATCACGATGGAGACTTCGTAGAGACCATACAAGGTGACGGCCATCACCGCCGGGCTGACGAAGTCGGCGCCGGGCGTGATCAAGTTCGAGATTATGACGATGCCCAGGATGGCCTTCCGGCGCGAGCGGCGCAGCATGGCCGAGCTGACGATGCCCACCTTGGACAGCAGAACGAGGATGATCGGGAACTCCATCACCAGCCCGAAGGCCAGGAAGAGCGTGGTCACGAAGCCGAAGTAGGCGTCGGCCGTGAGCATCAGGTGAATGTCTTTGCTCTGGAAGTTGTACAGAAACCCGGTGGCGTACGGCAGGATGAAGTAGGCGACACCGACGCCCAGGGCGAAGAAGGCCAGCGCCACCGGGACCCACGGCCGCGCCATGGACCGCTCGCGCGGGGTCAGGCCCGGTGAGATGTAGCGCCAGAACTGGAACAGGATCACCGGCATGCCGACGATGACGCCGGAGACGATTGCCACCTGAAACTGGATCATGATCGCGTCCGTCAGCCCGAGAACCACCAGAGGCTCCGAGGTCGGGAGCGGGGCGCGCAGGACGTGGATGATCTGGCCGCCGAAGACGAATCCCGCGATCGCCCCCGGGATCAGCGAGAAGAGCGATATGAAAACCCGGTTGCGAAGCTCGATCAGGTGGCTGACGACCGACTGGGTCTCGGGTTCCGCCGGTCCCTGGTCGCCCCGGTGTCGAAATGGGATCCGCAGCCACCCAGGACGGCGAAGTGGCATTGAGCGCGCTCCTGTCGTGCTGGCCGGCTGGACTGCCGGGCCCTGGTCCACGTCAGCCTAGCTCAATGTAGCCGCGGGGATGAGCGCGACGCCACTCCCAGGCTGATCCGACCATTTCCTCGAGGGTGCCGTGCTCGGGCCGCCACGCAAGAATGTCGCGTGCTCGCTGGGAGCTCGCGATCAGCACCGGGGGGTCGCCGGGACGCCGAGGCCCCACGCGCCAATCGATCTTGCGTCCGGTGACGCGCTCCGCGACCGCGATGACCTCGCGATTGCTGAATCCAGAGCCGTTACCGAGATTGCAGACCACGGGCGCGCAGGCGCCGGTTGACGGGCCGGTTCGCGGGTCGCCGGGCGACGTCGCCTCGAGCGCGAGCATATGGGCCTGGGCCAGGTCGAGAACGTGGATGTAGTCGCGAACGCAGGTGCCGTCCGGAGTCGGGAAGTCGTCGCCGAAGAGAGTGAGCTCGGTGCCGTTAGCGGCGGCCGCCAGAACGTTGGGGATCAGGTGGGTCTCGGGCGCATGAGCCTCGCCTCTGAACCGGGTGGCCCCGGCGACGTTGAAATAGCGCAGGATCACGCTCCGGAAGCCGTAGGCGCCGCCGTACCAGCGCAGAGCCTCCTCGAAGACGCGCTTCGTCTCGCCGTAGGTGCTGATCGGAGCGGGAGCCTGGTCCTCCGTGATCGGCGTCTTCTCCGGCCGGCCGTATACGGCAGCCGTGGAGCTGAACACGACGCGGTTCACGCCCGCCGCCCGTAGTGTCTCGAGTAGCGCCACTCCGCCGGCAACGTTCTCCCGGTAGTACTTCGCGGGATCGGCGACGGACTCGGCAACCTGGGACTTTGCCGCGCAGTGGAGCACGGCCTCGACTTTGTGGCGGCTCAGGACGCCCGCGACGGTGGCCGCGTCCCCGTAGCTGCCAACCTCCAGAGCGGCACCTTCCGGCACGGCCCCGCGGTATCCCGTCGAGAGGTCGTCGAGCACGGCGACGTAATGGCCCGCGTCGAGCAGAACCTCGACCGTGGCCGACGCGACGTAGCCGGCGCCGCCGGTGACGAGGATTCTCATAGCCTTGCCAGCACTTCTCGAGGGTCCACGGGCCCTGCTCCGTCCACCGCATCGACCATATGAACCGCCGGCGTGAGCCCGGTCCTGGCCGGGTAGTCTCGCATCACGGCGTTGCGCAACTCATCTTCGGATCCGCGCAGAACCAGACTGACGGTGCAACCCCCGAAACCCGCCCCCGTCATCCGGCTGGCCACGACGCCCGGGACTGTTCCGGCGATCTCCACCATGACGTCGAGCTCCTTCGAGCTGACCTCGAAGAGGTCGCGGAGGGAGTTGTGGGAGGCAGCGAAGAGACGCCCCAGCTCGCCGTGATCCCCGGCCGAAAGCGCGGCCACCGTCTCCAGCACCCGGTCGTCCTCGTTGACGATGTGCTCGCAGCGGCGACCTACGGTCTCGGTCAGAAGGTGGCGGTAGCGGGCCAGCATGTCCTTGTCCACGTCGCGCAACGTCCGGACCGTCGGCTCATGCTCGGCGATGATCCGGGCTCCCGTCTCGCATTCCGTGCGACGCGTGTTGTAGGCCGAGCCGTCCAGCCGCCTCGGCGCTCGCGTATCGCAAACGACAATCGAGAGGTCGGCCGGTACCGACACTGGGCTGAATTCGTTGCTGCGAGTGTCGATCAGCAGGGCCATGCCACGCTGGCCGGCGGCGCTCGCGTACTGGTCCATGATCCCGCACTGGACGCCGACGTAGCGGTTCTCGGCGCGCTGTGCGATGAGGGCCATCGCTCCCGGCTGTGGCCGCACGGCGGCAGGATCGGCCAGAGCCCACGTGGTCGCCATCTCAACGGCCGCGGATGAACTCAGCCCGGAGCCGACGGGTACCGTGGACGACAGGACTCCACGGAAGCCCCTGATCGGCAGGCCGGCCTCGCGCATCGCCCAGGCCGTGCCGGCGACGTAATCGATCCACGGTCGCGCGCCCTCGTGCTCGGGCGAGAGGTCCTCGAAACGGAAGCGCCGGGTCTCGCCGAGCTCGATGGACGTGAGTTCAACCTCGGGCAGGTCCCAGGCTTCGAGCGCGATCCAGACCTCCAGGTCGATCGCCGCCGGGAGCACCCAGCCCTGGTTTACGTCGGTGTATTCGCCGATCAGATTGACCCGGCCGGGGGCACGAACCACCCGGACCGATGCTCCGGCAGACGGCCCCAATCGCTCGAGCAGCGTGGCCATGCGAGGCAGATTGCGGTCGATGGCGGATCGGTCCGTGGTCGGATCTGTCATTGCAGCACCTCGGGTCGTGAATAGCTCAGGAGGCGGCCCCGGTCCGCACCGGCCGGGTCAAACCCATGCCTTCTCCGGATGCCCCTCCGCCTCGTCGGCGCACACGCCGGTAAGGCGGAGGATGGTCGTCGCTTCGAGCTCAGTGGCTTTCCGGCTCGGTGACTTGCGGCTGAACGTCTGCGGGCAGGGGCTGCGGGGCGGCGGCCGGCTCGACCGGGGCGGCCGCAGGTGCGGAGACGGGCGCTGCGTACTGGACCGGCGCTGCGTACTGGACGGGGTAGCCGGGTTGAGCCGGGTAGACGGGCTGTGCGGCGTAGAAAGACTGAGCGGGGGCGCCAGGCACCATCGGCTGGACAGGAGCGGCCTGCAACGGCTGCGCCGGAGCTGCCGCTTCAGGCGCCTGACCGGTCGCCTTCTGGAATTCGCGCAGGCTCTTGCCGATCGCTGCGCCGACTTCGGGCAGCTTCCCGGGTCCGATTACGACCAAAGCGATGATCAGAATGACGATCAGGTGGGCGGGTGATAGACCGGCCATATTGTTCCTTCTCTTTCAACTCAGGATGGGGCTAGGGCTTGTTCGCAGCCTCGATTGCACTTCGCAGTCGGCCCGAGGCATCCTCGGCCGTGATATCGCGCTGCGGTTCCGAAAGTAGTTCGAAGCCCACCATGAACTTGCGGATGCCCGCCTGAAGCAGTGGTGGGTAGAAATGGGCGTGGAGTTGCCAATGATCTCGCGACGTGGAGTCGAACGGCGCCTGGTGCCATCCCATGGAATACGGAAACGGCATGTCGAACAAGCGGTCGTAGCCGCGGAGCAGGCTGATCAGACTCGCGGACAGCGTGTCGCGTTCGTGCTCACTCAAGTCCGGTAGACGCCGCACCGGCCGTCGCGGGATCACCAGCGTCTCGAACGGCCAGGCCGCCCAGAAGGGCACGACCACGAGCCAGTCTTCGTTGCTGACGAGCTCGCGCGGGCCGCCGGTCTCTTGCTTGACGTAATCCAACAGAAGCGAGCGGCCCGTCTTCTCGTAGTGTCGACGCTGGGCCGCGTCTTCTTTGACGGCCTCGCGCGGCAGCGCGCTGCCCGCCCAGATCTGGCCGTGCGGGTGCGGGTTTGACGCGCCCATTGCGGCACCGCGGTTCTCGAAGACCTGAACCCACGGGAACTGTTCGCCGAGCGATTTCGACTGCTCGGCCCAGAGATCCACGACCGTGCGCGCCTGAACGGGGCTCATCAGCGAGAAGGTCAAGTCGTGGCGAGGCGAGAAGCACAGGACCTGGCACGTGCCGCGCTCGGTCTCCACGCGCAGCAGACCCTCCTCGGAGGATGCCACGACGGAGTCGGGCCGCAAGGCCGCGAAGTCGTTGGTGAAGACGTACGTCGCTTCGTAGGCCGGGTTCTTCTTGCCGTTGGCCCGGGTGTTGCCGGGGCACAGATAGCACGACGGGTCGTACTGAGCACGGTTGGTGGTCGCGGGCCCTTCCTCACGTCCCAGCCAGGGCCGGCTCGTTCTCTCGGCGGAGACGAGCAGCCACTCGTCGATGAGGGCGTTGTACCGCCGGTGCGGCTGCCCCATGAGGGCGCCTATGCCCTGCTCGTTGGTCATGACTGGCCACCGCGGCCGGAAGGGGTGGTATGGCCGTCCGGAACGCCTTCGACCACGCGGCGTTCACCGGTGGCTGCGTCCACGAGTATCAGATGATGGGCAACCGACGCGATCAGGCTGGAGGCAGCCGGGTCGATACCCGTGTCTGTGATGATCGTGTCGACATCCTCCAGGCGGGCCACCGAGCTGACGCCGATGACCCCCCACTTCGTGTGGTCGGCCAGAACCACGAGTCGTCTGCCCGCCTCTACCAGGGCCTTGTTGGTCTCGGCTTCGAGGATGTTGGGGGTGGTAAGGCCCGATCTGGCGTCGAGGCCGTGGCTTCCCAGGAATACCGTGTCGACGTGAAGCGAACGGATCACGTCAACGGCGAACGGACCGACCAGCGCGTCGGAGGGCGTCCGGACGCCGCCGCTCAGGATGATCGTCTGATCCGAGCGGCCATCTTTGTAGAGCGCGTCCGCGACCGGAACTGAGTTGGTCAGAACGGTCAGTTCGGGAACGTCCAGCAGCCGTCGAGCGAGAGCAAAGGTGGTCGTCCCGGCCGAGATGGCGATCGCCGTCCCGGGAGAGACCATCTCGGCCGCGGCTGCGGCGATGGCCAGCTTCTCGGCCTGCATGAGCGACGACTTGACCGTGAAGCCCGGCTCGAACAGGGCGCTGCCCTCGATTGCGGCCGCGCCGCCGTGGACCTTCTCGATGAGGCCGCGATCCTGCAGTAGCTCGAGGTCGCGCCGTACGGTCATGTCCGAGACGCCCAGCGTCTGAACCAGATCGGCAACGCGAACCGCCCCCTGCTCTCGGACACGCTCCAGGATCAGGGTCTGCCGCTGGCGGGCAAGCGCCGGCCGCGTGGCGGCTCGGGCGTCATCGGTACGTTCGGTCGGCGCGCGGCGCATTGCGAGCGGTGCCTCTCCTCGAATAGGACCAGTCGGGCAGGTTGCGGCAACCCATTTGTTGACCGGTGGAATCCTGCCGCAGTCCGGCACGCAAGTCAACTTTTTCCACCATAATCCGACGAGTCTACGTCCAAAGCTCTTGACATGTGCCCAGACGGGAGCCGACAATCCGCCTGTTCTGTTGGCTCTTGTTGGAACCGCGGCCGTTTTTGCGGTCGTGAAAAAAGGAGGAGTGAACGCCCAATGGATGATCACAACCGCGCCGGCCAGGTCACTAGGCGAGAGGTTCTCAAGAAGGGCCTCATTGGCGCCGCGGGCCTGACTGTTCTTCCGACCGTCATCGCTGCCTGCAGCTCGACGGCCACCACCGCCCCGACGACGGCCCCCAATGCCACGACCGCTCCGGTCGTCACGGCCGCGCCGGCCGCCTCGATTTCCCTCGGCTCCAACTACTCTGACGCGATTCCGAAGAAGGCCATGCAGGACATGGCCGACGCCTTCACCAAGAAGAGCGGCACCAAGGTCGCGGTCAACACCGTTGACCACGGCACCTTCCAGGACCAGATCTCGAGCTACCTCGGCGCCAAGCCGGACGACATCTTCACCTGGTTCTCGGGCTTCCGCATGCGCTTCTTCGCGTCTCAGGGTCTCGCGACCCAGATCGACGACGTGTGGGGCACGCTGACCGCCAACTACTCCGACGCGTTCAAGGTCGGCTCGACGGGCGACGACAAGCACCAGTACTTCGTTCCGATCTACAACTACCCGTGGGCGCTCTTCTATCGCAAGAGCCTCTTCGCGGATAAGGGCTACACGGTCCCGACCAACCTGGCCGAGCTCACCGCCCTCTGCAAGAAGATGCAGGCCGACAACATCGTTCCGATCGCCTTCGGCGACAAGGACGGCTGGCCGGCCATGGGCACCTTCGACATCCTCGACCTCCGCCTGAACGGCTACCAGTTCCACGTCGACCTCATGGCCGGCAAGAACAAGTGGACCGATCCGAAGGTTCTCGCCGTCTTCAATCAGTGGAAGGACCTCATGCCCTACCACCAGAGCGGAGCGGCCGGACGAACCTGGCAGGACGCCGCGCAGGGTCTTCTCAAGAAGACGTCGGGCATGTACCTCCTGGGCATGTTCGTTTCCCAGCAGTTCAAGGCCGCCAGTGACGCTGATCTGGCCGACCTCGACTTCTTCCCGTTCCCGAGCCTGGGCACGGACTTTGACGCCGAGAAGGCGCTCGACGCCCCGATCGATGGTTTCATGATCGCGGCCAAGAGCCCGGCCGGCGCCGCTGGTGCCGAGCAGACCGCCGCCAAGGCGTTCATCGGCTTCCTCGGAACCGGCGCTGCGCAGGACATCTACGTCGCCGCCGACCCGAGCAACGTCGCCGCCGCCAAGGATGCCGACACCTCCAAGTACAACGCCCTTCAGAAGAAGGCCGTTGAACTGATCGGTGCCGCGCAGAAGATCACCCAGTTCCTCGATCGTGACACTCGCCCGGACTTCGCCGGCGCGAACGGCATGCAGAACTGGCTGCTCAAGTTCATTGGCGATCCCAACCAGGACCTGACCAAGCTTCTTGCGCAGATCCAGGCACAGTGGGATGGCCTTCCTCCTCAGTGATCCTTGTTCCTTGAGGTTGGCCTTTAGTAGACTGATTTCTTGATGACGCAAGAACGCGGAGCAACCGCCCTCGATCGGACCGACCGAAAGGTCGGCCGGTTGGGGGCGGCCGCGTCTCGAATGCGGCGGGTCCTCTCGCTGCTTACGGGACGCGGTCGACCAGGAACAACTGCGTCCGGTCGTAGGCGGCGGCACTACTCGCTGCTGAACCGACGCGACAAGCTAGTCCTCGGACTAATGGTCGGGATTCCCCTGACCCTCGACCTCGTCTTCATCTGGGGACCGACCCTCGCCTCGATCGGCCTGTCCCTCACCCAGTGGCGCGGCATCCAGGGGATCAACTCCAATGACTGGGTTGGTCTGGGCAACTTCGAGAAGCTCTGGAGCAGCTACCCGCCGTTCTGGGAAGCCTTCAAACACAACATCCTGTGGTTCGCGGTGCTGATGTTCATCGCGACGCCGATCGGCATGTTCTTCGCGATCCTGTTGGACCGCGAAATCAGGGGGACGCGGATCTACCAGTCCATCTTCTTCCTGCCGGTCGTGTTGTCTCTGGCACTCGTCGGCATCATCTGGGAAATGCAGTACTCGCAGGATTACGGGTTCATCGATGCAGTCCTGCGTACCGCACATCTCCCCACGCCGGACTGGTTCGGCGATCCATCAATCAATCTCTGGGCGGCGCTGGTGGCCGCGAGCTGGTCGCATGTCGGATACATCATGGTGCTGTATCTGGCAGGGCTGAAGAGCGTGGACCCGTCTCTGCGCGAGGCCGCCGCGATCGACGGCGCAAACAGCGTCCAAACCTACACGCACGTTGTGTTCTGGGTGATGATGCCAATCAACGTCGTCATCGTCGTCATCACGACAATCCAGTCGCTTCGAGCGTTCGATCTGGCTTACATCATCAACCGCGGCAAGAACGGTCTCGAGTTGCTGTCGGTTCTCATCACCAACACCAGCCTCAGTGAGGCCAACTTGATTGGCTTTGGATCTGCCATCGCCACCGTGTTGCTCGTCATCTCGCTGGTGCCGATCACTGCGTTCCTCCTTCGAATGAATCAGGACGACCAGGGATGACCGACATGACTGCGACTCCGACTCCGATTCGGACGGTGGCGACACCCGTCCGCCGCCCGCACCCTCGCGTGCGGTGGGGCAGGGTCGCCCTCCACTCCTTCCTCATTTCGATGTGCGTCGTGTGGCTGTGGCCCCTTTTGTGGGCCCTCTACACCTCGTTCCGAACGTTCGGCGATGTGCAGCACAACGGTTACGTGAGTCTGCCCAGTAGCCTGACGATCCAGAACTACATCGATGCCTGGACCCAGGGCGATCTGATGAGGAACTTCATCCAGACCCTGGCGATCGTGATCCCGGGTGTGACGATCACTCTGCTCGTTGCATCCATGATCGCCTTCGCGGTAACCAAGTTCTCGTGGCGTTTCAACGTCCTCGTTCTGATGTTGTTCACGGCCGGAAACCTGCTACCGCCACAGGTCATCATCGTTCCGCTGTATCACATCTACCTGGCCATTCCGCTGCCGGAGTTCCTGTCCGACAGCGGTTCCATGTACAACCAGATCTTCGGCATCCTCTTCATCAACATCGTCTTCCAGACCGGCTTCTGCGTGTTCGTGCTCAGCAACTACATGAAGACGCTGAGCAAGGAGCTCGTGGAAGCGGCGATGGTCGACGGCGCGGGGGTGTTCCGCATCTGGTGGAGCGTCATCCTGCCGCTCTGCCGCCCGGCGCTGGCCGCACTGGCCACGCTTGAGTTCACGTTCATCTACAACGACTTCTTCTGGGCGTTGATCCTGATCGGCAAGGGCGATCGACGACCGATCACCTCGGCCCTCAACAACCTTCAGGGGCAGTTCTTCACGAACTACAACCTGCTGGCGGCCGGCGCAATCATGGTCGCGATCCCAACCGTCTTCGTTTACATCGTGCTCCAGAAGCAGTTCATCCGCGGCCTCTCCCTGGGTGCAACCAAGGGTTGATGCCGATACTCACGTCCGGCTGATCGGACAAGGAACGCACTAGAGCGGGATCGGCGTATCGCCGGTCCCGCATTCTCTTCCCGGCCGGCCAACTTCAGCCCGAACGGGCTGCCCTCTTGACGTCACGGAGACGACGATGCCGATCTCCTGGGATCCACAGGCCCAACAGTTCCACCTCCGTTCGGACTCCATCAGTTACGTGATGAGGGTTCTCGACAATGGCTGGCTCGGACACCTCTACTTTGGGACGCCTCTAGCCGACGGGGCCGTCTACTCCTACCTGGGCCCCAAGGATTTCTTCGGCTTCTCCAATAGGCTCGGCGAACCCGTCGCGCTCGAGTACCCCACCGGCGGCAGCGGCGACTATCGCGTTCCGGCGCTGGCGGTCGAGCACGGCGACGGTTCGACCGTCCTGGACTTGCGCTACAAGAGCCACCGCCTCATCTCCGGAAAGCCGGCCCTGGCCGGACTGCCGTCCACGTACGTCGAGGTTGGCGGCGAGGCCGAGACACTCGAGGTCGTGCTCGCGGACAACGTGAGCGGCCTGGAGGTAGAGCTGCGCTACACGCTCTACCGGAGCCGGCCCCTCGTCGTCCGTGGCGCGCGTATCGTCAACAAGGGATCCGCTCCACTCATCATCAGGACGGCCATGAGCGCGTCGCTGGATGTCCCCGACGCGGATTGGACCCTGATCACGCTCGACGGCGAATGGGCTCGCGAGCGGCACGTGGACCGCGCCCGGCTGCGCCCGGGACGTCAGTCCGTGGGCAGCAACCGCGGAACCTCGAGTTCGCAGCACAATCCGTTCGTGGCGCTGGCCAGGCCGTCCACGACGGAGGACCGCGGCGAGGTCATCGGCGTCTCGCTTGTCTACTCGGGGAATTTCGTCGCCGAGGTCGAGGCCGAGTCGTTCGGTACGGCGCGAGTCCGCGTCGGCATCAACCCCGAGGGATTCTCCTGGCTCGTCGAGCCCGGCGCCGCCTTCGAGACCCCCGAGGCGATCCTCGTCTACTCGGCGAGCGGTCTGGACGAGATGAGCCAGGCATATCACGACCTGTACCGGACCAGACTGGCCAGAGGTGCCTGGCGCGACAAGCCCAGACCGATCCTGCTCAACAGCTGGGAAGCCGCCTACTTCGATTTCGACGAGGAGCGACTTCTTCAGATCGCATCCTCCGCCCAGGACCTGGGCATCGAGCTGTTCGTGGTCGATGACGGTTGGTTCGGGCGGCGGGATGACGACACGACGTCTCTGGGCGACTGGCAGCCCGACCCCCGCAAGCTTCCGGGCGGTCTCGAGACTCTCGGGGCCAAGGTCGAGGCGCTGGGAATGCGGTTGGGTCTCTGGATCGAGCCCGAGATGATCAGCCGGGCGAGCCGGCTCTACGAAGCCCACGCCGATTGGCAAATCGCCATTCCAACGCGACCCAAGACCGAGCACCGCAACCAGCACGTGCTGGATATGTCGCGGCCGGAAGTCGTGGACTATCTGTTCGACACGCTCTCGAGCGTGCTGGGCAGCGCCCCCATTTCCTACGTGAAGTGGGACATGAACCGGACGATCACCGAGCCCTTCTCGCCGACGTTGCCGGCCTGGAGGCAGGGCGAGTTCATGCACCGTTACATCCTGGGGGTCTATTCGCTCTACGACCGGCTTACGAAGGCGTTCCCCGGAATTCTCTTCGAGTCGTGCGCGGGCGGCGGTGCCCGCTTCGACCCAGGGATCCTGGCCTTCGCGCCGCAGGGCTGGACCAGCGACAACACCGATGCCGCGGATCGGATCGGCATCCAGTTCGGGACCTCTATGGTCTACCCCGTCAGCTCGATGGGCGCCCATGTCTCGGCCGTGCCAAACCATCAGACAGGCCGTACCACGCCGCTCAGCACCCGGGCCGGCGTCGCCTTCTTCGGCGCGTTTGGGTACGAACTTGATCCGACAAAGCTGCCCGACGATGAGAAGGTTCAGATCCGCGAGCAGGTCGTCTTCTACAAGCGATGGCGAGAGCTCCTCCAGTTCGGGCGATTTCACCGGCTTCGCAGCCCCTTCGAGGGCGACGGCAACGACTCCGCGTGGATGTCGGTAGCTCCGGATCGTCGGACGGCGATCGTCGGGTTCTACCAGGTCCTGAGCCGCGTGAACAACGGGCCGCGGCGGCTTCCGCTCCGCGATCTCGACCCGTCGGCGTCTTATCGCGTATCGGTGTGGCCGGAGCCCGAAACGGTCCCGGTGCCGGTTCTCAAGCTGGGTGGCGACGTGCTCATGGCGGCCGGCCTGGCCCTCGAAGCGACGCGTATATCCGCGGCCCAGGGCGACTTCCACGCCCGAATCTACGTGCTGGAAGCCATCTAACCAAGCCGCTCGCATCGGCAGGAGGCCGGCAGATCATGATCGCGAAACCGTGGCTAGCCCCTGAGTTCACCTGCGAGAACCGGCTCCAAATGCACAGCGTTCCGCACCTTGATCGAGTCGCTCTCGACGGACGCTGGCGCTTCCAGCTGCTCCACACGCCGGAAGAGGAATTGGGTCCGGATTGGTCGGAACAGCAGGTTCCCGGCTGCTGGACGATGCAGGACACGTGGGATCGGCCGCACTACACCAACGTCCAGATGCCTTTCCCCGGACAGCCCCTGGATATCCCGTCGGTCAATCCCACCGGCGTCTACGAGCGTGATTTCCGGCTGGACCCAGAGTGGCTGAAGAGCCGCCGCGTGGTGCTGCACGTCGGCGCAGCCGAGAGCGTGTTGATCGCCGCCGTCAACGGCCGCCATGTGGGCGTCAGCAAGGATTCGCATCTCGCCGCCGAGTTCGATGTGACCGAGCTGGTCCACGCCGGCGACAACCAGATCTCGCTGCGCGTGGTGAAGTGGTCCGACGCGACCTGGATCGAGGACCAGGATCAATGGTGGCACGGCGGGATCACGCGGCCCGTGTTCCTCTACGCGACGCCCCTGATCCACTTTGCCGATGTCCGGGTCAACGCCGGACTGGCCGACGATCTGGCGACCGGTACCTTCGAGGTCGTGGCCGATATCGATTGGAGCGGCGCGCCCGAGCGGGGTTGGACCGTGGAGGCGACGCTCGGCGAGTTGAGCGCTGTAGCAGCGCCGGTGCCGACGGCCGATCACGGCGATGTTCAGGTGTCCCGGGCGGACTCCGCAACACTGAGCCGTCACGTTTTCGACCTCGTCTCGAAGGCCACGGCCGTCGGGCTGGACGATCGGGAGCAGGCAGAGTGGAACGACCTTCTGCCCAGGCTCCGGCCGCCCGTCGAGAACCGCGCCGTCATCGATATGCAGGTGCCTCACGTCCGGCGCTGGTCGGCGGAACAGCCTGCCCTGTACCCACTCCATCTGACGCTCCGGTCGCCCGGCGGCGCGGCCGTGGAGGAAGTGGACCTGCAGGTCGGCTTCCGACGAGTCGAGATCGACGGGCTGCACCTGCTCATCAACGGCGCGACGGTCCTGCTGCGCGGCATGAACCGCCATGACTTCGACCCGTTCACCGGCCGCGTCGTGGCCCCCGAATCCATGCGAGCCGATCTCGTGGCCATGAAGCAGTTTGGCTTCAACGCGGTCAGGACATCTCACTACCCGAACGATCCGGTGTTCCTGGAGCTCACCGACGAGCTGGGTTTGTACGTCATCGCCGAGGCGGACATCGAGTCGCATGCCTTCATCGATACCCTCTGCCAC
>Ga0302322_100002755_pt1 | contig 14927 bp, 14 predicted proteins | sample Fen_T0_2_FD_203757 | JGI IMG/M metagenome (GOLD analysis project Ga0302322, IMG submission 203757) | Peat permafrost microbial communities from Stordalen Mire near Abisko, Sweden - Fen_T0_2 | ecosystem: Environmental > Terrestrial > Soil > Wetlands > Permafrost | place: Sweden: Abisko... | reverse complement strand
ACTGCTCGACCGCGTCTTCACCGTGCGCGAGCTTGAGTTGTCCGGCGGCCTGCGTCCGCGGATGACGTCGCTCGCGGGCCGGTGGGCCGCGAAGGAGGCGGTCGCCAAGGTCCTCATCGACAACCGCGGCCTGCAGTGGCATCACTGCGAACTGCTCAACGGCGAGCGCGGCGAGCCTGTTCTGGCACTGACCGGCACGGTGCTCGCTGCCGCCGAAGCGCGGGGGATCGACGGTTGGCATGCCTCGCTCAGCCATGATGGAGCCATGGCGATCGCCGTGGTCATCGCGTCACGGGTCGCGCCATGATCGGTGTTCGGAGCGTCGCCGAGGTCCGTGCGGCCGAGGAAGCCGCGTTCGCCGTGACCCCCGAGGGCACGCTGATGCAGCGGGCCGCCACCGGCCTCGCCGTCACGGTGGCCTCGCTGCTCGAGCAGGCGCGCGGCGGCGTGGTGGGTTCGCGCGTCGTCGTCCTCGTCGGATCCGGCAACAACGGCGGCGACGCACTCTGGGCGGGCGCGATGCTCGCCCGTCGTGGGTGCCGTGTCGACGCCGTCACGCTGGGTCAGCGTTGGCATGGGGAGGGGGCCTACGCCTTGGAACGCGCTGGCGGTCGCCTGCGGCCCTGGTCGGCCGACGACGCCGGCATCGAAGCAGTGGTGGGTGCCGCGGACGTGGCGATCGACGGAATCCTCGGCATCGGCGGCACCGGGGCACTGCGCGACGATGCGGTCGCGCTGGTCGGCCTCGTTGCTCAGAGCGATGCCCTGGTGGTGGCGGTCGATGTCCCGAGCGGCGTCGACGCCGATACCGGGGCGGTGACCGGCGCAGCGGTGCACGCCGATGTGACCGTCACCTTCGGGGCGCTCAAGCCCGGCCTCATCGTGGCCCCGGGATCACTGAACTGCGGGGCCACGGTGCTGATCGACATTGGCCTCGAGTTCGCGGCCCCGCCGTCGGTGCGGATCGTCGAGTCACTCGATGTCGCGCTGCATGTGCCTGAGCCAGCGCCGGATGCGTACAAGTACCGCCGGGGAGTCGTGGGCGTGTCCGCGGGTTCTGGCGCGTATCCCGGGGCGGCACTCCTCGCCGCGGGCTCGGCGCGTCGGGCGAACGTCGGCATGACCCGTTTTCTCGACCGTTCCGACGGAGTCGGGGCCACCGTCGTCACCGCATTCCCGGACATCGTGGTCGATGGCACCGCCCCGGCCGCGCAGTCGAGGGTCGATGCGTGGGCCTGCGGGCCGGGCTTCACCGGAAACGATGGCGACGACGCCACGGTCTCTGCCGTTCTTGCCGCGCCGGTACCCGTCATCCTCGATGCAGGCTCGCTCTCGGTCGTGGCGCGATCCGAGGTCGTGCGCGACGCGATCGGCCAGCGCGCGTCCGACGGAAGACCGACCGTGCTGACGCCGCACGAGGGGGAGTTCGAGCGGATCTGGCCAGGCCTGCTGGCCTCGTCGACCGGCCGGCTCGAAGCCGCACGGGAGGCTGCCCGCACGGTAGGTGCCATCGTCGTGCTGAAGGGCCCGGGCACGGTCGTGGCAGCTCCCGACGGCTCGGCCTGCCTCGACACCGAGGGCACGTCAGACCTCGGGGCGGCCGGGTCTGGCGACGTCCTGACCGGACTGGTGGCCGCGCTTCTGGCGGGAGCGTGGGCGCACGGTCGACGCACCGTCGACGAGGCGCTCGACGCCGTTGCCTCAGCGGTGTGGCTGCACGGCCGCGCTGGACGCATCGCCGCGCACCGCGGCCCGGTCGTCGCGACCGATCTCATCGAGGCCCTGCCCGAGGCCATCCGCGTAGCGCGATTCGGCGACGACGCCGACATCGGCCCATGACCCGAGCGAGAGCGGTCATCGACCTCGCCGCGGTGCGCACGAACCTCGAAGCGGTGCGCGAACTGGCGGGCGATGCCCAGGTCATGGCGGTCGTCAAGGCCGATGCCTATGGGCACGGGTTGCTGCCGATGGCGCGAGCCGCGCGGAACAGCGGTGCGGAATGGCTCGGGGTCGCGCTCCCCTCCGAGGCGTTGCAGTTGCGGGCCGACGGCGACCAGGGTCGGATCCTCGCGTGGCTATGGAGTCCGCGGGATGCCGACGTCGATGCGTGCATCGCCGCGGGCGTGGACCTTTCCGTGTCCAGTGCGTGGGCGCTGGCGGAGGTCATCACGAGCGCCCGCCAGCAGGGCGTCACAGCTCGGGTGCAGGTGAAGCTCGACACCGGCTTGAGCCGCAACGGCGTCTCACTGGAGGAATGGCCCGACCTCATGACTTCACTCGCCGGCGCGTGCGCCGAAGGAGCCATAAAGCTGGAGGCGATCTGGTCGCATCTCGCCGATGCGGACCTGCCGGGTGCCTCGACTGTCGTGCGCCAGCGCGAGCGCTTCGTCGAGGCCGTCGATCGCGCCCGCGCCGCCGGGCTGAGTCCGGCGCTGCTGCATCTCAGCAACAGCGGCGGGCTCTGGGCCTTCCCGGACTGTCGATTCGACCTCGTGCGGACGGGCATCGCGATGTACGGCCTCACTCCGGCACCGCACCTCGGCTCGGCCGCGGAACTCGGCCTCACGCCGGTCATGACCCTGCGTGCGGAGCTGGCCCACGTCAAGCGCGTGTCAGCCGGCACCAGCGTGTCGTACGGGAGCACGTGGACGACACCCGTCGACACGGTGCTCGGCCTGGTTCCCGTCGGCTACGCCGATGGCATCCCGCGGGCATCCGGTGGTCGGGTCGTCGTGTCGATCGGCGGCCGGCTCGTCCCTGCCGTCGGGCGGACCGCGATGGACCAGTTCGTGGTCGACCTCGGGCCTGGATCCGCTGCGGAGCCGGGCGACGACGTCTACCTCTTCGGCTCCGGCGGTCACGGCGAACTGACCGCTGACGAGTGGGCCGAGCGGATCGACACGATCGGCTACGAGCTGGTGACGCGCCTTGGGTCGCGCATCCCGCGCGAGTACGTCGACGAATCCGCTGGCGGGACGCGGCAGGATGGGACGTGATGAGCCCTGACGTGACTCCCGCACTGCGCATCGCCGGGCGCGGGCTGCTGGCCGCCGGCGCGCTGGCCGCCGGCGCCGCGGTCGGTGCCGTCGCGGAGCGGTCGTTGCTTCGGGCAAGCGCCCGGCCCGCTGACGGACCCTCGGAGTACGGGCGGCTGCACGGTGACGTGCGATCGGTTGCGGCTGACGACGGCGTCCTGCTGCACGTGGAGATCGATGACGTCGCGCCCGATTCACCTGCTGCCGCCGACGGGCTGACCATCGTCTTCGCGCACGGCTATGCGCTCAATCTCGACTCGTGGCATTACCAGCGCAAGGCGTTGCGCGGCCACGCCCGCTTGGTGTTCTACGACCAGCGCAGCCACGGACGGTCGCAGCATGCCGACTTCGACTCGCATCACGTTGACCAGCTCGGCCGCGACATGGCGAGCGTGATCGACGCCGTGGCCCCGAGCGGTCCGCTGATGCTCGTCGGGCACTCGATGGGCGGGATGACGATCATGGCGCTGGCCGATCAGCATCCGGAACTGTTCGCCGAGCGGATCTACGGCGTGGGGCTGATCGCCACGACCGCCGGCGGCCTTGCCGAGGGGACGCTCGGACTGCCCGGCGGAGTCGGCCGCGTCTTCCACCGGCTGGCGCCGTCCGTCGCCGCCGCACTCGTGAAGCGACGGAATCTCGTCGAGTGGTCGCACTGGGACGACAGCGACCTCGGGCTCCTGCTCACGCGGCTCTACTCCTTCGGATCCACTGCGCCCGACAAGGCGGGCCGCTTCGTCGCGAGCATGGTCGCCGCGACCCCCATCGATGTCGTAGCCGAGTTCCTGCCGGCGCTGCAGGAGCACGACAAGCGCGATGCGTGCCGGGTGTTCCAGTCCGTCGAGGTCCTGGTGCTCGTCGGCGAGTCCGATCGCCTGACGCCCAAGGAGCAGAGCGATGCCATCGTGCAGCTGGTTCCCGGCGCCGACTACGTCGTCGTCCCGGACAGCGGCCACATGGTGACCCTCGAGCACCCCGAGGTCGTCGATGCTGCCCTGCTGGGACTCCTCGAGCGGGTTCGTCGCGACATCGCCGCGGACACCGCGTCGAGCGCATGACCGATCGTGCGACGCGCGTCGTCGCAACGGCCGACGAGATGCGCGACCTCGGGGCGAGCCTGGGGCGGACCGCCCGCGCGGGTGATGTCATCGTGCTGACCGGCGATCTCGGTGCAGGCAAGACCACACTGACGCAGGGGATCGCGCGGGGACTGGGCATCGCCGAGCAGGTCACCAGCCCCACGTTCGTGATCTCGCGGGTGCACGCGAACCCGTCTGGGGGCCCGGTGCTCGTGCACGCGGACGCCTACCGGCTGGGCTCGGTCCGCGAGGTCGACGACCTCGACCTGGAGCAGGATCTCGAGGCCGGCGTGGTGGTCGTCGAGTGGGGCAGCGGACTGGTCGACGACCTGTCGGAGTCGGTCGTCCACGTCGTCATCACCCGCACCGATGACGAGGCCGACGAGACGCGCGTCGTCGAGGTGGTCGCCGCCGATGAGCGATGGGCGGACGCCGTCGGCTCAGGGGAGGGAACGTGATCGTCGCCTTCGACACCTCCACCGCGCTGACGTCCGTGGCCCTCGTCGATGCCGGCGAGGTCGTGGCGGAGCGGCTCGAACTCGACGCCCGTCGACATGCCGAAGTCCTCGCGCCCATGCTGGAATCGATCCTCGTGGAGACCGGCCTCGACCGGACGAAGGTGTCGGCAGTCGCCTGCGGTGTCGGCCCCGGACCGTACACGGGCCTGCGAGTGGGCATCGCGACGGCGCGTGCGCTCGCCCTCGCGTGGAATCGGCCCGTCGTCGGCCTGTGCTCGCTCGACGCGATCGCCGCCGCGGCTGCCCTGGACGAACTCGGCCCGTTCGCGGTCGCCTCCGACGCGCGGCGACGCGAGGTCTACTGGGCGGCCTATGCGCAGGACGGCACCCGCACGCTCGGGCCGCTGGTCTCACGACCAGGTGACATCGACGAGCGGTATCGATCGGGCCTGTGGGTCGGGCAGGGCGCAGTCGACCATCGTTCCGATCTCGGCACCGTGCTCGTCGATGAGGCGGACGCCGTGGCCGGTGTGCGGTTCCCGCGCGCCTCCTGGATCGCCCGCTGCGTCGAGGTGCTCCTCGACCGTGGCCCGCTGGCGTCGTCGTCGAGCCTGGAGTTGTCAGCCCACGGCGGCGATGGTTCCGCCACCGCATCGGCCCTCGTCGGCCGGAGGCTCCTCGCGCCCGAGCCGCTGTACCTGCGCCGTCCGGATGCCGTTGCGTCAGCCCCCACCCCCGGCGGTGCATCGTGACCACCATCGAGCCCATGCGGTGGTGGCATGTCAACGCGGTCGCGACCCTCGAGCGCGGCCTGTTCCCTGACGATGCGTGGTCGGCCGAGCAGTTCTGGCAGGAGCTCGCGCAGCCCACCCGTGACTACCTGGTCGCAGTCGATCCTCGCGGGGACGTCTCCGGTTACGCGGGCGCGTTCGTCCTGCCGCCGGACAGCGATGTGCAGACCATCGCGGTGTCGGCGACTGCGCAGGGCACCGGTCTCGGCGGCCGACTCCTCGATGCCCTGATGGCGCGTGCGCGTCGGGCCGGCTGCACGCACATGCTGCTCGAGGTACGGCGCGACAACGGTGCTGCGGTTGCGCTTTACGACAGGCGCGGCTTCGCCCTGATCAGCACCCGCCCGCGGTACTACCCCGACGGCACGGATGCACTCATCATGCGTGCCGATCTCAGGGAGTCGGCGCCCGCGGAGGGGGTCGGCGCATGACCTCATCGGATCCGCTGGTCCTCGGGATAGAGACCTCCTGCGACGAGACGGGCATCGGTCTCGTCCGCGGCACCGAACTGCTGGCCAACGAGATCGCCTCCAGCGTCGAGGAACATGCGCGCTTCGGCGGTGTCGTGCCCGAGGTCGCCAGTCGTGCGCACCTCGAGGCGATCGGTCCAGCGCTGGAGCGCGCCTGCGCCGCCGCAGGCGTCACCCTCGCGGATGTCGATGCGATCGCCGTCACGGCCGGTCCCGGACTGGTCGGTGCGCTCATCGTCGGCGTCGCGACCGCGAAGGCGTTGTCCGTCGGGCTCGGGCTGCCGCTCTATGGCGTGAACCACCTCGCCAGCCACGTTGTTGTGGACGAGCTCCAGCACGGTCCGCTGCCGGATCCCACGATCGGCCTGCTCGTGTCGGGCGGTCACTCCTCGCTGCTACTCGTCAGTGACGACGCGCAGGTCATCGAGCCACTGGGGCAGACCCTTGACGACGCGGCCGGTGAGGCGTTCGACAAGGTCGCGCGACTGCTCGACCTCCCCTTTCCCGGTGGCCCGTGGATCGACCGCGCCGCAGCGACGGGGGACCCGGAGGCCATCGCCTTCCCGCGCGGGCTGATGAATCCCGGGGACCGTGACCGTCACCCGTACGACTTCTCGTTCTCCGGGCTCAAGACCGCGGTCAGTCGGTGGCTCAAGGCCCAGGCGGCCGCCGGGCAGGACATCCCGGTGGCGGATGTCGCCGCGTCCTTCCAGGAGGCCGTCGTCGACGTCCTGACCGCCAAGGCCGTCGGCGCCGCGCGCGATCTGGGGGTCGGGCACATCGTCCTGGGCGGTGGCGTGGCGGCCAATTCGCGCTTGCGGGCGCTGGCCCGGAGTCGGTGCGAGGCCGCGGGCATCACGCTGCGGATCCCGAGACCGGCCCTGTGCACCGACAACGGCGTGATGGTGGCGGCCCTGGGCTCGCGACTGGCTCGAGCGGGCGTCGCTCCCTCGCCCCTGGACTTCCCCACGACGTCCAGCATGGCGGTCACGCAACGCGTCTGGTGAGCGTACGCTTGTCCCGCTAGTCACATGCGTCACACACACCACAGTTACCGGATGGGGCACCGCTGCGGGCGGGCCTGCGTCCTACCGCTCAGGAGGAAGCGTGTCCCCGAAGGCAGCAGGTCGTCTACGCGGCGTCGTCGTCGCGATCGGCGTGCCGCTGGTCTTCGTCCTCATGGCCACGCTCCTGACCTTCGGCGGCGCGAGCGCGGGCGCGACCGAGCCCGGCTGGGCCGCGGCCCCCGAAGCCCCGGCGGGAACGTGGGCGGTGCGCCGCCAGCTCGTCCGTCCGCTGGGTGCGCCGATGCACATCTCCTATCGCATGCACACGACGGCGCCGGTCGTGTTCATCACCGTCGACGACGGCGTGCACAAGGACCCCCGCGCACTGCGTTACGTCGAGCGAACCCAGTTGCCAGTGACCGCATTCCTCTCCACCTGGACCATCAAGACCTCCGCAGACTTCTTCCGCGGCATCACGCAGTGGGGGAGCATCCAGAACCACTCGTCCACCCACGCGAGCCTGGCAAACTCCACGACGGACCTCAACCACGAGATCTGCGTCGCGCAGGAGACGCTGACCCGGGACTTCGGCACACAGCCGTGGCTGCTGCGCCCGCCCTACGGAGTGGGAGCCGATCGCATGGAGGTGCAGGTCACCGCCCGCCGATGCGGGGTCAGCCGGATCGTCATGTGGAACGCGGTCGTGGACAAGGGCAAGCTCATCGTCCCTGGTGGCCATCTGCGAGCGGGCGACATCGTGCTGCTGCACTTCAACCGGCACCTGGCGAGGGACCTTCGGGTCGCCGTCGCGGCGGCCGATCGGGACGGCCTCACGCCGGCGAGCCTCGCGTCCTACTGGCCCCAGGGCGTGTCGTGACGGTGACGGCCTGGTCGGGGATCTTCGGCCCCGACATCGTCGTCATCGACGGCGGCCTGTCGACGCAGTTGACACGACACGGTGAGGACATCACCGGCAGCCTGTGGACCGGGAAGGCGCTGCTGCAGGATCCCGCGACCGTCACCCGCGCCCATGCCGCCTTCGTGGCGGCCGGGGCCGACGTGATCATCACCGCCAGCTACCAGGTGTCGCGCCAGGGCTTCGTGGCCGCCGGCTACACGGACGAGGATGCGGATGCCGCGCTCGCCGCGAGTGTCGCCGCCGCCCGGGCCGCGGCGATCCGCTCCGATCGGCCGATTCGGGTGGCGGCAAGTGTCGGGCCGTACGGCGCGGTGCTGCACGACGGCTCCGAATACCGCGGGAACTACGGACTGTCGCATCGCGACCTGGTCGACTTCCATCGGGCTCGGCTTGACGTGCTGCTCGAGGCCGAGCCGGACCTGCTGGCGATCGAGACCATCCCTGACGTGCGCGAGGCCGAGGCGCTGGTCGAGGCGCTGTCGGGCAACGACGTCCCTGCGTGGCTGACGTTCTCGGCGATGGGCGAGGGCCGCACCTGTGCCGGCCAGTCGATCGAGGAGGCGGCCACCACGGCTGCCGAGTGCGACGGCGTGGTGGCGACCGGCATCAACTGCACCGACCCGCGCCTGGTCGCAGGACTGCTCGAACGGATGGCGGCGACGGTCGACCTGCCGCTCGTCGCCTACCCCAACGCCGGCGGCGACTGGGACCCGGACGACGGCGAGTGGCATGGCGGTGTGGAGGTCGACCCCGCGCGTGTGTTCGATCCGCGCGCGCTCGCGGCATGGCGCGCGTCCGGCGCGGTGGCGATCGGCGGCTGCTGCGGCACCGATGCTGAGGCCATCAGGTGGATTGCGGAGGAGCTGGCTCCGCCAGCAGGCTGATCGACCGTCCGTCGCGCCGCGTGAGGATGAGCACGGCCCCCGGTCCCTCGGTACACCCGAGATCGCGCAGCACCTGCCGTGGCTCTGACGCGGCGTCCCTGCTCTTCACCGTCAGCCGCTCGATCGATCGCCGGCGCAGTTCGCGTCGCATGTCTGTGCGGCTGCCGGCCAGCTCGGTGGTCACGTGGAAGCTGCGCGCGAGTCCGTCGAGTCCGGGCGTCGGCTCGACGTCGCAGCACAGCCAGGTGCTCTCCGGGTCCACGCGCGCGAGGCCCGGCACGAAGGATCGAAGTGCGGTGGTGACCCGCGCGGCCTCGATGGCGGGATCGACCTCGACCAGCCATGCCCCCAGGGCCGGGGCGACCGGAAGCTCGGTGTCGACGGCGTCGAGGGTGAGCGTCCCCGTCGGCCCGTGCACCACTGCCCGTCGTGGAGTCGCGAATACCGGCCACGAGTAGGCGCTGCACTCGACGACGGTGCGGTGGACGCTGCTCCATACCGCCGGCCAGCCCGCTGGCGGCCGGAAGGACGGCGACACCTTTGCGGCCACCCGCGGGTGGCCGAGGTGCTCGACGAAGGACCACGGGGGCGACCAGCGCTCGGGATCGCGCTCGGGTCGTGCGCGCGCCGTGCGTACGTCGCGGGCGGCGCCCGGGTCGCGACGGGCCGGGTCGACGAAGACGGCGTCCGTTTGGGCGAGGGCGTAGAGCAGATCACGCAGGACCACAGGATCGGTGGCGTCGGCCGTGATGACGGTCGCTTCGGGCACGTTGACCCGGCAGAAGTCGGCCACCGCGGGATCGCGCTCGACCGCGATCACCGTGATCCCCGCTGCGGCGAAAGCCGCTGCGTCGAAGCCGAGACCGGCGGTCAGGTCCAGTACGCGGCGCACGCCACTGGCGCTAAGCAGGTCGGCCCGGTACCGGGCCACCACCGGCCGCGTGGCCTGCTCGAGCCCGTCGCGGGTGAGCAGCAGGCCTTCGGCGGGCAGGCCGTAGCGGTCGCGGGCAAGCGCGCGCAGGCTGACCTGCTCCTGGACTGCCGTCACCTGTGCAGGGGAGAGGTCCGGACGCGCGCGGCGCAGGGCCGTCGCGGCCCGTACCGGGTCCGCGTCCCGAGGGGCGGAACCGGCCGCCTGGAGGGCAGCCGACCCCTCGGCGCTGAGCAGCCACGCCCGCGCGGCGTCCGCGTCCGGGTCGGGCGAGGTCGGCATTCGCCCATTCTGGGCCCTGCCCCCGCCCTCGGGGGCTGGCACTCGACTTGACGGAGTGCTAATGCATGCGTAGTGTCTGATCTGGCACTCCCCACTGGGGACTGCCAACTGAACGCCCCACCGAACCACTGATCCGAGCTCGCCGCTACTGCCGGCGGCCCATCGACATCCCGGAGGATGTAACCGTGTCGGTCTCCATCAAGCCGCTCGAGGACCGCATTCTGGTCCAGACCCTCGACGCCGAGCAGACCACTGCTTCCGGCCTCGTCATCCCTGACACGGCCAAGGAGAAGCCCCAGGAGGGCAAGGTCCTGGCCGTCGGCCCCGGCCGCTTCGACGAGGATGGCGAGAAGCGCATCCCGCTCGACATCAAGGTCGGCGACATCGTCATCTACAGCAAGTACGGCGGCACCGAGGTGAAGTACAACGGCGAGGAGTACCTGCTCCTGTCGGCCCGCGACGTGCTCGCCATCGTCGAGAAGTAGTCGATCCCTCTTTTCGCTGAGTGGCCCGTCGCGATGCGCATCTGCGTGTCGGCGACGGGCCATTCACATCCGTTCCACTGACCTGATGTTCGGGAGAGTTGTCTGATGTCCAAGATCCTTGAGTTCGACGAGGATGCGCGCCGCAGCCTCGAGCGCGGTGTCAATGCCCTGGCCGACGCGGTGAAGGTGACGCTCGGTCCGAAGGGCCGCAACGTCGTCATCGACAAGAAGTGGGGCGCACCGACGATCACGAACGACGGCGTGACCATCGCTCGCGAGATCGAGCTCGAGGATCCCTACGAGAACCTCGGTGCGCAGCTGGCCAAGGAAGTAGCGACCAAGACCAACGACGTGGCCGGCGACGGCACCACGACCGCCACTGTGCTCGCCCAGGCCATGGTGCGCGAGGGCCTCAAGCAGGTTGCTGCCGGCGCATCGCCGATGGACCTCAAGCGCGGTATCGACAAGGCCGTGGCCGCCGCCACCGATGAGCTCGTCAAGAACGCTCGGGAGGTCGCTGACAAGAACGAGATCGCCAACGTCGCGTCCATCTCGTCTCAGGACCGGCAGATCGGCGAGCTGATCGCCGACGCGTTCGACAAGGTGGGCAAGGACGGCGTCATCTCCGTCGAGGAGTCCAACACCCCGTCGCTCGAGCTCGAGTTCACCGAGGGCATGCAGTTCGACAAGGGGTTCATCTCCGCGTACTTCGTCACCGACCCCGACCGCATGGAGACCGTCTTCGAGGACGGTCGCATCCTGCTCGTGCAGGGCAAGATCTCCTCGGTCCAGGAGTTGCTGCCGCTGCTGGAGAAGGTCGTGCAGGCCGGCAAGCCGCTGCTCATCGTTGCCGAGGACGTCGATGGCGAGGCGCTGTCGACGCTGGTCGTCAACCGCATTCGCGGGACGTTCTCCTCGTGCGCGGTCAAGGCGCCGGCCTTCGGTGACCGCCGCAAGGCGATCCTCCAGGACCTGGCCATTCTCACCGGCGCTCAGGTCGTCTCGCCCGAGGTCGGGCTCAAGCTCGATCAGGTCGGTCTCGAGGTGCTCGGCAGCGCCCGGCGCATCATCGTCACCAAGGACAACACCACGATCGTCGACGGCGGCGGCGATCCCGCCGACGTGGAGGCTCGGGTCGGTCAGATCAAGGCCGAGATCGAGCGCACCGACTCCGACTGGGATCGCGAGAAGCTGCAGGAGCGGCTTGCCAAGATCGCCGGTGGTGTCGTCGTCATCAAGGTCGGCGGCCACACCGAGGTCGAGCTCAAGGAGAAGAAGCACCGCATCGAGGACGCCGTCTCCGCGACGCGCGCCGCGATCGAGGAGGGCATCGTCTCCGGAGGGGGGACCGCGCTGGTCCAGGCATCCAAGGCCCTCGTCGGCGACCTCGGACTCAGCGGCGATCAGGCGACGGGCGTCGGGATCGTGCGTCGGTCGATGGCCGAGCCGCTGCGGTGGATCGCCGAGAACGCTGGCGAGCAGGGCTACGTCGTGGTCTCGAAGGTCGCTGACCTGCCTGCGGGCCACGGCTTCAATGCGGCCACCGGCGAGTACGGCGACCTCGTTGCCGATGGCGTCATCGACCCGGTCAAGGTCACTCGCTCGGCGCTCCAGAATGCGGCGTCGATCGCGGCCATGCTGCTGACCACCGAGGCGCTCGTCGTTGAGAAGAAGGAAGACGAGCCCGAGGGCGATCACGGCCACGGCCACTCGCACCACGGCCACTCGCACTAGTCACATGACGAAGGGCCCGGACGGATCATCCGTCCGGGCCCTTCGCCGTGTCGCCACCTGGGCGGCTCGCGTACCGGGCTAGGACGCCCGGGCCACCACGCGGCGGCGACGGTAGATGGCGTCGCGCTCGTCCTCGGACAGCCCGCCCCAGACGCCGTAGGGCTCGCGCACGGCGAGTGCGTGCTCACGGCACTCCACCAGCACCGGACATGAGGCGCAGACCGCCTTGGCGGCCTGCAGCCGGAGCTCGCGGGCCTCGCCCCGCTCGCCCTCGGGGTGGAAGAACATGCTCGGGTCCTCACCCCGGCAGGCGGCGTCCATCTGCCAGTCCCAGAAGTCCGCATTCGGTCCGGGGAGCCGGGAGACGTCTGCCATGGCCTGCCTTCCTGTTTCGGGATCCTCAGCATACAAACCGCGCCATAAGTTGGTCAATACGCTGTGGGCGATCATTGGCGGCCCGAGCGGCTCAAGTCGCGTGCTCCCGCATTCGGTCCCACAATGACCGCGTGACGTCAGACGGGGGCCGCTCCATCACCGAGCCGGGCCTCACCGTCGCCGCCGTCGCCCGCCGCATGGGGGTCGCCCCGGCCACCCTGCGTACGTGGGATCGCCGGTACGGCATCGGGCCGAGCGCTCATCAGCCCGGGGCCCATCGTCGGTACACCGCCGCGGACCTGGCACGACTGGACCACATGCGCCGCCTGGTCATCGCCGGGATCCCGCCCGCGCAGGCGGCCGTCGCCGCGCGGGATGTCGACTTCAGCGAGGAGCAGCTGGCTCCGGTCACGCGCCTCCCCAGCGCCATCCCCGTCCAGACCCCGGCGCCCGCCGCCCGGGCCGGCGGCGGCACCGTCGTGGCCCTGCCCGGGGGCTCCCCTACCCTCCGTGGCCTGGCCCGGGCCGCGCTGACCCTCGACACCGTCGCCTGCCACTCGATCGTGTCCGAGACCCTCGCCCGCCGTGGGGTGGTCTGGACGTGGGACAACCTCCTGGTGCCCGTCCTCATCGCCGTCGGCGACCGTTGGGAGGACTCCGGGCGGGGCATCGAGGTCGAGCACGCCTTGAGCACGGTCATCCAGCAGTGCCTGGCGGCCCGGACCGTGGTCGAGCAGGATCCGGTCAACTGCCGAGCCGTGATCCTGGCCTGCGCGCCCGGCGAGATGCACACCTTGCCCCTGTGGGCGGTGGCGGCGGGGCTGGCCGAGGTCGACGTGCATGCCCGGGTGCTCGGAACCGGACTGCCCGCCTCCGCGCTGGCCCACGCGGTCCATCGGCTGGGCCCCGGAGCGGTCTTCGTCTGGGCGCAGCTGCCCGACTCGGCCGACCGGGCGCAACTCGCCGCGCTGCCGTCCTTCCGACCCTCGCCGGTGGTGCTCGCGTCTGGTCCGGGATGGTTCGGCCAGGCTCCGTCCGGGGTCGAGACGGCCGCCGACCTCGGGGATGCGGTGGTCAGGATCGTCCGGGCGGTCGGCGAGTAGCCTTAGCAGCCACCGCCCGCGCCACCCCGGAGACCACATGGAGCCTCGTCCCCTGACCGACTCGCTGGCCTTCGACGGAGTACCCGAGAAGTTCGGCTACCTCGGCCTGACGTTCGACGACGTCCTGCTCGTGCCCGCCGAGTCCGATGTCGTGCCCAGCGAGGTCGACACCGCCTCCCGCGTCACGCGCAACATCACGGTGCAGATGCCGCTGGTCTCCAGCGCGATGGACACCGTCACCGAGGCGCGCATGGCCATCGCGATGGCGCGGCAGGGCGGCGTGGGTGTCCTGCACCGCAACCTGCCGATCGAGGAGCAGGCCATCCAGGTCGACCTCGTGAAGCGCTCCGAGGCCGGCATGGTCAACAACCCGGTCACCTGCTCGCCTGACGACACCCTGGCCGAGGTCGACCGGCTGTGCGCGCGATACCGGATCTCCGGTGTGCCGGTCGTCGATGCCGGTGGCCTGCTCCTGGGCATCGTCACGAATCGCGACATGCGGTTCGAGGAGAACATGGGCAAGCTCGCGCGCGATGCCATGACCCGCATGCCGCTGGTCACTGCACCGGTGGGCATCGATCCCGAGGATGCTCTGGCGCTGCTCGCCCAGCACAAGGTGGAGAAGCTCCCGCTGATCGACGAGGCGGGGCGCCTGCAGGGACTGTTCACGGTCAAGGACTTCGTGAAGTCCGACAAGTACCCGCACGCCACGAAGGATGCCAACGGACGCCTCGTCGTCGGTGCCGCGGTCGGCGTCGGTGACGACGCCGAGAAGCGAGCACGTGCGTTGATCGAGGCGGGTGCCGACTTCCTGATCGTCGATACCGCGCATGGTCACTCGCGCGCCGTGGTCGACATGGTTCGCCTGCTGAAGCAGCAGTCGTCCGTCGATGTTGTCGGTGGCAACGTCGCCACGCGCGCGGGCGCACAGGCGTTGATCGATGCAGGTGCCGACGGCATCAAGGTCGGAGTCGGTCCCGGCTCGATCTGCACGACGCGGGTCGTGGCGGGCGTCGGGGTGCCGCAGGTGTCGGCGATCTACGCCGCTGCGCTCGCCGCCGGACCCGCAGGGGTGCCGGTCATCGGCGACGGCGGCGTGCAGTACTCCGGCGACATCGCGAAGGCGCTTGTCGCCGGTGCCGACACTGTCATGCTCGGCGGCGTACTGGCCGGCTGCGAGGAGACTCCCGGCGACGTCGTGTTCGTGAATGGCAAGCAGTTCAAGGGATATCGAGGGATGGGCTCCCTCGGTGCCATGCAGTCGCGTGGCCAGGCCCGCTCGTACAGCAAGGACCGCTACTTCCAGGACGACGTCCTGAGCGACGACAAGCTCGTGCCGGAGGGCATCGAGGGCATGGTCGCGTACCGCGGACC
>Ga0302322_100002754_pt1 | contig 14928 bp, 10 predicted proteins | sample Fen_T0_2_FD_203757 | JGI IMG/M metagenome (GOLD analysis project Ga0302322, IMG submission 203757) | Peat permafrost microbial communities from Stordalen Mire near Abisko, Sweden - Fen_T0_2 | ecosystem: Environmental > Terrestrial > Soil > Wetlands > Permafrost | place: Sweden: Abisko... | reverse complement strand
GGCAGGATCAGGCCCCGAACCCGTGGTAGTGCATGACGTGCTTGATCCGGGTGTAGTCCTCGAGCCCGTACATCGACAGGTCCTTGCCGTACCCGGACTTCTTGAACCCGCCGTGCGGCATCTCCGCGATCAGCGGGATATGGGTGTTGATCCACACGCAGCCGAAGTCCATCTGCGCCGACATCCGCGCCGCCGTATCGACATTCGACGTCCACACCGACGACGCCAGCCCGTATTCGGTGCCGTTGGCGAACTCGAGGGCTTCCGCCTCGTCGGTGAACTTCTGCACGGTGATCACCGGGCCGAACACCTCGGTCTGCACGATCTCGTCGCTCTGGTGCACATCTGCGACCACGGTCGGTTCGTAGTAGTAGCCGGGGCGGTCCAGTCGGTGGCCGCCGGCGGTGACGTCGGCGTGATCGGCAGCCCGCTCGACCAGCCCGGCGATGTGCGCGAGTTGGTCGGCGTTGTTGATCGACCCGTACAGCACGTCCTCGTCGTCGGATGACCCGGTCTGCGTCTCCCGCGCCTTCGCCGAGAGCGCCGCGACGAAGTCGTCGTAAATGCCGGCCTGCGCGATCACCCGGGTGGCCGCCGTGCAGTCCTGGCCGCCGTTGAAGTAACCCGCGGTCGCGATGCCTTCGACGGCCGCCTCCAGCGACGCGTCGTCGAACACCACCACCGGCGCCTTGCCGCCCAATTCCAAATGTGCCCTGGTCAGGTTCTTGGCGGCCGCGGTGGCCACGGCGATCCCGGCGCCGGTCGATCCGGTGATCGACACCAGGGCAGGCGCACTGTGCGAGGTCAGCGCCGCGCCGGTGTCGCGGTCACCGCAGATCACGTTCACCACGCCAGGCGGGTAGAACTCCTGCAGCGCCGTGCCCATCCACACCGAGCTGGCCGGGGTGGTGTCCGACGGCTTGAGCACCACTGTGCAGCCGGCCGCCAGCGCGGGAGCGATCTTCCAGATCGCCATCATCATCGGATAGTTCCACGGTGCCACCTGGCCGACGACTCCTACCGGTTCCCGGCGGACCGATGACGTATGCCCGCGCATGTACTCGCCCTGCGAACGCCCCTCGAGCACCCGGGCGGCGCCGGCGAAGAACCGGATCTGGTCGACCATCGGGCCGACCTCTTCGGACTTGGTCAGGGCCGTCGGCTTGCCGGTGTCCTGGACCTCGATCGCGACCAGTTCGTCGGCGTGCTCCTCGACGTGGTCGGCGAATTTCAGCAGCGCGAGCTGGCGCTCGCCGGGGGTCGACCAGCGCCAGGTCTTGTAGGCCTCCGTGGCGGCGGCGTAGGCGCGGTCGACGTCCTGGGCACCGGACAACGGCGATGTCGCGTACACCGCACCGGTGCTCGGATCGATGATGTCCATCGACGCACCGTCAGCGGCCGGCGCCGACTCCCCGTTGATGATGTTCTGCAGCACGGTCTTCTCGGTGCCGCCGGTCCCGCTCGTCGCTGAGCTCATGATCTTTTCGGTGCCCTTTCGTTGGCTGGACAGAACGACGATAACCCCGCTGGAGTCAGCTCACCTGAGCGGCGGTGGAGTGCAGCACGCCAACCGGGCACGGCGCGTGGGCCAGCAGTTGCTGGCTCACCGAACCCATGACGAGGCCGCGGAACCCGCCACGGCCGCGTGACCCGAGGGCCAGCAGTTGGGCGCCGCGGGACTGCTCGACCAGCACTGCTCCGGGCCTGCCCTCGGCCTCCCAGTAGGTGATCGGCACGGAAGGAAATGCGTTGCCGTCCAAGATGACCGGAGCCCAGAAGCTGGCCGTCGGCGAGCCAGGCCCGTCGGCGACCGGGTCGACCTGCTTGACCGAGATCGACCCGCGGCGGTGTCGGACGGTGATCGCCACCAGCCCGGTGCCCAGCGCCGAGGCATGCCGGATGGCCACCGCCGCGGCCGCATTCGCCGAGACCGAGCCGTCGTAGCCGAGCACCACCTGGCCGGCGTGCGGACCCTCAGCGGCCGCAGCATCGCCAGCAGAGCCAGCAGCGCCGACGGTCGGCGTCGGGTGCACCACGACGACCGGGCACTTCGCATAGGGCACGACGTTCAGGGCTGTCGAGCCCACCAACAGTCCGGTGAAGCCCTCCCAGCCGCGGGCGCCGATCACCAGCAGTTGCGCGGTCTCCGACGCGCTCAGCAGGGACTGCACGGGCGGCGTCGGGTAGCGGACGCCGTGCACCACCAGGTCGGGGTGCCGCTCCCGCACCCCGGCGACGGCGGTCTGCACACCGCCCTCGAGGTCCTCGGCGTACTCCTCGACCTCGATATCGCCCTCCGCGTCGGGATGCGCGATCAGCACGGTCAACGGCACGCCGTACACCGCGGCGGTGTCCGCGGCCCAGTTGAGCGCGCCCTGGCTTGAGGGGGAAAGGTCGACACCGACGACGATGCCGACCGCGGCCGGCGGGCTCGCGTCCGGGACGGAGTCGCTCGCGGCGGCGCTCACTGAGCCGCTGACGGAATCTTGCGGGGCGTCGGTCATAAGTGGCCATCCGAATCCGTCGGCTCAGTGAGCACGTCGCGGGATGGCCGTCGAAGGTAGTTGATCAGCGGCGGCATCTATGACGACAAGAACAGCTGAGCTATCCAAGTGGGGATGGCTAGTTTACTGTGACCAGCGATGATTTAGCTCACTTCTTCGAGCCAAAACGAGGTGTCCCATGACGATCGAAGGCTCGGCCAGACCGGCCGGCGAGGGTGGAGAATCACACTCCGATGGCCACCATCACCCACAAGTGGAAAAGGGGCTGTCGGCCAACTCCGTAGGGTTGCTCGGCGGTACCGTTTTGGGCATTTCGTGTGTCGCTCCGGCATACACCCTGACCGCCACCATCGGTCTGGTCGCGGCGGTGGCCGGCGTCAAGATGCCGATCATCTTCATCGCCGGCTTCATCCCGATGCTGTTCGCGGCCTACGCCTATCGCGAGTTCAACAAGGTCGACCCGGACTGCGGCACATCCTTCACCTGGACCACCCGCGCGTTCGGTCCCTATATCGGATGGCTCGGCGGGTGGGCGGCGATCCTGGCCACCATCATCGTGCTGGCCAACCTGGCCGGAATCGGCGTGCAGTTCTTCTATCAACTCCTGGGCAGTGTGTTCAACAATCCAGATCTCGGCGATCTGTGGACCAACAGATTCGTGAACGTCGGCACCTGTTTGCTCTTCCTCTTGATGGCAACTGCCATCGCCTTTCGGGGTATCACGACCACCGAAAAGGTCCAATTCGTCCTGGTTTTCTTCCAGTTGGGCGTTTTGGTGCTGTTCTCGGTGATGGCGTTTGCCAAGGCGGGCGGGCCGGACGATCCCGGCGGTCTGGCCTTCTCCTGGGACTGGTTCAACCCGTTCACCGGGCTCACCGTGAGCGCCCTCGTCGCCGGGCTCTCAGCGTCGATCTTCTCGTTCTGGGGTTGGGACAGCGCGCTCACGGTCAACGAGGAATCCAAGGACGCCGAGAAGACGCCGGGCCGCGCGGCGCTGCTCGCGGTGGTGTCGATCCTGCTGACCTATTTGCTGGTGTCGGTGTCGACGCTGATGTATGCCGGTGACGGCACCGAGGATCTCGGCCTCGGCAACGAGGACATCTCGGACAATGTGTTCGGTGCGCTGGCGGAGCCGGTGATGGGGACGCCGTTGAACAACCTGCTCTTCCTGGCGGTACTCGCGTCCAGTGCGGCAAGCCTGATGACGACCTTCCTGCCGACCACCCGCACCATGCTCGGGATGGCGTCCTACGGTGCGCTGCCCAAGCGCTTCGCCAGCATTCACCCCAAGTACCTGACGCCGGCCTACGGCACGGTCGTTGCCGGCATCATCGCCGGCACGTTCTATGCCGTGCTCACGTTCGTCTCCGAGGCGGTCCTCTTCGACACCATTCTGTCGCTGGGCCTGATGATTTGCTTCTACTACGGGCTGACCGCGATCGGCTGCGTGTGGTACTTCCGGAAGGAGCTGTTCACCAGCTTCCCCAACATCATCTTCAAGTTCCTTTTCCCACTGCTCGGCGGGCTGGGGTTGTGGTTCGTCTTCTTCGTGACGATCAAGGACAGCGCCGACCCCGAGTACTCCGGATCGTCCATCTTCGGAGTGGGCACCGTGTTGGTGCTCGGCCTCGGGTTGATCCTGCTGGGCGTGGTGGTCATGTTGATCATGCGGGCGCGGCAGCCCGCGTTCTTCCGTGGCGAGACCCTGAACCGGGGCACCCCGTCGCTGATCATTCCGGAGTAACTAGCCTGTGCCGGTGCCACACCCTGTCCGTCTGTCCGAGCTCACCACGCTGCGACTGGGCGGTCCGGCGCCGGACCTGGTCACGGTGCGGACCGTTGACGAGATTGCCGATGTGGTGGGCGCCGCGGATCGCGCCGGCGCCGGTGTGCTGGTGCTGGGCGGCGGGTCGAACCTGGTGGTCGCCGACCGCGGCATCGACACACCCGTGATCCGGATCGGGGTGCGCGGCATCCAGGTCGACGCGGGCGACGACAAACGCGCCGATGGACGTACCACCGTCACCATCGGCGCCGGCGAGAACTGGGACGACGTCGTCGCGGAACTGACCGGGAAGGGCTTCGCCGAGTTCGCGCCGCTCTCCGGCATCCCCGGCTCCGCCGGTGCCACCCCGATCCAGAACGTCGGTGCGTACGGCACCGAGATCGCCGAGGTGCTGACCGGGGTCACCGTGTACGACCGGACCGCGGGTCTCGTCCGGGACGTGCCGGCCGTCGAACTCGGCCTGAGCTACCGGCATTCCGTCCTTCGCGGCACCGACCGGGCGGTGGTCTGCGCGATCACCGTTCGGCTGCGCCGCGGCGAGGTCACAGTCAGGTACGCCGAACTCGCCCGCACGCTCGGCGTCCGGATCGGCGCCACGGCGCCGCCCGCCCAGGTCAGGGCCGCGGTGCTGGACCTGCGTCGGCAGAAGGGCATGGTGCTGGACCCGGACGACCCGGACACCTACAGCGTGGGATCGTTCTTCACCAATCCGATCGTCGGGAAGGATCAGGCCCGGGACGTCGACGAGGCGATCAAGGCCAGGTTCGGTCCGGCCACCAGCTATCCGGCGTACCCGGTCACGGGTCCGGACGGTCGGGCCGATCCTGCCGGTCGGGTGAAGCTGTCCGCTGCGTGGCTCATCGAGCGGGCGGGCTTCAGCAAGGGCTTCGCCGGCCCGGGCGGACGTGTTTCGCTGTCCACCAAGCACACCCTCGCCTTGACCAATCGCGGCGGCAGCACGGCCGACCTGATCGCGCTCGCGCGGCAGATCAGGGACGGCGTCCGGGACGCGTTCACCATCTCGCTGCAGCCCGAGCCGATGCTGATCGGGGTCAGCCTGGACGACTGACAGACCTTTCGACGAGGTCTCAGGTTGGTCGCGAATGGTGTTGGGGTCACGTGAACCTCACGGCGGCGGCCTACGGTGGAAATGCCAGTGCATCGATCAGTTCAGCTCGCGGCAGAAGGGACCAGCCAGATGCGATACCAGGCGACCCGGCTAGGTCACCGCAGAATCGGCGCTGTGCTGGCCATGATCATCTCGGTGGCGCTGGCCGCTTCCGCGTGCGCGAGTTCCGACGACGTGGTCGTCACGGTGACCTCCGTCGTCGGCCCGACCGTCACCGCCCCCGGGCTGTCCGGCGCGACGAGCGCCGCCACCGCGAGCACCGAGAACCTGGCTTCCAAGGTGCGGGTGAGCGTCAAACCGAAGTTCGGCAGCACCGATGTCGCGCCGACGGACCAGATCACGCTCACCGTGTTTTCGGCCAAGATCAAGGACCTGACGGTCACCGGCGACGACGGCTCCGTGGTCACCGGGACCATTTCGCCGGACCAGGCGACCTGGACGCTCGCCCAGCGTTTGGCCTACAACACCACCTACACGTTCGCCGGCACAGCGATCGCCAACGACGACGGCTCGGAGAACCCGATCTCCGGCACCATGGCCACGATCAAGCCGGCGGCCACCGTCCGAGCCTCGTTCCAGATCCCCAGCGGCACCACGGTCGGGGTGGCGGCTCCGATCATCATCACCTTCGCCGAGTCCATCGAGGACAAGGCCGCCGCACAGAAGACCTTCAAGCTGACCACCGACAAGGGCGACATCCAGGGTTCTTGGGGCTGGCTGCAGGACGAGGACATCCAGGGCACCGGCGTCAAGCAGTCGATCGTGCACTTCCGGCCGGCCGTTTACTGGCCCGGTTATACGAACGTGCACGTCGAGGCGAACCTGATGGGGGTGAAGTACGGCGACGACAAGTGGGGAAAGGAGGACATCACCACCGACTTCACCGTCGGTCGCGACCAGCGGGTGCAAGCCGACGTGACGACCTTCCACCTGGTTGTTCTTCTCGACGGCAAGATCGTCAAGAACTACCCGGTCTCGTTCGGTAAGGAGTCGGAGCCCGGCAAGGCCACAGTCAGCGGCGTGCATGTGGTGACCGAGAAGTTCCCGACCTATTCGATGTGCAACCCGCAGTTCGACTACTGCAACGTCGAGGAGAAGTTCGCCGTCCGGATCAACAACAACGGCGAGTTCATCCACGAGAATCCGCTGACCACGCCATTCCTGGGGAAGGCGAACGTCTCGCACGGCTGCGTCAACATGGGCGTCGGCGATGCCGAGGAGTACTACAACTCCGCGATCTACGGCGATCCCGTCGATGTCACCAATACCGGCGTGCCGATGACGGAGAAGGACGCCATCTACGACTGGATCTACTCGTTCGCCGACTGGCAGAAGCTCAGCGCTCTGTGAGCACGGGACTGGTGAGAATGGGTAACACCTGAACCGCAGGTAGCGTTGCTCCGATCATGGATACGAACGTCGGGAACGGGTACTCGTCGGTGGGACGCCGTGCCTACGCGTCGGGACCCGGTGGTTCGACTGGCGGTATCTCCCGGGTGGCGGCCATCTCGCTGCACACGTCGCCGCTGGCCCAGCCGGGCACCGGCGACGCGGGTGGGATGAACGTCTACGTCGACCAGACCTCCCGGCGGCTGGCCGCCCGTGGGGTCAAGGTGGAGATCTTCACCAGGGCTACCTCCTCCGATCAGCCGCCGGTGACCGAGGTGGTGCCTGGGGTGCTGGTCCGGCACATCGTCGCCGGGCCCTTCGAGGGACTCGACAAGGAAGAACTCCCCGGCCAGCTGTGCTCGTTCGCGGCGGGGGTGATGCGGGCCGAGGCACGCCGCGATCCCGGGCACTACGACATCGTGCACTCCCACTACTGGCTCTCGGGGCAGGTCGGCTACCTGGCGAAGGATCGGTGGGGGGTGCCGATGGTGCACTCCGCGCACACCCTGGCGAAGGTCAAGAACGCCGCCTTGGCGCAGGACGACCGGCCGGAGCCGCGCGGCCGGCTGATCGGCGAGGAACAGGTGGTCGCCGAGGCCGACCGGCTGGTGGCGAACACGGCCACCGAGGCCGAGCAGCTGATCGAGCTGTACGGCGCGGACCCCGACAAGATCGACGTCGTCCCGCCCGGCGTTGACACGGACGTGTTCTCCCCCGGGCCGGTCGGCGCAGCCCTGGCCGCGCGGCAGGCCCTCGGTCTGCACCCCGATGAGCTGGTGATCGTTTTCGCCGGCCGGATCCAACCGCTGAAGGGCCCGGACGTGCTGATCTCGGCCGTCCGGCGGCTGGCAACGGCCCATCCGGACCGGCGCTGGCGGGTGATCATCGTCGGCGGCGTCTCGGGTACCGGGCGGCAGGACGAGCACCGGCTCGCCGACCTGGCCGAGCAGTTGGGCATCGACGCCCTGGTCGACTTCCGGCCACCGGTTCCGGCGGCCGAACTCGCGCAGATCTACCGGGCTGCGGACGTTGTCGCGGTGCCCAGCTACAACGAGTCGTTCGGGCTGGTCGCCCTCGAGGCGCAGGCGTCGGGCACGCCGGTGGTCGCGGCCGCGGTCGGCGGGTTGACCGTCGCGGTGGCCGACGGCGTGAGCGGGCTGCTCGTTCCCGGCCACGACCCGGCGTTGTGGGCCGATCACCTGGCCAGGGTGGTGCTCGATCCGGCGCTCCACGCCCGGCTGGCTGCGGCGGCACCGCTGCACGCGGCGGGGTTCTCCTGGGATGTCACGGTGGATGGGTTGCTCGCTACCTACGCCCGGGCGATCCGGGCAGTCCGTGACGCGCATGGAGTTGCTGAAGAATTTGCACTGCATCCGGTCGGCCGGTGACGCCCGACGAGCTCGACGGCGCCCTGACCCTGCTGGGTGTCGACTACCGGCGGGACGGGGCGGACGCGTTTCTGGTCACCCTGCCAGGCGAGCGCCGGCAGCGGACCCTGGTCTGGCTCGTGCTCGGCGATCATCAACTGCTGATCGAATCCTTCGTCTGCCGAGCCCCTGATGAGAACGCCGAGGCGGTCTACCGGTTCCTGCTACAGCGCAACACCACCTTGCGCACAGTGGCGTACGCCCTCGACAGTTCGGGGGACATTCACCTGGTTGGTCGAGTGTCCCGGTCCGCGCTGACCGCCGAGGAGCTGGACACCGTGCTGGGCGTGCTGCTTGCGACCTCCGACCGGGACTTCAATCCCATCCTGGAACGCGGATTCGCCGGCGCGATCAGGAGGGAATGGGCGTGGCGCACGTCGCGGGGGCAGTCGGTGCGGAATCTCACGGCTTTCCGACACCTGGTGGATCCCTGATTCGACCCCCTTGCGGTGGACGGCTGGTCACCGCACGGGGAGATACGTGACCGACCCGATGCGGCGGGCGGCCTGATGACCCAATGGAGTTGGTCGGTCGGGTTTTGTCACTCGATCAGGTGCAGCGGTAGCGCACCGGGCGTGACTAGGTTTGGGATACTCCGCTGGGGGTGCGCCAGGTATCGTCCTAGGCAAGGTGATCTTTCGGATGTGGTTCGGCAACCGGTGGGGGACTGCCCGTGGGCGGGCGCGGTGAGTGGACACAACGGGTGGTGAGCACTCTTGCCCGTTGTTTCCCGACGAAGCGCCGGGATGACCGCACCCCTGTTGCCGAAACGACCGGCCACGAAATGATTGTCGAGCCCCAGACGGCTGCCGTCAGATTGCGCACAAGGCGCTCCGTTCCGCGCATCGCCATCGCGGTCAGCTTCGCACTCGCGGCGACGTTCACCGGCTCGGTGGGCCTTTTCTCCGCCTCGGCGCAGGTCATTGCACCGTCCGCTGCTTCGTCGTCCGCCCTGCCGGTGTGCCCGCCCGGACAGGAAGCCACCACCGTCGCCGGCAGCGGGACGCCGGCCCCGCTCGGCAACCTGCAGAACGTGCCGGCCGGTGTCGTGGACGGCGGCACCTTCGCGGGGGTGGCGCTGGACGCGGAGCAGGTGAAGATGGCCGCCACCGTCGCAGCGGTCGGCAAGCAGATGGGGATCACCCGCCGCGGAATCGAGATCGGCATCGCGGTCGCCACTGAGCAATCCAGCCTGCGGCCCGACGCGGTCAACGAGGCGTGGCTGGGACTGTTCCAGCAGAACCCCGTCGACTACACCATGTACCCGCGCACGGAGCCCGGCGGCGCTGCCTGGATGTTCTACGACCGACTGCTCAGGCTGGTCCCGGGATACGACACCGATCCGCGGACCGACTACCAGATCGGCGACGTCGTGCAGCTGACGGGCACCGGTGAGCGGTTCGGCGAGTACCAGGACATGGCCCGCGATCTTGCCGGGCAACTGATCGACAGCGTCTCACTGGCCCAGGACGACGTGACCTGTGTTCCGGCTCCGGCATCGCCCGCGACGACATCAGGTTCCGGCTTCGATCCCGGCAACATCATTTCCGATGCCGTCTTCTACAACACCGGTGCGATGACGCAGGCGCAGATCCGGCAGTTCGTGCTGACCCAGGGCGAGGGGTGCACGGCGGCGTACTGCTTGAAGAACCTGCGGGTGAGCACGCCCAGCCAGCCGGCGGATCGGTACTGCGCCGCCTACCAGGGCGGTGCGAACGAGGACGTCGCTGATGTGCTGCTGCGGGTGTCGGTGGCCTGTGGCATCAACCCGCAGGTCATGCTGGTCACTCTGCAGAAGGAGTCCGCGCTGCTGACCAGGACCGACGTGTCCGCCTCGACGTACAACGCGGCGTGGGGTTGGCACTGCCCGGACACCGGACCGGGCGGCAGCGCCAACTGCGACCCGGCGTACGCGGGTTTCTTCAACCAGGCGTACGGGATGGCCAAGCAGTGGTCGCGGTACAAGCTGGACCCGGACAGGTACAACTACCACGCGGGCCAGACGGTCGACATCCTGTGGAACGTCGCGGAGTCGGGGTGCGGGTCGGCGCCGGTGACGATCGCGAACCAGGCGACCGCGTCGCTGTACATCTACACGCCGTACCAGCCGAACGCGGCCTCGCTGGCCGCCTACCCGGGGGTGGGTGACGCGTGCTCGGCGTACGGCAACCGGAACTTCTTCTACCTGTTCCGCAAGTACTTCGGTTCCACCGGTGGCGGGAGCTCGACGACGGCCACGTCAGCGGTGTTGGCCACCGGTACCGCGGTGAAGATCCCGGCGAACCAGTTCGTGTCCGCCGCGCTGGGTGGGCAGACGATCACCGCGCCGAACGCGGCGGTGGCGGCCGGTCTGGCAGCGGGGTTCTCGGCGCTGGGGTTGCCGTATGTGTGGGGCGGCGGCGGGTCGGGCGCTGGCCCGAACAACGGCTGTGGCCGTGGCGGCGGCGAGTACAACAGTTGCGGCAGCACGATCGGGTTCGACTGCTCGGGGTTGACGGCGTTCGTGCTGGGCAAGGCCGGGTACCGGATTCCGGACAACTCCGGATCGCAGCGGTCGGCCGGGGTCACGGTGAGCTGGGCGCAGGCGCTGCCCGGCGACGTTGTGGGGTTCCCCGGTCACGTGGCGATCTACCTGGGCACCTTCGGCGGTCGGCCGTACATCCTGGAGGCGTCCTGGGTCGGCACGCCGATCCACATCGTGCCGTTGACCCGCACGGACGTCGACGACCGGCTCTACCGGTACTGGAACGGTCCGGCAGCGGCGGCTCCCGGCGTCGTGGACTTCTCCTCGCTGTTGGCGGGCCAGCAGGTCTCCCAGACCGGATCCTCCAGCGGAACATCCGGCGTGCCGTGGGTCTCGCTCACCCCCAGGAGCTCGACCGGAACCCCCAGCCGGACCGCACCCGTGACCCCGCCCAGCTACGGGTCGGTGACCTGGGTGCCGCAGATCGTGCCGCGGCCGGTGCCCGCCCCGCTGGCTGCGCCGCCGGTTGTCCCGCCGTCCGTCGTGCAGCCACCACCGGTGGTCGTGCAACCACCGCCGGCGACCGAGCCCAGCGCACCGAGCTCGGTGCCGGACCCAGCGACGACGACCGCCGAGGCAACGCCGACAACCACTGCGTCGACGACAACCACTGCGTCGACGACAACCACTGCGTCGACGACAACCACTGCGTCGACGACAACGACCGCGCCGACAACGACGTCGCAAACAACCAGGACCACCACCAGTACCTCGGCGGGATCCGCCGCCGCCACCACGACTGCGCCCGCGCCGTCCGCGCCCGGCACGACCATGACGGGGATGACTGGCACCCCGACCACGTCGAGCACGTCGACGACGGCTCCGGCGACCACCGCTCCGGCGACCACGGCTACTTCGGCGACCACGGCTACTTCGGCGACCACTACTGCCTCGACGACCGCAGCGACGACCGCGACCAACACTCCGCCGACCACTACTCCGGGGACCACTACTCCGGCGGGTGCAGCCGATCCCACGACGTCGGCCGACGCGCAGGTCGTCACCACGACGTCCGCGCCGATGACACCCACGCCATCGAGCCCGACAGTCAGCACCGAGCCGGTGATCGAGTCGACCCCGCCGACGTCGTCGGCGCAGACGTCATCCGGTCGGCCCGCGCCGACGTCCTGACCACTTCATGATGGTGACGGGACGCAGGCGCGGAGCCGCCCGTCGCCTCTCGGAACTACCGCACCGACAGTCCGCCGTTACTTGGCGCCATAGGGGATCTCAGGGTTGCTGTCCGCGATCTCCAGCAGCCGGTTGTACTTCGCGACGCGTTCGCCGCGGGCGGGGGCGCCGGTCTTGATCTGTCCGCAGCCGGTGCCGACGGCCAGGTCGGCGATGAAGGAGTCCTCGGTTTCGCCGGACCGGTGGGACACCATGGCGGCGTAGCCGGCTTCCCGGCACAGCCGCATCGCCTCGAGGGTTTCGGTGACGGTGCCGATCTGGTTGACCTTGATCAGCGCGGAGTTCGCGATCTTCGTGGTGATGGCGTCGGCGATGATCGCCGGGTTGGTGCAGAAGTTGTCGTCACCGACCAGCTGCACCCGGTCGCCCAGGCGCTCGGTGATCGCGATCCAGCCGTCCCGATCGCCCTCGGCCAGGCCGTCCTCGATGCTCCATACCGGGAACTCGGTGATGATCGCCTCGTACCGGGCGATCATGTCGGCGCTGGACAGCGACTCACCCGCGACCTGGTAGGCGCCGTCACGATAGAACTCGCTGGACGCCGGGTCCATCGCGATCGCGACACCGTCCCGACCCGGGGTGTATCCGGCGTCGGTGATGGCCTGCACCAGCGTGCGCAGCACATCCTCGGGGGTGCTGATGTCCGGGGCGAACCCGCCCTCGTCGCCCAGGCCGGTGGCGTAGCCGGCGTCGTGCAGCAGCCCCTTCAGCTTGGCGTAGACCTGCGCGCCGGCGCGGATGGCCTCGGCGATGGACGGCGCACCCAACGGGGCGATCATGAATTCCTGGAAGTCCAGGCTGTTCGGGGCGTGCGCGCCGCCGTTGACGACGTTGAAATGTGGCACCGGTTGGCAGGGGGTCACCCCGGTCGGGATCAGCGATGTCCACAACGGGATGCCGGCGCTGGCGGCAGACGCCCGGTAGGTGGCGATCGAGACACCGATGATGCCGTTCGCGCCGAGCCTGCCCTTGTTGGGGGTGCCGTCCAGGTCCCGCATGGCCTGGTCGACTTCGGCCGGGTCGGCGAATGAGCGGCCGACCAGGGCGTCGGCGATTTCACCGTTGACGTTGCCGACCGCGGTCAGCACGCCCTTCCCGCCGTAGCGGGACTTGTCACCGTCGCGCAGTTCCACCGCCTCCCGTGACCCGGTGGACGCGCCAGATGGCACCCCGGCCCGGGCGACCGTGCCGTCCGCGAGAGTCACGGTGACAGCCAGCGTCGGGCCACCACGGGAGTCCAGGATCTCCACCGCGTGCACCCTGGTCAATTCCAACGGGGTCAATTCCAACGGGGACAGGTCCACGGGGGACATGCCTGTCATGTGATCTCCTACTGGTCGAGGGATGCCGCTCAGGGGTAGTCGGCCGGTTGCCGCGCCAACCGAGCGCTCGGCGGACCTCCCGGCTCAGGAAGTCCTGACCCATGCTCCTCGCCTCTCATCGCGGCCCTACAGAGTCAAAAGACCTGACGCTCGACGGTCGGCGTTGCGTGATTGTGACCTCCGCCGATGCATCCCCATGGCTCCGGGGATCCGTCGGAACAGCACCAGGGTGGTGCTCGGCCGGGGCCAGATCCCGAGCCGGAGGGCCGCCATCGACCGACAGCGGGAGGCCCCATGCCCGGACGAGAATCCACGACCGGCCGACGCTCCGCGGGCTCCCGGCGAGCGCGGTCGCACGGCCCGCGGGCAGCGCTGGCCGGGGTGGTTGCCGCCGGGGTGGTCCTGCTGGTGGCGGGATGCACCTCCACGGCACTGTCCACAGAATCACTGTCCACCGCGATGTCGACGGAGCCTCTGGAGGTGGCCGCCGACTCCGCCGGTGCTGCAGCCGAGGTGGCTCCGCAGATGGGTGGATCCGCGCCGGCGACCGGAGGCGATGCGGCGCAGACTGCGGCGGCGGCGCAACCGCCGACGATTTCCGCCGTACCCCCCACTGGTCGTCAGGTGATCCTGACCGCCACCGTCGCCGTCACGCTGACCGTTCCACCCGTCGCGGTGACCGACGACACCGCGAAGGACGCTCAAGGCAACACCGACGCGCGTCGGGAGGCCGTTGCGCAGGCTTCAGGTGCGGTCAGGGGTGCCGCGACCGCCGCCGGTGGTTACGTGTCCGGGGCCGACGGCGGCGGATCGATGATGACCATCACCTTGCGGGTGCCCGCCGAGCAGTACGACGCGGTGGTCGACAGGGTCGCTGCCCTTGGCGTGCTCAACAGCCGCTCGGAGAACAGCCAGGACGTCACCGCCGAGATCGTCGACGTGAACAGCAGGGTCGAGTCGATGACGGCCAGCGTCGCCCGGGTCAGGGCGCTGCTCGCCCAGGCCACCGGCATCGGCGACGTCATCGCCATCGAATCCGAACTCGCCTCCCGCGAAGCCGACCTGGAATCCCTTCAGCGGCAACAAGCCTCACTCGCCGGTCTGGTGGCATTGTCGACGGTGACCGTCACCCTGACGGCGGTCACCGACGGCCCGACAGCGCTGCCGGCGGACTCACCGAGTGGATTCGTCACCGGGCTGACCTCGGGGTGGAACGCCCTGCTGGGATCGCTGGCCGTGATCGGCACCGTCGTCGGTGCGTTGCTGCCGTTCCTGCCGGTGGTCGCGACGCTGGTGGTGGCGGGCTGGTGGATGGTGCGCCGGGCGCGGCGGCGGTCGCGTGAGCAGGCGATGCCAGCTGAGGCGGCCGCGGATGAAGTCAGGCCGCCGGAGAGCGTCGGCGCTTCCACCGCGTGACGGTCCGCTTGCCACCTCCGACGACGCCCCCACCCGGTGCGCTCGGCTCGGCTGCGGCATCATGTCCGCCATGACCTCCACTTTGATCCTGTTGCGGCACGGCGAGAGCACCTGGAATGCGCTGAACCAGTTCACCGGCTGGGTCGACGTCCCGCTGTCAGAGAAGGGCACCGCAGAGGCGATCCGCGGCGGTGTGCTGCTCCGGGAGTCCGGACTGCTGCCCGACGTCGTGCACACCTC
>Ga0302322_100002753_pt1 | contig 14933 bp, 16 predicted proteins | sample Fen_T0_2_FD_203757 | JGI IMG/M metagenome (GOLD analysis project Ga0302322, IMG submission 203757) | Peat permafrost microbial communities from Stordalen Mire near Abisko, Sweden - Fen_T0_2 | ecosystem: Environmental > Terrestrial > Soil > Wetlands > Permafrost | place: Sweden: Abisko... | reverse complement strand
TATTATCGCAGATGCATTTGATATCGTTCCTGCAATAACGCTGGAATCGAAAAAGCTTCTCGGGAAATAATATGTCCTCAGAGGACAAAGTTCAAGTCGATATTTTAGGATTATCCAGCAGTCAAGCCAGCGGCGGGGCATACGCTCTGATTTTAAAAGAGACCACTGGAGCACGCCGGCTTCCCATCATCATCGGTGCATTCGAAGCACAGTCCATTGCGTTAGAAATGGAAGGGATCAAACCTCCGCGGCCGCTCACCCATGATCTTATAAAGAATCTCATCGACTTGTTTGGCGGAGAATTGATTGATGTCCTGATCAGCGACTTGCGCGACGGCACATTTTTCGCCCGTATCAATCTTGATTCACAAGAAATTGATGCGCGACCCAGCGATGCCATTGCCATTGCTGTACGGTACGGTGCACCCATTTTTGTTGCCGAAAAAGTTATGGCAGAAGCTTCTTTTGTATCTGAAGGCGGAGAAGATGATAAATCCATTTCCCCCAACGCCAAACCTGAACCCGAAGATCAACCGAACCCGCAGCTTTCCAAACTCGAACAGCTTGAGAAAAGACTCGAGGACGCCATCGCCAAAGAAGATTATGAAAAAGCAGCGCAGTTGCGGGATGAATTAAAAAGACTTCAAGGGCGGGATTCATAGCAAAATTCTGTATCATCAAAGAACCATTTGTTCAACAGCGTACTTACTCAACTATCAAGGAGGATTATACCTTGAAACATGTCATCCATTCTCTCCTATTCGTTTTTCTCATCGGTCTCTGTATGACTGCAACAAACGTTCGCGCGGCAAGTACAGCGATCGATTCAAACAACGTCAGTCAATTGATTGCGGAAGGAAACACCTTCTCAGAAAAAGTATTTGACAACAAGAAAGCACTGGAAAAGTACAACGAGGCACTTTCTCTTTCGCCGAATGATTATGAGATTCTCTGGCGGATCAGCCGAACCTATATTGATCTCGGCGAACATCTTCCCAGTTCCACCGATGCAGAAAAACAAAAACAGATAGAACTGTATGAGAAGTCGTTGGAATTTGCTCAGAAGGCCATTGCGGCGAATCCCAAGGGTGCCATGGGGTATACCAGAGAAGCAATCGCAAATGGGCGTATTGCATTGTTCCGCGGAGTTTTTGAATCGCTGAGTCTTGTGAAGCAGGCAAAAGCAGATTGTGAAAAAGCAATTTCCCTGGACGGTACCGAACCGGCTGCGTACTACGTATTGGGACGCACCAATGCAAAACTGTGCGAGAAACCGAAATTTGTACGCTGGCCGTTAGGAATTGGCTGGGCAAACATGGATGACGCAGTAAAGTATTATGAGAAGTCCATTGAATTACGCCCCAACTTTATTATGTACCGGCTCGATTGTGCACGCGCCTACGTGGAGATGGACGAATATGATAAAGCACGCACGCATTTATTAAAGATTGCATCCTTGCCAAAAGAAGATGAAGATGATGATCTCTTCAGAAAAGAAGCACTCGAGTTGATCAATAAAATCAAAGACAAGTAATCCATTACGATACAGATGAAGGAATACGTATGAAACATAAAAAAGAATGTCCGGGGAAAGATAAATATTTAACAGGAAAACGGGTCCTTCCAAAACCTTCTTCCAAGGACAGTACGCTCGTTTCGGTCATTGACAATATGGATGCGTATAACGGCGGAAGATTGAGAGCCGCCTGTCAGTTATTGCGTGATAAATATTCACAGGAAGATGTGACCATCGGACTCAGCTTAGCCGGCGCAATGACTCCAGCGGGACTGGGACCCTCAACGATTATTCCGCTCATGAATCACGGATTTATAGACTGGATGACAGCCACCGGTGCAAATATGTACCACGATTTGCATTTTGCATTCAACATGCCTCTGTACCGCGGCACCCATAATGTTGACGATGCAGACCTGCGCGACAAAGGTGTGACAAGGATTTACGACATTCTGTTTGATTATCAGGATGTCCTCATGGAGACAGATAAAATTCTTCGGAAAATCATGCTCCTTCCTGAATTCCAAAAGGAGATGGGAACGCGTGAATTTTATCATCTTCTCGGAAAAGTTGTCGATGTGCACGAAAAGAAAAACAATCTTGGTCAGGTCAGCGTTCTCGCCGCGGCATATCGTAACGGCATTCCGGTATTCACATCGTCTCCCGGCGACTCCACGATCGGTATGAACGCAGCCGGACTGGAACTGTTAGCCCAGGCGGCCGGTTTGCAGAATAAATTCAAGCTCAAGATTAATCCAAGTATCGATGTCAACGAATCAACCGCCATCATATTGAATGCCAAGCAATATGAAAAAGGAAAAACGGGTGTTATTCTCATTGGCGGAGGCAGTCCAAAAAATTTCGTACTTCAAACAGAACCGCAAATTCAAGAAGTGCTCATGATCCCTGAAGCCGGTCAGGATTACGATATCAATATCACTGATGCTCGTCCAGATACCGGCGGACTTTCCGGTGCGCCGCCAAGCGAAGCGGCAAGCTGGGGTAAAATAGATCCCACAAAACTTGAGGAAACGGTCACAGGATATATCGACTCAACGGTTGCATTTCCGCTCATGGCCGCATATGTCCTTCAAACAACCAAACCAAAGAAGTTGAAGAGATTGTACGACCGTGGTGAGGAACTTCAAAAGAAATTGATCAAGTCGTACCTGAAAAACAATAAAGAAGTAGAAGAGCTGAAATCACTCATGAAAAAACTTTCTGCCTAGTGTCGTGCAGAACTGAAAAAACCGCCAGGGACCCCGGAGCTGTCATGCGCACCTAGCGGTTTTATTTTTATTCAATAAGAAAGAAGCTTTCATGAACAACGAACTGCAGAAATTTGTAGAGGAGCATGGTACTCCGTTATTCATACTCGATCACCATAAGATTCGGGATAACTACCGGACATTTAAAAAACACTTGTCGCGGGTTCAGTGTTATTACGCAGTCAAGGCAAATTCCACGCAGCAGATTATTGAAACCCTGTTCAACGAAGGATCAAGTTTTGACGTAGCCTCGTACAACGAATTTATGCAGGTGTACCAGTATATAAAGCATTTTGACAAAAAAGACAAAAAACACTTCGTCTGGGACAAGATTATATTTTCCAACACCATCAAAGACAGGGCGACGCTGAGCAAGATCAAACAATACAAACCCTTGATGACATACGACAACAGTGACGAGCTAAAAAAAATAAAGGACTACTGTGAAACTGCCGGCTTGGTTGTTCGGCTGAAAGTACCAGATACCGGTTCACAAGTTGAAATGAGTTCAAAATTCGGCGCAGAACCGGCCGAAGCTCAACACCTGATACAACAAGCATTTGACATGGGACTCAAAGTCGAAGGTATTAGCTTTCACGTAGGTAGTCAATGTACTAACTTTGATAATTATACGGCTGCGCTTGCTATTACTTCAGAAATTTTAAATGACGCCCGTAGGAAAGGATTCAATCTCAATCTCGTCGATATTGGCGGCGGATTTCCGGTTCCGTATGATCCGCAGGTACCCGAGTTTAAAGTTCTTGCCGGATTATTGAATTCAGAATTTCAACGGCTCTTCCCAAACGACATTGAAATTCTTGCAGAACCCGGACGGTTTATTGTTGCAACGGCTGCCACGCTGATCTCGGAGATCATCGGCAAAGCCCGCAGAGATGGAAAGGTGTTCTATCATATCAACGATGGTGTCTACCATACATTTTCCGGCGTGGTGTATGATCATTGGATCCCAAACTTCAGCGCATGGAAAGAAGGGGACAAAGAAATCTGTGCTGTGGTCGGACCGACATGCGATAGTTTTGATAAAATTACTTTATCTGCGGAACTGCCTGCAAATTTAGAAGTCGGAGATTTTCTCCTCACAGACAATATCGGAGCGTACAGTACAGCATCCTCGACAAAGTTTAATGGATTCGATGGGGCAAAAATTATTCACAAGAATCAATGAACACCTCCCAGCCGGCAGCTGCTGCACTCTGAATAATTACTAGGGCAATGTAACATTCACTTGTGCGCTTTCTCCTTCCCTGCGTTGCTTGAACATCAAGGCAAAGTAAACCCCGAGTATTAACAACAGAGATGACAAGATGTACGGGCCAGCATGGTGTATCTCGTACAAAAAACCGGAAAGAATCGGCGCTATGACCATATATGCAGACATCAGCGCAGCGAGAATTCCCAATGTCTCGCCCTTCTTCGCAGGGTCCGCTGAGGCTGCAGCTTGACTGGTGATCACAACACGAAGAATAGCCTGGCCTGTTCCTGAACCAAGGAAACTTAAATAAAATAATGGTAAAATTTCTGTCGATACCATGAGCGAGGATACAGCCAGCACCACAAGCATTAAAATTTCGAGTCTTGCCTCTGTAAATTTTACGAGCCAGAATTTCTTGAGTAAAAATCCCTGGTTAATTACAACAATTACGCCGACCATCGTGAACATCATCCCGGTTTGAAATGCACTGAATCCAAACTCGTCCTTCACAAACAAGCCGAAGACCGCCTGGCTTGTTACAATGGCGAATGCAAAGAACGACCATGTGAAATAAAGCGGGCGCAATTTTTTATCCCGCGCGGCACGTATGAGCGGCGTAAGCGGATTAAAATTCATCGGACCATGCTTGCCGCGTTTATGATGCGTCTCAGGCAGGAAGAAAAATGCAGAGATAGCATTTGTTGCCGCAAGTGCACCTGCGATCCAAAATGGGAAAGAATGCGACACCTTGCTTAACGCACCGCCAATCAGCGGGCCTAAAATGAATCCTATTCCGAACGCTGCCCCAATAAGCCCGATGTTTGCAGCGCGTTCCTTCTCGTCTTTCGCAAGATCGACCATATAACTCTGTGCTGTCGTGAAATTTCCTGCAGCGCATCCATCAATAATACGTCCGAGGAAAAGCATCCAAAGAGAATTAGCGCTCGCAAAAACGAACCAGCCTATTGCCGTACTGGTAACACTGAGAAGGAAAATTGGCCTCCGGCCGATTCGATCGGACCACGCTCCCAGCAGAGGTGCGCTCAGGAACGAGAAAAATGAAAATGCCGCAAATAATAACGTAACGATGACCGGCGAAGCGCCGAATTCTGTCACATAGAATGGAAGGATCGGAATGACAATGCCGAATCCGATGACATCCACCAGAACTGACGATATAACAATGAGTTTTTGTTTTTGCATACGTGAATGTAAATTAATAATAATTTGAATCAATTATGGAACATCGCATGATACGAAGAGGTTCCATCGTCACATCATCCTTGGTTGAAAAATAATCTGGCATCAAAAACGTGAAGACATCCAAGACGCTTGACAACCTACACCATTCACCGTAACTTACGGGTGAGATGAACCATGCCTGAAGGTACGTTGAAAGATATTCTGGCCGAACACACGAAGGATGGCAACCTCTATAACCGATTGCCAAATTTATGGGTGCAGTGTGTTGCATGCGGGCATCGATGCAAAATTCCACCGGAAAAAGATGGAATTTGCAAAATTCGATTCAATCGACAGGGAACATTGTTTGTTCCGCATGGATATGTATCCGGTATTGCAATTGATCCTATAGAAAAGAAACCGTTCTTTCATGCTTATCCGGGGTCTCAAACTCTCAGTTTTGGGATGCTGGGCTGCGATTTTCATTGTCCGTTCTGTCAAAACTGGATTACCTCACAAACACTGCGTGATCCGCAGGCTCTTTCTTCTCTTCAAAAAATCACGGCCGAAGAAATTGTAAATCTCGCTGTTCAGCAGAAAACACCAATGATTACCAGCACCTACAACGAACCGCTCATAACGACAGAATGGGCTGTTGAAATATTTCAGCTTGCAAAGAAAGCAGGCCTGGTGACCTCCTTTGTATCCAACGGCAATGCAACTCCAGAAGTCCTCGACTATCTTCAGCCGTGGATTGATCTGTATAAAGTTGATTTGAAATCTTTCCGCCAGCAAGCGTATGCGCATATGGGCGGTGTATTGCAGAATGTCCTTGACACCATCATTTCCCTGCACGAGCGCGGCACGTGGATTGAAATCGTCACGCTCATTGTCCCAGGCATGAACGATTCAACCGAAGAATTAACCGACATAGCCCGGTTCATTTACTCCGTTTCGCCTGATATTCCCTGGCATGTGACGGCCTATTACCAGGAATATAAAATGACCGGCGAAGAGAGTACTCCGATTTCCACATTGATACGTGCAGCGGAGATTGGGTACAACGAAGGACTACATTTTGTGTATACCGGTAACCGTCCGGGACTCACGCGCAATTTCGAAAACACGTACTGTTATTCATGCAATGAACTGCTTCTCGAACGTCGTGGATTTCGGGTCGTGCAAAACAAACTCGTCAAGGGGAAGTGTTTCAAATGCAACAGAACGATTGCCGGGAGATGGAGAGGATAACCGATCTCTCACTTGGACAGACAAGGAGATTCTATGAATTATATTTTCATTCCTGACAGTATTAGTTTTATTCTCCTGTGCTCGAGCTGTATTCTCTTGTGGAGACAACGAAAACATTTTCATTCGTTAGTTCCCGTTGCTATGGCTGTCATTTGTTTATCCCTGGGCAGAATTGTTGATGTGTTCCTTGAATTATCCATAGTCCGTTCCTCATTTTCGTCTGGCTGGAAACGTGAAAGCTTTGATTTACTCATGACCAATACCGGCAACACATGCGATCTCTTAGGTATATTGCTTCTTATTTACGGGTTTCTAAAAACAATTGAGTTCCAGAAGAAAAAAGAAAAACAGATTCAAGATTTAGAAACATTGCTTCCACTGTGCGCGTGGTGTAAAAAATATCGCTCGGGAAACGGTGAGTGGAAACCTATAGAAGAATATCTCCGCGACAGTGGTGCACCGAAGGTAACCCATGGTATTTGTCCGGAGTGCGCAACTAGAGAGATGAATGCGTTAAAACAAAATTCGTAATGCACCAACAACCTGGACCGACAGCACACGACAACCATCATCAAAGGACAATCCATGAAAGCACAATCCTTTACTCTCTCCGTATCGATTCCATGTTCTTCTGAAACGATATTTACGGCACTCACCAATGTACGCCAGATAGCCGCTTGGAGCGGTCAGACCGGAAAAGTACAGCCGATTATCGGCGGAACCATATCATTGTTTGATGGCTGGGTAAAAGGGATCGTCCTTGCCTACGAACCGGGCAAACGGCTTTCTTTCACATGGAAGCCATCAGAGTGGGCGAAAGAGAATCAGGCATCTATTGTAACGATTCAGTTCAAACCGACAACAACCGGAACGAAACTGATCTTAAAACACTCTGGTTTCCCCAATGTGAGTGAATTACAAAGTCACAAAGCAGGCTGGACGGAATTTGTATTCGATCCGTTGAAGATGTATCTTACAGCAAGACAACAATAAGAACATGTGTACTCACAACGTGGATCGACAAACCGAACCATGGATTGTTTACTCAATTTTCCCGGAATAATCCTGATGAAGATGAGAGACATACGAATACCTCTTCTTGCGTTTTTCTTGGTGTCCTTCTACAGCTGTTCCACACCGCCAAAAATCGAAAAAGAGGTCGTTCTCCATAAACCCGAGACCGTCATCCAGATGGCAAGCATCAATCTTTCTGGGTTCAATAAGCGAATGGAACGAAAATCGATAAACGATTTGGCAGCAGTTCTGAAACAGGAACAAGTGGAAGTTCTTGCGGTACAGGGCATTTCGCGGTACCCCGGTGTTGCAACGCGAATAGATTTTGTGAATGAGCTTTCTGCAAAGACGGACTGGCGAAATGTCTTTGGAGAAATGCTGAATATCTCGGGCCGGCAAACGGGAAACGCAATCTTCAGTGTGTATCCTATTCTTTCCCACCAAAATATTTCCTGGGACGGTGTGAGATCAAAAAGTTTTGAGGCGGCGTTGCAAGCCACGGTTGACGCTGGAGCACGTTCGCTCATCGTTGTCAGTGCTCAACTGCCGCCCAAAGCAACGGTCCAAGAACAGGAAAAGTGTGCAAAGTTGATTGCATCCATGAATCCTGATACTGTTCACCAATATACGATTGTGAGCGGAAATATGCCTTCCGATGAGGGTATCCGTACGATGCATTCGTTCGCAGAGGTCTCACTGCCTGAATCCGCAAAGAGTACCACTTCAAAAATATGGTACTCGGCAACGGTATCACTACAACTGCTTGCTTCCCGATCGGTTGAGACGGAGTTAGGAACTCTGGTGATTGCACAGTTTGGATTCATGAGACAAGAGAAGCATTAAGATTTCACCGGTCGTCTATTTTTTGGAAAGACAAACATTCATATGTGGACTTGGAATATATCACTCTTAGAGGTTGCGTTCAGAACTGTTCTTGTCTATGCAATTGTCCTGGCAGGGATTCGGCTTACCGGGAAGCGTGAAGTGGGACAGATGGCAACGTTCGAATTAGTGCTTATCCTGCTTCTGGCAAATGCCGTACAGAACGCGATGACCGGCCCCGACACATCTCTTTCGGGGGGACTCGTGAGTGCGTGCACGCTGTTACTCACCAACGTCATCGTGACCCGCCTCTCTTCTCGTTCGCGCAAGCTGCGTGCAGCGCTCGAAGGAACTCCAACAGTGCTCATCCTCAAGGGGAGCATCATCAAAAAGAATATGGAGAAGGAACATATCGCACAGGAAGAACTGGAACAAGCACTGAGGGAACATGGTGTTTCAACGGTGACCGATGTCGGCATTGCCGTCCTAGAAGTCGACGGGTCCATTAGTGTCCTGAAGAAAGAAGAATTGCCGACGGTCGTTCGCCCGCACCATCGTATTCGATTTGTCATGAAAAATAAAAACTGACGGTACAACAATCCACCACACTGCAGCAGTAAAAACATTATGCCAAACGAAAATAAACTTGACCCGCAAGCATTAAAAGAACGAATTGGAAAACATTTGCGAACCGCGGATGAATTCACGCGCTACCAGCGGTTTGAAGAAGCGATCTTAGAAATAGAGGCTGCCCTGAACCTCGATCCGAAGCATAATTATGCACGTTCATTTCTTGAACGTGTCAAATTGATGCAGAAGCGCTTTCAGCAAAAAGAGACCGTGCAAAGCGGACCGGTAGAAATGTCGCTGGAAGAACGCATGGAAATTATTTCCAAGCATCTTGCCGCGGCGGAAGAGTACATGGGGAAAAAAGACTTTAAACGAGCACTGGAAGAAGTCGCGTGTGTGTATAAGATCGATCCAAGTAATTACTATGCACAAGCTTTTTCCGATCGAATCGATACATTACAACTGGAAGAAAGTGCCGAGAAAAATAAACCTGTCAAAACCGACACACCTCCTGTGGTAATCGCTGCGCCGCAGCCGCCGGCGCCAGAACGAGGCAGCACGCCGATGTACCGCGAACTTCTTAAAGAAGCATGGCTGGATGGGAAGGTCACGGAAGACGAAGCAAAAAAACTTGCTGCCATGCGAGAACTGTTCGGAATTACATTAGAAAATCACCAACATCTTGAACATGAAGTAAAAATTGATGCCTATCTGGAAGCGTTGCACATTGTCGGGAAGGATAATATCCTCACTGAAACGGAACAAAAAACATTGTTGATGATGCGCACCAAGTATGATATCTCACGGGAAGAACAGGCAGCGGCAGAAGCGCAATACAAGGAGATGAAGCTGCGTTCATCAAAATCGCGCGGCACGATTCTTCTTGTGGATGCAGACCGGGAGATTCTTGTTTCCTTAAGTAAGGTGCTCAAACAGCACGGCTTTACTATTCTCCTGGCGCAAAAAGTAGAAGATGCCATGCAGATTCTGAAAAATCAAACTCCCAACGTCATTCTCTCGGAATTATTTTTCCCAAATTCACAGGTCGATGGCACCGCTTTTTTTAAAAAACTGCAGGAACATTTATTGCTGAAACATATCCTCTTTATTTTTCTTAGCTCCCTGACAGACAAAAAAATTATTCATGCAGGGCTGCGCCTTGGCGCCAATTATTTTATGACCAAACCGCTCGATATTGACATGTTATTAGCCATTCTCGATGGAAGGCTGCGGACGGAAGTGTAACCCGAAAAGCCTCTCCGTTGTTTGCAGGTCAACAGCTCAGGGGAAGAGACAGGACCCAGACCATTCCTTCTGCGTACAGCCCTCTCGAAAAATCATTTCCATTTTCTCCTCAACACACGGTCATCCAGTCAAAATAAATCGTCTTGACGCTCAACCATGAGTGCCGGGTCTATCAGATGGGCGGTAAATGACGCGTCTCCGGCGGTGGCGTGTCACCCCCATCACATTTCATGTCCTCTGAGTACTTTATATTAAATAAAACAAGACAGCATCATGTGGCCATCTATTGTCTATCAGCAAATGGATAGAGGACTCGGATTTCCCGTCAGAAAAGAACATGAAGCACTCATTCCGACAAGTTGAAAATCGATTCCCTATGTTTCATAAAAAACAATCTTCTCTCGATCCAAGGAAAGAGGTCACCGGCAAGTATCTTCGGTCGGCGGATAAACTCGTCCAGTTGAAACGGTATACGGAAGCCTTGAGAGAAATTGAAAATGCCTATACCATGGATCCGCAAAATATTTACATCCGCTCGTACTTAGAGCGAGTACGTTCTATGATCACGAAGGAAGAAGAGAACGAGTTGAAGGCCTTTGGCGGCCAAGTCCATCAGGACAGCGACCACCGGATGCAAACGATCTCTCAATTGTTTGCTTCCGCGGAAGAGTTCATCCAGGAAAAAAAATACCAGCAAGCATTGAATATGGTGGGAAAGGTCTATCGCATTGATCCAAAGAACTATTACGCAAATGCATTTTCAGACCGGATAGAAATTCTGATGCAGGAAGAAGCTGCCAGGAAAACAGTCAAGAAGCCTGTACCTCCTCCGCCTCGTGCACCAGAGAGATCCATTCCTCCAGCTGCAAACCAGCCTCTCTCGATATCCGCTGATGCCCCCTACCCCGCCTCAGTGAGTGCTCCACCTCGGCCGATGATTAACCAACCACCGCCAGAGGAAAAGGGCCGGTTGACACTTTACAGGGAATTACTCAAGGAATGCTGGGCGGATGGCCTTATTACACCCGAAGAATCCGTCATGCTTCATCGTGCGCGTTCTCAATATTCAATTTCGTTTGATACTCATTGCCGAATCGAAGTGGAAATTAAAATCGATGCGTATGTCGATGCCTTGCGTATGAGTTGGATCAAGGGTGGAGTGATCGACAATGAACAAGAAGTGTTAGAAATCATGCGGAAGAAATTCGGAATCACCAAAGAAGAACAAACGGCAGCAGAGACAAAGTTTTCCACCCTGCGTCAATTGGAGCTCCCCAAGGCATTGATCCTGATCGTGGACAATGATTATCATAACTCCATTTACCTTGCGCGAACACTTTTCAATCACGGGTACGATGTGAAGATAGAACGGCAGCCGGTTGATGCCCTACGCTTTCTCGTGACGCAAACACCGGACCTTATTTTGAGTGAAGCAGTTTTTCCGCAATTAAACACTGATGGTTTTGAGTTTTTTCATAGAACCCGTCTCGATGAACGATGGAGTCAGATTCCTTTTTTGATGATGACGAAAACCGATGATGCACACGTTATGCGGGCCGGCTTGCGCATGGGTATTGACCATTTCATTCCCAAACCGGTGCATATCGGTTCTATGATTGCAATGATAGAAGGCAAATTGAAATCCGGTTTTCAAATGACTGCACAGAAATGAACGGTCGTTGAGAAAGCGGATCGACCACCGTGTATTCCAAGTATGGTCTCTTGAGTGATTCGCTCGAAAACGCTCTTCCTACTCCGGACTCACCACTTCACCGATCACAGGCAGATAGTTGGATTGAAGCTGCTTTTTCCCCTCTTTCGTTACCATCGCGCGCTCAAAATAAAATTTGACTATCCCGGCGGTTTGTAGAGATGCTGAATTCTGAAGATGATAGTGCAGGGCCGGCTCTGTTGTATTTCCGGAATTGCCGCACTGAGCAATTACTTGACCCCGACTCACCCTGTCCCCCGCTTTGACACGAATACTGCCCTGTTTCAAGAAGGCGAAAACCGAATACTCTTTATTGGAATGCTGGATGATAATTGCGTTTCCGATTTGTGCGTACGGATTGCGTGTACCGGGAGAATTCTCACGAATGCCGTCAATCGCTTCAATAACCGTTCCATTGGCTGGGGCGAAAATTTCTCTTCCGTATCCAAAATAATCTTCATTGAGTTTTCCAGTATTTTTAGAGACCATCCCCGCTGCATCCGTTCCGGAAAACTCGTACGTATACTGTTGCTGCAATAAATTGCGCTGTGTTGATGCGCCTTCACGAATATCACCGCTGGCTGTTACCAGCCAAGCACCAGCGAATGGTATAAACAATTCCGTCTGTTGTTTGTCCCGAACGATGGGAGTGGCCGGCTGTTTCACCAGACTGGTTGGCGGGGTCGAACCTGGTGCGGCCTCCCTGGGAGGTGTTGAATTCAATGAAGAATCTGCGCTCGATAGTTGTGCCGCCGGTTTTGTGGAAAGCGGAATTGAAGTCGGGGCTGCACCGGGGGCCGGTTCTGTTGTCGTTGTTGAATTCGGCTGCAATTCCGAAGCAACATGAGTGGTAAAGAGAAATCCCTTTATCTTCCCCGCATCATCGAGATACAACATCAAGTCCTGCACGCCGCGCTCGGAATACATAACACAAAGGGCCTGATCAATGGCTTTTACTTGCGGTGGATTTACTTTGAGTACTTTTCCAAATGTCTCGAAATTGTTCTTGAAAAAATATGACGTCTTGAAGAGGGGAAAATTAACGGACATTCCTTTGTCGTACTCCCGTACGATTGCCTCATAATCCTGGTTGTTCATCGCTTCAACCAGCCGGTTGATAATATTTACGAACCTTTCATTTCCCTGTTGCTGTGCAAACAAAGGCTGCACAAAACTCAAGAAGAAAAAAAATACTATCGTTCTCCTCATCATCGATCCTTTCATAAGACGTCACTCCGCTTCATTTCATTTCTGAGGAGCCGGCACACAACCATCCGGCCGAACGGATGAAGAGTAGACCTTTTTTTTATAAGAATCAACATGCGGATGCATGGCAAAAAAAAAGGCAGGTTCGTCACCTGCCTTTGATGCCTTTTTGAATTTCGTTTTTAAAATGCGCCGAATTTCAATACGAGATTTGCCGAGGGTCCGCTCAAATCCGCGTTGGTTGATACAACGCTCGATAAACCGCTTACCGAGCGATAACTGACACCGGCAGCAACACGGAAGAAGTGTGTCACATTGAGATTTGCATAGACACTTGGCTCGAGCACAAAAAATGAATTCTTTTTATATGTTTCCATGAGAAGATCATTGTTATCCATTTTATATCCTATCCCCCCGCCGCCAACGAGCAGCCCAATGGAAAGGTGAAGAAGATCATTGGATGAGGCGATATATTCAATATCCAATCCACCGTACCCCATTTCAATATACTGACGAACGGGATCCGTTATTTTCGCCTTGATATCGGACACCAATCCATACCCGGCGCCGCCAAGAACGAATGAATGATTGATAATCCAGCCGCCCCGTCCACCAACCATCACGGCATTTTCGCCGTTGAGGTTCGTTACTTTGATCACGGGCCCGCCGAATCCGCTGCTTTCAATATCGCCACTGATGAGTGTTGATTCCTGCGCGAAGGCAGAAAACGTGAACAGGACGATCAGAAGAACCACAAGTTTTTTCATGATACCCTCATCTGATGCTGTGAATGAATTCCGGATAAAACTGATTATTCATACGCACGACATCGTTCATAAGTTGCAGGAAGGCGGACCGCTATCGGTCTTTCCAATTCCACCAGAGGAGCAATGGAGGATCATGACGCTTGTGTGAAGCATAGTACACCGCGCAGCGAAACACATACAATAAACAACGATCCACCGGCTGTCCGACCAGTTCACCATGCTTCCGGTACAGTCTTTCCGGATTTTTATTCTTTAATGCATCAACAGAACGAATGCCAAGATTCCAAAGATCGTTCGAAATACTTTTACCAACACCGGGAATGGTGCCAAGTTCTCGAAGTACTGCTTCTTTGCGCTGAGTCGTTCTTGAGATTTGGTCGGTCTCAATTTTATTTCTACGAGGATAGTTCATTTGATTTCTTCTTTTGAATTCTCTTACGGTTTTCCGCTCACGACAATGGATTCTCCGGTGGTGTATTCAATTGCTTATGAATTTCCTGCAGCACTTTGAATGTCATCCACGAAGCAACCACTTCTATCACCAGCACCAACCCAAACGATCCTTCATACATAATATTCCAGAAGGCCGACGGTACAAGAGCCGAAAATGATGTTGAAGCCGTGAATCGTGTCACAATGTTATAGATCAATTCTGCCGGTAAGACACCAAGCAATACCACCGCCCCTTGCCGCGCTGATGACGTGGACAAAAAAAGAACCGCGGCAAGAGGAGCAAAACAAAAGATGAGAAGAATCGGTGTTTGGGCCGTCAAATCAAAGAGCATATCTAACTTTCCATGCGCATAATAATACAGAACAAAAAGTGCCGTATGGGCTGAGATTAAATACAGTGTCTGCTGTGCAAGCATACGAGTTTTTTCCGTTTGTATCATGACGTCTCCTTTAAAGAATTATATGAAACTGTGCCAATCAATTCTGAAGAATTCTCCGCGCACGTATGAATCGCTTCAGGAGGTGTTCTTCATAATAGTCCGATGACGGATTGACACTACTCAATCGAACACGTTTTGAACTATGAATATACAATCCGTTTTCCAAATATAACGCAACGTGGGTAATACGTTCCCGCCTTTTCGCTGTCGCTTTTCGTCCGAAGAAGAGTAAATCTCCCTTCTTCAGATTCTGGAAATTCTCTCCCGGGTCGATG
>Ga0302322_100002752_pt1 | contig 14934 bp, 9 predicted proteins | sample Fen_T0_2_FD_203757 | JGI IMG/M metagenome (GOLD analysis project Ga0302322, IMG submission 203757) | Peat permafrost microbial communities from Stordalen Mire near Abisko, Sweden - Fen_T0_2 | ecosystem: Environmental > Terrestrial > Soil > Wetlands > Permafrost | place: Sweden: Abisko... | reverse complement strand
GCCCGCGGGTACTCGCAGCGGTCGCGGGCGTCCTCGGCGTCGTACAGCTGCGCGCGCAGCGCGGTCACCTGGCGCCGCAGCGCTCGGTCGGCGGGCACGCGCGCGAACCACGCGCCCGACCGGGGGTCCGCGCACGCGGCGGGATCGGCGGGCAGCGCGCTCCGCCGCACCGCATGGCGCGCGGCGGCCGCGCCGTCGGTGCGCAGATCATCGACCGCGCTGGCGAGCTCGAGCCTGCGCGCGTCGAGGCACGCGGTGATCGCCGGATCCTGGAGCGGGTCGCGATCGGCGTGGCACGTGGCACCGTGCGTGGCCCGCCACGCCGCGGCCGTGGCGTCGAGCGTGGCGATCACGCGGTCGCGGATCTGGGGCGCGTGCGCGAGCGCGGCGCGGATCGCATCGGCGGCGCTCGGCGGATAGGCCTGGTCGAGCGCGGCGGCCGCGCGCGCGCAGCGATTGACTGGCGGCTGGCCGGGCGACATCACGAGTGCGGCGGCGACCGCCGCGCCGAGCAGGCAGGTCGCGCCCGCCACCAGCCAGGTCCGCCGGCGGCGGGCCCGGACCGCCGCGAGCGCCGAGAGCATCGCGTGCATGTCGCGCCAGCGATCGCCTGGATGGATCGCGAGGCCGCGGCGGAGCACGCGCACGAGGCGGCGGGGCACGCGGCGGGAGCCGGCGGGCGGACGCGGCGGCCCCTGCAGCATCGCGCCGTAGATCTGCGGCATGCTGGCGCCCAGAAACGGCCGCACCCCGAACAGCCCCTCCCACAGCGAGACCGAGAACGCGAACACGTCGGCACGACGATCGACCTTGGCGCGCTCGATCTGCTCGGGCGCCATGTACCCCGGCGTGCCGATCGCGGCGCCGTCGGTGGTCAGCGGCGCGCCGACCCGGGTCCCCGCGAGCGGGTGTTCGAGGGTCGCCGCGGTCGTCCGATCCTGGAACGCCTGCGACAGCACGACCTCGCGGGCGATGCCCAGATCCGTGACGACGATCTTGTCGAGACCGCAGGTGACGAGCACGTTGTCGGGCTTGAAGTCGCAGTGGACGATGCCGGCGCCGTGCGCCGCGGCGAGGCCCTCGCCGGCGCGCTCGAACACCGCGACGACGGTGCGCCACGGAGCCTGGCGCGAGGCGAGCCACGCGGTGAGGGTCATGCCGCGGACAAGCTCCATCGCGATGAACACCGCGTCGCCGTCGCAGCCGACATCGTAGATCGTGATCACCGCCGGATGGGCGACCTTGGCCATGAGCCGCGATTCCTGCACGAGCCGATCGGTGAGCCCGGTCACGGCGCTGAGCTCGGGCCGCAGCACCTTCAGCGCGACGGCGCGATCGAGCTCGGTATCGTGCGCGCGGTAGACCGCGCCCATGCCGCCCTTGCCGAGCAGCGCGCGCAGCTCGTAGCGGCCGAGCCGCCGCGGCGCCGTGGGGAACAGCGCGCCCGACGAGCTGGAGGCTCCGGGCTCGGTGACCTGCCCCGACGGCGCCGCCCCGCCGCGCACCATGGCGATCATCGCGCGCTGGCACACGATGCACTCGTCGAGGTGCGCGGTGACCTGCACGGCCTGGTCCGACGCGAGCTCGCGATGCACGAGCGCGCCGAGCGTGTTCTCGCCGGGGCACGGCCGCGTTGCACGATGGGACGACACGAACTTCTCCCACCCTAACGCTTTGGGGGGGCGATGGTCCACGGGCACTTGGCGCCGCCTTCGCTGTCTGCGAGGATTGCAAGCGACGGTGATCTCGCGTGCTCGCGGATCTGCTGATAGAGTCCCAGATCGTGGGGAATGACTCGATCCGCGATGCCTGGCAGCTCGGCCGCACGGCGTGGCCTACCGTCGAGCTCGAGCTCGGCGCGTTCGCGAGCTTCGTGGGCAAGCTGGTGCCCGAGGAGGCCACGCGGTTTCCCGCGGATATCTACCTCGCCGCCGCCTGCGTGGCGCGCAACCCCGAGGCGATCGCCGCGTTCGACCGCGAGCTGCTCGTGCCGGCGCGCGCGACGATCCGCTCGATCGACGCGCGCGACGAGTTCATCGACGAGGCGCTGCAGCGCCTGCGGACCCGGCTGTTCGTCGGCGATGGCGATGGCGACGTGCCGCGAATCGCCAGCTACGCCGGGCGCGGCTCGCTGCGCGCGTGGATCGGCGTGCTCGCCGCGCGCACCGCGCTGATGATGCAGCGCTCGCAGCGCCGCGCCAAGGAGATCCCCGCGGCGCACGGCGACGGCGAAGACTGGGCCAGCGCGCTGGCGACGATCGCGACGAGCAATCCCGAGCTCGAGCTGCTCAAGCAGCAGTACGCGGCCGCGTTCTCGGCTGCGCTGCGCGACGCGATCCACGCGCTCGAACCCCGGCTGCGGGCGGCGTTGCGGCTGAGCTTCGTCGACGACGTCTCGATCGACGAGATCGCGGCGGTCTACTCGGTGCACCGCGCCACCGCGGCGCGCTGGATCCAGCGCGCGTGCGACGCCGTGTTCGAGCACACCCGCAACGACCTCGCGGGCCGGCTCGCGCTGTCGGGCACCGAGCTCGACCGGATGACCGCGCTCATCCACAGCCAGCTCGATGTCAGCGTCTCGCAGCTGCTGTTCGAGCACGGGGCCTGACTTCGCTGGTCAAAAGTACCAGAGCGTCATGAGCGCGCCGGTCGCCGCGTGGTCGTCGAGCTTGCCTTCGAGGCTCAGCGCCAGGCTGCCGCCGACGCCCCAGCGCAGGATCGACTTGGCCTGCCAGGTCGCGCGCGGCGCTTGCCACGGCAGCCAGATCAGCTCCCCCGTGGTGAGCGAGATCAGCGGATCGGCCAAGCGCAGCCGGACGCCCGCCGCGGGGCCGGCCCCGGCCCGCACCGCGGTGCCGGCGATCCCGTCGAGCGCTGGCCCGGACGCCAGGTGGGCATCGAGCGTGGCGAACACCATGGCGGCGCCGCCGCTCGAGGCCAGCGTGGTGCCGGTGCCCACCGCGAGCTGACCCAGGTAGCAGGCTCCGGCGCAGCCGGCGTCCGCGATCCGGACGAGCCCGACGTCGACCTTCCACGACAGCTTGCGATCGAATCGGTCGTGGGGCGTCAGCGAGATGATCCGGACCAGCGACAGCGACTCGAGCTCGAAGCGCTTGCGCCCGGCGACGCCGTCGTCGAGCCGGACCCGGGCGCGCATCGGCAAGAACTCGAGCTGCGCCTGCTCGGCGTAGCCCGGGGCGGGATCGGCGAGATCGTGCAGCGCGAGCCGGGCATCGAGCGCGACGCCGAGCGCGCCCGTGTCGTCGCCCGAGAACCCGAGGCCGGCGCGGCGTGACCCGTGGCCGAACTGCGGCATCGAGCGCCACGGCGTCGCGACCTCGAACGGCGGGCTCGCGACCGCGATCTCGGCGCGGCGCTCGAGCAGGCGCTGCTTGATGCGCGCCGGCGCCGAATCGAGCGTGCGCGCCAGGTCCTCGGCGTGCCGGATGTCCACCAGATCTTGCGCGGCGTCGAGCACCGCGATCGCCTGGCCGCTCGCCAGCGCGCCCGGCAGCGGGGTCTGGGGCTGGTCCACCAGCTGCTCGAGCAACGCGCGCTGGTCCTCGTCGAGGCCGTGCACGCGCGCGGCGAACTGGCGGCGGAGCGAGGGCCGGACGTGGACGCCGCCGACCAGGCCCGGATTGGCATACAGCGCCTTGATCGTATCTGCCGGAATCACCGGCCAGTGCATGTGGTCGAGCAGCTGGAGCCCGGGGCGCGCGGCCTCGAGCGCGCCGAGCAGGTGGTACGAGCAGTTCTCGCTGACGTAGAAATAGTCGAAGAACGTCGACCCGAGCTCCCAGAGGTGCTCGAGGAAGGTATCGATCTCGTCGTGCGTCAGGTTGAGATCGTACTCGTAGAGATCGCGAGACTCGTAATCGTTGTATTGCCTGACCTTGAAGTGATACGGCACGTTGCGAAACGTGCCTGGAAACATGCCCAGCAGCCCCTTGAACGCATAGATCGCGGCGTTGGACGTATCGACCGTCGCCGAGAACTCGACCGAGTAGTCGAGCAGGTCGCGCTGGTCGTCATCGCCGGCGGCGCCGTGCTTGCCGCGCTTGACGATCCGCAGGAAGGTGTGGCCGAACACCGACGCGGGATTGTTGAGGTAGTACGACGAGAACACGAACGACAGGTGATCGGCGTTGACCCGCTGATAGAACTCGTCGAACCGCGGACACGACGGCTTGGCGAGCCGCTGCGGATCGATCGCGAGCGCCTTGGCGAGCCAGCGGTAGCGCGCCGGAAACTGGCAGATCGGGTGCTGGACGTTGCCGGTCGCGTCGACCCCGTCGGTCAACCTCGCGAAGAACCCGCGCAGCGTCGCGTCGAGCTCGTCGTCCGGGCTGGTCTTGCCCGACGGCGACAAGAAGAAGTTCGGACCATCCGCCTCCGATTCGAAGCCACCGAGCAGCGAGCGCCGCCAGTGGCCGAGTCGGTGCCATTCGAGGCGATCGGCCAGGCCGAGCCGGTGGGCGCGCGCGACCAGCTCGTCCTCGTACGACGCGACCGCCGGCTCGTGCACGCGATCCACCGGCCGGAGCCGATCACGGGTCAGCGGCCCCACCGTCGTGACGCAGGCCGAGGCGGCGAGCGCCAGCACCGCGGCGAGGCCGACGCTGGCCCGCGCTATTACAGCAGCTGCGAGCAAGCGAGCGTCTTGTCGGATTTCAGAGACGTGATCGCCGCCGCGCTGACGTCGGTGTCCGACGCCGTGGTGCCCGGGAAGATCGTCTTGAAGTTGCGCTGCAGGTGCTCGCCGACGCGCTGGCGATCGGCGCAGCCACCCAGCGTCGTGAGGTTCGCGATGGTCTCGCCCGAGCCGCGCGACACATCCTTGGCGAACGCCGTGCGGTTGCTCTCGATGAACGACTTCGCCGCGATCGCGCCTGAGGTCGCGCCGCAGTTCGACGTGCCCGACGTGATGCCGAAGATCTGGGTGCCCAGCGAGTAGTTGGTGGTCGCGGCGAACACCTGGACGAACCCGGGCTTCGATCCGAACAACACCGAGCCGAGGCCGCAGCCGGCCTGGCCATACGCGGGTTCGGGCGCCGCCACGGGGTCGGCGGACGCGACCGCCGCACTCGAGACCAGACCACTCAATACGATCGTCGTAAACAAGCTCTTCATCAGTTCCTCCAGGTGAGACCGTATAGAGATCTTCGCGAAGAGGTCAATCGTGAAACTGCGGATTTTCGAGATATATAATGAAATATGGGTCGCCCGGCCGCGCCGTGCGACATCGTCGATCTGCCGGCATCGCGGTGCGCGACCGCCGCGTGTTCGCGCGCGTGCGACATCGTCGATCTGCCGGCATCGCGGTGCGCGACCGCCGCGTGTTCGCGCGCGTGCGACATCGCCGCGCGGCCGGCATCGCGCGCGGCCTGGCCCCGCGGGTCTCTCGCCGAAACGCACGCGAGCCCGGTCACGGCGACGTCGCCATGACCGGGCTCGCCGGCTCGTGCGGGGTTCGTTACCTGGGCGCGTCGACGGCGTGATCGACCTTGTCCTTCGAGGCATCGGCGGCGTGATCGGCCTTGGCCTTGTCCGCGTCGGCCTTGTTCTTGACCTTGTCCTTGGGCGTGGCGTTGACGTCCTTGGCGACCTTCTTGGCGTCAGTCGCCTTGTCCTTGGTGGCCTTCTTGGCGTCGGTCGCCTTGTCCTTTCCGTCCTTCACGGTGTCCGGATCCGCGGCGGCGATGAGCGGCGTGGCGGCGAGCGCGCCGAAGATGAATGCTGAGCGAATGAGGTTGCGCATGCAGCGGAAGAGGTGCAGTCGTCGTGCCCTGTCAGCCTCTTCACATTTCGGCAGGTTGCCGGGATCGGTCGCGAGCCGAGGAGCACGATGGGGCAAGTTGCCCGGGCGGCGTCGCGATGGTCTCGCGCCGCGCGTGCCCGCCGTCGCGCGCGACCGCTGCGGATCGTCGAGGTCGGGGATCCACCGGCGCGGATCGAATGGAAGGCCCCTGGCGGCGTGGCCTCGGACTCGATGGACGCGCAGGGATGCAGCCCTGTCAGCTGGCGCGGAACGAGCGGATGGCAGCAGCGATCTCGGCCGCGCTGCGGGTGCCAGCGAGCCGGAGCCAGGTGACGAGCGTGGGCTCGTCGTCCAGCGCTTCGACGACCGCGCGGAGGTCTTCGGGCATGGCTCCAAAGCGCGCCCCGTAGACCTCGAGCAGCGAGTGCGCAAGTCCCTGGGCGATGCCCTGCTTGAGCCCCTGGGCGACGCCCTGCTCGAGCCCCTGGGCGACGCCCTGCTCGAGCCCCTGGGCGACGCCCTGCTCGAGCCCCTGGGCGACGCCCTGCTCGAGCCCCTGGGCGACGCCCTGCTTGAACCCCTGGGCGATGCCCTGCTTGACGCCTTCCTGGATCGCTTCCCGTCTCCACGTCTCGACGAGGTCCTGGGTATCCATGAGAAACTCCTGATCGTCGGTCGTCTGCTTCGCAGGATCGCTTGGCACGGTCAACCGTAAGCGTAGCAGAATCGGCAACGCGAGCGTGCGCTCCGGCGCTTGCGCCTGCAGCTCCTTGAGCTCGACGATCGCCTGCTTGAGCACCGCGCCCGCCCCGAGCAATCGCACGATAAGCGTGTCCCGCGCCACCGGGAGCTCGTTGACGACCACGAGGCGCGTCCACAGCAGCGGTGGGCCTTCATAGATCCCCGGCGGCCAGCCGGCGATCGGGCGCAACCACAAGCCGTCGATGCCGCCGTCGGGACGGCCCGACGAGATGACCCACTGGGTCGGGACCGGCGGCGGCGTTCTGCGCAGCGACAGGAAGTGGCGGAACTCGCCGTGCTTGAACAGGCAGGCGGCGAGCTCGTCGCCGCTCGGCGTGTCGTGAAAGAATTCGAGGGTGCTCGGGCCACCCGCGATGCGCCCCAGCAGACCGAGGTCCGAGGGCATGGGGCCGCGCACCGGATCAGGCATGAACCACAGGTCGATCCTGCGCGTGTCTGCAGCGACCTCTGCGTCAGTCTCGACGGGGCCGCGGGCCTCGAGCGCAGCGCGGACCATCTGCTTGCCGAACTGATCGAAGCGGGTGCGCATCCGGCGGCGACCATCGCATTCCGCGGCGTGAAGACAAACAAACATGACTGGCAATATCGCGCACGTAGCTTCAAGCTGTGATCGAAGGCTGATGCTCGCGTCGGGCGATCCTCCTCGATGTGCGTGCCGCGGTCAGGCGCGCGCTGCCGGCGAGCCGTGCGCGGGCATACGCTCGCGCGGTGGCAACGGCGAGGACCGCGCTGAGGTCGCTACAAGTAATGTAGGCTAAATGTAGTCATCGCTAAACAAAGTCGCATAGGCTGGTGGCCAGGAGATCCGCGCGACGCGACGCGCGGAGGGGTGAATGCGCCGGCTTGCCGGCGCATCCCCAGAGGGGTTCGCGGGAAAGCCGCCTCTCGATCGAGGCGGAACATGAACCCTTGACCGCAGGTCAAGGGTTCATGTGTAGACAACCCGATGGGGCAAGAACCTGACTGGCAATATCGTCCGGCGGAGCGAAGCCGGCGGGGCCCGCGCGGGCGTGGTAGCTTCGCCCGCGTGAAGATCACCGCGCGCGCCGAGGTCGTCTAGATGCGCTGGCTCCGCTTCACCAAGGATGGCGCGCCGGGGTTCGGCACGCTCGACGGCGCGACCGTGGCGGTGCACCGCGGCGAGCTGTTCGGCGCGAACGAGCCGACCGGCGAGCAGCTGGCCGTCGGCGAGCTCGCGTGGCGCACGCCGTGCGAGCCGACGAAGCTCATCGCGCTGCTCAACAACTCGCGCGCGCTGCTCGCGAAGGCAGGGAAGCCGGCGCCGGCCGAGCCGCTGTTCTTCATCAAGGCACCCAACACGTTCGCCGCGCATGGCGCGGTGATCGCGGCGCCGCGGTCGTACACGGGCCGCGTGCTCTACGAGGGCGAGCTCGGCGTCGTGATCGGCAGGGCTGGCCGCGACATCGCGTTGGCGGAGGCGGCCGACCATATCTTCGGGTATACGTGCGTCAACGACGTCACGGCGTTCGACCTGCTCGCGGCCGATCCTGGGCACGAGCAATGGACGCGGGCCAAGGGGTTCGATTCGTTCGGTCCGTTCGGCCCGGTGATCGCGACCGCGCTCGATCCCGCGGGGCTCGCGGTGCGCACGCTGGTCAATGGCCGCGAGCGCCAGAACTTCGCGATCACGGACATGATCTTCGGGCCGGCGCAGCTGGTCAGTCTGGTGTCGCGCGATCTGACGCTCGTGCCGGGCGATATCATCTCGTGCGGCACGTCGCTGGGCGTCGGGCCGCTCAAGCCGGGGACCACCGTCGAGGTGGTGATCGACGGGATCGGCACGCTGACCAACCGCTACGGCGAATAGCCGCGACGCGCTCGGGGCGGCTCAGCCCTTGCCCTTGCCGCCCCCGCCGCCGTGATCGCCGCCGTCGTCGTCTCCCGGGCAGCGGCCGCAGTCGTACCGGCACGAGCTGCAGCTCTCGTCGCCGTTGCAGGCGAAGTCGCCGCATACAGGGACCTTGGTCGGCGGCGGGGGGGGCGGGAGCGGCGTGACCGGCGGCGGGGTCGGGGCCGGGGTCGGCTCGGTCGGCGTGGTCGGCGTGGTCGGCGGCGTGACCACCGGGCGCTCCTCGGCGGGGACCCCGAACAGCCAGCCATCGCTGGCGCGCGGGATGTGGCAGCTGTAGCACTCGTGGACGCGGCCGATCTTGCGGGCGCCGGCGGTATCGAGCACCGGGGCCAGGGCGGCGTCGGTGACGCCGAACCAGAAGTCGCCGAGATCGGGATTGTAGCCCGCGGGGCCCTTGTACATCAGGGTCAGGGTCTTGATGGCGCCGCTCGGCTCGAGTACCTCGCGCACGATGAGCGTGCCCTCGGGGACATTCACGCCCGAGCCGGTCTTGTCGGGGACGATGCTGGCGTAGGCGACGTAGGCGTTGGCCGAGACGTAGACGTTGATATCGGCGCCCGTGCCCAGCGCGGTAGGATACGGCGCGTCGTTCAGCCGGACGAACGCTGGCGAATCGCGGTGCCCGCCGAGCGTCGACATGATCGCCGCTTCATCGACGCCGACCGAGAGATTCTCGGGCTGGGTGGTCGAGAGGCTGCAGCCGGTGACCGCACCGGCGAGGAACAAGGCCCGGAACCCAGCGCTACGCATGATGGGCGAGCTGAGCAAGCCTCGCGCCAGTGAACTACGCCACGAGTCCCGGGCATTTAGCCTCTACGAGGTGGGGGAACACCTGCCATGTATGAGGTGGACGCACTCCGTGGGATGTCTGCGCAACGCGTCCGCCACGGACGACCGCTGGTCATTCGTGGTCGCCGCCGGGACGATCCTGGGCACCGACCCGGTCGGTCGCCACCGCCGCAGGCACGGCGGCGGCCGCCCCAGGGCCGTGCTTGCGGGCCGAGAGCTTCTCCACCAGCACGAACAGCGCCGGGATGAAGAAGATGCCGAGCAGGGTGGCCGCGCCCATCCCCGAGACCACCGCGGTGCCGAGCACGCGGCGCGCCGCCGCGCCGGCGCCCGACGCCGACCACAGCGGTAGACAGCCAAAGATGAACGCGAACGACGTCATCAAGATCGGCCGGAGGCGGAGCCGCGCGCCGTCGAGCGCGGCGTCGATCAGCGACTGGCCGTGCTCGTAGTTGTCCTTGGCGAACTCGACGATCAAGATCGCGTTCTTGGCGCTGAGACCGACCAGCACGACCAGGCCGATCTGCGCATACACGTTGTTGTCGAAGTGGCGCGACACCAGGCCCAGGAACGCGCCGAGCACCGCGACCGGCGTCGCGAGCAGGACGCTGAACGGCAACGACCAGCTCTCGTAGAGCGCGGCGAGGATCAGGAACACGAACACCAGCGATAGGCCGAGCGTCTTCGCGGTGCCGCCCGACGCCACCTTCTCCTGGTACGACAGCCCGTTCCAGGCATAACCGATCTCGGGCGGCAGCGTCTGCTTGGCGACCTGCTCGAGCGCGTCGAGCGCCTGGCCGGAGCTGTAGCCCGGCGCCGGGGCGCCCAGGATCTCGACCGCGCGGTACAGGTTGAACCGCACCGTGTATTCCGGACCGCTGACCGGCCGGACCTTGACGAACGACGCCAGCGGGACCATGTCGCCGCGCGCGTTGCGCACGTAGAACTTGTTGAGATCGTCGGGCGACGTTCGATCGGTGGCCTCGGCCTGCATGAACACGCGCCACTGGCGGCCGAACCGCGAGAAGTCGTTGATGTACGATCCGCCCAGGAAGCTCTGCAGCGCGGCGTAGATATCGCCGACCGCCACGCCGGCCCGCATGGCCTTGTCCTTGTCGACGTCGGCGTAGAGCTGCGGCACCGCCGGCGAGAAGTTCGGGCGCACGTTCTCGAGCTCGGGCCGCTTGCGCGCCTCGGCCATGAACTTGCCGACGTTCGCGGCGAGGAACTCGTAGGGCGCGCCGGTGCGGTCCTGGAGCATCAAGCTGAACCCGCCGGCGGCGCTGATGCCGGGGATCGCCGGCGGCGCCACCGCGATCACGCGGGCCTCGCGGATCTTGGCAAACTGCTTGTTGATGCTCGCGATGATGTCGGTCGCGGTCAGCCCCACGCGGTCCTCCCACGGCAGAAGGCCGATGAACGCGACGCCGGTATACGGCGCCGCCGTGCGGGTGAAGAAGCTGAAGCCCGCGATGCCGTTGTAGCCCTCGATGCCGTCCTGGTGCCCGAGGACCTGATCGATCTGCTCGTAGACCGCCTTGGTGCGCGACAGCGCGGCGCCGTCGGGCAACGTCACCGAGATGATCGCGTAGCCCTGATCCTCATCGGGGATGAACCCCGCCGGCAGCCGGGTCCCGATCACGCCCGAGATCGCCGCGACGCCGGCCAGCAGCACGATCGGGATCACGAGCTTGCGGACCAGCCGGCGGTTCACGCTGACGTAGCCACGGGTGACCCGCGTGAACACGCGGTTGAACCGGTCGCCCTGCCGGCCGAGCCAGCTGCGCTGCTTGCTGCGCGGGCGCAGGAGCAGCGCGCTGAGCGCCGGGCTGAGCGTGAGCGCGTTGAACGCCGAGATCAGCACCGAGATCGCGATGGTCAGCGCGAACTGCTGGTAGAGCCGGCCGGTGATGCCGCCCATGAACGCCACGGGGATGAACACCGCGGCGAGGATCAGCGCGATCGCGATCACCGGGCCCTGCACCTGCTTCATCGCGGCCAGCGTGGCGTCGCGCGGCGACATGCCGTCCTCGATGTGGTGCTCGACGGCCTCGACCACGACGATCGCGTCGTCGACGACCAGGCCGATCGCGAGCACGAGGCCGAACAGCGACAGCGTGTTGATCGAGAACCCGAGCAGCGGGAACACGGCGAACGCGCCGATCAGCGACACCGGCACGGTGAGCAGCGGGATCAGCGTGGCGCGCCAGCTCTGCAGGAAGATGAACACGACCAGCACGACGAGCAGCACGGCCTCGACCAGGGTCTCGATGATCTCGCGGATGCCGGCGGTCACCGCGCGCGTGGTGTCGAGCGAGACCTTGTAGGCGACGCCGGGCGGGAACCGCCGGGCGAGATCCTCCATGGTCGCGCGGATGTTGTTGGCGACCTCGAGCGAGTTCGAGCCCGGAGACTGGAACGCGGCGACCACGGCGGCGGGCCGGCCGTTGAAGGTGCCGTACTGCTGGTAGTTGAGCGTGCCGAGCTCGACGCGCGCGACGTCACGGACGTGGAGGATCGAGCCGTCGGGGTTGGCGCGCACGATGATCGCGCCGAACTCCTCGGGCTCGACCAGCCGGCCCGCGGCCCGGATCGTGTACGTGATCTGCTGCGACCTGGGCGACGGCTCGCCGCCGAGCTGGCCCGCCGGGTTGACGACGTTCTGCTGGCGCACCGCGTTCTGAACGTCGGCGACGGTCAGCTGGTAGCGCGCGAGCAGCTCGGGCTTGAGCCACACGCGCAGCGCGTAGTCCGACGAGCCGAGGTTGCGAATATCGCCCACGCCGCGGACGCGGAGCAGGGCGTCGTTGATGTTGATGAGCGCGTAGTTGGCGAGGAACGTCGGATCGTAGCGGCCATCGGGCGAGTACAGCGAGACGACCATGAGCGGGAACGCGAGCGACTTCTTGATCGTCACGCCGAACGTCTTGACCGCGTCGGGCAAGAACGGCTGGGCCTGCGAGAACCGGTTGTTGACCAGCACGTTGTTGACGTCGGCGTCGGTGCCGACGTCGAAGGTCACGACCTGGTTCATCGAGCCGTCGTTGGCGTTGGTCGACTGGATGTAGAGCATCCGGTCGACGCCGTTCATCTGCTGCTCGATCGGCGTGGCGACGGACTGCTCGATCGTGAGCGCGTCGGCGCCGGTATACGTGGTCGTCAGGTTGACCTGCGGTGGCAGGATCTGGGGGAACTGCGCGATCGGCAGCCCGAGCAGCGAGACCACGCCGATCAGGATGGTGACGATCGCGATGACCATCGCGACGATCGGCCGGCGGATGAAGAACACCGACATGGCTAGCGCTCCCTGGGCGAGGCGGCGGCGGCCGAGCCGACCGGCGCCTGGGGGGACGGCGCGGCCGCGGCGGCCGGGGGCGCGGCCTGCGGGTTGACGACCGCGCCCTCGGACACCCGCTGGACGCCCTCGACGACGATCCGCTCGCCGCCCTGGAGGCCCTTGGTCACCACGCGGCTGCCCTGGGTGGACGGGCCGAGCTCGAGCCGGCGCAGCGTGACCTTGTTGTCCGGGCCGACGATCGCCACCGAGTACGTGCCCTGGACCGAGACCAGCGCCTTCTCGGGCACCACCACGACGTCCTTGCCCTCGTTCTCGCGCCGGATCCGGACCCGCGCGTACTCGCCGGGTCGCAGGACGCCGTCGGGGTTTCCTACCAGCGCCTGGATCTGGGTCGTGCCGGTCGCGGCGTCGATCTGGCGATTGACCGAGACCACGACGCCGCGGTGCCCGTAGGTGCTGCCGTCGGCCAGCACGATGTCGACGCCCGCGGCGACCGCGTCATCGGGCGCGCCGGCGGCGGCCTGCGCGTCGAGCCTGGCGAGCTGCTTGCGCGCCCAGTCGAGGTCGCGGCCCTCGAGGTGCGCGAACCGCTGCGGGTAGCGCACGTAGTCGACCTCGCTGAGCGGGAAGTTCACGCGGATCGGATCGATCTGCGAGACCGTGGTGAGCAAGGTCGGGCCGTCCTGGCCGACCAGGTTGCCGACGCGGACCAGCGCGACGCCCGCGATGCCCGCGATCGGCGACTTGATCCGCGTGTAGTCGACGTTCAGCTGGACCTGCTGGAGCTGGGCGGCGGCGGCGGCGACCTGGGCCTCGGCGTCGGCGACCGCGGTGGTCGCGTTGTCGACGTCCTGCTGCGACGCAAGGCCGGCCTTGAGCAGGCCCTGATCGCGGCCGAGATCGATCGCGTTGCGCTGCTGCGCGACCCGGGCCCGCGCCAGGCCCGCGGCGGCCGACCTGGCGGCGGCCAGGTACTCGGTGGCCTCGATGGTGAACAGGGTCTGGCCGGCCTTGACCGGTGAGCCGTCCTTGTAGGCCTGGGTCTCGAGATAGCCCTTCACGCGGGCACGGATATCGGCGTTGACGTAGCCGTCGAGCGAGCCGACCGCCTCGATATAGAGCGCGACGTCGTGCTTCTCGACGGTGGCGACCGCCACCTGCGGCGGTGGTGGCGGCGCGGCGGCGGGCTTGGTGGTCTCGCTGCACGCCGGCCACGTGGCGAGCGCGAACACGAGCGTGGACGACCGCAAGATGGAGGGGCTCAATAGAAACACTCCGCGTTGGCGAGCACTGCGCCGGCGCGCGCCTGCGCCAGCTGAAAGTCGAGCAGCGCGAGGTTGGTCTCCGCCTGCCGTAGCGCCTGGGCCGAGGTCACGAGATCGAGGCTGGTGCCGACGCCCTTGGCGTAGCCTTCGCGGGTCCGCGCGTCGATCCGCTGCGCGAGCTCGCGCTGTTGCTTGGCGACGTCGTGTGCCGCGCTGGTGACGCCGATCGCGCGGGCGGCGCGCGCCGCCTCGATCATCGCGTCGACGCGCAGCGTGGCGAGCGTGTCGCGCGCCTGGGCCGCGGCGGCGCGGGCATCGCGGAGCTGACCGTAGCGGGCGCCGCCGTCGAACAGCGGCACGCTCAAGAGCGCGGTGAACGACCAGGTCTCCTTGGGGCCCAGCGTCGCCACGCTCGCCCAGCCGGCCTGCGAGCCGAGCGCGATCGACGGCACGAACCGCAGCTCGGCCTCGGTGATCTGGCGCTCGGCGATCTCGACGTTGCCGCGCGCCGCGGCGATGTCGGCGCGCTGCTCGATCGTGCGGTCGAGGTGGCAGGTCGTGGCGACCGCGCGCTCGAAGCCCTCGAGGTCGAGGCTCGCGGGCGCCGCGATCGGGGTCGCCGAGCCGAGCGCCTGGCCGAGCGCTTCGCGCGCCTGGCGCAGCTGCTCGTCGCCGCTGATCAGCTGGGCGCGCGCCGCGGCGACGTCCTGCTGGGCGCGATCGACATCGAGCGCGGTGCCGCGGTTGAAGGAGAGCCGGGTCTGGGTCAGCGCGAGCCGCTCGAGCGCGGTGCGCAGGCCGACGCGGTCGAGCTCGGAGACCCGGCCGGCGGACAGCGTGGCGAGCATCGCCGCCACGATCTGGCTGGCGAGCAGCCGGCGGCGCTCGGCGAGCGACAGGTTCGCCACCGCGATCGCGCGATCCGCGGTGCCCACGGCGTGGAGGCCGCGCAGGTCGAGCACGTTCCACGACGCGGTCGCGGTCGCCGACCACAGGTTGGGCGCCGGCGTGACGACGTCGGCGGCGCCGAGCCGGATCGCTTCGGTGTTGAAGTTATGAACGTAGCTGCCGGCGGCCGACAGCTGCGGCAGCACGGCGGCGAGGGTGATCCGGCGCTGCGCGATCGAGCGCTCGACGGCCTCGACGGAGGTCAGGTAGTCCGGCGACCGCCGGATCAGCGCGATCG
>Ga0302322_100002751_pt1 | contig 14937 bp, 14 predicted proteins | sample Fen_T0_2_FD_203757 | JGI IMG/M metagenome (GOLD analysis project Ga0302322, IMG submission 203757) | Peat permafrost microbial communities from Stordalen Mire near Abisko, Sweden - Fen_T0_2 | ecosystem: Environmental > Terrestrial > Soil > Wetlands > Permafrost | place: Sweden: Abisko... | reverse complement strand
CCACTGGCTCACCGCGCCGCAGATGCTCGACGGCCTCGGCCTCGCCGAAACCACGCCCGGCCCATTGATCATGGTGCTGCAATTCGTAGGCTTCCTCGGCGGCTGGCACCAACCCGGCACACTTTCACCGCTGGTCGCCGCAACGCTCGGCGCCGCCATGACAACTTGGACCACCTTTGTACCAAGCTTCCTGTTCATATTTCTAGGCGCACCGCACATTGAGCAGCTGCGCGGTGTCGCCTGGCTGAATCATACGCTCTCGACTGTGACGGCTGCGATCGTGGGCGTGATCCTGAACCTTGCCGTATGGTTCGAGCTTCATGTGTTTTTCCTCACCCAAAGTGCGGTGGATTGGTTCGCCCTCGCGATTTGCGCCACGGCATTCGTCGCGATTCAACGCTTCAAGGTCGGCGTCATCGCCATCATATTCGCCAGCGCATTACTTGGAGTTGTGCGCTACGGATTCGGGTTGTGACTCACTCCGCGTACTCAGCCCAGCTAGAACTTGTCTCAGTCACGCGCACACGCTCGACCCGCACGCCCGGCGGCACCGCGTAACGCGGATCAGGCTGGCCATCCGCACCGGCCAGCCGGCGCTTCAGTTCGTCAAAAATCGTCTTCGCCATGACCTCGCTCGTGGGATCTTTTTTCTCAAAAGGTATGATGTTCACGCCATATGCCTTTTGAAAATGCGCGAACTGCGGATCGTCCGTGTTCAAACAAAACGCGTGATCCCACGCATCCAGAAATTCGTACATCGCCGCCTTCACGGCTTTGAAATCGCAAACCATGTCGTTGGCATCCAACGCATCAGCCGCCAACACGATATCCACGCGGCGGCTGTGGCCGTGCGGAAAACGGCATTTGTCAGGATGCTTGGTGAGCAGGTGACCGGACTCGATTTCGAAGCTTTTGCTGATGCGGAAAGGCATGACGAAGAAGCAATGAATAAAATCCCGATCAGCAAGCATGTCGATGCCGCGTTCGTTGCCTACTCTCTGGCCCACAACGCGGTCATTCCATTTCGTCATCATCGCAATCTTGAAGCCTAATGACAGCCGACCCGGAAGGATGCGGGGTTGAGTCGACGGCCCGACAAGACCAGCCTCTTGCCAACATCACGATTCAGGACCCTGTGCCACCCGCGCCAAGCGCGCCGCCGTCAAATGCGCATCGCTCCACGAACTAGTTGAAAAATCTAATTTGTCGGGCCAGCGAAAACATCTCAGCCCAATTCTTTCCGAGCACTGACGCTCCCTCACCATGAAAATCGGCGGCTACCAAAAAAGCTCCCTCATCGACTTCCCCGGAAAAATCGCAGACGTCGTCTACACCCAAGGCTGCTGCTGGCGCTGTCCCTATTGCCATAATCGCTCACTCGTCTACCCCTCCCGGTTTCAACCCGCGACCCCTGAAGACGAAATCTTTGACCACCTCGAACTGCGCCGTGGGCAACTCGACGCCGTGGTCGTCACCGGCGGCGAACCCACCCTCCAAACCGGCCTCGTTGATTTCCTCCGCCGCGTACGCCAGCTGGGCTATCTCACCAAACTCGATACCAACGGTTGCCGTCCCAACGTGCTCGCCACGCTCTTGCAGGAAAACCTCCTCGATTACATCGCAATGGACGTGAAAGGCCCGCTCAAAGAGTATTCGCGTTTCGCCGGCTGCGAAGTGGACACCGGCCCGCTCGAACTCAGCATCGAGTTAATCAAGCAATCCAACATTCCCTACGAGTTTCGCACCACGCTCGTCGGTGGCCTGCACACCCGCGAACACATCGACCAGCTCGCCCCGCTCATGTATGGCGTTCGTCGATACGCCGTGCAAACCTACCGGATGCCGCCCAGCGATTTCAGAACCCAACCACCCTTTACGCCACCCGACAACGACCTCATCCACACTGCGGGTGTCGCGCTACGCGACAACGTCGGTGAATTTGTGATGCGATGAACCTCCCGCGCACGCACTAAAGGCGGCTACTTCCAGTCGCTCATGCCGTAGGCTTTGAGCAATTTCTCGAGCGCCCCCGAGGCCCGCAGCTTCGTTATGCCCTCATCGAAATTCTTCGCATATGCTACGCCCTTTGGCGTGCTCGAAAAAGCGATGTAAATAGGTTCGTTCTGATGCGTGTGAACGATGCGAAAATTCGACGGAGACATCCCCATCCCTTTGACCGTCCAAACAAAAACCGCCATCGTTTCGGGCAACGCGTCGATCTTGCCCTCATTCAACTGAGTCAGCCCATCAATCAACGGTGTATCGCCCTTGAACGTAACGACTTTCGGAGCGCTGCCGGCTTTGATATATTCGTCGAGTGCGTCCCAATAGGCATACCCGTCAACCACGCCTAAACGAACCGTTTTCAACGACGCGACGTTCTCAAATTTCCATGGATTATCCTTGCGCACCAACACCACCACACGCGGCTGACCGATGGGTTCAGCTGGAATAGTTAAGCCCTTCGTTTCAGTTCCCGGTGAAGCTCCAATCACACCGTCGATCTTTCCCTCACGCGCAGCCTCGAGCGACTCCACCCACGGCATCGTCTGGTAGTCGACCTTGATGCCTTGTGGTTCAAAAATCGCCTTCGCCAGCTCAACCGCAAAACCAGGATGCTCAGCCACCGGATCGCCATTGTAGGGCATCCAGAAATCGGCGCGGATATGCAGCGTCTCAGCCGAATATCCAGAAACCGCCAAATTACAGACAAGAAGACAAGCCAGAACCTTGAGCAATGAGTTCATGCCTAACCCCATCGGTCAGCCGGCCTAAATCTTTAATAAATATGTGCTTCAGCAGCGAAATCTACATCCCGAAGAATTTAATAATCTTCCGCATCGACACCACGAGCGCATCGATCTCCGTCGCGTTGTTATAAACGTAGAAACTCGCGCGCACCGTGCTCGGCAGGCCGAGTTTTCGCATCAACGGCTGGTTGCAGTGATGCCCACCGCGCAAGGCGATACCGTCCTGATCGGCAAACGTCACCACATCGTGGGCGTGCGCATCCTTCAGCGCAAAACTCACCAGCCCGCTCCGCGCGCCCTTCGGCCCGAGAATACGGATGCCCGGCAACTCGCTCAGCGCCGCATAAGCCTGCGCCGCGAGCTTGTGATCGTGCTCCGAAATACGAGGCCGACCCAACGCATCGAGGTAATCCATCGCCGCATGCAGCGCGATCGCATCGGCCACGTTCGGCGTACCCGCTTCGAAACGCTCCGGCGCGGGCTTCCACTTGCTCTGAAACCAGTCGACCGTCGTAATCATACCGCCACCGCCTTGCCACGGCGGCATCGCATCGAGCAACGCCTTGCGCCCGTAGAGCACGCCGATGCCCGTCGGGCCGGCCATCTTGTGACCCGAAAACGCCAGAAAATCGCAACCCAGCGCCTGCACGTCGATCAGTTCGTGGCCAATAGATTGCGCCGCATCGATCAACGTGAGCGCGCCGACTTTTTTGGCCTTAGCACAAAGTTCGGCAACGGGATTGATCACGCCTAGCGTGTTCGAAATATGCGTGAACGCGAAGAGTTTCACCTCGGGCGTGAGGAGTTTTTCGAGCGCATCGAGATCGAGTCCGAGTTCAGCGTTCTCGCCGATCACCGGCACATAACGCAACGTCGCACCCGTGCGCGCCGTGATCTGCTGCCACGGCACGAGGTTGGAGTGATGTTCCATCTCGGTAATCAGCACGACGTCGCCTTTTTTCAGGTTCGCAGCGCCCCAGCTTTGCGCGACGAGATTGATCGACTCAGTCGTGCCACGCGTGAAAACGATTTCTTCCGGTTCGGCAGCGTTGATAAATTTTGCCGAACGAATCCGTGCCGCTTCGTAGCCGTCGGTCGAGCGCATCGAGAGCGCGTGCAGACCGCGATGAACGTTGCTGTTGTCCTGTTGATAAAACCGCGCGAGCACATCAATCACCGCGCGGGGCTTGTGCGTGGTCGCCGCGTTATCGAGATAGATGAGCGGCTTGTTGCCCACATTCTGATGCAGCACCGGAAAATCCGCGCGCACATCGTCCCAAAAACTAGAGGCCAGACGCGGCTGTTTCAAAACGGGCAGGGCGACACTCATGGCTTTATCTCCGGCTGTTTGAGGGCTTCGAGCGCGGCGTGCCACGAAAGCGTGGCGCATTTGATGCGCGCAGGGAACGTATGCACACCGGCAAAAGCGGCGAGTTCATCGAAGTCCTCGGGCGCGTTACCGGTCTTCACGATTTCGGCAAAACGTTTATAAGTTTCCTCCGCTTCGGCGGGAGTTTTGCCCTTGAGTTGAGTCGTCATGAGCGAAGCCGAGGCCTGCGAAATCGCGCAGCCTGAGCCCTCGAACGAGATCCCGCCGATGCGTTCACCGTCGAACTGCAGGTACACGGTGCAGTTGTCACCGCACGTCGGGTTGTCGCCCGAAGCGACCCGGTTGGCCGTAGGCAGCTTGCCGCGATTACGCGGACGCTTGTTGTGATCGAGGATGACCGATTGGTAGAGATCGCTGAGATCGCTCATGAAGGAACGGAGAATAGCTAAAGTCGTTCCAAACGCAAAGCCCGCGTTTCTGAGCCGCAAGTTTTTGCCATGCGCTGTATTTTTGTCCGGTTTTTGGTCCAGTGACTGGTATAAGGAAACAACGACATGTCCAGTGACCCCGAATTACTCCGCCGCTACCTTCGAGAATCCTCGCAAGAAGCCTTCGCCGAACTCGTGCGACGCCATATCAACTTCGTCTACGCCGCTGCACTGCGCCAAGCCGGAAGCCCCAGTCGCGCCGAGGATGTCACGCAAGCCGTCTTCACCGATCTCGCAAAAAAAGCCGCCCAACTCGCCACGCGCAACGACCTCGTTGGCTGGCTCCACACCAGCACGCATTACGCCGCCACGTCGATTCGTCGGAGCGAAGCGCGGCGCGAGGCACGCGAACTAAAGGCCCACATGATCAAAGAGCTTGCCGCCACTCCGGAGGAAAACGCCAATTGGCAGGAGCTCGGGCCCGTTTTGGACGAAGTACTCCGTTCTCTCAGCGAACGCGATCGGGAGGCGATTCTTTTGCGCTATTTCAAACAACAGTCCTTCGAGGAAATCGGCACCACACTAGGTTTGTCCGAAGAAGCCGTGCGCAAACGAATCGATCGCGGCGTCGCGAAACTCCATACGCTCCTCTGGAAGCGGGGCATCACCTCGACCATCGTGGCTCTGGAAATCGCGATGGCCAGTCAAGCGGCGGTGGCCGCACCAGCCGGCCTTGCAACCACCATCGCCGGCACCGCAATCACTACGGCCTGCGCCGCTGCGCCCATTGCCAAGTTTTTCGCACAACTAATCAGCAGCATCAAAACCGCTGCCGCCGGAGCCGCTGTCATCGCCGCATTTGTCTCTGGCGGATTGGTCATGCACTCCGCCGGCACCGCCTGCGACGCCGAGCAAACACTGACCACCGAAAAACAAAGGCTCGTCACTCTGCAAAAACAGCGTGATCAACTGACGAATTACCAAGCAGAAGTAAACAAATCCCTCAAAGTTCAACAGCAAGCCCTGGCTGAGCTAAAAGCCAAGATCGCTGCCCGCATCCATCGCCTAAATCCAAAAATTTCCGGCGAAAAAGTCGGCGAAGCGCTGCTCCAGCTCAATCTCGACACTGAAATGAAGGAGCTTCTCAAAACAGCTGCCCCCCTGCTCTTTTCAACCCAATATTTCTGCGGTCCATTACTCACCGAACTTCAACTCACTCCCCAACAGATCGACCGCTTCTTCGACATATCCCTCGGCAATGCTCCGTTCATGCCCACCTACAAGTTCCTCGACGAAGGGAATGGCCATGGCCGGTTCACCTACTCATTGGCTTGGGAGAATAAGGAGCTGGATGAAAATGCCATGCGGCAACTCCTCGGCGAAGCCGGATTCAAAAGATACGAGCAAGACCATAAAACATCGACAATCCGGATGCTCGTCGTGAACAGACTCGCGAGCAACCTCGTCTACACCGACACGCCACTCAACGCCACCGTGGCCAAACAGCTGACCCAAATCCTAGCCAACGCTACAGCCGATCCAGAAAACCCATCCGCGACGGAAATAAACTGGGAGAAAACACTAAAAGACGCCAAAGCCATCCTCACGCCAACCCAGTTGACCGCGCTGGCGCGCCTGTCTGGAAACCTCAGTACAAAGTGGAGCTATGATTTCTAAAATTATCGTCTTCGCCTGCGCCATCGCCTGCACCGCACTTTGCATCCGGCTAAACTCACAACAACACGCTCGTGCGGAACACGCCGAGCCCGAACTTACAGCCATCGCCATCCAGTCCCGGCTAATCGGGAACGAGATCGCCCGCGCGAAAAAGAAACTCGCCGACGCGGAAAACGAGAGTCAGGTGCTTAAACAATCCATCGCCCTCTTACAGAAGATCGAATTCGTCGACTCCACCGTCCAGGCCAAAACAGAGGAAACCGCAAAAAAAGAATCGGACTCCATTGCCGATCAGGAGCAAAAAGCCCGCGGTTATCACGCTCACCTCGTCTCCCAGTACGCACCATTTAATTATCGAGTCGGCCTAACCAACGAACAGATCGACCAACTAGAAATCATCCTGACTGACCACTGGCAAAGCACGGCGGACATCACCGCTGTCATGGAGACAAAGAAAATGGATGACGACGATCCTTCCGTCATCGAACTCCACAAATCCACCGACGGCGCGCTCGACAGAGCAGAAAAAGAACTGCTCGGCGAAGACGGCTTCCAACAATTGCATGAATACGAACGATCGCTTCCGGCACGCGATTTTGTCGCTTCAGTCGCCGAACAGCTCTACTACACCGACACACCTCTCACGGCAGACCAAGCTTCGAAGCTCACCCAGTTCCTCGCTGACAACTGCACTCCGTACAAAAATGGCGGCAAAGTTGCCATGGACAACACCGACTGGCCCGCCGTCCTTCACGATCTCGGTACGGTACTCGCCCCGAAACAATGCACAGCATTTCTCAACACCTACAATCTCACGGTGGTCATGCCACAAACCTTCGAAACATTCGGAACGAAAACCGCCGCCTTATTTAAAAGCCTGAAAACCGAACCAGATTCAAAAGATAAATAGCCGCCCTCAAATCACCTGCGCGTGCTTCCCGGCTGCAGGTTTCAGCGTGGCGTCAAAGCGTGTGGCGACAATGCGGAGCAGCGGCATGCCGGCGGGCGTGATCGAAAACCCGTTCGTGCCCAGGCCGATAATCCCGTCCGCCGCGAGGTCCTGTAACGAGGCGATTTCGCGGCCATAAACCTTCGCGAAATCCAAACCAAGCGTCGTCGACAACTTTTTGTAATCGAGGCCGCGGTCACACATGATGCGCATGATGATCGTGCGGCGACGCTGGTCCTCTTCGGTCAAACGCAAACCACGCTCAATCGGTAACTGTCCGGCAGCGAGCGCCGTGCGGTACGCGATCAGGGTCTTGTGGTTTTGCATGTAAACCTGCTGCGTCTGCGAAATCGACGAGAGGCCGAAGCCATAGAGCGACGCACCGGCGTGCGTGCTGTAACCTTGGAAATTGCGGTGAAGCGTGCCGGCGCGTTGCGCGCGAGCGAGTTCGTCGTCGGGCTTTGCGAAGTGATCGAGGCCGACGTCAACGTAGCCCGCCGCCGTCAGGCGTTCGTGCGCCACGACAAACATCGCGAGTTTCGCATCCGGTGTCGGCAAGTGGCCGCGATCCTCGAAAATGCGTTGCGACGGTTTAATCCACGGCACGTGCGCGTAACTGAAAACCGAGAGGCGTTCCGGCGAAAGCGTTAGGACGTCGTCGATGGTTTTGTTAAACGTTTCAGGCGTTTGCAACGGCAGGCCGAAGATCAGATCGACGTTGACCGATTTAAAACCTTCCGCGCGCAGCCAGCCCATGGCCTGTTCGTTGAGCGAGTGCGGCTGATAGCGGTTGATCGCGAGTTGGACCTTGCGATTAGTGTCTTGCACGCCGAGCGACGCACGCTTGGCGCCGATTTCGCGGAGCGCCTGGATGTGATCGAGCTTCAGGCGGCGAGGATCGAGTTCGACACTGATCTCGCAGTCTTTGGCGATTGAAAAGTGTTCGTGAAACAGCGCTCCGAGCCGACGCAGCTGGTCGGGAGGCAAAAACGTGGGCGTACCGCCACCGAGATGGACCTGCGTCACGGGTCGGCTGCGATCAGTGCGCGCGGCAATGAGCTTCATTTCCAACGCGAGATCATCGAGGTATTCGGCGGCCGCGTCGTGGCGTTTCGTGATGACGGTGTTGCAGCCGCAGTACCAGCAGCGCGTCTCGCAAAACGGCAGATGAAAATAAAGCGAGAGCGGCCCGGAACCGGCCCGATTGTCGTCAGCATAGGCCTGGTCGAGGCCGACCGCATCGAGCTGATCGGTGAACTGCGTCGCCGGCGGATACGAAGTGTAGCGCGGCGCCGGCATCGTATATTTCCGAATCAGATCAAGATTCAGCGAGGTAGATGAGGGCTGGGCGGCAAATTCGTCGGGCGATATCATTCGGATAGCAAAATGTCGCACAACATATACCCATTCACTCCGCAACGCTTGGCAGATACGTTGCAAATATTGCGGGGCATTGCACCGCAATCACATGCGAAAAAGGAAATCACTGCGGGATCTTCAGCTCCATACCGATTTTGTAATCATCGGCGCTGCGCATGACATCTTTGTTGGCATTATAGATGTCCTTCCAGCGCGAGCGGTTTCCATAATATTTCTGAGCCAGGCTGTAGAGCGTGTCGCCTTTGGAAATCGTGTGCTTGCGAAGCGTTCCCGTCGCAGCAGGTCGAGTCGCAGTCGTGGCGGAAGTAGCGCCGGGGCGCGTGGTGGCAGGACGCGTGATCGTGGTGGGAGCTGTTGGTGGCTGATAACGAGTTTGTTGCGTCTGTGCTGGTGTGGACACGAGCGGCGGGCGAACGGCGGGCGGCGACACCACTGAAACGGCCGTACTTTCGGTGTCCGGCGCTGCACGAACGACCGGTGAAACATCGGCGACCGCAGCGAGTGCCGGGCGTTCAGACTCAGGCAGTTGATTGGTTTCTGCGTCGGGAGTAGCGGTCGGCGCGATCGCGTCGGGCACCGCCCTGCCCGCTCGCGCCGCAGCGAGGCTGGTCTTCAATTTCTCGTTTTCCCGCTGCAACTGCAGCACCATGTCCGACATGTCGGTCCGATCGAGTTGATTCTCCAACGGTAGACCCGGAAGCGTCCTCGCAAAATTTCGCGTCGCTGCATCGATGCGCTGCCGCACCAGATCGGCCTGCTGGCTGTTGGGTTTCAGTTCACGAAATTTGCGGTAATGAAAAATCGCGGCGATCGGGTCGTTGATGTGCTTTTCGTAAAGCAGACCGAGTTCGAGGTGCGACTCCGGTGAATCGCTCAGCCCGCGCTTATCGAGCACCTTCAAAAATTCACTCAACGCCTCCTGATTGCGCCCCTGCTTCTTCAGTTCCTTGCCCCGCCGATAGCCTGGCTCATCGATTTCCGCAGTAAAAGGCGAGGACTCCGAACGCTCACATCCCGCCACAAAAATCATTGCGGCGAGTGCAAACAGTATGAACAGACGTGACCTCATCGATGCGGAAAGGATTTGAACGCGAAAAGTTAACCCCTAACTTCAGCAACCTGCCCCACGATTCAATCTTAAATGGCCCTCGACTCAAAAACCATCCTCGCCCGCGCCCGCGCCTGCATCCGCATCGAGACCGATGCACTCGACGCCACAGCCAAAGCCCTCGATGAGCAATTCGTCACCGTTGCGCAAACGGTCGAAGCCACCGCCGCCCGCGGTGGAAAACTCATTTTCAGCGGCGTCGGCAAGTCCGCCCACATCGCCCAAAAACTCGTCGGCACCTTCAACAGCACCGGCGTCTCCTCGTGTTTTCTCGACGCCACCCAGGCGCTCCACGGCGACCTCGGCCTCTGCGACGAAGGCGACCTCGCGATTCTCCTCAGCAACAGCGGCCAGACCGAGGAAATCCTGCGACTCGTGCCGGTGTTGAAACGGTTCGGCGTGTGCATCGTCGCCTTCACCAGCCAGACCGATTCCGACCTCGCCCGTCACGCCGAACATCGGCTTAGCTACAAAGTCCCGCGCGAAGCCTGCCCACTTAAACTAGCTCCTACCGCCAGCACCACCGCCGCCCTCGCCCTCGGTGACGCCCTCGCGATGGTCCTCCTCGAAAGCCGTGGCATGACCCGCGAAGACTTCGCCCGTTACCACCCCGCCGGCAACCTCGGCCGCCTGCTCCTCCTCAAGGTCAAAGACATCATGCGCAGCGGCGACCGCCTCCCGATCATGCGCGAAACCGGCACGCTTCAGGAAGCGATCCTCGCCATGACCAAGGCCAAGTCCGGCAGCATCGCCCTCGTTGGCAAAACCGGCAAACTTGCCGGCATCCTCACCGACGGCGATTTCCGCCGCAGCGCCCTCACCGGCCCCGGCTTCCTCGAACGCCGCGTATCCGAATTCATGACACGCTCACCCAAAACCATCGGCGAAGACGTACTCGGCGTGGAAGCGTTGCGCATTTTCGAAGCGCACAAAATCGACGACCTCATCGTCCTCAACCGCCGCGGCCACCCCGTCGGCCTCGTCGACAGCCAAGATCTGCCGAAACTCAAATTGATCTGAAGCCCGCACCTGCGGTCCTCCTTAAGCCTCCCGCAACATCCGCTTATTCTTCCTCCCTTCGAGTCTTCCTCTCTTCCAGTCTTTCGCTCTCCCCCTTTCCCTCTTTCCCACTTTTCACCATGGCCACACCTCCGTTTACCTACCAAGATCCATTCCCGCTCGGCGCCGACGAAACCGAGTACCGCCTCCTTTCGAAAGAAGGTATCTCCACCGCCACCTTCGAAGGCAAAGAAATCCTCAAGGTCGAACCATCCGCTCTCGCCTACGTCGCCCAACACGCGATCCGCGACACCTCCTTCCTCCTCCGCGCGAAGCACCTTAAGCAGGTCGCCGGCATCCTCGATGACCCGCAGGCCTCTGAGAACGACAAGTACGTCGCCCTCACCATGCTGAAAAACGCCGAGATCTCCGCCGAAGGCATTCTCCCCTTCTGTCAGGACACCGGCACCGCCACCATCGTCGCCAAAAAAGGCCAGCAGGTCTGGACCGGTGCCAACGACGCCGAATGGCTCAGCAAGGGCGTCTACGACGTCTACACCCAGGAAAACCTCCGCTACTCGCAGACCGCGCCCCTCGACATGTACGAGGAGGTCAACACCGGAACCAATCTCCCCGCCCAAGTCGACATCTACGCGACCGAAGGCCTGAAATACGAATTCCTCTTCGTCGCAAAAGGTGGCGGCTCGGCCAACAAGACATACCTCTTCCAAGAGACAAAAGCGCTCCTCAACCCAAAACGCCTCGCCGCCTTCTTCACCGAAAAAATGAAGATGCTCGGCACCGCCGCCTGCCCGCCGTACCACCTCGTCTTCGTCATCGGTGGCACCAGCGCCGAAGCCTGCCTCAAGACCGTCAAGATCGCTTCCGCCAAATATTACGACTCGCTCCCGGCCAAAGGTAATAAACTCGGCCAGGCCTTCCGCGACCTCGACGCCGAAAAGATGGTCATGGATATCGCCGAGAAAAGTGGCGTTGGCGCCCAGTTCGGCGGCAAGTACTTTGCCCTCGACGTCCGCGTCGTCCGCCTCCCCCGCCACGGCGCCAGCTGCCCCGTCGGCATGGGCGTCTCCTGCTCCGCCGATCGCAACATCAAGGCCAAGATCACCAAGGACGGCATCTTTGTCGAAAAGATGGAGACCAATCCTGGCCAGTTCATTCCGAACCATCTCCGCGCGCTAAAAGAAGCCAACCCCGTCCGCATCGACCTCAACCAGCCGATGGATGCCATCCGCGCCGAACTTTCCAAGCATCCCGTCACCACCCGCGTGTTGCTCTCCGGCCCGATGGTCGTCGCCCGCGATATCGCCCACGCCAAATTGAAGGAACGCATCGACTCCGGCCAAGGCCTGCCCGACTACATCAAGAACCACCCGGTCTACTACGCCGGCCCCGCCAAGACCCCGGTTGGCTACGCCTCCGGCAGCTTCGGACCCACGACGGCCGGCCGCATGGATAGCTACGTTGACCTCTTCCAATCGCTCGGCGGCTCGATGGTGATGATCGCCAAGGGGAACCGCTCGAAACAGGTAACCGACGCCTGCTTGAAGTACAAAGGCTTCTACCTCGGTTCGATCGGCGGTCCGGCGGCGATTCTCGCGAAAGAAAACATCAAGAAAGTCGAAACGCTCGAGTATCCCGAGCTCGGCATGGAAGCCATCTGGAAGATCGAAGTCGTCGACTTCCCTGCCTTCATTCTGGTGGACGACAAAGGCAACGACTTCTTCCTCCAAACCAACACCGTCGTCGCCAGCGGCACGAAGAAGTAACGCCGCCCGAAACAACTTCTAACTCCAAGCGCGGTCGCCCCAAGCGGCCGCGCTTTTTCATGCACCCGCTAAGTCGCCCTTTTACGACTGGCCATCAAACGGATTCAAATCATTTCTGACTCGATTACATGACAGCCGACCGGAGCAGCGAGCGCGGCTTCAACCAAGGCGCGGGCCACACGTTCAGCCGGCACGATCCGGTAACGCCGCGAAATCAACGGACCAAACACCGTCAGAAAGAAGGTAGCCAGACGCTCGCCAACGCGGAATTCCGCCCGCGCTCCACCGAGCAAGCTGGGACGGACGATCGTAAGCGAGTCATAGCCGACTCCCTGCAACGCTTGTTCCGCTTCGCCCTTAATGCGCAGATAAAAAGCCTTGGCGTTGGGGTCGGCCTTGATCGAAGAATTAAGCGCAAAAGTTTGCGCACCGTGATCGTGGGCGAGTTTGGCAACAGCAAGTGGGTATTCAAAATCAATGCGACGAAACGCTTCCCTCGACCCGGCCTTGCGCAAAGTCGTTCCCAGGGTACAAATCACACTGTCGACCTGCCACCAAGGTGCTTCCTCAGGCAATGCATCGAAATCAAGTATCGGGTTTTCAAGCTTCGGATGAACCGGAAGAGGATGTCGGGTCGGCGCAACAACCCGAACCACCCTCACATCTGCCAACGCTTGTTGCAGAACGCACCGTCCAACCAGCCCGGTGGCGCCCACCAAAAGAAGTTTTTTCATCACTATCCCCGTTATCCACGGATGACTACGCGCGCAAACCTTCGTCTTATGTCAGGTACTTTTCTCTCTGATAAGACGTCACATCTTGATTCTCGACAGATCGATCTCACGACATCGTGAAGCGACGGCTGCCCCGCACCTGGGGAAAAAGCTGCACAAGGTTTTCGAGCGATCTCCTGGCGTCTCTGCTCCGCGGCAACTTCGCCACTCGCGTACACGTGCCATCACGCGAGTGGCGGCAAAACAAAAGCGGGCATCGAAAATATCAACCCGTGCAACCGCTCAAGAAGGCGAGATCGCCCGGGCATGTATCCAGAAGCGCGATACAACCAGACAATCACGCTTCAGATCGTAGCCGAATTCGGTGTCGATCACCTGCCAGTTGACCGAGGAAGCGTTGCCGCCGGCCGCCGCGAGTGACCGCAAACGCTGCCAGTCACGCACTGCCAGCAAACGGGCCGAAATAAAGGCTTCCTCAATCGAGCGATACACGCCGCAAGCTTGCGTCTTCTGCATCGGCTTGCCGTCCTCGGTCGGAACCAAGGAAAAATGCAGAACCGCGTATTCTTCGGGACCAAATGGCGTGTCGTTCATAACAGGGGTGATTTAGCGGGAACTGTGCCAATTGACATTCACCACGCAAGGAGGTTCAGCGCAATCGTCCAAAAAATTCCCAACACAGGACCGCCGCCGCCACAGAAACGTTAAGCGACTCGACCCGACCGCTACCCGGAATCGTCACGAGCACCGTACACGCCGCCGCCACTTCCGGCGCCATGCCGTGCTCCTCGTTGCCCAGCACCAATGCCACCGGTTTTGCCGCAACCGCACCGTGCGCATCTGCCTGCGAAACTTTTTGTAACGGCTTCGCTCCCACCACCGCCGTGCCGACCACGCGGTAAAACGGTGCGATCTCACGGCAAAACACCGCCAGATCCCTCACGCACAAAATCTCCACGCTCTCCAGTCCGCCTTCCGCCACGCGGTGCGCCGCCTCACCCGGCAACGCCTGCTGCGGATGATTCGGCACCACGATGTGCTTCACGCCAAAAAATGCCGCCGTGCGCGCAATCGCTCCGAGATTGTGCGCGTTGCCGATCCGATCGAGCAGCAACAAAGGAGCCCGCTCCCGCGCCCACGTCCGCACTTGGTCAATCGTCGGCGAGCGCAACGCCTGCTGTTCCACGATCGCCACAATGCCGCCGTGGTGCAGCGTGCCTGCAACCTTTTCCAAATCCGTCGGTTCCAGGCAGCGATAAACCTTTCGCGCCGCCGCGAGCGCCTTGCACATCGCACCGATTTTCCGGCCCGTCGGTTGATCAAAAAAGAGCCGCTTGATCGAACCGGGGTTCGCCTTGAATCGCGCCTGCACCGCGCCCAGACCGCAAACGGGAATTTCCTTCGTCTTCATAGGTTCACGTGGCCGACCAAAGTAAATTCTTCGCGGTCGTGGTAAAGATGCCGGATGCGCAGGCCCGTCGTGCGCCCCGCCATCACGCCGCCCGACGCCGAAACCTCGCGCAACAACGCCACCGGATCGACCCGGCCGAATTTCAGATTCACCACAAAGTGCCGACACCAACCATTCGCTATCCACGGCTCGATCAGATTTCGCATCACGTGGTGCGGCTCCTCGACCAGATCGCAAAACAGCCAGTCGATCACCTCGCCCGACGCCGGTTGAAAACGAAACGCATCCTCCCGCCGATGCTCGATCAACGGATGATCCAGCGCGCCGCCCTTCAGCGGACCGTTGTCCACCGCGATCACCCGCGCACCGTGTTTCGCCGCGCTG
>Ga0302322_100002750_pt1 | contig 14938 bp, 8 predicted proteins | sample Fen_T0_2_FD_203757 | JGI IMG/M metagenome (GOLD analysis project Ga0302322, IMG submission 203757) | Peat permafrost microbial communities from Stordalen Mire near Abisko, Sweden - Fen_T0_2 | ecosystem: Environmental > Terrestrial > Soil > Wetlands > Permafrost | place: Sweden: Abisko... | reverse complement strand
GTACTGATTTGCAATCCGCCATTTTGAGGGAAGACTCCCGTTGGATACTGCACTGGCTGGGCAATCGTGCCATCGTCAATCACGCCATAGGTGGCAAATGCTTCAGTTGTGGCAGGTGTATAAACGGGCAGTTCCACAGTTGCGGCATCAGCGTAATTTCCTGATGTTGCCGCAATTTGCACGCGGACAGTACCCGCCTTGACCGTAGCCGCAGGGAAGCGCACCTCCACACGATCATTAGCAGGGATGGTCACGCGCTGACCGGCGATTCCAAGCTCAAGATTTGTGGCGCGGGCAGCGACATCCACGGTCATCGACAGGTCGGTTTGATTTTGAATCACAACAGGCAATTCAAACTTATCGCCAAAATTGAGGAAGCGCGGCGCAGACGGACGAACCATGAGCGGCAATCTTGCTGTGAGATTTGACTCACCTGTGCCGAATTGTTTTCCACCGCCATCCACTGCAACGACCATGATACGGTAGCGAGTGAGGTTGTCGGGAAGTTTTATCGAAATACGCGCCTCACCAGTAAATCCAGTCCGCACAGTGGGAGCAAAGACTGCCAATGGGTTGAAGTCGGAACGCACAACAATTGGTGCTTGTCCATTAGAGGATTTATTCAGAAGAGGTGCTTCTTCGGCAACCGCCGGGGCTTCTGTGGCAGCGGCCACTGGCATGGCTGCACCCACGGCATCGAAAGCCGCATTTTGACTGGACTGTCTTGCCTGATTAGCCAACGCCTGCGGGTCAGCCAGAATAATACTGGCACGGCTGTAAAGGCTTGAAAGATAGGAGGGACGCTCGGCATAGAAAATATTGACCGGGTCGGTCAGTTGATAATCTGTCAATGCGAGAATAGACTCGTCCACAACAACGACTGCCAATTCGGCATCGGGCATGGGCAAGCCATGCAAATCTTTCACGGTCACATTCAGCGCGGTTTCGCCGCCGGGCTCCAATGCAGATTGATCGGGCGTCACTTGCAAGGACAATGTCCGTTGTAGCGGCGGGATTTTTAGATTCAGTTGTCCGCTGGCGAAGGCGGGACGTGGCGGTACATTGTCAAGCGTTTCACCTTTATCATCCGCACGTGGCGCAGAGCCGACAAGGTCCACTTGAATATTCAAGTTGGGAATATATTTCTCTTCGATGGGAATATTAATCGTGGCAGAGCCATCTTTAATTTGGAAGCGCGTGGTGTACAAAATTCCACTGCGGCTGACGGTGACCATCCCTTCGGCGGGACTGAACGGCGATTGAACAAGAATTTTCGCCGTATCGCCCGGTTGATAGGTTTCCTTATCTGGAATCAACGTAACTTTTTCCTGCTCCACTTTGCGAGCGGGAGGCTGCTGGCCGCCGCTAACCCAACGCGTAAATTTCGTTTGGTTCTTGCGGCCCAGTTCATCCGTCACGATGGCTGTGATCTGATAACTTCCACCGAGGGGAGTCTCAAAGGAACAGGTACCAGGCTCGGGCATGGAAAGAAGCGTGCAAGTCTGAACGTCAACCACCTGCTCCGTCCAATCGCCTTTGATGTATTTCCAATCCAATCTGCCCGCAGTGATTTCAACGGGACGATTTTCAACCGGCTTGCCATCCAGGTCGGTGACAATGAAGTCCACTTTGATGGGCCTGCCTTTTTCAACAAAATAACTATCGCTTCGCAAACCGATATACACATCGGCGGGATGAACGAGGAGCGTGGTTGTGCTGCTCCATGCCTGACGGTTGACATCCATCACTGTGGCTTGCGCCGACACACTTTGCGGCAGTGGGTCTTTGCTTCCCTGTTGTTTGAAATCAACGCCGAGATAATGCGTGCCCGAGGCGTCTGTTTTGGCAGTGAATGTTTGTGTTTGAATATCGTCGCCGTTTCCGGGATAGCCAAAGTCATAAAAAAACCACCACGGTTGCCACGAGCCAAAAGTAAAGTCAGGCCAGTTGGGCGGAGAGTAACTGCCCGGGGAAGTTGTCACCTGCCAGGTCGTGTCGGCATTAGGCAACCCGCCGCCAGCGTAATATTTTGCTTCGACTGCCAGCGTGGCATGGTCGCCTGCGAAATATGGACCGGAAGTTTCATTGCGTGCTGTGACTTCAAATTCAGGTCGTCGGAATTCCTGTATTTGGAATTGGTGGGAATATTGGGAACCGTCCAGCCCGACGTTGGCGGTCAAAAGGATTTGAGCAGCGCCAAGGTTGGTGGCTTGCGGAATGGTGAAGGCAAAATCAAAGCCGCCCAATGCATTCACATCCGCCTGACCATCCCCGAGCGCATTGCCAAATGGATCGATGACCTGATAACTGACCGAGCTGAGTCCGCTGCCTACCAATTGGACATCGCCATCCTGTTTACCGCCGGTACGCCTCAACCAACCTTTGACGTGAATCTCTTCGCCGGGGCGGTACATTTTTCGATCATCAAAAACATACCAACTCAACGTATCGTTGGGTGGATAAGCACTCCAGGAATCGTCGCCCCAATAATAAGTTGAGCGCGGCAGGATTGCCTGATCGGCACCCTTGCGGGCGATCAAATAGGTTGCGCCGCCGGGAATGTCAAAACGCACAGTGCCATCTTTTCCGCTCGTGACTGTCGTGCCGCCTTTATCTCCTTGAATCTGCACGCCGGTCAGCGGTGCGCCATTTTTCAGATCCGTTGCCCAAGCCACCATTTCGCTATGGTCGGTGTAGGCATCCAAGCCGATCTGCGTGACCTGCACCCAGGTAATAATGGTTTGCGAGAAGCGCTGCCATTTATCGTTATCGCTTTCGAATATTCCCGCGGGCGGTTGGACGATGATGACAAAATGTCCAAAGTTCCCATCCATGTATTTGCTCAGGTCAATATCCACTTGAGTTAGCGCATCATCGGGAAGTTCAAGGGGAAGCGATTTATCCTCAACGAGTCTGCCCGGCATTTTAGACGGAACATCAGTCTGCTGCCAATTACGCAGATATTGTTTATATGCGGGCCAGTCTGTAGGTTGAACAGCATAGACTTTCAGGTTGAGCTTTTTGTAATTAACGGCATACACCGAGAAAACTGCTTTTGCAGAAGTTGGGTCAAGGGTCAGGAAATTTTGTCCCGTGTTGACCAACAACGGTGTGGCTTTGTCCACTTTGAATTTCAGGCTGGCATCTCTGCCAAGTTGCTGACCAAACACATCCTGTGTCTTTCCAGACACGGTGACTGTGTAAGTTGTTTGTCCCTTAGTCTCGCCACTAATCTCAATTGAATTGCCATACACATTGACCGACATGCCCGGTATTTCAGGGTCAACTCGCAGCATGTCTGCGCTAAAAACGTCCATGTCCAGCGGATTATTGAAAACAATGGAAAACGGAGTCATCGGCGGACATTGATTGTCGTACCAGGAGCAACGATGGTCATCGATCCGCAAGGGCGTATAAGTTAAAAAACCAAAGGATTGAACTTCGGTTGTGGTGAGCGGACCCTCTGCAGAAGGTGTTCCCGGTCCAACGTTTACAGAAATATTTGTTTCAGGTGAAAAAGGTTGCGTGGCACGGAATGCAAGCCAGCGTCCCTCTTGCGAATCCTTTGCCAGTTGACTGACATGCTCGTCTTTGTCAATTTCAATCTGGCTGGCCAAAACAATTTCAACACTGCGCCCCCCTGCAGAAACCTGAATCGTTTTCAACACTGCGGCCGGGTCAATGCGCTGATCGAACAAAATAAAAAAGATCGGTTCAAGCGGCTGCGGCGAAGCACTCGGGTAAGACGTGACAATTTTTGGCGGCGGTGTTTTGAACGTCCACGTGACTGCCTCAGCCAGCACCCCGCCCGTTGCTGACTTTGTCCCCGCAGGCACGGTGGCGTGATATTCGGTCGCCTTGGGCAAACGGTCGATCAACTTCGAATCATATTCGAAGGTCAGGGTTTTGGTTCCAAGCCAGCGCCATGTGCCGGGCAGGGATGGCTCGATCTTGACCGGCACATCTGCTTCAGCAAGGTCGCCCAAAGTCCCAAGCGGAACCATGGGCTGATTGAACGTCACGCTGACAAACGGCGCGATGGGAATTTCGTCTTCGGGAGCGTATCTCAACACTTGAAGTGGACCTGCTTCCACCGCCCCCGGAGTTGGTTCTGTTTCGAGAGGCGGAAACGACTCCCCGACAGTGTTGCCCGGGCGCGGCGGTGGCAGAATCTCCTGCGGCAGTTTGAATTCTGTCTGCTGGTTAGGGTCAACTGTCAGCGCGGGCAGACGCGAGAGGATCAGAGCCGCCTCCTCCGCGGAGATGGGTTCGCCAGTCGTCGCCGGCAAAACATCCACCGCCTCTGGCTGGGGATTACCTTCACTCAATTCGACACCAATTGAATATTTATCCCCGCCCGGTGTTTGAGTAGTGGTCACAACCAGCGGCGCAGGGGTTGCGCTGCCCGGAGTAAAAATATTGGGCTGATTCTTTTTCATCAAAAAAAACAAACCTCCAAGGCCAGCCAATAAAATAACTCCAGCAACCACAAATCCAAGTTTGGCACCAAACACGCGCTTTCGATTATCTGTCATGGGAGCAATCTCCTTTTCAGATTATAACGCCCCAATTGGAGTCAAAGTTCCCCTGAAGCCTACGCTTGATTCTAGTCATCGGCTCGGGATTTGCAATGCAGCATACCTTTTTTCAAAAACAAACGTAAGTATATAAAAAATCAAAAAGGAAAACAACCATGTCACAAACCTTATTCTCCATCTCAATCTGGCTTCATGAAGTCGCCACTGTAGTCTTCATTGGGCATTACCTTTTACTTGCCCTCATCTATATTTTGCGCAGCTCGCGCGCACTTCCCTACTCGATTTGATCAAGACAGACCTGCACATTCAACGGATCAATATCATGTTCATAGCAGATAAGTTCTTCGCACAAAACATCAGTTTTCTGACAAAACTCCACTTCCAACAAACCCGAAGACTCGAATAGATTGCGCCACCAATCAAACGTGCGTTGTTTCAGGTGTTTGTAAATTTTTGACTATTGACAAGGCAAACGTTTGCCAATATACTGTCATTAATGGCAAACGTTTGCTATCAATGACAGTATAAATAAGGATTGTCGTATGAATTTTCCACCAGCCCAAAATTTATTACGCAAAACCAAAATATTTCCCTCTCTTGAAAAACTGACCCCCTATTTATTCATATTGCCAGCAGGGTTGTTTTTAATGGCAATCATGGGTTACCCCATTCTTTTTGCTATTTTTATGTCATTTCAAAAATTCACTCTTGAAACGCTCGTCTCAAAACAGACTGAATTTATCGGGTTTGTTAATTATCAACGTGTATTCGCCAACCCTGAATTCATGGTCGCTTTAAAGCATTCTCTGATATTCACCTTTGAATCCATCTTTTTTCAATTCGCGATTGGCTTGGGATTAGCGCTCTTATTCAGCAAGGCATTTCCAATGAGTAATATCATGCGTGGATTGCTACTCTCAGGCTGGCAAATCCCATCTGTTGTAACAGGAACCATATTTCTGTGGTTGTTCAATATTGACTATGGACTGGTCAATTTTATATTGACATCATTGAATTTAATTAAAGAACCCATTGGCTGGGTAACTCAAGCGGATACTGCATTAACTACAATCATTATCGTAAATATATGGCTGGGCATACCCTTTAATACCATTATGCTTACCGCGGGTATCACAAGCTTGCCGGAAGATGTTTATGAAGCGGCAACGGTTGATGGAGCTAATGGCTGGCAAAAGTTGATATACATCACCATACCCCTGCTTCGATCAACTATTTTAGCGGTTCTCATGTTGGGGTTTATTTACACTTTGCGCGTGTTTGATGTAATTTGGATCATGACCAAGGGAGGTCCTGCAAATGCAACAGAAGTTCTGCCCACATTTGCCTACCGATTATCTTTTATTTCCTTCAATTTTGGGCAAAGCGCTGCCGTATCGGTCATCATTTTGAGTATTCTGTTTGTGGCAGCAATAATTTATCTTAAATATGCCATCCACGAGGAGAATGTATGAACCAGAAAAAAGGTGAGATGTATTTCAGGTTCACGTTGGGGTTGATCGCAACCCTTATTTACTTGATCCCATTGTATTGGATGATAACAACATCGCTGAAACCCGTGGAGGAAATATTCCATAAACCGCCCGTTTTATTCCCTTCAACTCTTCAGATAGACAGTTATAAACAAATTTTAGGTTTACCCACTGACAGGGCAGACATCTATATTAATGCAATAGTGTACATAAAGAATTCCCTGATTATTGCTTCGAGCACTACGCTGCTTACCATGCTGATGGCTGTCCCGGCGGCTTATGCCTTGTCGCGTTTTCAGTTCCGTGGGCAATCAGCTTTTGTGCTATTTTTACTGGTTGCGCAGATGTTGCCGAGTGTTCTAATGGTTATTCCTTTGTTTGTTTTATTCAGGCAATGGGGGATTATTAATCTATCCTACACCAGTGTAATTTTGGCAGATACTGCTCTGGCGTTGCCTTTTGCCATTATTATTCTACGCACTAATTTCCTGCAAATTCCAATTGCGATCGAAGAAGCAGCCTGGATTGATGGCGGGTCTCGATTACAAGTGCTGTATTACATCATCCTGCCGCTTATGAAAGCGGGCTTGGTGGCTGTAGGTGTTTTTTCCTTTTTGATCGCCTGGGGTGAGTTTGTCTTTGCGCTATCCTTCCTGCAAAAAGTGGAATTACAACCTATCTCCATTGGTACATTCCAATTTATTGGTATGTATAAGTCAAATTTCGATTCGATGATGGCATTCTCCACGATTGTTGCCATCCCGGCTGTTGTCGCATTTTTATTTTTGCAGCGCCAGTTTATCAGCGGCATGACTTCCGGGTCGACAAAATGAGTTGTTTCCACGTTGAAGGAGGTGATAAATATCGAAAACTGTTGGTAGATATTGTTGACTTAATTGAAAAATAAAAAGGAGATAAGAAAATGCAATTCAAATCAAAAAGCGTGTTCGCACTGATATTGATGACCGCAATCCTGGTTACCGGGTGTGCAAGCCCTGCTCCCACAGCGGTCCCTGCCGCCCCTGCTCAGGCAACTGAAGCTCCCGCTACTGCTGCACCAGCCACAGCTGCTCCCGTTGCTGCAGCACCTGCTGAAGTCAATTTATGGACTTACTATGGCGATACCGGTCCAGCCGCTGCTTGTGTAAAAACTGCTGCTGAAGATTACAATGCCTCACAGACAAACTATGTTCTAAAGATCCGCAACTTGGCATTTACCGATTTCAATCAACAGGTTACAACAGCCATAGCGGCTGATGCTACACCGGATTTGATGATTGTTGATAACCCGGATAACGCCCGTTATGCGGCTGCTGGTGCCCTTGCCGATCTTACAGACAAAGTAAAAACATGGGGTCAAGGTGACCAATTCCTGCCGGGTCCATGGAATTCCACGATTTACGATGGAAAGAACTATGGTATTCCGCTTGGTAGTAACACGGTTGTTCTGTGGATCAATACAGATATGGCAAAGGCAGCTGGATTGGATGTCACGAAGCCGCCCCAAACATGGGATGAGTTCGAAACTTGGGCTGGAAAGATGACCAATAAAGAGAAGGGCATTTATGGAACTGCCATGCTCGCCAAAAAAGATGAGACTGGCACCTTCTTATTCCTGCCGTGGGTACTCCAGAATGGCGGCTCACTTGCAACCCTTGACTCCCCCGAGTCCATTGCGGCTCTTGCCTTCTGGACAAAATTGGTTGACGAAGGCTACGCTCCCAAATACGCTATCACAGATGGCTTTGCTGAAATTTACCAACAGTTCACAACCGGTAAGGCAGCCATGATGATCAGTGGCACCTGGAACGTTAACTCCATTCCGAAGGACGCCCCAGACCTCAATTGGATGGTTGCAACCCTGCCTTACACAAAACAAGCTGCTTCTTCTTTGGGTGGCGAAAATTGGGCCATGTTTGCTGCCAGTAAACAACAGGATGGCGCTTGGGATTTCTTGAAGTTTGTTGTGGATCCCTCTTACGGCACGAAACTGACAGACTGCATGGGTTATATCCCCAGCCGCAAAGATGTGGTTGCCCAAGTTGCCGAAAAGAGCGCGGATGATCCCACTATGCAAGTCTTTTTGAAGCAGATGGAATCAGCTGCTGCTCGTGGTCCTCTCGCCAACTGGTCCGAAGTCTCGGCATTTGTCCAGGGAGCAATGCAGGAAGCCTTGAGCGGACAGAAAACCCCTGAACAGGCGATGCAAGATGCTGCAGCACAGATCAAACCATTGCTTCCATAATAGCCATCGTGATGTAAAATAAAAAGAGCCGTCTAGAAGGTTCAACATTGGTTGGCGCCATTTGAAATCACTTCTTGGAACGACTCAGGCAAATATTATACACTGATAGGGGGGCAGTGTAGGAAGGGTGGACGGGTTTTACCCCTCTCCTGCCCACCCTTCCATAAAGATATATTGTACGAGAACAGAAAAAAACGTTAAGGTTGTGAAATAAAAAACATGGTTATTTACGATCTGAATATTTTATAACCATGCCATCTAATTTTTGAGATATCGGATAAATACTTATGCCAGTCACTCTGCATGAATTAGCCAAAGCTGCGGGTTGTTCCGTTTCAACCGTTTCCAGAGCGCTTAATAACAGCGCGCATTCGGTCAATAATGTGACCAGAGAGCGTATTTTAGCCCTTGCAAATGAACTGGGCTACCACCCCAATATGGCCGCGCGTGGTCTCAAAATGGATCGGACGCTTACCATAGGGCTTGTCGTTTACAACATCGCAAGCCCATTTACCCCGGTTCTGGTTCGCGGCATTCAGGAATACCTCAGACAGCGTGACTATTTCAGTATCATAATCAGCACGGATTGGGACTCGGATCTGGAAAGCGAGGCTGTCCATCAACTCCTCAGTCGGTCGATCGATGGTGTCATTTTTGTTGAAACCTGGAGAGACGAATCCAATAAGACCCTAGATTTGGCTAATAAACCTTATGTATATGTTTATCGGCTTTTTGAGGGGGAATATCCGAATTCAGTGATCGTGGATGATGTTCATGGTGCGCGTTTGGCGGTCGAACATTTGATCAATTTAAGCCACCGTCGGATTGCTTTTATAAATGGACCTCATGGTTGGGCCGCATCCAAGGAACGTCTGGCAGGCTATCAGGATGTCCTGACACAATATGAGATTCCCCAGGATATATCTCTGATCGAGGAAGGCACCTGGGAAGTTCAGAGCGGATATCATGCTGCAAAAAAGTTTTTGGTTATGGCAGAACGTCCAACGGCTATTTTTGCCGCAAATGATCTCATGGCATTAGGCGCCATCTATGCCATTCAGGACGCCGGTTTGAGCGTGCCCAGGGATATTGCTGTAGTCGGATATGATGACCGCGAAATTGCCAGCATTTCCAACCCGACAATTACCACCGTTTGTCCTCCAAGTTACGAGATGGGACAACTGGCAGCTCAGTTAATATTGGATCGTCTTGAAAATCAAGTTGAAATAAAAGACCCCATCCGAGTCCAGAGCAGATTGATCGTACGCGAATCCTGTGGGGCTGAGCAGGGTAAGCCTCCGCTTGAACACTTCAGTCATACGATTCCACCTGAGTCCTTGATCCGCAGATGGAGAGGCAAAACATCACAAGGATAAGTGAATTTTTGCCCGACCAAAAACGGCCGCAAACTAGATGTTCATTTTTAAACCGTCTTGGATAAATTGCTCTAACCAATCCAGCACACAACATATAACAGGCAAAGACAATATTACCTTTATCTTCTGTTTGTTGATATAGGAGTAGTTTATGTTTCCTCATGATAAGACCACAGGATTTGGTCCTGTGAATACCTCACAAAGCCCTCATGCACAGTTGAATACTTTGGAATTTCGGAATGTTTCACTAAAAGAAGGTTTCTGGACAAAAAAAACAAATGTTAATCGAAAAGTAAGCTTACATTTTGGTTTTGGGATGCTTGAAAAGGCGGGCAACTTTAATAATTTGTGTATTGCTGCGGGCTTAATCAAAGGAAATTATCGCGGATATGTATTTATAGATTCGGACATTTATAAATGGTTGGAAGCTGTGGCCTGGGAACTGGGCAAGGAACCAGATAAAGAATTGTCTTCCATGGCAGATCAGGCGATCGCTTTGATAACGGCTGCACAACGCCCTGATGGTTACATCAACAGTTACGTTCAAACCAGGGAGTTCTATGAACCCTGGATAGATCTGGATAACGGACATGAGCTTTATTGCGCGGGGCATCTGTTTCAGGCGGCAGTCGCTTTTGAACGCGCACTCGGAGATGATCGTTTATTAAATATAGCCTGTCGTTTTGCCGATCATATTTGCTCAGTTTTTGGAACGGATAAACGGCATGGAGCATGTGGACATCCTGTAGTTGAGATGGCGCTGGTTGAATTGTTCCGAGTAACAGGCGAGTCTCGATATCTGGAACTGGCAAAGTTTTTTATTGACCAGCGCGGCCAAAATGAAATGAAGGGACATCGATCTTATGGTCCTGAATACCATCAGGATCATGTTCAGGTGCGTCAGGTTGTTGAGGCGGCCGGTCATGCCGTGCGCCAGTTGTACCTGGCTTCAGGGGTTACAGACTTATTTTTGGAAACAGGGGAGCAGGCTTTATTCGATGCAATGCAGCGCCTTTCAAAGGATATTATTGAAACCAAACTGTATATTACCGGTGGTTTGGGCGCTCGTTTCGATGGTGAGTCCTTTGGCGATCCTTTCGAACTGCCTACCGATCAGTGTTATTGCGAAACCTGCGCAGCCATAGCCAGCCTGATGTGGAATTGGAGAATGCTGCTTGCTTCTGGCGAGGGACAATACGCAGACCAGATGGAACGGGCGCTTTATAATAATATCCTGGCTAGCCCTGCCTTGGATGGTCAGCATTATTTTTATATCAACCCTTTGATGCTGCGTGACGCCAAATATTTGCGCTTATCCACAGATCTACCTCCAAGTGAGGTTTTTATTCCTGATCAACGTCCTGAATGGCATGATTGTGCCTGCTGTCCGCCCAATGTAATGCGACTTTTTTCCTCATTATCTCATTACCTAGCTACACTTGATGCGAAAGGCGTTCAAATCCATCACTTTGCTCCAGCAGATATTGAATGTGATCTAACAAATGGGCAACACATAAAACTAAATCTAATCACCGAATACCCTTGGCAAGGACTTATCAAACTGCGGGTTATGGAATCTGGTAACTCTGCATGGGCGTTATCCATTCGGATACCTGAATGGAGTAAAAACCCAATATTATCCATCAACGGGAAAATAGTAAGTGAGCTGAGACAAGAGAAAGGATATCTTGTTCTTGAGCGGGTATGGCAGGCGGAAGATATGATTGAACTCGAATTGGAGATGGATGCGATATTTATAGCTTCCAATCCACGTATTGATGCTACACGCGGTTGTTTAGCCATCCAACGCGGCCCGATCGTTTACTGTCTAGAGGATAGGGATCAGGAAGTCAAAGGACAGCTACTCGATGTTGAGATCGACAAAAATCAACCACTAGTTACCATCTGGGACAGCGACCTTCTGGATGGAGTAATGGTTGTTGAGGCTGGCGGCCAATTTATCGATTCAAAATCATGGCACGGTCATCTATACCAGCCAGTTGTATCCCCTGCTCTGGTAGTAAATCCTCAACCAGCTCGCTTGGTTGCCATACCCTACTATGCATGGGGCAATCGGGAAATTGGCAGTATGCGGGTCTGGATTCCCAAAAAATCAATATAAAGCAAGGAAGTTGTTAATATGATTGAATTTACAAAAAAAAATAGCGGCTTATGTTATTCCTTGGAAAATGAAATCATTGAATTGGAACCCTGGGGACGAAATGGTATCCGCGTTCAAAGCACACAATCCAGGGAAATTAAACGGGATTGGGTAAACGCATTAATTAACCAGGGCGATAATCAAGCAAGTGTTGAACTTTATTCGGGCGGAGCGAGTCTTCAAAACGGAGGGATAAAAGCCAGGATTAATTCCAAAGGCGAATTATCTTTTATTAATGTCAACAGCGGCAAAGAATTACTTAAAGAAAAACCGATTCATTCACTGTCGATTCCAGCCAGAGCCTATAAAGACCTTAAGGGTGATTTATTTCATATTGATTGTTGTTTTGAGTCCTATGATGATGAACACATCTATGGACTGGGACAACACCAACACGGCCGACTGGATCAAAAGGGTTGCGTGATTGAACTGATCCAGCGTAATACAGAGGTCACTATTCCTTTTTTATTCTCCAGCAGAGGCTATGGTTTTCTTTGGAATAACCCAGCTGTCGGTCGGGTGGAGCTGGGCTACAATGCAACCCGCTGGGTTGCCGAAGCTGCTCCCCAAATTGATTATTGGATTACAACAGGAGAAAACCCTGCTGAGATTTTGTCCAATTATGCTGATGTCACCGGACATGCGCCAGAATTTCCTGAGTGGGCATCTGGTTTTTGGCAAAGCAAACTGCGATACGCAAGTCAGGATGAATTAGAGTCTGTTGCCAGGGAATATCGCCAACGTAATTTGCCATTATCTGTGATTGTCATTGATTTTTTTCATTGGACTCGACAAGGCGATTGGCAGTTTGACTCGCAATACTGGCCTGATCCCGCAGGGATGATCAAAAGACTGGAGGAACTTGGCATTAAAGTGATGGTTTCGATCTGGCCTACTGTTAGTCGGTTATCAAAAAACTATCAGGAAATGTGGAACAAAAATTTTATTATCCGCAACAAGTTGGGGACTGCCGCTCAGATGTATTTTGTAGATGTTCAAGCTGAAGATGGCATATACCTCCATTATTATGACTCTACTCACCCCGGCGCAAGAAAATTTTTGTGGGAGCAGGTCAAGAATGGATACTACCAGTACGGAATAAAAATATTTTGGCTAGATGCCTGCGAGCCGGAAATGTTGCCTTTTTTACCGGAAAATCTGCGTTTTTATGCTGGCGATGGAGAAGCGGTTGCCAATAGCTACCCATTGGATCATGTGCGCGGGTTTTATGAAGGTGTGCTGGCGGAAGGCGAAAAAATGCCCCTGTTTTTATGTCGCTCTGCATGGGCGGGTAGTCAGCGTTATGGCGCAGCAGTCTGGTCTGGGGATATTATGTCTACTTTTTCAGCACTACGCGCCCAGGTCAAATCGGGTCTGAATATGGGTCTAAGTGGAATCCCCTGGTGGACCACTGATATTGGCGGTTTCCGCGGAGGAAACCCAACCTCATCGTATTTCCAGCAGTTAATTGTACGCTGGTTCCAGTTTGGCGTTTTCTGCCCTATTTTCCGTTTACATGGACACCGCTTGCCTAACACAGATGATTTTAATGGTGCGGCGAATGAGGTCTGGTCGTTTGGTGAACCTGCCTACCAGATCATCCAAAAATATATGTTGCTTCGAGAAAGACTGCGCCCATATATTATGAAACAAATGTCCATCGCATCTAAAACAGGCATCCCACCAATGCGTCCACTTTTTGTCGATTTTCCATCCGACTTAATTTGTTATCAGGTGGAAGATGAATATTTGTTCGGATCAGACTTGCTGGTGGCACCTGTTCTGGATGCTGATGTCAAAATGAGAAATGTATATTTGCCAGCTAACAGTACCTGGAAAGATGCCTGGACAGATCAGGTCTACACAGGCGGACAATGGCTCTCTGTGGAAGCGCCTTTAGATCGAATACCAGTGTTCTTGCGCGGGGATGCCAGCCTTCCGATTAGAGAATCATAGTTCCCATTGCAGATATTATTTATTGGAGCAACACCCATGAAAATAAATATTTCCCATATAAAGCATAAAAATGTGGATGCGCTATTGATGGAAAGTGATTCGTTGGCAGTTACCATTATTCCAGAGAGCGGCGCTAAAATCCAGAGCATCTATGATAAAGACTGGCAAAAGGAAATTCTTTACCAATCGGAAAGAGCGGAATTCCGAAAGTCAACCTATGGCGAAAAGTTTGAAAGCGGAGATGTCAGCGGGTTTGATGAAATATTTCCAACGATAGATGAGTGCTTTTATCCCACCTGGCCATGGATTGGCGCACCTGTTCCAGATCATGGCGAAGTATGGGCTTTACCTTGGAACTATACTCTCGATGAGAATTCAATTACCTTGAATGCCTACGGAGTGAGATTCCCTTATTGGATCGAGAAAAAAATTGAATTTCTGAGAGATAATTGTTTCAGGTTGTCTTATAAGGCTCATAATTTCTCCAGTTTTGATTTCGATTTTATCTGGTCGCCCCATCCCTATTTTGTTTGCGAGGAAAATACGAGGGTGGTGCTTCCACCATCTGTAAAAGAAGTCGTGTCAACTTGTTCGTTGGACAATAAGTTGGGAGACTATGGAACCGTTCATCCATGGCCAGTTACAAAAACTTCAACCGGCGACAACTACGATATTTCAGATGTATTGCATCCCAAATATGCTGGTAAATGCGAAAAGTTTTATGCGGTCAACAAACCGCTTGAAGGCTGGTGTGCTTTACACAACACATCATCCGGAGAGACGATCGGATTATCTTACCCTACTGACAAGTTACCATATTTGGGAGTGTGGGAGGGAATTATCAACGATAAGTATATTACTGCATTGGAACCGGTTACCGGGGCGCTTGACCGGCTGGATGTGTCCAAGCTTGCGGGTAAAGTGAGCGTTATAAAAGCCAAATCTGAGTATGAATGGTTTCTAAATCTGACTTTTGAAACAGTAGATAAAATAAATGATATTGACCAAGACGGTTATATCAAATAAAAGTGTGATTCCAGAGGGTGGTGGGACAACTTATAGACAAAGCAAGTAGAAGTCGTACAATAGAGGAATGGCAAAGCGGAAATTCAACCTAACAGAAGTGGAACGGAAGGAACTGCTAAAAGCATATCAAGCGAGTAAATATGCAG
>Ga0302322_100002749_pt1 | contig 14941 bp, 11 predicted proteins | sample Fen_T0_2_FD_203757 | JGI IMG/M metagenome (GOLD analysis project Ga0302322, IMG submission 203757) | Peat permafrost microbial communities from Stordalen Mire near Abisko, Sweden - Fen_T0_2 | ecosystem: Environmental > Terrestrial > Soil > Wetlands > Permafrost | place: Sweden: Abisko... | reverse complement strand
CGTGACCTGCGAGTTTGCAAACAGCACGGTCGACCTGCAGGTGACCTTCAACGCTCAGCTGCAAATCAGCGGCTTCCACGTTGCGGCTGCCGGCAGCGGCTCGGCCACGCCCTTGCCCTACACCCCGCCGGCGTATGTCAGGAGCGACAGCTTTCACGAGGTAGAGGTGACGGTGGGCAGCGGGCAGTGGGCTCTGCCCGGCACGCTCAGCCTGCCCAACCCCGGCCAAACCACCGGGACAGGTGGCAGCGGTCCGTTTCCGGCGGTGGTGCTGGTGCACGGCTCAGGCCCCAACGACCGCGATGAGACCATTGGCCCTGACAAACCCTTCCGTGACCTGGCCTGGGGGTTGGCTTCACAGGGCATTGCCGTGCTGCGCTACGACAAGCGCACCAAAGCCCACGCCGACCTGTTCACACCAGACCTAATCGGCACGCTGACCGTCCAGGATGAGATCATCACCGACGCCCTGCTGGCAGCCCAACTACTGCGACAGACCTCGGGAATCGATCCCAAGCAAGTATACGTGCTGGGTCACAGCCTGGGCGCGTACCTCGGCCCGCGCATCGGGCAGCAAGACCCCTTGCTGGCAGGCCTGATCCTGCTGGCGGGCAACACCCGTCCGCTGGAAGACGTGGTGCTGGACCAGTACACCTACCTGTACAGCCTGAACGGCGGCCCCAATATGACCCAAAGCGCCAGCCTGGAGGTCTTAAAGGCCCAGGTCGCCAAAGTGAAGGACCCAAACCTGTCGTCCAGCACCCCCGCCAGCGACCTGCCACTCAACCTTTCGGCCACGTATTGGCTGGACCTGCGCGGCTACCAGCCGACAGAGCTGGCAAAGACCCTGTCGATGCGCCTGATGGTGCTGCAGGGCGGGCGCGACTACCAGGTCTCGGCAGCCAAAGATTTCCCGGCATGGCAGGCGGCCCTGGCTTCCAGCGCCAACGCCACCTTGAAGCTGTACCCCGACCTGAACCACCTGTTCATCAGCGGGAATGGGCCTTCTACGCCGGCCGAGTACAACGTGGAAGGGCACGTCAGTCCACAGGCGGTCAGCGACATCGGGCAGTGGATTTTAAATCATTGAAAGACCCCTGTTTGGGACCTATACACCTATTGTTGAATCAAGCCAAATATATGAACGTAGAGGAGGATTGCAATGGATAAATCAAACAGAAACACCCAGCAAACGCAGACTGCCAGCCTCAAGCTGCGGATCACGCAGCCGGAAATGCACATCCCGGCGCCCGCTATCCTGGTTTACGTAGTCATCATGCTGGTTGCCGTAGTCGGTGCGATCATCATGGATGGTCAGGTCCAGGATTGGATCATCGGGACCTACGTTGTCGTCCTGATGGTGATCGGGCTGTACTTCATGTTTGCCATCAAGGTGGCGCGCCAGTGGGAAAAAGCGGTGATGCTGCGACTGGGGAAATTCCGCGGCCTGCGCGGCCCCGGCATCTTCTGGATGATCCCCATTATGGACAGCGCCTCGAGCTGGATCGACCAGCGCGTCATGGTCAGCCCGTTCAACGCAGAAAAGACCCTGACCAAGGACACCGTGCCGGTGGACGTGGACGCGGTGCTGTTCTGGCTGGTGTGGGACGCCGAAAAGGCGGCGCTGGAGGTGGAAGACTATCGCAGCGCCATCACCTGGGCAGCCCAGACCGCCCTGCGCGAGATCATCGGGCAGATGACCCTGGCAGATATCCTGGTAGGCCGGGCCAAAATGGACGCCGACCTGCAGAAGATCATCGACGAGCGCACCAACCCCTGGGGCATTACGGTGCAGTCGGTTGAAATCCGCGACGTGATTATCCCGCCGGACCTGGAAGACGCCATGAGCCGGCAGGCGCAGGCCGAGCGCGAGCGCCAGGCGCGGGTAATCCTGGGTGAGTCGGAGCAGCAGATCGCAGCCAGTTTCGCCAAAGCCTCCGAAGCTTACGTCAACAACCCCACCGCGCTGCACCTGCGGGCCATGAACATGCTGTTCGAGGGCCTGAAGCAGAAAGGAGCGCTGGTGATTGTGCCATCCAGCGCGATCGACACCATGAACCTGGGCGGCCTGACCGGCATGGTGGCAATGGGGCAAAACATGGCGAAAATGCCGAAAGAGTAATTTGTTTCACGTGAAACATACTGCGCAGGGCCCAGGTTTCTTGCAGAAACCTGGGCCCTGCGTTTTTTTTCCAAAGGACAATGTTTCACGTGAAACATGAGAAACCAGGGCATGCATCGTAATGCATTTGACCCGGCAACAGCGATTTTCCCCACCCAGGGCGGGGAACAAAAAATTTTTTCTCCGGGGCCAGGGGAAATGGTTATTCGCACCGCAATCACATCCTGAAATTACGATGCGATTGCCCTGCAGGAGAAACCCCTAAAAACCTGGTTTCTGGCAGAAACCAGGTTTTTAGGGGTACAATTGACCAATCTCCCTCCTCGAGGTATGCATGTCAACGATCGCCTATGTTGTAGCTGTAATTTTCATGGTGTTTTTGCCCCTGATCTTCTCCTTTACCCTGGTGCGCAAATACGGCACGCCCTGGATGGTCTTTATGATGGGCGGGCTGGCCTTTTTGGTTGCGGAAATCGTACGCTCGGTGGCTGGCAACGCCATCAACTCAAGCGATTTCTACAACAATTTAATGCATGGCCTGTCAATGGATTATTTTGTTTACATCATATTCCTGAACGCGCTCATTATGAGTGTATTCCAGACCGCCGCCCGCTACGCCGGCTTCCGCCTGGCAGGGCCGTCAGGCCTGACCTGGGGCGGGGGCCTCACGGTGGCAGCCGGGTTTGCCGCCCTCACCCTTGTCTTGAATTATGGCCTGAACGCCGTGATGACCCCGGTTTTCGTGATGACCGCGCCAACCACGCTCCCAGACGGGATGACCCCCGCCGACTTTGCGTCGATGCAGGATATGGTAAACACCTATTGGAACGCTACTTTCCTGAACGCCTTCGTCCAATCCAATCTCATCCCGGGGTTGTGGCAGTTCACGCTGCAGTTTGCCCTGACCATGGTGGTTTGGGTCGGGGTGGTGCAAAAGAAATGGCAATGGATCGCCAGCGCTTTCTTGCTGGAAGTGGCAATGTTCTCGGTGTACTTCGTGGTTGGCAACTGGATCGCATTCTATCTATTCAATGCTCAGGATTACTTAATCAACCTGATTCTGGGATCGCTGATCTTCGTGGCGCTGATGGCGTTCAACGTGGGCATTGTGTACTTCATCTATAAGAAGGTGAGCCCGCTGACCCCGGCGGTCGTAGAGGTAAAGGCGAAACCAGCTCCTTCCAAACCAGCCCAAAATACCCTGGCTCCCAGGGAAAAATCCGTGCAGGACGCCAAGGCGGCCAGGAAGATTAAGAATACGGATTTGAAATAAGTTAATAATAGAATATATGTTCTATATTTAAATGGCGTTTAACCACGGAGGGAGCAGAGACAAAAATTATTTTGACTCTGCTCCCTCTTTCTTTTTAATGATTTAAAATTTCCGTTATAATATTATAGATTTTTATAATCTAATTTATCCTAGTTTGTTCTGCCCAAACTAGTACTCTGTCGAAGATGTTATTATGGTTTGTTTTGCCCTGCTTACGGGGCAAAACAAACCATAAAATAACACTTGACAGACCACTAGAAGGGTCTGGAGGACAGAATAGACTTGTTGACGACTTGATCAGGAAAAATGGCTATGAATAAACGACCCGTTATGCACGCAGGTACAACCCTCTGTCTGGTTTTGTTTTTGCTAGCCGGGCCAATCTCCGCCCCAGCCGCACAAGCGGCCGCGATACCGCCCTATCCGAAGGCCCACACCCAAAATTTAGCCAGCCACCCGGCAGCCTCGGCCGCTGCGCTGGAGGACGGATTAAACCCGGACGGAACTTTGAACCTGACCTCCGGCGGCCCGAAAAGCTTTAACGCCGCTGGCTGGCGTATGCTCACCGGCCCTGGCGGGCAGCCGCGCTTCATGCGCCCGGATGCACAGCCGGCACGGCCCAATCTCGCGGCGCGGCGCATGCCCAACCTGGCAGGCGACGAGTGGTGGACAAGCAGCTTCATCAACGGCCTGACGAACGGGGCGGCTGCGGCTAACGTTTACGCCCTGGCGGTCTCCGGCAGCGATATTTATGTGGGTGGATCGTTTACGCAGGCCGGCGGCATTCCGGCCAACAATATTGCCCGCTGGAACACGGCAACTGACCAGTGGTATGCCCTGGGGCCGGGCGTGCAGGGGCAAGTTTATTCAATCGTTCCCAAAGGGACCAACATTTACGTTGGTGGCAGTTTCAATGACATCGGCGGGCAGCCGGCCTGGAGCCTGGCAGCCTGGAATGCAAGCTCGCAGACCTGGTCGCTGCTGGGCGGCAGCCCCGGGCTGGAAAGCAGCGGGACTTTCGTTGGCGTTGTGCAGGCCATGGCGCTGGATAGCAGCGGGAACCTGTACGTTGGCGGCAATTTTGACCACGCCGGCAGCCTGGCGGCCCGCAACATCGCCAAACTGAGCGGTTCTACCTGGTCGGCCCTGGGGAACGGGCTGGGTGTGGGCTCAGGCGAGGTGGTGCTGTCACTGGCTGTCAGCGGCAGCGACGTGTTTGCGGGCGGCTCTTTCACCAGCCCCGAAAGTTACATCGCCCGCTGGTCCGGCGGGAGCTGGGGCAGCATTGGCGGAACCAGCGGGCCGGTGTTGGCGCTGACCATGAACGGCAGCAACCTTTATGCCGGCGGGCAGTTCATTACGGCCGGCGGGGTCACGGTCAACCACATTGGCCTGTGGACCGGCGGCACCACCTGGCAGGACCTGAATGGCGGCACCGACAATGACGTCACCTCGATCCTGCTGGGTCCGGGAGGGTATTTCGTGGGCGGCAATTTCCTGACCGCCGGCGCCGCCACCGTGAGCCACGAGGCCGTGTGGACCGGCAGCACCTGGTATAGCCCGGGCAGCGGGGTGAATGGTGAGGTTTACGCGCTGGCCGCGGTTGGCAGCGACGTTTACGCGGGCGGGGCTTTCATCTACGCCACCCAGACCGACTCTACCTCGCTGCCAGCCGATCACATGGCACGCTGGAGCACTGCGTTTGGGACCTGGTACTCGTTGGGCAGCAGTGTTGACGGGCAGATTAATGCGGTTGCCATCGATGGGAATAACGTGTACGTGGGCGGGGTTTTCAACAGCGCCGGCGGGGTGCCGGCCAACAACGTGGCAGTGTGGAACAGCCTGGATGGCACCTGGTCGAACATGGCCAACGGTGTCACCGGATGTACCGCGGCCAATTTTTGTACGACCACAGTCTATGCTCTGGCAGTCAACGGCCCAAATGTGTTTGTGGGCGGCAACTTCACCCGGGTGGGCGGCGTGGTGGTAGCCAACGGCCTGGCACGTTGGAACAGCGTTACACACCTCTGGACCGGCGGGCTGACGGCCGGCTGCCTGGGTCCCAACTGCCAGAGCTCGGTGCGCGTCCTGCTGCCGTGGGGCAGCGGGGTGGATGCGGGCGGCGATTTCAGCCAGGCCGGGGGCTGCGTGCCGGCTTGCTTAACGGTGAACAACATTGTGTATTGGGATGGCTCGAATGGCTACCAGTCCTTCACGGACGGGGCAACGGTGGGCACAAATGGGGAAGTGCGCGCCATTCTATTTGACGGCTCTGGCTGGTATATCGGCGGCCTGTTTAAGTCGCCAATTTCGTACCTGGAATATTTTGACGGGACGAGCTTTTATGGAGCAGGCGTCACCAACCTCAACGATTCTGTCTACGCCCTGGCGGAGGATAACAATTACCTGTATGTGGGTGGCTTATTCAGCAACGCCGGGAATAATCCGGCCGGGAACCGCATCGCCCGGTTGTCGCTGCTTGGTCCGGGCGACTGGCTGCCGATGGGAGAAGGATTGAACGGCAGCGTGGAAGCGCTGGCCTTCAGCGGCAGCGACCTGATCGCCGGCGGGCGCTTCACGGGCTCGGGCCTGACCGGCTTGAGCCACATTGCCCGCTGGAGCACCACCAGCCAGGCCTGGTCGGCCATTGGCAGCGGGACCAGTGACGACGTCGTCGCCCTGGCAGCGAGCCGCGGGCTGATCTATGCCGGTGGGCTTTTCCTCTCAGCCGGAGCGAAAGAGGAGGATTATTTAGCTCGCTGGGCAGAGCTGACTACCTATCTGCCGGTAATCAAACGTTAGGACGGCCCAATCGTGAAGATTTATGGAATAAAGGAAGATAAATTCCAGATTTGCAGGGTTCCGTCACGGGCAACCGAAGCCAATTCCATTCTACCGGGCGAAGGGTCCCAGGCCAGCCGGTCGATAATATCTCGATGGCCCTGCAAACTGGCCAGGGGCGTATGATTGACCATATTCCAGACAAAAAGTTCGCTGCCTGTCGTACCACAGGCCAGAAACCGGCCGTCGGGTGACCAGGCGACCGCCAGGAGCCGGTAACCGTGCATTCCCGCCGTCAGAAGCTGTTCCTGGTGGCCGGTCCCTGCATCCCAGACCAGGATCATGCCTTCGTCCGCTCCACTGTCCGGATGCATCAGCGAGCCCACCGCGGCCAGTTTTTTGCCGTCCGGAGACCATGCCAGCCCCAGCCACAGCGGTTTGAGTTCCCCGGTCTCTACCTGCAAGGTGAGCAGCACCTTCCCAGTCTGGGAATCCCAGATGACCGGCGCCTGCATGGCTAGCGAATCAGCCGAGGCGAGCCGCTTGCCATCCGGCGACCAGGCGACCTGATCTGGGGTGTGCTGCTGGGCCGGGTCTTGCAATTGAGCCAGAAGCTTGCCCGTGGCCGCGTCCCACACATTGGTGGGGCTGGCCAGGCGGCTGCCATCAAAAGACCAGGCCGATGGGAAGGGATATTGGTTATCCGCGCCGGTAAGCGCTGTTTTAGAGCTTAAGGTTCCCACCTGATAGACCTGCCATTGAGAGGTAAATAAATAGGGTCCCGGGCCGGCAGGCGGCCAGGAGATCACCCATTCCTGGGGTGATCCGACTGTTTCCTGGTGATATGGCTCTTCGGATAACACGGTCCAACGCATAATGGTCGCGCCGTTCGTGGAAACTAATCCATTGTCCATTGAATAGGTCAGGAAGTTTCCCGCAGAGGCGTGTCCGCTGATGCTGTGCAGGACCTGCCCGGTGCTTACCGCAATGGCGTTGATCTTCCCGTCCAAAGATTGCGGCCCGAAAAGTGTCTTCCCGTCCGCCGACCATCCCAACCCGGCCGCGGTATAAAAGCCTTCGATCTTGTGCTCCAATGCGCCAGTTTGCGCATTCCAGATCAGGATGAGGCCGGTGTTCATGCCATACGCCACGGCCAGATGCTGCCCGTCCTGCGCCCAGGCCAGGGCGGTAATCGGCCCGTTGACCTGTTGGTCGAGCAGGTGAACCGGTCGGTCTTGCTTTCCATCGATGATCGCCACGATTGGGGAACCCATGCTGTCGTACTGCGCCAGCAGATTGCCTGCCGGGGCGGCGAGGATGGCGCTGATCCAGGTGTCTTTAGCGCCTTCGGCTGAAAAACCATCCACGGGCGTGTACGTATCGCCGTCCCAGGCCAGAATTTTCGTTCCCATCGAGACCCCGTAAATCCGTCCCTCGGCTGCCCAGGTGACTTTGATGCCGCTGTAGCCTTCGGAACACTTGCCGCCGCTCAGTTCTTTCAATGCGGCGCCAGTACTTGCATCCCAGGCCGTCACCTGCTGGCAGCCGCTGCCGCTCACCAGGCGCTTGCCATCCGGCGACCAGCCAAAGGAATCGCCGGCGTTTGCCAGCCTGGTCAACAGTTCGCCGCTGACAGCATCCAGAATTACGATGTCGCTGCCGGTCGCCACACCCAGGCGGTCACTTTGGCGGTTAAACACCGCCAGCCCGGCCTTCTCAGGCAGCGGCGTGAACCAAAAGGGCTGCTCAAATTGGGTGGCATAAACCATATAAACCCCGAAATCCGTGCTGACGGCTATCCATAGTCCACTAGGCGAGACGGCCAGGGAAGTGGGGCGGCCTTTTCCCATAATCATGAAGGAGGCTATGGACGGAATTTGGATTTCCTGGGTGATCGTAGGCGTCTGCTGGGGTTGGACGTCCGGCGTGCCGGTTGGGATTAGAGTTTTGGCTGCGGTTGGGAGCGTTATTTCGGTTCTGGAAGGGAGCGGAGTTTCAGTTCTGGATGGAGGTAAAGTCGCAGCGGCAGCAGGTGTAGGCTGGCTATTTGAAGTTGTACATCCCGCAATGAACAAAGCCAGGACCAATAAGGTAACGAGGGTGATCTTGTACCTGGAATTCGACTGGAGCTTTTTCAGGTTGGAACAGCATTTCATTGGCATCCTTAAACCTCTCCATAGGTAAACCAGAGTATAACCGTAACCGGAGTAGAAACCGACCTCAATATAACAGATAAGGGGTTTTTATGATCTCTAAGGGGGCGCTACTCTACCGGCGCTTCGTCTTTTTCCAAATAGCCGATGGCCTGGCCTTTTTCGTCGCTCATCAGCAGGGCAAGATGGGAGTTGGGGCGGAAATCGCTGACGTGCACCAGGCGCAGGCAGTCTTCCAGGCTTTCCTCGATCTCGATCCATTCGCCGGCGCGGTTGGGCATTTCTTCGAAAAACGGGTGGTTGAAAATGGTCTGGGCATCATCCAGCACGATGGCCAGGGGATAAATCTGGGCCTCCATCAAGTCCTGGAAGAAATGGGTGCCCAGCGAAGGCTCGGGGGCGGCAATGCCCTGCCCGGCCAGCTCGATCAGCGCCTTGCAGTGATAAATATCGCCGTAATCGATGGGCACCCCCAGGTCCGAGTTGGAGCTGCCCCAGCGCCCGGGCCCAATGCTGATGAATGACTCCTGCGCCAGGGCTGCGTTCAGGCGTCCAATGGCGCGCTTCAGCTCGTGGCGAGCCTGCTCGGACGCCAGCCGGAAATAGGCATGGGGCTCTACAATCATCACGTAATCGACGCGCGGGATGTAGCCCTGCGGCACCACGAAGCGGGTGGAGAAAATAATGTCCTGGCGCGGCAGATCCACCGGCCAGGGAATCTGGGCGGTATCCACCAGGTGAGCCAGAGGACGGCACTGCAGCAGGGTGATGCTGACCTGGGCCTTACCGCCTTCGCCGCGCGAGATGCTCAGAGTGAATTCGGTATCAACCGGCGAGTGGTAGCTGGTCTCCAGCAGGTGCAGGATCTGGCGCATGTTCTCGGCAAAGGTGGTGCGCCGCAGCAAGTCCTCAAAGGTCAGCACCAGGCGGCGCTCGTCGCCCTCGATCACGTTGCTGTGCAGCGAGGAGAAATAGCCATCCTCGTCAAGCTGGGCCAGGTAGCGCAGCGGGGGATAATTGGAGCTCAACACGTCATGAATGGGCAGAGTCTTGAAGCTGTTATCCTGCAGGTCGATGAGATCCACATACTGCTGCGAGTAGCGCCGGATGGACTTGGGATCGGTGGAAGGCCGCAGCAGGGGATGGCTGAGCGCAACCAGGCGGGGATAATCGTTGCCTACCCGGTCGACGGCGCGCGTGCCCAGCCCCCACACCAGGCGCACGAAGCCATCCTCGCGCCGGATCTGTGGGGTCCAGCGGTAGAGGTTGCGGCTGAAGGCCACCCCTGCGGCGTGCGGCAGGTAGTAGCGGTTGAAGCGCTCGCCCTGCACTTCCTGGATCAGGATGGCCATGCGCTCGTCGTAATCGAGCAGGCCCTTGCTGCGCCGGTAGAGCAGGGCCGAGGGATTGAGGGTGGAGGCATACACCCCGGCGATGGCGCGCTGCAAGCTGGCTAAATTTTCCTGGGGCGTACCCTGGTTGGGGACGAAGATCGAGTCGTACTTGCCGGCAAACGAGGTGCCGAAGTTGTCTTCCAGCAGGCTGGAGGAGCGCACGATGACCGGCTTGTGGCCGATGTGGTCGAGCAGGCTGGCGAGCTGCTCGGAGATATCAGGCGGGAATTCGGAGGCCTCGAAATCGGCTACGATCTGCGGGTATTCCTCCCGCATCTCCTCTTCCTCCTTATATTTCTGGTCATTCCAGTGCATCAGGTTGTTGATCGACATCAGGGTGTACATCTCATCCGAACCGATGAAGAACGATTCGGGGGTCCTGAGGCACGCTTTGAGCTGGGGGTCGGCCACTTCGGCCAGGACGCGGGCCGCCAGCAGCATGCCGGCAGCCTTGCCGCCGATGCGCCCGGTGCCAATCTTACGCCGCCGGATTTCGGCCAGGTCGGCCAGGGTAAACCATTCCTTGGCAATATTGATGTAGCGCAGCTGGTCGCTGATCATGCTGCGGATCAGGACCACCTTCGACTCGCGCAGGCGGGCCTCAAAGGGCAGGCGCTCATGCGGCGTCATGCGCTCGATGGTCATGGCGTGCTCGAAGACCACCTCGGGCGGGGCCAGCTCGGGGTTGAGAGAGGAAATCAGGTCCGAGGTGCTGATACCGCGCTCGCTCAGCAGGTCGTTCACCAGCTTCTGGAAGGCGCCGTATGGTAAATGCTCGCTGATCAGCAAATCGGTGAGCTGGTCGCGCACCCGCGCCACGCGGATGTCCCAGATTTCGCCGGCTTCTTCGCTATAGGGATTGGCGAGGCCCTCGAGCCGCTGCGAGCTGATGGCCATCTCGCGCACCTGCGCCTCGAAGGATTGAGGGGTGATGATGCCGCGGTCAAACAATTCGCGCCGCATACGGGCGCGAATTCTGGAGCTCAAGATGGGATACTGGCTCAACGCCAGGTGAATGCTGAGATAACGGTCGGTAGAAGTGGGCGAGAAGGTCATCAGGCCAGGTGCATCGGCATAATCACGTGCTGGAAACCGTCGTCACCCACCGGGCGCACCAGGGCAGGCGTATTGTTGGCGTTGGTCTCGATCGCCACGTTGGGCGAGCGCACCACGTCCAGCACCTCGCGCAGGTAGCGCACGTTGAAGGCGATCACGAGCTGCGGGCCGTCGATAGTGGCATCCACCTTGACCTCGGCCGAGCCGGTCTCTTCAGTCTGGGCCGAGAGTTCCACCTCGCCCGGGGCGTCGCCGTGGGGCAGGATGTTCATGCGAATGACGTTGTTGCCTTCGCGGGCGATGATCTCGGCCTGCTTGCAGGCCTTAAGGAGCTGGGCAGTGGAAATTATGGTGTGGGTCTTGAAGGCCTTGGGCACGATAGCCTGGTAAGGCGGGAAGTTGCCGTCGATAAGCTGCGATACCAGCTCGGCGTCCTTCAGGTGGAAGATGACCTGGCCGCGGCCTTGCGGCACGACCATGGTCAGGGTATCTTCGCCGTCGGAGGCGATGCGGGCCAGCTCAGACAGGGCGCGGCCGGGGATGATGGCGGTCACCGGGCGCACCGGGTTGGAGAGCGGCGCTTTACGCACCGAGATGCGGAAGCCGTCGGTGGCAGCCAGGGTCACTTCGCTGCCAGCAATGGTCATCAACACCCCTTGCAGCACGGGACGGGCCTCGTCAGTCGATACCGAGAAGACCACCTGCTGGATCATCTCTTTGAAATCGGCCACGTTGAGGGCCACCCCTTCGGTCAGGTCAGGGACCGGGATGGGAGGGAACTCCTGGGCATCGATACCGCGGATATCGGTATTGGAATACCCGCAGCGCACAGTGAGGGTTTGATTGCGAGTGTTGAGGGCCAGGTTTACCGGCTCGTTAGGTAGGGTGTTGACCAGGTCGACCAGGGTGCGGGCGGGCACAGTGACCGCGCCCTCTTCCATGACCTGGGCGCCGATCCAGCAGGTGATGCCCAGCTCAAGGTTGGTAGCCGAGAGGCGCAGACGGCCTTCGTCGGTCGCCACCAGGACGTTGGCAAGCACCGGCAGGGTGCTGCGCGGCGAAACCGCCCGCGAAACGATACTCAATCCATGCGCCAGTTGTTGTTGGTTGACAATCGCTTTCATCAGGTGCAACCCTCTCTGTGCTGTAAGAAATAAAGTGGTGAAGTATTTTCCTCAGTAAAATGGGGACGTCCCTATTTATTAAGAAAATACAGGTATTAAGAGTATACAACGAGGACAAAGAATTGACCAGAGGAAGATAAAACCCGGATTTTAAGCCGCAAAAAAAGTGAATTAAATTCCGCTTTTAAAGGTATAATTTAGGAAATCAATCCTGATCTACCATTATTGACAAATAAGGTTGGCGGAAGGTAACTGTAAGGCCGCTGTAAAGCGCGATATCAAGCGCGCGCCTTATAATGGAAACAGATCAGAGAAAGAAAAATTCTTTGCGATGGAAGGAGGTGAACAAAATGTTATTCGCTCCGAAGGAAAAAGGCCAAGGTTTAGTTGAATACGCTCTAATTCTTGTTTTGGTTGCTGTGGTCGTTATTGTCATCCTGGCCCTGCTCGGTCCCGTCATCGGCAGAATCTTCAGCAACGTCGTCACCGCTATCTAGTTCCATCAGACTTGCGGATAAACAAAGTCGAAAACTTTTGCCCCCTCTCCCTGGAGAGGGGGTTTTCTTTTCGTCGCCTTTGCTGATAAAATCAAGCGCATGGCTACGATTCTATCCATTCAAATTGGACTTCCCAAAACAATGGTTTATTCCCAGCCGCAGGACGGGCGCTCCGAGACCTGGCGCAGCGGCATTTACAAAGAGGCTGTCAGCGGACCGGTGTGGGCCGGGCGCACAAACCTGGCGGGCGACGCGCAGGCCGACCTGAGGGTCCACGGTGGAGAAGATAAGGCGGTCTACGCTTATCCTTCAGAACATTACCCGCTGTGGCGCGCAGAACTGGGGCTGCCCGAGATGGCGTTTGGCGCCTTTGGTGAAAACCTGACCGTCACAGGCCTGCTGGAGGAGGCAGTGTGCATCGGCGACGTGTTTCAAGCGGGCGATGCCCAACTGCAAATCTCACAGCCGCGCGGCCCGTGCTGGAAACTGGCCCGGCGCTGGGGTGTGCGCGGCCTGGAAAAGCGGTTTTCGGTCACCGGGCGCACTGGCTTCTACCTGCGGGTGCTGCAGGAGGGAACCATCACACCGGGGGCGGCCCTCGAGCGGATTGAGCGCCCCGCCCCGGAGTGGAGCGTGCTGCGGGCACACCGCCTGCTGGAAGATTCACGCTCTGACCCAGAGGCTGCGGCGGCCCTCTCGGAGCTGCCATTCCTCTCCCAAAGCTGCCGCCGGGACCTGAAGAGGCACCTGGGCCAGGACTAGCCCAATCTCATCCTGCCGATGAAGCTCAACCGACGCCGGTCCCTTCAATTTCTGCTGACCCTGCTGGCGTTCACACCGTACCTGCTGTATGTATGGTATGTGATTACCACCAGCACGGCCCCCATCGACTACGACACTTTCATGGAGATCGGGCGGCGGGTGGTGACCGGGGCGCCCGTATATGGGGGCAACAGCTATTACCCCATGCCCTACGCCATGGTGTTCGGGCTTTTCAGCCTGCTGCCGCGCCCGCTCTCGCTGGGGCTGTGGCTGCTTATCCCGGTGGTGCTGGCCTGGCTGATTTCGGGGCGCAAAGCGTGGGTGCTTCTATTTGCGCCGCTCTTCGGAAACTTCCTGGGTGGGCAGTCGGCAGTGTTTGGCATGCTGGGGGTGTGGGGCTACCGCCGCCAGCCCGATCTGGAGCGCTACTCGGGCGGGCTGTGGCTGGCGCTGCTGGCCTTCAAGCCGCAGCTGGCAGTCTTCCCCACCCTGTACGCCTGCTGGCAGTGGTGGACCTACCTGCGCGGTGAACACAAAATCCCGAAGCAGGCCCTGGGTTGGGCCGCCGGCGGGGTGGTCTATTACCTGGTAGGGGTCTTACTGGGCGGATTTGGCTGGGTGTTCGACTGGCTGGGCAACCCGCGCCCGGAGAGTCTGCGGGCGCAAGCGGGCATCCTGCCGCGCAGCCTGATCGAGCTGGGAGTTCAGCCGCCGCAGCCGCTGTTCTGGATCATTCTGGCGGTGGGCGGGGTGGCGCTGTTCGTGGGCGCCTGGCTATGGAACCGGCGGCGCATGCCCTTCGACCTGTGGCTCAAGCTCAGCGCGTTGGTCAACCCGCTGATGCACGACTACGACCTGATCCAGCTGATTCCGCTGATCGACACCCCGCTGCGGCGCAAGGCGGCACTGCTGGCATCCATCCCGTTGTGGCTGGTGATCCTGTTCGCCTACCAGAATGACGCCGCCTGGTATGCCGTCACCTTCATCCCGCTGGTGCTGGCGGGGGTAGCCCTGATCGAATCACGGCGCATATCGCGTGCGGTCAAGGATGGCTGATTGTAAAGTTGTTGTAAAGAATTCCTGATACTATTGCTCATATAATTTATGTAGAGACATTAAATTCAGGTGAGGAAGGAGGTGAGGGCAATGTTGTTCGCTCCCAGAGATAAAGGCCAGGGGCTGGTTGAATATGCATTAATTCTTGTCTTAGTCGCAGTGGTAGTTATCGTCATTCTGGCTTTACTCGGGCCAGTGATTGGTAGAATTTTCAGCAATGTAGTACGCGCCGTATAAAATCCAACAAATAACCAGCAAGAATAAGACCTGACAGGTTTATTCCTCCCATCGGGGGCAAACAAACCTGTCAGGTCGTTTAAGCGGAGTCAAAGCAAACCAGACAGGTTTTATGAGCGAAGGTATTAGCGAAAAGGATGGCTACCGGCTGGCGGGGGAAGGACGCCTGCGAGCGGGCAGGCGCTCAACTTTTGGGCGCCATTGTCCCGGTCGGCTGGCGATCACCAGGAACGGCCCTAGCAGCGGAAATATGACCGCCACCAGGCCCCAGCCCAGGTACTGGTGCCAGGACATGCGGCGGCGCGCCAGGTAAAAAACTGCCAGGCAGAACATCCCCACTATATCCATGATCAGCAACACCTGGAGAACCGCTTCGCCGTTCATAGAAAATTTGCTCCTGGAAAATTTGATCTATATTATTCTACAAGATTATGCGAATTAATACAAGTATTAAAAGTGAATAGTTGTAATGGAACAGGGGCTGTC
>Ga0302322_100002748_pt1 | contig 14945 bp, 19 predicted proteins | sample Fen_T0_2_FD_203757 | JGI IMG/M metagenome (GOLD analysis project Ga0302322, IMG submission 203757) | Peat permafrost microbial communities from Stordalen Mire near Abisko, Sweden - Fen_T0_2 | ecosystem: Environmental > Terrestrial > Soil > Wetlands > Permafrost | place: Sweden: Abisko... | reverse complement strand
GTTACCACACTGCGCACTGCCGCTGCTCGAAATCCAGTGCCTTCCATGATGACGGCAGAGCAACGAATGAACCGGTTTGAGCTCATCAGTTCCGCGAGTGTTTTGCGTGCCTCGCTCGAAGGCATGGGTGCCACTTCCGAAATGAGGGTAAGCAACGCAATGCCCTTTGGGTGCTGGCGAGCAACGTCTGCGACAAGCGTATTCGAGTTCTGAATACCTTCGAGAGTGGTATCGTGCCGCCAGACAAGCGCGGCAATCTCGTTCCACGTGGCAAGCGCGTAATCGTGAGTTTTCGTAACGACATTCCAAGTACTCGATACGATTTCGGATTCGGCCAACTGCATGTCTTCGGTCCTCTTCCGCCGCGCGGAAGGCTAGCGACATACGATCAACGGGTGGCTCGAACAACGACAATAGTCCGAGGAACCGCAGCCCGGCATTTTTCGCTTCGGCCGAGTGGGGCAAATTCGAACTTGGGACTGCCCCGAGGCGGCAGCGCGCTTCAGAAACCGAGACCTGCGCGAGCACGCAATCATTTCGTGTCTCCTGGCGAGTTGCCGGTAAGTGACAATCAGCCAGCGTAAGCCTCAATGTGACACGTCCGAGGTCGAGAGGCCAGGTGGAGTTGAGCCGCTTTGCCGGACAAGTTGTTAGGACTTGGGTCAAACGCTGCTTCGATGTGCAAGATTCAAACTCATCTTGCGTCATGTAGTCGAGCAAGGCGTGCATTCGTCGGCGGTTGTAGAACACCTCGATGTACTCGATCAGTGCAGCGCGCGTCAGCTCTGGTGCGGTAGACATCGCCGCCAACTAGCTCCCTCTTGAGTGTGGCAAAGAAGCTCTCCGCCGCAGCGATGTCGTAGCAGTTGCCTTTGGCGCTCATGCTTTGCGTCATTCGATAGCGCCGCAGGTGTCGTCTGAACGCGCGACTAGCGTATTGGCTGCCAATGTCGCTGTGGAAGATCAGGCCCGGCTTGGGGTACCACAGTCGTACTGCCGCGTCCATTGCATCGCATATCAGTCCATTCGTCATCCGGTTCGAGTAGCTCCAACCGACAACCTTTCTCGAGTGCGGTCAATCACCGTAGCCAAGTGAAACCAACCTTCGAGCGTTTGAATGAAGGCAATATCGCCGACCCATACGCTAGTCAATTCAGCAACAACGAACTGCTGGTTGATCCACTTTGGTGCCACGCGCAACGCGTGATTCGAGTCGGTGGTGTGCTTGAACTTGCGCTTGCCTTTCGCCCGAAGGTCGTTGGCTCTCATGAGTCGTGTGACGCGTTTCACACGGACAGCGATGTCCTTGCCGACTAACTCTTTGGTAATGCATTGGTGCGCCATGTCGACTGGTCTTGTCGGTGAAGAATTCCCCTATGGCTTGGCTCAATTCCACCTCACGACGCTCATGGTCGCTCCGTGGCTGGTGCTGCCAAGCGTAGAATGAGCCGCCGCTTTCTTAATATCGTGCGCTCGATACGTAGTTGCTCGTTTTCCTTGCGAAGGCGACGATTCTCTTGCTCAAGCGATCCCCGTTGCTCGTTGCATTTGGCAGTGCTCTCTTTGTCCAAACATGCCATCAGTCACATCAAGGTCATCTGCGATTTGCACCACGGTGCGCTTGCCACGGTTTCTCATCAAGCGTACGGCGCCACGCTTGAACTCGTCGGTGTATGTCTTGGACCGCATTGCCATGATTCGGACTCCCGGAGCTTACTCGCTCCTCTAGGTGTCCGGGACATCGGATCAACTCCAATCGAGTGCTGACCCACGGGGAGTGTCGTACTCAATCAAGGCCCGATGGCGCTGCCTGAAGCATTCGTGGCCTTACCTGCACTCGCTTGACTCCGCCGCGGCGGTAGAACGGCTTGTCGCCTTCTATGTAGAGCAACACAACGAGGTGATGCCCCATCGTGCCTTCGATGGCCGAACCCCCTACGAGGTGTACTTCGATGGCGCGGCCAACTTGGTGAGTGAACTCATTGAACGTCGTCGTCTGGCCAAGGAAGAGAGGGTGGCCCGCAACCCTTCGAAGACGTGCGCTACGTGCGGACCGCGTAATACTCCAACCGAGGCGGTACCACGAGAGGCTGCCTGAATCCCGCCAGCTGCAATTGCGTCGGCTATGACGTGGGGGTCCTGATTCGGAGCAGCGAGCAGAACCCGGGCCACTCCGCATGTTGCTCAGCCCGGCTCCCGGACCAGCGACACCGCCGGCACTCAGGTTGACGCTGTCGCTTGTCAGGATGCACGCGCCGCGAAATCCGTCGCGCCGCCAAATCCATCGTGCCAATTCCATCATTCCGAAACAACTATACGCAGTGACCATGGACGGCAGGGTGACAGGTAGCCAAGTGGCCCGAGGGCAGCAACCAACGCTACACCGCACATCCAGAAAGAGCATCGCGTGTACACAATCAAGCCGTTGATGGCAGGAATCCTCGCAGCAACTCTCCTGTCTCGCACCGCGACAGCCCAGACGTCGGCCCTGCAACCACTTCTGAGCCGCTATGCCGACCAGCGTTTCGGGATGTTCATCCACTACAACATGAACACCTACTACGGCGGCTGGGCCGAGAACCGAGTCGCGCCGAAGACGTTTGCCCCACCGAATGTCGACTGTCACACCTTCACCGATCAGTGGGCAGCCGCCGCCAAGGCGTCCGGGATGAAATTTGGGCTTCTTACCACCAAACACCACGACGGATTCGCCATCTGGCCCTCTAAGGCGACTCCGCCGACGTCGTCGCCGTACGGCACGACCCCCTACACCATCGCACAGAGCACGGTTCCGACCATGGATGTGGTGAAGTGCTATGTCGATTCGTTTCGCGCCCAAGGGCTCGATCCGGACCTCTATTTCTCCATCTGGGATCCAAACAACGGCATTGGCTCACAATCCGGACACAATACTGACCCAGGCGCGATTGATTGGACCGTCGTAGGTCCCTACATCACCGCGCAGATCACCGAGCTTCTCACCAATTATGGTGACATTCCCGTCTTCGTCTTCGACGGCTACGCGTGGCTTACCGGACACCAACAAGTTCCCTATCAACAGATTCGCACGCTTATCCGCAAGCTGCAGCCCAACACCATCGTCATGGACCACAACGGTGGGGTCCCTTCCGAAGTGGACACGGAATACTTCGAGGAACCTCTCGGGATCCGGGTCCCGACCGGCAATGTCGTGGTTGGTTCACAGGGGCAAACGGTTGCCAAGAACGGCAATTGGTTCTGGGACAGCGGGCAGGCGGCGAGTGGCTACCTTTCGGCAGCAGATATCGCCGCTGAACTAAAGACTACGGAGCCCAATTACACCAACTTCATACTGGATTGTCCGCCGGATCGGCAGGGGAAGCTGGATTCTGCCGTTGTCACCATTCTTGGTCAGGTTCCCTCGTTGTGGACGCCCAATGTCTCGCGCGCTGCCCTGCCGGCGCAACCGCAAAAGATTGAGATTCCGATCACGGCAGTTTCAGCTACGGCAACCAGCGGAAGCCCGGCCCCAGCCATCGACGGCTACAACGACGGACCTGCGGGAGTCAACAACACGCTCCACGGCACCGGCAAGGGCGAGAGTCTGTGGAAGTCCACCGGTTCGCTGCCTCAGTCTGTGACCATCAACCTCGGCAAGAGCTACGACAACATCGACATGCTCGAGTACCTGCCGCAGCGACACACGGGCACCACCGCCGGCAATATTACGTCCTACAAGATCTACGTGAGCACGGACAACGCCACGTTTTCCCAGATCGCGACTGGGACCTGGCCGGCCGATCCCAGCTACCACGGCCTCATTTCTCCACAACGGTCTAAGTTCACGCCGCAGACCGCCCAGTACGTACGGCTGGAGGCCACGGCTGTTGCCGGCAGCGGAACGAGCGCAATTATCGGCGAAGTCGCGGTTGGTTTGACTGGCGCAGCGGTCGTCCCGGGCAGTGGCGGTGCAAGCGGTTCCGGCGGGGCGGGCGGCGGTGTCGGCGGCGTCGGTGGCACGAAAGCCTCTGGTGGCGCCATTGGCGCAGGTGGAATCACCTCTGCGGAAACAAGCGGTGTTGGCCTTGGCGGCTCCAATGCTGGGGGCTCTGCCGGCAGCCTTATTGCCGGTGGAACCGTCTCCACGAATGGCGGAACGGGAGACCTGGGCGGAGCCTTTGCACCAACAGGAGGGACACCTGTGATCGGCGGAACAACCCCCGCCGCTGGCTTAGGTGGCGTCCCGAGCTCGGGGGGAAACTCCTCGTGGGGGGGCGACACGCGCACCGCGTCAGGTGGTTCGAGTGAAACTGCAGCATTGGGCGCTAGCCCGAGCGGATGTGGCTGCGCCATCAAGGGCGCGCCACGGCAATGGAACGAATTGCTGCTTCTTGGTGTTGCTGCCATGGGACTTTCGGCGCGATGGCGGCTCCGTGCCGGCGCGTCGCAGTCCAGGAAGACTCGAAGTCAAGTGGACTGAAGCGCGTCCCTCTACCCCCCGGGCCAGTCCAGGCGAGAGTCGACCGAACAACCGCGTTTTTCGCTTCACCGAATTAGGTCACACCAAAGTCCGGTGGCAGCCAACCTGTCACCTACGGGTTGGTTTGTAGGAGCCAACCCCGGCCCCGACGCTCACGACGATATCGGCTTCGCCCGACTCCAATGTTGAACCTTCTTACTTCGGTGACGTCTTGGTCAGGAAATTAGTGTGACAGAGGAGCCAGACGAGCCGCCATCTGGCGGCGAACCGAACGGCGAAGCTCGAATGAGTCGCCAATTCGAACTTTCCCGGTTGCCTGGATCGTTTGGATTGGCGGAAGGCTTAGGATGTCTTAACCGTCGTACGCTGTTCGGTACACGAAAAGGCCGTCTCTGCGGTCTCGACGGTCCCTTTGTTCGGGGGCGCTTGGGTGGCGCTCAAACTTGCCATCGGGTTATTGTGTGAACGAGACTGGAGACGATCTTGTTTTTGCGCGGGATTCCCAACGCGCAATCCGCGGTTGGAGCCCACCGACGATCCCCTCAGCAGCTGTTCCTTGGGATGGGTAATACTTTCAACTCACTCTGCGCCGATGAACCGCAGCGTGCCGTCGAGCGGCACGTAGCCACAGCAACTCCCGCCGGAAAGGCGCAATTGCCGCGCTTCGACGTCAAGCTTGACCACGACGGGGTCGCGATCGGCAATGGCTACCGCCGCTAAGAGCTTTGCGCTCACGCGATCCCAAACTGCGGTTACCTTGGTGGAGATGGGCGCGAGGCAAGCGCCTTTGTCGAAGTCGCCTTGCGGTGTCAAGAGCCCGAACCCCTCGACGAGGGATTCGACACTCACCGTCGCCAGCGCGTAGGTTCCGGCTTCTTCCCAGCTGACAGGCGTGGTTCCGCGACAGGTGGCGGGAAAGGACCCGTCTTCCCATCTCGAAATGAACAATCTACCGCTCGACAACTGGCTGATCCAGCCACGACCATAGCTGTCGTTGCTGTACCAGAACACGCTATCCCAAGGTCCGCTATCCGCACAACCGTGGATCTGAGGCGGTTCTTGAGAATTAGCACCCTGGGTCACGCAGACTTCCGAACGCGCTTGCGCTTCAGTATAATGCTTGGGCTCGCGGCAGTATCGCAACGCTTTGCAAGCCGTCACCCAATCCTTGGCGACGCTCGGGGCGGCAATTGGCACGACACTCTCCGCGACCACTGCCGTGCAGTGTGAGCGCCCGCCGAGCTTACTTCGCACGAACGTGTTGTCGCGCAAGCGCAAGGAACGGGCGAGGGCGGCACGCTCGGCCTCCGGCAGATTGTGCTTGGAGTAAACCTGCGACACGTTGTACCAAGCTTGCGCCGCGAGCAATTGGTCGTTGGAACTCGCCGCCATCAAGAATGCATTTTGCACGTCCGCGGAGTCATCACCGCGGTGGAACTTCAGGTAGGCCAATTCCGCTAACGTCGGCAGATTGATCTCACCCTTGGTAACCAGGCCATCTAGCATGACACGCTCGGCGTCGTCTAAGCGACCCTTGGCGATCCATGCCCGAGCCCGTTGCAGTGCCAATGGGACTTGCCCATGAGTGACCTCGAATGCAGGCTCACTCGACGACGTGCCGGTCGGCACTGGCACGGGCTCCGCTGTGACGTTAGGCGCCCCAAGCGAAGCTGTGCTAGCAGACGGAGCCCCTGCAGCCGGTAGGCTTCGACGCGCACGGCAGGCGCTAGGCGTCAGCATGCTCGAGAAAATGGCAAGCCACAGAGGCACGGAGACTATAGTTCGCACGCTGGGTATCCTCATCGGTCGCCAACATCCGTTAGATGGGCTCAGTAGCCTGCGCGCTTTGACAGCTCGACGCCACGAACGCAAGTCGACGACCATCGGCCGGTACGACTATTCGGGAGTACCGACGTTCCCGCGAGGATTTCGAGCCGTGGGCGATTGCGTCGATACGCCCGGCTAGGCAGGACCGCCTCCCCCAACCGAAGTAATGAACGAGACCACGTCATCACGAGTCGGTGCTTCAGCTAAAAGCTGCATCACAGTAAGACGCGTCTGGTCAAGGTCGAGCATTTCAGTCGCTTGGTGCAATCCCGAGTTGGCGATCGCGTCAATCGCGGGCATGTCCTCGCGAAGGATCCTCGAAAAATGGAGACCTTCGGTGGGTACCAACCGCGGATTATGCGATCGGAATCCCGCGCAAAAGCAAGATCGTCTCCAGTTGTTGGCACGTAACGCAGATGCCTTTGGCGAGCTGACGCGGCTCTTCATGGAAGAAGTGCTGGGACAGTACCGGCGCAGGGCCGCAAAGCTCGGAGTAAAGAACTGCGAAGGCGGCGCGCTCGTCTTTCAGCATCGCTTTGGAGGCAGCCTCAATTTGAACACGCATCTACACGCGGTCATTGTTGATGGTGTGTTCGAGAAGGAAACGTCGAACGATGGCACGGAACGAGTCAAGTTTCACGCGCTGCCACCGCAACATCCCGCGGAGCTGACAGCCGTGGCTTACGATGTGTACCGTAAGTTCGCAGTCTGGCTCAAAAAGAAAGGATTGATGCGATTTTCCGATGCGGACGATACCATCGAGAACGAGGATGCACTTGCAACCTATCTTCGTGGTTCCCTGGGGATTGGCCAAGTGGTTGCGCTTGATGAGGCGGGCGACGTTCAGTACTCGCAAGAGCAAGCGGACGAGAAACGCTTCGCGTTACGCAAGTCGCCGCACACAGGCGAATTCGGCGGCTTCAGCGTTCATGCCGGAGTCACTGTGCACGCCGCTGATAAAGATGGCCGCGAGCGACTGATTCGCTACTGCGCTCGCCCGCACTGAGCATGGAACGGATGACCGAAACGAGAGACAGGTTGATCGCCTACCGCCTGCGTCACGCGCAGCAGGGAAAGGCCACCCACCGAGTGATGAGACCAATCGATCTGTTGGTACGCATCGCGGCGTTCATTCCTCCACCGAGACACCCCCTACTTCGTTACTTCGGCGTGTTCGGTCCGCATTCGTCTTGGAGAAATCTTTGCGTGGCGGCAGTCGTGGACTCCACGCAGACGGAGCCGACTACTTCGACGTCTCATTCACCAGACTCAGATGCGACACGTGCAGAGGTGGACAAGGTCAAGCTTTCGTCGCATCCCCAACAGGCAGCAAGCGGATCTGGAGCCGCAATCGTCGAAGGTACAGCGCACCCGCCAGACCCATTGGAAAGAATGGGTGAACCCAAACTGGCAGCCGGGATGGCGCTGAATCCATGGAGAATAGATTGGGCTGCGTTATTGAAGAGAACTTACGATTTTGACGTTCTAGCTTGTGAGTGCGGTGGACGACTCAAAGCAGTTGAGCTCGTGACCGAAGCCGGGCGCGCCAAGGAACTGCTGGAGCAATTCGGCATGTCCACCAAGCCGCCGCCCATCGCACGAGCGCGTTCGCCGGACTGGGACTGAGGACTCCCGAACAGACGCACAAACGAAGAGGTGACCGGCCAGCAACTGACTGCGCGCCGGCCGGGAAGGCTCCGCTTTGGACTCGATCAAATCATCCGTCCACTGGCGTCAGGGTGAACGACGAAACCCGATTGAGTCGCCGGCTCGAAGTGGTGTTGCTGACAGGGTGCCTTGGTTTGTTGGTCATGGCGGCGCGCGTCAAGTCGACTGACGCAACCGAACCGAGTCGTGCCGATGCGGCCCAATTCGACGCGCGACTCGTTGAGCTATCTGCACCGAAGGCGCCCGTCGCCGTTCAGCCGGAGGCGCAGAAGGCGGCTCGCCCCGAGGCTGCTCCGCCGCCGCCGAAAACGGCGAATGAGCCCGCGCTGAACGTGCAAGCCCCCGAGGCCCCTGCCGCGGCCGAACCCGTAAAGGCTCCGCGAGTGGAGGACGCGGCGAAGTTCGCCCCCACCGCTCCCGAGAAGGCCGCGTCAACGCAAACGGCGAAACACGCGCAGCCCCGGCAAGCATCGGCGCGATCAGTCGCGGCAGCGCCGGCGCGCCCAACCCCGGCACCCAGGGCGGAGCCCGTCTACGCGCCGCCAATCGCAGCCCCCGCGCAGAATCCCCCCGCGCCGAAACGAGCGGTCGCGGCGTTCCCAGTCGATTGATCGAATTTACACGCCGGGCACCGGCATGATTTCGACAATCTCGATCGTACTTTCGGGCATCATGAAGTTCGGGTGCCGTTGCATCGTTTGCGAAAGTGCCTCTTTGGACTCCGCTTGCAAGATTGAATAACCACCGAGATCGTTGCTCGTGGGTGAAGGCCGTCGTCACGCGTGGCAGGTCCCGAAGCAGCGCTTGACCAAAGACATCGTGAGCATCGGGACTTCGCCCCATGTCCACGCGCCGCCGCGACAAAGAACTGACCTCGTGGCGCATTCTAGCGTCAAAACTGCTCATCCTAAACTTCTGGACGAAATCTGCCGCTTATGCGTTGATGGTGGAATCAAGCGAGGTTGGCCCGGTTCGGCAGGCCAAGGAGGCTCCAGGCGAATCTGCCGATTCACCCGTTGGACGAGGCGTTAAATGCACGAATCCAACCGAGCGACCCCTATCACCATCCCGGATGTCGCAGTTCGATGAACCCCTCGACATTACTCGTGACCCCGACACGATGGGCCTGGGGTTCGAAGCCGTTCGTTTGCTTGCGGCAGGCGTGGCGCTCATTTTCATAGGTTACTTGGCTTTCAACGCGACGCGCATCGCGACGCCTGGCGTGCCGGCCATAATGTTGCTTGATGCAATCGCGGGATCCATAGCCGGGTTGATTTTCTGGTTGGCTCAAACACGACGCGTTCGAACGAACCACTGCGACTTCTTGAGCATTGGACTGGCGCTAACGGTAGCATCGAACGTTGCCATATCGGTGTCGACGCTTGGAGAACGCGTTGATCTTCAATTTCTGATGGTGGTGGTTATGGGCGGTTCGGCGAGCATCATGACAGTCCGCGGGCTCGTCGTCATTCTGTCAGGATCGGCGGCACTGGGTTTGCTTGCCGCGATGATCGCTGGCCCGCACCGGTTCATCGTCGACTTTGCTTTCAGTCAGACGGGTGCAAGTATCGTGGCCGTAATTATCTTCCTCGGTCGAGTGCGTGGGCATCGCCGAGTGCTTGGATTTCGACTCCATGACGCACAAACCAATCAAGAGCTCGTCAAGGCACTCGACCGAGTCGAAATCGAGTTCAGGGAACACCAAGCCACCGAACGTCATCGCCTCGACCTGCTAGAACAGCTGCGGCAGGCTCAAAAATTGGAGGCACTGGGCACACTTGCTGGCGGCATTGCCCACGACATAAATAACGTGATCGGCGCAATCACGGCGATTGCCTCCGCGATGACCAACGAGATGCCGGTCGGGGCAAATGGGCGAAAGGAACTGCAGCAGATTCTCGTTGCGGCCCGCCGAAGCACTACATTGACACGCAATCTCGTTCGCTTTGCGCGCCAAGACCAACCCCGCAGTGCCCCGTTTAGTCCTGACACCGACGTAGTCAAGGAGGTCGACGCGTTGTTGCGACGGACCTTGGCCAAGCACGTCGAGATCAAGACCGAGTGTAATTGCGAGGGTTGGTCCGTCGCGGGAGATGCGGGTCTCGTCTGTCACGCTGTGATGAACCTCTGCCTAAACTCAGCCGAGGCGATCTCCGAGCGTGGGACCATCGTCATTCGAACGCGGATCGTAGAACTCGATATTGACGAATCCCAACACCTGGGAGTTAAGCCTGGAAGCTACGCGGAGATCTCAGTGAATGACAATGGTCACGGCATGAGCCCCGAGGTTCTTAGACGAGCCTTCGAACCGTTCTTTTCTACGAAGGACGGTCAAAGGAGGTCGGGGCTCGGCCTGCCGATGGTGTATGGCACAATCCAACAGCATCTTGGCGGGTTGAACGTGCAAAGTGCCCCAGGCGAGGGCACGAGCATCCGTGTCGTGCTGCCCGCATTTCCCTCCCAGGGGAAGCATCCGGAGCAAAATCCACGTCGACGGCTACGGGTCAACTCGCTGCGCCCGGTCGCGTTGTTCGTGGACGACGAGATACTGCTGCGCAAGGCCGCCAAGCGAATGTTAACTGGCCTAGGCTATGAGGTCTTGCTCGCAGGCAATGGTCGCGAAGGCGTCGAACGGTATGTCGAGCATCGCCATCGAATTGGCGTGGTGCTACTCGATGTTGCAATGCCCGTGATGAGCGGCGCTGAGTGTTGCCGGGAAATCAAGCGCCTAAATGCCGAAATCCCTGTGCTTCTTACATCCGGATTTCCCAAAGGCGCGGACTTGCAGTCGCTACTCAAACTTCCGAACGTTCGTTACGTGCAAAAGCCCTATGAGCTCGACGACATCATCACCAACCTAGCTGCGCTCGAAGAAGGCTACCGAAACTCGGCTCGAATATCGTGTCAGGTCAATCTCACAGGAGCATCGAAGTCGATTCCGCCTTGATTCGGGTCCGCGATCTCGAGCGCGCCAGGCGGCCTCACTCACTCATTCCAGCACCACGCAGCACCCAAAGGGCAAACGCTGCGAGCACTGAACTCACCGGCTACAAAGACTGTGTTGCACCATTTTGGTCGCGTTCTCCTGCAAACGTAGAGGAACATGCCCAAGCTCAAACTCACGATCTCGATACGCACTTGGTATAAGTTTGAACCTATCGAAATCACCAACGCCCCGATAGATCCATTCGACATCCGTTTCGTCCAACGCCCAAAGAGAATGCCTTCGCCCCAGTAGATTAGTGGCTGGGTCAACGTCGGCGCGATAGCTCAGTTCCAACAGTGCGGGAGGTGCAAAATATTCGTTTAGATCCGCCCAGACACTCGACATCGTTACGCATTGTACCCAGACATATTTTAGGCAAACTTGAAGGATAGGAGACTACCCCAGCAGCACGAGTACCAAGGAAGAACCCAGTTATCCGAGTCCGGCTAGAAGCCATTGCCGCAGGAGGTCACTCCAACAGCATGAATCCCAACGAAGAGTCTGAGTAAGTTGAAAGAAAAGAAATGGGAGGCCAACACGGAACCTGCTGTTACCGCACCTTCGCGGGCCTCCCTCGAAACCCACGAGTTCGTAACCGGCATTTGGTTCCTCGTTGGGGTTTGGGACTATTTCTGGCAGTCGATTGTAGGTCGAGGTGACAACCAATACTAGGCCGGAGAGTTCGTCTTGCACTACCAGACGTTCTCGCCTCGCGTTTCCGTGCCGGAACCACAACCAAATCCCAGATATCGGAGTGCCAATCTCGTCAACGGTGCTGAGCGTCACGACCTCCTGCTCTTTTCGACGCGATGATTCGATTGCCTTGAAATCAAAGCACAAACGAACCAAGGTGGCTGGTCAGTCGTTTGCAGGGCACGACTTGCTACGCTTGAGGCGTGACGACGACTAACCGTGAGTGTTTGTCTTGCCGCAACGTCTACGACCCACGAGTCCGCGAGCTCGTCCGCGCTACCGGCAATCCCGATCTGTTTCCAGAGCTGAAGATCCCCAAATCAACGCTCCGAGGATGGCTCAACGGGGAGTTCCGGACAGCGGTTGGCACGGAATCGGTGACTCAAATCGAGATTGAACTCCACTCCGAGAACGCCAAACTCCGACGACGGATTCGGGTGCTGCAAGTGGTTATGGGCCTGCTGTTGGTGCTGATTCGAGTGACGGGTTGTCGACTTGAAGGAGAACGGCTGCCGGATGGAGCAGCGAAAGGGCAGCTACTTTCGGCAATCGGCAAAGCCACGAAGACGCTCGCGCTTGCGTCGGTGTTGAAGGTCATCGGGCTGTCGGTATCTCGTTACCACGCTTGGCATCATCGTGACAAGGTATGTGAACGGACGGACAGAAGTAGTTGTCCCAAGAAGTCACCAAGTCAACTCACTGCGACGGAGATAGAAGGCATTCGACAACTGGCGACGTCGGATGCGTATAGACATATGCCCACAAGCACCTTGTCCAGGTTTGCCCAGCGAGCTAACAAAGTATACGCGTCGGCTTCAACGTGGCTGCGATTGATCCACGAGAGAGGTTGGCGTCGACCGCGTACTCGAATTCACCCGGCCAAGCCAACGTGGGGGATCCGGGTGAGCAAGCCGAACGAAATTTGGCACATTGACCTAACCGTAATCCGGTTGCTAAACGGCACGAAATTGTATCTGCATGGGGTAGTCGATAACTTCAGCCGGCGCATGTTGGCGTGGATGTTAGAGGAGAAACTGAACCCGACAACAACCTGTGAGGTTCTTGGTGAGGCGGCAAAGCTGCTGCCAGAAATGCCGTCTCCTGTTACGGTGCTGGCCGATAGCGGCGTCGAGAACGTAAACGATACCGTTGATAAGTTCCTTTTCGGTGGGACGTTGAAACGTGTGCTAGCTCAAGTCGAGATTGTAGAATCTAACTCTGCGGTCGAGGTTTGGTGGCGCGGGCTCAAGAATCACTGGTTGTATTTGAACTCACTCGATACCGAAGCCTGTGTACGAAAACTCATCGCGTTCTATGTCCAGGAATACAACGAAGTGATGCCGCATAGCGCGTCATATTTTCGAACCCCGAAGGAAGCCTACTTCGAACGAGAAGAGGACGTTTCGAGCAGACTCAAGATTGCGCGACGCACGGCACGTGAAGCGCGTCTGACCGCCAACCGAGCGACGACCTGCGAAGTGTGCCGGGGGAGCCCGGCTTCGTCGGCTGCCATCAAAGAAGCTGCCTGAATCGGAAAGCGAAGCCGGAAAGAGCGCGAAAGTCCAGTGAAACGAACTATCGCGCGAAATGATGCAGGATGTCGTGACGCTCAGCAGTGATAAGGAGCAGCACCGCAATGTGCCTCCGTGGGTCAACTGGATCAACTATATCGGTAGCGGAAGCGGTCCTTGAGTTTCGCTCTAACAGCCGCATCCACGCTGCAGTATTGCGAGTGCTAAGTGCTTGTCACGCAATAGTTTTGAATGCATTCTAGAGGAATGAAGGCTGTATCAAGACTAGTCATTGGCGCGCTGCTTCTGTGTCAAGCTTGCAGCGCGCCTTGGCGAGTGAAGCCTGCGGAGAGTTCGCCCATTGAACGTGTCGATGGTAGAGCTTCAGGCTACCGCGTTTGCTTTCGCGATGAATCGGTGCAGTCTGCGTTGCTAGAAACCAACGACGCGAAGCTTGAAGGAACCATGCGTCAGGTGGGTGGTAAACCCTGCGGTTACTTCTTTGGGCCCGTCGCGAAAACGGGAATCGAGGAGGAGTCTCACCTTACGGTCACCAAGCAACCGCCGAGCGGACCCGAGCGAATGAAATTCTCTGCGCCAGAGCGCACCTGGGTTACGAATGGCAAATGGGACGTGGAAAGTCGTTTGGGATTGGCTGATGCGGTTAAGGGTGCATCGGGTCCCCTAACGACGATATCCGGCTCGGTTCTGTATCGCATCTCGCGCTTCGGGATTGGGCCTAGTCCTGAATTGGCCTTCACTCTGAGGAGAGTCATGGTCGGTTGGGGCGCATCAGCCAATGCAACCCTCGACCTTCGCGGCAATTGGTCTGCTATTCTCGAAGCCAACTACGCGATTGGCATGATTAGCTGGAAGGGCACTGATTTTGGAACGGTGTTCTATCACGGCCCAAAGGCGTTCCTTTCGGTCGGCTGGGGAGGTGAGCATTTGAGAAACGGCCCTCCAGCAAACGAGCAACCGACAATGGGCCCTTTCATCGGTGGGGAGTACATTATGTTTCCAGGCGGGCACCGCCCAATAGTGTTGGTTAACGGAGGTTGGCAATTCAGACTTTGAGTTAGACGAGAACTCCGTCACCTGACGATGAGGTGACAGAAAGAGAATGCCTATCCGAGTCATCTGAACGCGCGGGAGTAGTCCATACATTCCGTACCGCAACTGTCTCGGAATGCTGCCGAACATGCCATTCACAAGATCCGTAAATTCTACCCTGGATGACGAAGAGTTGAGTAGTAGTTAGTAGTGGATGGGACGTTATGTCGCCTCGGGGCGGTTAGATCCTTTGATCCGACTTTGGTTGTCTTGGCCGCCGCGCACGTATTCGGTGCGGTGTCTTTGGAAGGCAGCCCTCGCTTCCACCACATGTTTGCGACCGTGTTCAACGGCAGCACGTTCTTTGCATTCTTGAAGAAGCTCGTCCGTGCGACACGATGCAAACTCTTCCTCATCATCGACAACGGTCCCTGCCACAACCTGCAGGCTGATGGTGTCGCGTGGTTGCAGACCAACCGCCATCGAATCGAACTGCACCGGCTGCCGGCCTGCTCGCCCAACCTCAACCCCATCGAGGGGGTCTGGAAGGAAACCAAGGAGTGCACGACTCACAACCGTTTCTTCAAAACCACTGACGAACGGGATACGGCTCTACGCCAAACATTCGTCCGGTTCGACACCACACCAGAAATGCTTGCCGGTCAGGTCGCGCGATTCCTTTGATCCGTGGCCCACGCGATGCTCGTTAGTGGCGCGATTGGCCGCAGAGCTGCGAGCCCTTCGGACC
>Ga0302322_100002747_pt1 | contig 14945 bp, 11 predicted proteins | sample Fen_T0_2_FD_203757 | JGI IMG/M metagenome (GOLD analysis project Ga0302322, IMG submission 203757) | Peat permafrost microbial communities from Stordalen Mire near Abisko, Sweden - Fen_T0_2 | ecosystem: Environmental > Terrestrial > Soil > Wetlands > Permafrost | place: Sweden: Abisko... | reverse complement strand
GGGTCAGGTCCTGCAGGCGGTATTCGCGGGTGAAGCCGATCGCGCCGTGGATCTGGTGCGCCATCTCGGCCACCTTGCCGGCCGCCTCGCCGGCGCGGATTTTCGCCGTCGCCACCGCGCGCCAGATGATCTCGGGTGCCGTATCGCCGGCCCAGCGCCGTACCGCGTACTCCACGCTGACCTCAGCGGCCGCCACCTGCTCGGCCATCAGGGCGAGCTGGTGCTGCACCGCCGGTTGCTTGCCTAAAGGCTTGCCGAACTGCACCCGGGTGTTCGCATGTTCAATCGTCAGCTTGAGGACCTCGACCATCGCACCGGCCATCAGGGCTGCGCGCGACATGGCCATGAACTGCTGGCAATCGTCGAAACTGCAGCCCTCCGGATACGGGTTCAGGGTGGGCGCGTCGGCACCGTTCTCGACCAGCCACCAGGGCTCGCCGGCGTAGTTGCGCCCGGCGGTGGAGCCTCCGGACTTGACCAGTGCCCAGCCATTCGGCCAGCAGGCGATGACGCCGACCGTATCGTGCGGCCAGAACCAGCGCACGCCGGTGCTGCCGTACAGGGCGCGTGGGGTCATTGCCAGCACTATCCCAGGCGGACGGTCCGAAGAAGCCTGATGGATGCCCGCGCGCCCCATCAGGCGCCGCGCCAGCATGCCTCCCGCCAGCGGTATCGGGGCGGTGGTGGCCCCGCCCGCGCGCAGGATGGCGGCGGCATCGGCGATGCCCGCCCAGCCGGGTGTTTCACCCAGTGCTTCCAGGAAGCCCGCCTCTTCGACCGCCTGCCAGAGTTCCTGGGCAAATTGCCCTTGCTCGGCGGAGCGGATGGTGGCCGGCGATGTGAGGTCGGCGAGCAGGCGCCGGGCCGAATCGAATACCAGATCGTCGTTCATGTGTGCGGTCCCTTAGCGCAGGCCCAGGCCGCGGGCGATGATGCCGCGCAGGATTTCACGGGTGCCGCCGCGCAGGGTCCAGGACGGCGCGTACATCACCGCCTCTTCCAGCAGCGCGTCGAAGCCCGAGTAGCGATGCTCCAGGTAGGGGGCGAGCAGGCGGGCGATTTCCGGGATTTCACGCTCGCAGGCATTGCCCAGGTCCTTGATTAGCGCAGCCTCGAAATTGGGCATCGCGCCTTGTTGCAGCATCGCGGCGACGCTGATCGACATCTGCCGCAGGGTCATCAGGTGGGCGGCAAAGCGCCCTACCACCTCGGCCACGCGCGGGTCGGGGTTGTCTCCTGCGGCACTCACCAGGCCCTGGAACAGGCGAAAACTGCTCAGGAAACGCTCCGGCCCGCTGCGCTCGAAGGCCAGTTCGCTGGTCACCTGGTGCCAGCCGCTGCCGGGCGTGCCGACCAGCCGGTCGGCGGGCAGGAACACGTCCTCGAACAGCACTTCGTTGAATTCATGGGCCCCGGTCATGTTGATGATCGGGCTGACCGTCACCCCGGGCGCCTTCAGGTCGACGATGAACTGGGTCAGGCCCTCGTGGCGGCTCTCGCCCGCCGGGCCGGTGCGCACCAGGGTGATCGCGTAGTCGCAGCGATGTGCGTAGGTGGTCCACACCTTGCGGCCGTTCAGGCGCCAGCCGCCTTCCACCGGTTCGGCACGGGTGCGTACCGAGGCGAGGTCGGAGCCGGCATCCGGCTCGCTCAGGCCGATGGCGAAAAACAGCTCGCCTTTCGCGATGCGCGGCAGGTATTGCAGTTTTTGCGCCTCGCTGCCGAAGCGCAACAGCAGCGGACCGCTTTGCCGGTCGGCGATCCAGTGCGCCGTGACCGGCGCGCCGACCACCAGCATTTCCTCGGTAACCACGTAGCGCTCCAGGTTGGAGCGTTCGTGGCCACCATAGGCCTTGGGCCAGGTCAGGCCGATCCAGCCCCTGGCGCCGACCTTTTGCGAAAATTCCGGGGAAAAGTGACTGCAAAAGTCACCGGCCGGCCGCCAGGTGCCGACCGCGATTTCCTCACGCAGGAAGGAGCGTACTTCGCGCCGCAACTGCAGGGCGGCGGGCGGCAGATCGGCAGGTTGGAACTGGAACAGGCTGTGGGTCATGCGTGTTGTCGAGTTGTGTTCTGATGGTCGGTTGGATATGGGTTACTACTCCGTCCGCTTGAGAGCGCATGGAGCAGCCTAAGACCCTGAAGGCGGACCTTTATGGCAGCGTATCCGCAGGCAGCTTGCACCATTTTCAGGCACCGCAATTGCGCTGGATCAAACCCGCTTGCGCTGGATCAAACCCGCATTGCAAGTGGCGCGCCCTATTCGGCCTTGGCGCCCGAATCCTTGATCGCCCTGGCCCAGCGCGGCATCTCGGAGCGGATATAGGCGGCGTATTCTGCGGGCGTGCCGCCCAGCGCATCCGCGCCCTGCGCCGCCAGCTTCGCGCGCACCTCGGCATTTTGCAGGGCGCGGTTGGCCTCGGTATTGAGGCGGGCGATGATCTCGGGCGGCGTGCCTGTGGGCACCACGATGCCCTGCCAGGCAGATGCCTCGAAGCCGGTCAGGCCGGATTCGTTGAAGGTCGGCAGTTCCGGCAACAGCACGGAGCGCTTCAGGCTGGTCACCGCGAGACCACGCATCCGGCCATCCCTGATATAAGGCAGGCCGGTGTTGATGGTGTCGGTCATGAACTGTACCTGGCCGGCCGCCAGGTCGACCAGGGCCGGCGCGCTGCCCTTGTAGGGCACGTGCTGGGTCTGGATTCCGGCCTGGGTGGAGAACATCGCGCTGGCCAGGTGGGTGATGGTGCCGGTGCCCGAGGAGCCGTAGTTGAGCTGGCCCGGCCGGGCCTTGGCCAGGTCGATGAACTCCTTCACCGATCTGGCAGGCAGGTTCGGGTTGACCATCAGCACCATCGGAATCGCGGCGGTCAACACGACCGGCGCGAAGTCCTTCAGGGTGTCGTAATTCACCTTCGCATAGAGGGCCGGGCCGATGACGATCGCCGAGGTGTTGTAGAAGATCGTGTAGCCGTCCGGCTGGGCCCGCGCAGCCTGCTCGGCCCCGATGTTGCCGCCCGCCCCCGGCTTGTTATCCACCAGGACCTGCTGGCCGAGTTGCTCGGAGAGCTTCTGCGCCGTCACCCGGGCCAGGATGTCAGTCGGGCCGCCGGGCGGAAAGGCGATGATCATGCGCACCGGTTTGACCGGGTAGGTCTGCGCCTGCGCCGGGCTTGCGCATGCGGCCAGCGCCATACCGACCAGGCAGCATCCCCAGAAATTGCGTTGCATTTTGTCTCCCCTGTGTTTCCCGCTTGTTTACCCGCTTTTTTCCACGGGTAGCGCGCCTTGCCAGCGCTTTCCGCTGCCGCGCCGCCCATTGCGGTTGGTGCGGGATTTTCTGTTGCGGCTGTCAGGCGTCGAAGCGGTCCAGCACATGGCCGGGCCCGCGCTCCATCTTCACATAGTCGCGCCCGTCATGGACTTTGACGCCATTGACCCACACCCCGTGCACCCCGCGGCCGTCGCGCACCATCCGCGAACCACCGCCGGGCAGATCGCTTTGCGGGCGCGGCTTGGAGATGCCCACTTGCGCGGGGTCGAACAGCAGCAGATCAGCCGGCGCGCCTACCACCAGGCGGCCGCGCTCGGGAATCCGGAACGCATGGGCCGGGTGGCTGGTCAGCCGGCGGATGCCCTCCTCCAGGCTGAAATGGCCGGTCTCGCGCACCCAGTGGGCCAGAAAATGCAGCCCGAAACCGGCGTCGCACATATAGATCAGGTGCGCGCCCGCGTCCGACAGGGTGACCACCCCGGCCGGGTGCTTGAGCAGCGGCGCGACACCCTCGTCGGCATTCTGGAAGAACTTGCCCAGGAAGTGGGTTTCAAGATTCTCGGACAGCGCGACGTCGAAGAACGCGTCCACCGGATCGATGCCCATGCGCCTGGCAATCGCGGCCACGCTCATGCCTTCCATGTCCGCGAAGGCGCCGGTCGCGGCGACGCTTAATTCGATGCGCTCCCAGTTGCCCAGGAACAGGATGCCGGACCTGGGATTTTTCAGGTCGGCACGAAACTGCGTGCGGAAAGCGGGATCGGCGTAGATGCCGGGCAGGTCCTGATTGCGCGCCGACTTGACCCGGTCAAACGCATTGTGGCTGAGCAGCACGTAGGGGTCGGTCAGGGTGAAATCGAAAGACAGGGGCTGGCACGAGGTCAGCACATAGACATCATGCCCGCGCGCCTGCGCCGCCGCGCACTCCTCGTAATAGGCAAGGCCGCGCCCGGGCGCCGCCTCGTTGTACATGGTGAGCACGGTCGAAATGTACGAGGGCCGGCCGTTGGCGGCGGTAATCGATTCCATCACCTGGGGCGTGGCGCGGGTGCCGGTGGCCATCATGAACACGCCGCGCCCGGCCTCGCCCATCACGCCGGTGAGGGCGCGCAGTTCGTCCTCGGTGGCGATGGTCGAGGGCATGGGCCGGCCGTTGTAGCCGCTGTGGTTGGGCGAGAAGGAGGAGGCAAAGCCGATCGCGCCGGCCGCCAGTGCCTCGCGCAGCAGGGTCTGCATACGCGCCAGCTCATCGGCGCTGGGGACCTCCTTTTCCGACCCCGCCTCGCCCATCACTGCGGTACGCAACACCGAGTGCCCGGCAAAGACGGCGGTGTTCAGGTAGGGGCCGAGCCGGCGCAGTAAATCCATGTATTCCGGGAAGCTCTCGAACTCCCAGCGCGTACCGCTGAGCAGGGCCTTCAGGTCCATACCCTCGACCACCGAGAGGTTTTTCATCATGGTCTCGCGCATAGTCGCCGGGCAAGGCGCGACCCCGAAGCCGCAATTGCCGATCACCGCGGTGGTCACCCCCAGGGCCGGTGACGGCGACATGGTGAGGTCCCAGGTCACTTGGGCGTCGTAATGGGTATGCAGGTCGACAATGCCCGGCATCAGGGCCAGGCCGCCGGCATCCACCGTTTCCCGGCCACCCTTCCCAACCGCGCCGATGGCCACCACCCTGCCCTGGTCCACCGCCACGTCGGCCACCCTGCCCGGGTTGCCCAGGCCGTCGTAGACCGTGGCGCCGCGTATCACGAGGTCGTGCATCCTTGTCTCCGCATTGATGTTTTATTCTGCAATCCCCGCAGTTTAACTTCTCGGGCCCGCCCCAACCTCGATTAAAATCGAATTTTGCGGTAATCGCCCCGATAAATGCTGCGCCCTACCCTGACCAACGCTGCCCGGCCCGCCACCTACGAGGTCGATGCGCTCAACGAGCGCGGCGAAACCGTGCCCACGGCTATCGCCGGCGAACACCCGCTGACCCTGTACCTGGACAAGCGCGAGGTGGTCACCCTGATGACCCTGGGCGGCGCGCCCGAGGCCCTGGCGATCGGCTACCTGCGCAACCAGCGCCTGCTGGGGTCGATCGAAGAAATCGCCGCGGTACAGGTCGACTGGGAGACCGACAGCGTGGTGGTGACCACCCGCAGCGGCAACTTCTGGGACCGCAAGGGCATCGACGAGAAATTGAACAAGCGTACCGTCACCACCGGCTGCGGCCAGGGCACGGTGTTCGGCGACCTGATGGAAGAGATCGACCAGGTCAGGCTGCCCGCCGATGCGCGCCTGTCCGAAGAAGTGCTCTACACCCTGATGGACCAGGTGCGCAAATACGAGTCGATCTACAAGCAGGCCGGCGCGGTGCACGGCTGCGCGCTGTGCGCCAATGGCGGCAGCGGCGAGCGCGGCGACATCCTGATGTTCGTCGAGGACGTCGGCCGGCATAACGCGGTGGACGCGATCGCCGGGCAGATGTGGCTAGACGGCCAGAACGGCGCCGACAAGATTTTCTACACCACGGGCCGCCTGACCTCCGAGATGGTGATCAAGTGCGCGCAGATGGGCATCCCCTTCCTGCTGTCGCGCTCGGGCCTGACCCAGATGGGCCACCAGATCGCCGAGCGGGTCGGCATCACCATGATAGGCCGCTGCCAGGGCAAGCACTACCTGCTGTTCACCGGCAAACAGCGTTTCTCCAAACTCCACCAGACCCAGATCGCATGACCCCAGCCCAGAAGGAATCGATCACCGGGCTGATCCTGGCGGGCGGGCGCAGTTCGCGCATGGCCGGTCGCGACAAGGCGCTGATCCAGTTCAAGGACAAGCGCCTGGTCGACCACGTCTACGAGCGCCTCGCGCCGCAGGTGGCCGGGGTGATTATCAACGCCAACCAGAACCACGAGCAGTACAAGTCCTTCGGCGTGCGGGTGGTGTCGGACGCGATCGGCGACTATGCCGGGCCGCTGGCCGGCCTGCACGCCGGCCTGGCCGTGTCGCGCCGGCCTTACCTGGTGACGGTGCCCTGCGACTCGCCGTTTTTCCCGGCCGACCTGGTCGAGCGCATGTTCGATGCGCTGGAGGCTAGCGCAACCCAGATCGCGGTGGCCTGCACCGGCGACCAGCCGCATCCGGTGTTCTCGCTGGTGCGGCGCTCGGTGCTCGAGCACCTGACCGCTTTTCTCAAGGGCGGCGGGCGCAAGATCGACGCCTGGTACGACACCTTGCGGTTGGTGCAGGTCGATTTCAACGACGAGGCGCAATTCGGCAACATCAACACGCCGGAAGAACTGGCCGCCTTCGAGCAAGGCCTGCCGCCGCCACCCAAGAAGCCCAAGCCGCGCTTCAAGCGCGACGATGCGCCGCACGGGAGCGCTGCGCATGCCAGCGCATTGCCGCCGGAGCATAGTGCGTTTCTCGATACCCTGATCAACGGCGGCCCGATGTCCGTGACGCCGGCCGCGCCGCCTGCTGCGCCCGCGATTGAGCGGCGCACAAAAAACGTGACGGGCACCGCGCGCCGCCGCGCCACCGACAAGCTGCTCGATGCGTCCACGCTGGAAGCCGTCGTCAGTTGCATTGATGGCTATGATCCGAACGCCCTGCCGGTGTCGCAAGTCAACCAGGTGATCCGCAGTTTTGTGAGGCCGGTGCAGGGTTTCGAGCAGGTGGCGGTGCGCGCGGCCCTGGGCCGGGTGCTGGCCGAGGACCTGATCTCGCCGATCAACGTGCCGGCGCACGACAACTCGGCGATGGACGGCTGGGCGCTGCGCTCCACGGATCTGGACAAAGCAAAACCGGTCACCCTGAGCGAGATCGGCGCCGCCCTGGCGGGGCGCGAGTTCAGCGGCAAGCCCGGGCCCGGCGAATGCGTGCGCGTGACCACCGGCGCGGTGATGCCCTATGGCTGCGATACGGTGATCCCGCTGGAGATCGTCAAGGCGGACGGCAAGCAGATCACGATCCCTCCCGCGCAGGAAGCCGGCTCGAATCGGCGCCTGGCGGGTGAAGACCTGCAGAAGGGCAAGCCTGCGCTGCTGGCCGGTGCGCTGCTGCGCCCTTCTGAGCTCGGCTTGATGGCATCGCTGGGCATCGGCGAAGTCAAGGTCAGGCGCAAGCTGCGCGTCGCCTTCTTTTCCACCGGCGACGAATTGCGCTCGGTCGGCGAGCCCCTCGGCGAAGGCCAGGTCTACGATTCGAACCGCTACACCCTGTTCGGCATGCTCTCGCGACTCGGTGTCGAGATCATCGACATGGGCGTGGTGCGCGACGAACCGGCGGCCCTGGAAAGCGCCTTCCGGCTTGCCGCCGCCGAGGCCGACGCGGTGATCACTTCGGGTGGAGTGTCGGTGGGCGAGGCCGACTACACGAAACAATTGATGAAGCAGTTGGGCGAAGTCGTGTTCTGGCGCATCGCCATGCGCCCGGGCCGGCCGATGGCCTTCGGCCGCATCAACCACGGCGAGCGCTCCGCCTACCTGTTCGGCCTGCCCGGCAACCCAGTGGCGGTGATGGTGACTTTCTACCACTTCGTACGCGGCGCGCTGCTGCACATGATGGGCCGCAGCGACCTCGACCTGCCGCTCTTGCAGGTGAAATCGCAGGAGGCGATGCGCAAGAAACCCGGCCGCACCGAGTACCAGCGCGGCATCCTCGAAGTGCGTGACGGCCAGACCAGCGTGCGCATCACCGGCGCGCAGGGCTCGGGCATCCTGCGCTCGATGTCCGAGGCCAACTGCTTCGTGGTGCTGCGCCACGACCAGGGCAGCGTCCAGCCCGGCGACCTGGTCGACGTGATGGTGATGGACGGCTACGCCTGATGGCGGCTGTGCTGTCGAACGGTACGGACTGGGAAGCCACCCTCAAGCTGGCGTTTTCCAGCCCGCAGGCACAGCGCACCACCCTGACCCGGCGCGAGCATTTCGGCCCATTGCGGGTACAAAAGGCGCTGTATCCGGAAGGCGAACACGTTTGCCATGCGGTAATCGTGCATCCGCCCGGCGGCATCGCCGGCGGCGACCGCCTGCACATCGATGTCGAGGTCGGCCCGAGGGCGCACGCCCTGATCACCACCCCGGGCGCGACCAAGTGGTACAAGGCGAACGGCAAGCAGGCGGCCCAGCACGTGGAGCAACGGGTCGCGGCCGGTGCGGTGCTCGAATGGTTGCCGCAGGAGACCATCGTGTTCAACCACGCCCAGACCCACAGTGCTACCACAGTGGAGCTGGCAGCTGATGCGCTTTACATCGGCTGGGAGGTGCTGTGCCTGGGCCGCACCGCCTCCGGGGAGTCCTTCGACGCGGGTCGTCACCAGCAGCAGTTGGCGATCCGCCAGAACGACAGCCTGATCTGGAACGAGCGCGGCACCCTGGATGGCGGCGGGCCAGTGCTGGCATCACCCGCCGGCTTCGCCGGCGCTCCCGTGTGCGCCACCATGCTGGCCGCGGGCCGGCCGGTCTCTCAGGCCCTGCTCGATGCGGCGCGCGCCGCCATTGCCGAGTTGCCTTACGTCAAACGAATCGGCCTTACTCGTCTGCCCAACCTGTTTGTGGCCCGTTATCTGGGCCCATCGAGTGGCGAGGCCAAGGAGGCATTCGCCTTGCTCTGGGCGGTGCTACGCCCTGCCCTGGCTGGCTGCCCCGCGGTCACGCCGCGGCTATGGAATACCTGAAGCCAGGCTCTACAACTGCGCGCTGACGCTACCCAGGCTGGAGAAGCTGCCGGTGACCTTGGTCCCGGGCACCGCGAATTGCATGCCGGTATGCGAGCCGGTGGTCACCAGGTCGCCGCTGCGCAAGCCGCCGCAACGCGCCGCGCAATGATTCGCCAGCCAGGTGACCAGGCGAAGTAAGTCCTTTGCCGGGTTGCCATTGGTGAAACTGGCCTTCTCCACCCCGTCAAATGTGACGCTGGCGGTCAGGCCGGTGTAGTCGCCACCCGCGCCCTCGGGCAACGCCGGCCCCACCACGAGGGCGCCATTGCTGTTGAAGTCCGCCAGCACCGAGGGTTTGTCGACCACCCGCCAGTCCACATAGCGCGATTCGACAATCTCGAGCATCAGGTGGGTGGAGGCTATCGCCGCGCGGATGTCGTCGGTTTCATAGGGCCGGTCGCGCGGCGGCAGGTCGGCGCCGAGTTTGAAACCGATCTCCACCTCTACGCCGCGCAGGCGCAGCAAGCCGCCCGGTACGGTGGCGCCGTCCCCAAAAATCACGCTGCGCGCTATCGGAGCGCAGTTGGGTGTTGCCGCAATGCCGGGCGCGCCGACTTTCCAAGCGCCGGTGGTGCCCAACTGGGCCATCACCAGGTCCTGGACGGCATAGGCCGCGTCATTGGTTTGCGGCCGCAGGGCCTCGGGCAGAGAAGGCAGCCAGTCTTCTGATATGCGCGCCTGCCACAGCAGGTCGGCCGCATGCGCGGCCTGATCGTGGGTCATGGGTTCCTCCGGCGAAAGCGGCCTATGCCGCCAATGACCCGCACTATACCGACAGGAAGGCCTTGACCCCGTCGGCCGGCATGTTCTTGCCCAGCCCCGACTTGACCACCTCGCCGCGCGCCATCACCACGTAATGGTCGGCCAGCGACTCGGCAAAGTCGTAATACTGCTCGACCAGCAGGATCGCCATCTCACCGCTTTGCGCCAGGGAGCGGATCACTTTCTCGATGTCCTTGATGATCGACGGCTGGATGCCTTCGGTGGGCTCATCTAAGATCAGCAGCTTGGGCTTCATCGCCAGGGCCCGGCCGATCGCCAGTTGCTGCTGCTGGCCCCCGGAGAGGTCGCCGCCGCGCCGGCCCATCATTTCCTTGAGTACCGGGAACATCTCGAATATGCGCGGCGGAATCTTGGCGCTGCCGGGCTGACCGGCCAGGCCCATCAGCAGATTCTCTTCGACCGTCAGGCGCGGGAAAATTTCGCGCCCCTGCGGCACGTAGGCAATGCCGGCGCGGGCACGCTGGTCGGGCGACAGTTTCGAGATGTCCTTGCCCTCCCACATCAGGCTGCCGGACTTGATCGGCACCAGGCCGACCAGGCATTTGAGCAAGGTGGTCTTGCCCACGCCGTTGCGGCCCAGCAAGGTGGTGCAGGCCCCGTGCGGAATCTCGAAGGAGACATTGCGCAGGGTATGGCTGCCGCCGTAATACTGGTTCAGGTTGGAGATCGTCAGCATGTCAGCGGCCCAGGTAAACCTCGATGACCCGCTCATCGCTTTGCACCTGGTCCATCGTACCTTCTGCAAGCACGCTGCCTTCATGCAGCACGGTGACGGTCTTGGCGATCTTGGCGACAAAGTCCATGTCGTGCTCGACCACCACCACCGAGTACTTGCCCGCCAGGGTGAGAAACAGGTCCGCGCTTTTCATGGTTTCTTCATCGGTCATGCCTGCCACCGGCTCATCCAACAGCAGCAGCAGGGGCTCCTGCATCAGCAGCATGCCGATTTCCAGCCACTGCTTCTGGCCGTGGGAAAGCAGGCCGGCGGGGTGGTAGGCGCGCTCGGTCAGCGCAATCTCCTGCAACACGCCGCCGATTCGGTCGCGCGCCGCGCCGGAGAGCCTGGCCTTCAGGCTGGCGAACACGCTCTTGTCGGTTTTCATCGCCAGCTCCAGGTTTTCGAACACGGTGTGGTTCTCGTACACCGTGGGCTTCTGGAACTTGCGGCCGATACCGGCGGCGGCGATCTGCGGCTCGGTGAGCTTGGTCAGGTCTATCGTCTGGCCGAAAAACGCGGTGCCGCTGCTGGGCCGGGTCTTGCCGGTGATCACGTCCATCATGGTGGTCTTGCCGGCGCCGTTCGGCCCGATGATGCAGCGCAGTTCGCCGCGTTCGATGGTCAGGGTCAGCTTGTTGAGCGCCTTGAAGCCGTCGAAGCTGACCGAAATCTCGTCCAGATACAAGATGGGGCCGTGAACGGTGTCGACTTCGCCCGTGGCGATACGGTCGACAATGCCCTCGCCGGCGCCGGTGGAGTGGACGTCGCTCATGCCGGGCCCCGCTTGGCCAGTTTGGCGATCAGGCCGGTGACGCCGGTAGGCAGGAAGATGGTCACCAGGATGAACAAGGCGCCGAGGAAGAAGAGCCAGTACTCGGGAAATGCCACGGTAAACCAGCTCTTGGCGCCGTTGACGATGCCTGCGCCAAGAAGGGCGCCGATCAGGCTGCCGCGCCCACCCACCGCCACCCAGATCGCGATCTCTATCGAATTGGCCGGCGACATCTCGGAAGGGTTGATGATGCCCACCTGCGGTACGTACAGCGCCCCGGCGATGCCGCACATCACCGCCGACAAAGTCCAGATGAACAGCTTGTAGTTGACCGGGTTGTAGCCGGAGAACATCACCCGGCTCTCCGCGTCGCGGATCGCCGTCAGCACCCGGCCCAGCTTGGAGGTGATCAGGTAGCGCGCCATCAGCAGCATGGCGATCAGCACCACGGCCGACAGAGCGAACAGGAACATGCGTGTCTCCGAGGTGGCAATCGCGTACCCGAGAATGCGCTTGAAGTCGGTAAAGCCGTTGTTGCCGCCAAAGCCGGTGTCATTGCGGAAAAACAGCAGCATGAAAGCGAAGGTCAGTGCCTGGGTGATGATGGAGAAATACACGCCCTTGATGCGCGAGCGGAAGGCGAAAAAGCCGAATATGAAGGCCAGCACGCCCGGCACCAGCACCACCAGCATGGCCGCGTACCAGAAGTGGTCGGTGAATTTCCAGTACCAGGGGTAGGCCTTCCAGTCGAGGAACACCATGAAGTCCGGCAGGTCGCTCTTGTAGACGCCGTCATGGCCGATGGAGCGCATCAGGTACATGCCCATCGCGTAGCCCCCTAACGCGAAAAATACCCCGTGACCGAGCGACAGGATACCGGTATAGCCCCAGATCAGGTCCATCGCCAGGGCCACCATCGCGTAGCACATGATCTTGCCGATCAGCGCCACCGTGTAGTCGGAGATGTGCAACACGCTGTCCTTGGGGACCACCAGGTTGCACAGCGGAACCACCACCAGGGCGACCACCGCCAGCACCGCGATCGCGATCCAGGCGCGCGGGCCGTAAAGCCGGGAAAACAGGGATTTGTCCATCATGCGTCGGCGAACCGTCCCTTGATCGCGAACAGGCCCTGCGGCCGCTTCTGGATGAAAATGATGATGAACACCAGCACGCAGATCTTCGCCAGCACCGCGCCCGCCACCCCCTCGAGGAACTTGTTGGCGATCCCCAGCCCCAGCGCCGCATACACCGTGCCGGCAAGCTGGCCCACGCCGCCCAGCACCACCACCATGAAGGAGTCGACGATATAGCTCTGCCCCAGGTCCGGCCCGACATTGCCGATCTGCGACAGCGCGCAACCGGCCAGCCCGGCGATCCCCGAGCCCAGGCCGAAGCACCAGGTGTCGATGCGCTTGGTCGGCACGCCGACGCAGGCGGCCATGCTGCGATTTTGGGTGACGGCGCGGACGAACAGTCCCAGGCGGGTGCGGGTGAGCATCACCCACACCAGCAGCAGCACCGCGAAGGCAAAGCCGATGATCACGATCCGGCTATACGGCAGCACCACCCCGGTCATCACCTCGATGCCGCCGGACATCCACACCGGGTTTTCCACCTGCACGTTCTGCGCGCCGAATATGCTGCGGCAGCCCTGGATCAGCATCAGGCTGATGCCCCAGGTGGCGAGCAGGGTTTCCAGTGGCCGGCCATAGAGCCAGCGGATCACCAGCCGCTCCAGGATCATGCCGACAATGGCCGCCACAATGAAGGACACCGGCACCGCCACCAGCAGATACCAGTCGAAGGCACCGGCCAGGTGGTTGCGGAAAAAGTTCTGCACCAAGTAGGTACTGTAGGCGCCGACCATGATCAGCTCGCCATGCGCCATGTTGATCACCCCCATCAGGCCGTAGGTAATCGCCAGGCCGAGAGCGGCGAGCAGCAGGATGGAACCGAGCGAAATGCCGGAGAACACCTGGGCGATGCGCTCGCCGGTGGACAGCTTGCTCTGCACCGCATTGAGCGAGAGCTGGGCCGCATTGCGGATGTCCGGATCAGCCTCGACGAAATTGCCGTCCTTTTTTTCCAGCAGGCCCAGCAGCAGGGTCTTGGTGTTCGGGTTGTTACTCTGCGCCAGTTCGGCGATGGCTTTTAAGCGCAGGTTCTTGTCCTTGCTTTGCAACTGGATCGAGGCTTGCGTCAACGTCAGCAGCGCCTTGACGTCCGCATCGGTTTCCTTGGCCAGGGCCTTGGCCAGCGCCGGCAGCGCATCCTCCTCCGCATTGCCCTGCAGTTCCTTGGCGGCGGCCAGGCGCACATCCTTGGAAGCGGAAGTCAGTTTCAACGCCGCGATCGCCACGCCGATCTGCTTGCGCATCACGTTGTTGATCACCACGTCGTCCAGGTTGTCGGGCAGCGGATCGACCGGCTTGCCGGTGGCGGCATCGACGCCCTTGCCGTCCTTGACGACATACACCTTCTTTTCCGGGCTGGTCTGCACCGTATCGTCGGCCAGGGCCTGCAACAGCGGAATGGCCGATTCGTCGGCCGAATTGATGATCGTGGCGAGCGCTGCATTCTTCGCATCGCTGTCGCCGAATGCCAGTTTTTCGAGTACGTCCGGCGTCACCGCGCTGCAACTGAGCGCGACCATCCACAAGGCGCACGCCAAAAATCGGCGCAAAAATACTCTCACGATGGCTGTCCCATCAAGCATGAACCACAGGTTCCGGAGCAGCGCACGGGCGGGGTGAAAGCAACCCCCACACGTGCGCCGCAATTCAAGTCACGAGATCCGAATCAGGACTTCTCGGGAGCGTCCTTCTTCTTGTCGTTGCCGGGGATATACGGGCTCCAGGGCTTGGCCTTGATCGGCGCCGGGGTCTTCCATACCACCTTGAACTGGCCGTTGGCCTGGACTTCGCCGATGAATACCGGCTTGTGCAGGTGATGGTTGGTGGCGTCCATGTTGATGGTGAATCCGTCCGGCGCCTTGAAGGTCTGGCCAGCCATCGCGGCAACCACCTTGTCGGTATCGGTGGACTTGGCCTTTTCAACCGCCTGTTTCCACATGTAGATGCCTACATAAGCAGCTTCCATCGGGTCATTGGTCAGCGGCTTGTCGGCGCCCGGCAGCTTCTTGGCCTTGGCGTAGGCAGCCCAGCGCTTTTTCCACTCGTCATTGACCGGGTTCTTCACCGACATGAAGTAGTTCCATGCGGCCAGGTGACCAACGAGAGGTTTCGTATCCACACCGCGCAGCTCTTCCTCACCCACCGAGAAGGCAACGACCGGCACGTCGGTGGCCTTCAGGCCCTGGTTGCCCAGTTCCTTGTAGAAGGGCACGTTGGAGTCGCCGTTGATGGTCGAGATCACCGCGGTCTTGCCGCCGGCGGCAAATTTCTTCACATCGGCCACGATGGTCTGGTAGTCGCTGTGGCCGAAGGGGGTGTATTTCTCGTCGATGTCCTTGTCGTCCACGCCCTTGGACTTCAGGAAGGCGCGCAGTATCTTGTTGGTGGTGCGCGGATACACGTAGTCGGTACCCAGCAGCACAAAGCGCTTGGCGCCGCCGCCTTCCTTGCTCATCAGGTATTCCACCGCCGGGATCGCCTGCTGGTTCGGCGCGGCGCCGGTGTAGAACACGTTTTTCGACAACTCTTCACCCTCGTACTGCACCGGG
>Ga0302322_100002745_pt1 | contig 14945 bp, 13 predicted proteins | sample Fen_T0_2_FD_203757 | JGI IMG/M metagenome (GOLD analysis project Ga0302322, IMG submission 203757) | Peat permafrost microbial communities from Stordalen Mire near Abisko, Sweden - Fen_T0_2 | ecosystem: Environmental > Terrestrial > Soil > Wetlands > Permafrost | place: Sweden: Abisko... | reverse complement strand
AGTAATGTCTGCGCCGCTGGCCCGGGCCCGGGGCCTTGGGAGGCGGAAATAAATTAAGGGAGCAGGCTGGCGCCGGAATTTTGGTGGCTGGCTAGGCGCGTGCGAGGAGCATAGCCAAAGGGCTCTGTGACGAGCACGCAACGCCGCCAGCGGCCAAAAGCACCAGCCAGGTTGCTGCCTTAATTTATTTCCGCCTCCTTACAACCGGTTGAGTTCGCGCCTGGCCCGGTCCCGGAGGCGATGCCACAGGCTCTTGGTGGTCTGGTAGTCCGGGATGGTCTGGGTCCCCGTCCGCCGGTGGGTAGGCTTTTCCATGGGCCGTTTTTCCATCACCAAAATGCTGTCGTAGTAATGCAGGGAGTGGACCGATTGGGTCAGCTCATTAACCTTCAACCGCCGTGGTTGCTGCGAATGCCAGGCATTCAGCTGGTCAATAAAGTTTTTGCTGTACTCAATAAACGTGCCGGCCTTCCGGTGCCCGCCGCCCCAGTCCGACCAATACGAGGTGTGCAGATCCTCGCACAGATACACCCCATGCGGGTCAACCAGGGGGAAGAGCTCTTCAAAGGTGTTGATTTGTTGCGCCATCGTGTGCCCGCCATCGTCAATCAGGATGTCAATCCTGGGTATTCTGGCGGCCAGCGATTTGAGAAACTTCCGGTCCCCCTGGTCGCCGATGAATATCTCCACCTGCGCTTCCGCCATCTGCTGGCAATGGGGGTTGATGTCCACCCCGTAGAACTTCGCCTTGGGGCCGAAATAGTTTTTCCACATCTGCAGCGATCCGCCTTGCGACACCCCAAATTCCACCACGTGGACCTCCGTGCCGCGAAACCGGGCAAAGTGCCGGTCGTAAATCTCAAAATAATGCTGCCACTTGTGAATCAGCCGCCCCGTGTTTTCAGTAAAATATTTTTCCAGGTCGTTCATGGTTGAATGGCTGCTTAAAAAGCTTCTGCTGATAACCGCAGCCGGCTGTCAGGCCAGCTTAACATGGGTATTATGCTGGCAGATAGAAGCATCGCTAACAAGGACTTTTATGGTCGCGCATGCTGCCGCGCAACCAGGAATGGCCGGAAGTCGCCCCTGAAATCACCCGCCGCCAGCCTGCGCCGCGTGCAGTGCGGCCGCCCACCTCGCTGGCGTGCGCGGAGAAGACCGCGCACACCCGGGCTCGCTAGACCACATCCTTGCGCGGGAACAGCGGAGCCGGTTCGCCGATGATGTGGCCCGGCGTCATGCCGCCCCACGTGGCCGCCGCCAGCTTGTCCGGGGATCCCGCGAGGCCGAGCTGCGCGTAGATCTTCGTCGCCGTGCCGGGCAGAAACGGCCACAGCAACACCGCCAGCACCCGGCAGGCTTCCGTCAGGTTGTACAAGACTTCATCCAGCCGCTGCGCCTGCGCCGGATCCTTCGCCAGCTTGAACGGCGCCGTCTGGTCCACGTATTGATTCGCGCGATTCACCAGCCCCCAGATGCTTTGCAGCGCCGATTGGAGCTGGCTTTGCTTGAACAAAGCCCGGGTTTCGTCGGCCGCCTTGGCCGCATCCGCCGCCAGTTCGTTGGACAGCGCGGGCACGACGCCCTGGCGATACCGCTTCAGCATCGAGAGCGAGCGGTTCACGAGGTTGCCGAGCCCGTTCGCGAGTTCCGCCTGATAGCGCGAGCGGAAACCGGCGTCCGTCCAGTTGCCGTCCGGGCCGATGTCCAGTTCGCGCAGCACATAAAAGCGGAAGGCGTCCAGGCCCCATTCATCAATGACCGCAATGGGATCAATGACGTTGCCCGTGCTCTTGCTGATCTTGGCGCCGTCTTTTTGCCACCAGCCGTGCACCAAAACTTGTTTCGGCAGCGCCAGTCCCATCGCTTTGAGCATGATCGGCCAGTAGACCGCGTGGAATTTTACAATGTCCTTGCCGATCACATGGATGTCCGCCGGCCAGAGCCCAAGCTCGGGATGCGCCGCCGCGATGCTCGCGTAATTCACCAGCGCATCAAACCAGACATACGTGACAAATTCCGGGTCGAAGGGCAGGGGAATGCCCCAGTTCAGCCGCGCCAGCGGACGCGAGATGCACAGGTCTTCCAGCGTGTTGTTTTTCAGGAAGCCCAGCACTTCGTTGCGACGGTACGAGGGCGCGATGAAATCCGGATTCGCCTCGATGTAATCAATCAGCCATTGCTGGTGCGCGCCGAGCTTGAAGTAATAATTGTTTTCCTTGAGCTCCACCACCTCGCCGTAGCTCGCGTCAAACTTGCCGTCGGCCTGGCGGTCTTTTTCCGTGAGAAACGTCTCTTCCTTCGTGGAGTAAAAGCCCGTGTAGCTGGCCTTGTAAAAATGGCCGGCCGCGTGCAGCTTCGCCAGCGTGGCCTGCACATATTCCTTGTGGCGCGGCTGCGTCGTGCGCACAAAATCGTCGTTCGTCAGCTCCAGTTTCCGGGCGAAGGCCTGCCAGTCCGCCGCGAGGGCGTCGCAGTATTCCTGCGGATTTTTCTTCTCCGCCTGGGCGGCCTGCTGGACCTTCTGGCCGTGTTCGTCCAGGCCGGTCAGGAAAAAGACTTCCTGCCCCAGGCTGCGCCGGGCGCGGGCGATGACGTCCGTGATGATCTTCTCGTAGGCATGGCCGAGATGCGGCTGGCCGTTCACGTAATCAATCGCTGTGGTGATGTAAAACCGTTTGCTCATTGAACGCCCAGTTTGGCCGACGGGGCGGGGAATGGCAATAACGGGAATCAACCACGGCAAACCGGTCGGCTAGCGTCCTCGCGCGCAGGCGGCTCGCGCCAGAGTTGCCATCGTCGAAATGGATTTTCATTTCGGCCGCGAAGGCGGTGGCCTGCGCAGCGCATACGATTTGTCTCCTCCATCCAAAGGATGGGCGGGGGCGAGAATTCTCCGCATATGTTCCCGCAAAACTCTCTGCGCCGAGTTCTCAACTCGCACGTTTTTTTGATGCAAGTTTAACGACGACCGCCCATTATACTCTCCCTATCTGGGAGCAAATCGTAAGAATATGAAACTGCCGACAATTTTTGCATCGTGTGAGCCGGGCCAAGCCGTGCTCAAGGACACGATTGATTTTGAAGATTTTGTCGCTGTCCTGCGCTGCATGGCGTTTGCCGGCTGCCTTGTTGTTGCCCGATTTTTCGCCGATGCTTGCCCGCTGGCGGACCTGAAAAATCGTTTGCGCAACGATTTGTTGAGCGTTCAGCGAACCAACCAACTCTTAATGATCAAACGCTAATGCTTACCGAACCACAATTGCTCGCCCTGATGGCCGAACTCGAATCATTTCGCGTCGAACGGACCGTCTCCACCACGAATACAGACAAGTTCCGCGAAGCGATTTGCGCCTTTGCCAACGATATGCCGAACAGTGGCCAGACTGGGTATCTGTTGATCGGCGTGGATGACAAGACGGGCCGTGCCAATGGCACCAATGTCGGCGACCAGCTGTTGCAGAACCTCGTTTCCTATCGTAGTGACGGCACCATTCTGCCGCCCCCGGCGCTGGTCGCTTATAAAATCACCTTGTCTTCCGGCGCAGGCGATGTTGCCGTCGTGGAAGTGCAACCCTCTCACGCGCCTCCCGTGCGTTATCATGGCCGGGTTTGTATCCGCAGCGGCCCGCGACGTGCCATCGCGAATGAAGCCGAAGAACGCATTTTGACGGAACGCCGGATCGCCGCGGCCAAACCCTTCGACATGCAGCCCTGCATCGGGAGCAAGTTGGACGACCTGGCGATGGATATATTTCTTGGCACCTATCGCGTGGCGGCGATTGATCGTGACGTGCTGGAGGAGAATCACCGTCCGGTGGAATTGCAGATGGCGTCATTGCGCCTTTTTGACCTGGCAAAAAATTGTCCCACGCAGGCAGCCATGCTTCTGTTTGCCAAAGATCCCCTGCAATGGTTGCCACACGCGTATCTTCAGTATGTCCATTTTCCCGGCACCGGGATGGCGGACCAGCCTTTGGCTGATAAACGCTTTAGTGGTGATTTGCTGACCATGCTTCGCGAATTGGAGTCTTTCGTTCGCGGCCTGCCCGCGTCCCGCCCGGTGGCAGTGTCCGCCTTGCGTGAGGAAACCGTTTATGACTTCCCGCCCGCCGCCATCCGCGAATTGCTGATGAATGCCGTTGCGCATCGTTCTTACGAAGCGTCCTCGCCCATTCGTTTCTACCGTTTTGCCGACCGCTTGGAAATCATTAGCCCCGGACCGCTCTATGGCGAAGCCACGCCTGCCAATTTTCCGCGCCAGACCAGCTACCGCAATCCGGTCGTTGCCGAAGCGCTGGCGGTGCTTGGGTTTGTGAACCAATACGGACGGGGCGTAATTCGCGCTCAAACGGCGCTCCAGGCTAACGGTAGCCCGGCCGCCCAATTTGAGTTTGGCGATACCTTTTTCGGGGTTAAGATTCTGGCACGACCATGAAAACCATTGCCTTTTTCAATAACAAGGGCGGCGTGGGCAAAACCACGTTGCTCTATCACTTGGCGTGGATGTTCTCGGAAATGGGTGTCCGCACCGTTGCTCTGGATCTGGACCCGCAGTCTAATCTCACCTCGATGTTTCTTTCCGAGGATCGCCTGACTGAACTCTGGGAGAATCAAAGTGCCGGCCAGACTATTGTGGCCGCCGTTGCTCCTTTGCTGGAGGAGGGCACGGGCGACGTTCAAACGCCACATTTGGAAATTGTCGCACCGAATCTGGCGCTGGTTCCTGGCGATCTCGGCTTGGCGAGAATGGAAGACGAACTCAGCACCCAATGGCCTAATTGTCTCGAAGGCGTCGCCAAAGCTTTCCGTATCACTGCTGCTTTCCACCGTGTCGTCACCTTGGCTGCCCGTGAGTTTAATGCCGACCTGGCTTTGATTGATGTCGGCCCGAATCTCGGTGCCCTCAACCGTTGTGCGGTCATTGCTGCCGACCATGTGGCCGTCCCGCTCGTGCCCGACCTGTTCTCCCTGCAAGGTTTGCGGAATCTTGGACCCACCCTGAACAAATGGCGTTCCGGCTGGAAAAAGCGTTTGGAGGAAGCTCCCGCCAATTTATACGGGCCGCCCGCCAATATCGTGCGATCGTGCATGGCAGCGATGGATGAATCCAGTTCTGGTTCGACCGGGCTGCCAGCCGGTGCTATGCAGCCGGCCGGTTATGTTGTGCTTCAGCACGCTGTGCGGCAAAGCCGCCCGGTCAAAGCCTACCTGCGTTGGGCTGAACAGATTCCTGCTGAATATCGCCGGGCCATGCGCCTTGTCCCCGGCTTGGGAAATCTGACCTTGGATAATGACCCAAATTGTCTGGCCCAACTCAAACACTATCGCAGCTTGATGCCGCTGGCGATGGAGGCCCGCAAACCAATTTTTCAATTAAAACCTGCCGATGGTGCCATTGGCGCGCATGTTGCCGCCGTGGCTGACTGCCGCAAAGATTTCCATCGGCTGTCGGTTCGTCTTGCCCAGGCCACCGGTCTGGAACTGCCGCTGCCGGAAGGGACCTTGCTATAGAACTAGACTAAGTTAATTTTCGACGCTTGGTTTGTTGAACTTTGGCGGTTCGCTCGCGTTTAAAACGCCGGTTTTAAATGCGTCGCGGTTATCTCGGGAAACCGTGGGAAACTCAATCTGATTCAACTGACCTATATGAAGTTGATGAGAATCGTCATGCTGCAAAAGTCGATTTTTATGTGGTCAAAAAATATTTAACCCATCGTCCGAAGACCCGATCGTGGCGGGCGGGAAAAAGGCGCATCCCGGCAATCGTTGAATCGCGTCGGAAGATTGACGTGAATGACGTTTCCCGAACTCAATTGTTGACGCCGGTTGAAATTCTGCTAATTTCTGTAAAAACAGAAATGAAACTGGACCCGGTCATGGAAAAGTTGGTGCTGCACTGGGGCGAGATGGGCTCGCACTGGGGCATCAGCCGCATGGTGGCGCAAATTCATGCCTTGCTGCACTTCTCCCCCAAGCCGCTCGCCGCAGACGAAATCGTGGCCGCTTTGGGCGTGGCCCGCTCCCATGTCAGCAACAGCCTCAAGGAATTGCAAACGTGGGGAGTTGTCAAAGTGGTGCATGTCCTGGGCGATCGCCGGGAGCACTTTCAGTCCATCAAGGATGTCTGGCAGTTGTTTGAAATCCTCCTGGACGAGCGCAAACGGCGCGAAATGGATCCCACCTTGAAAATGCTCCGGGAATTGTCGGCGGAACTCAACGACGGCGGCACGGTGGAACCCCATACCCGGGAACGCGTGCGGGAGATGCTGGTATTTTTTGAGGACATGGACGGCTGGTTCGGCGAGGTCCGCCGCCTGCCGCTGCCTGCTCGCATCAAGCTGGTCAAATGGGGCTCGCGGATTCGCAACTGGCTGCGTTAAATTTTTTAGCTGAACATTTCACAAAAAACAGAAAATACAGAAATATGAATCAACTCCATGCCGTTACCGGAGCGTTTGGTTATTCGGGCCGTTACCTCGCCGCGCGGCTGCTGGCGCAGGGGCGGACGGTGATTACCCTGACCAATTCACTTCAGCGCGCGAATCCGTTTGGCGACCAGGTGCGCGCCCTCCCGCTGTCGTTTGACGAGCCGGACCGGTTGGCGGCGGCGCTCGCCGGGGTGGATGTCTTGTATAATACTTATTGGGTTCGCTTTAATCACCGGCAGTTCACCCACGCGCAAGCGGTGGCCAATACGCTCGTGTTGTTTGAGGCCGCCCGGCGTGCCGGCGTCCGGCGCGTGGTGCATGTCAGCATCACCAATCCAGACGAAGCGTCGCCGCTCGAATATTTTTCCGGCAAGGCGCGATTGGAGCGGGCCTTGCAGGCAAGCGGTCTTTCCTATGCGATTTTGCGGCCCACGGTTTTGTTCGGCTGCGAGGACATTCTTATCAACAACATCGCCTGGGCGCTCCGGCGCTTTCCCTGCTTCGCCATTTTTGGCGACGGGTCCTACCGGCTTCAACCCATTCATGTGGATGATCTGGCGGATCTGGCGGCGACGGAAGGGACGCGCTCCGAGAATACCATCATCAACGCCGTTGGCCCGGAAACGTTTACCTACCGTGAGTTGGTGACTGCCGTGGGGGCCGTGCTGGGCCAGTCCCGCCCGCTGGTCAACGTGCCGCCGGGGTTGGGCTGCCTGCTGGGAAAAATCGTCGGCAGCTTCATGCGCGACACCTTCATCACGCGCGAGGAAATCCAAGGCCTGATGTCCGAACTGCTCTACGTGACCACGCCGCCGACGGGTAAAACGCCGCTAACCGCGTGGATGAAGCAAAACGCCGCCACCCTCGGGTTGCGCTACGCCAGCGAACTCGACCGCCGTCGCAACCGGCAAATGGCGTATTTCCATGGGTGATTCACTGCGACCTTGGCACCCTGAAAGGGTTATTATTGGGTCGTAGAACAATGACATTTTGATTTTTAATGCATGTTTGAGACACCCCCCGGAAAATAGCGGCTGCCTGAGGAAAAATTACTTCGCTTTGCCGCCGCCGAACAGCAGGCGCAGGCTGTTCATCACCACGATTACCGTGCTGCCTTCGTGGCCCACCACCCCGATGGTCAGCGGGATTCTCCCGGCCAGCGCAAAGCAGACCAGCACCACCACCGTACCCAGCGAGATAAACAGATTCTGGCGGATGATGGACCGCGCCCGCTGGCTGAGCCGGTAGGCCGCCAGGAAATTTTCCAGCCGGTCGTTCATCAGCACCACGTCCGCCTGTTCCAGGGCCGCGTCGGAACCGCGCGCACCCATCGCCACGCCGATGTGGGCCACGGCCAGGCTCGGCGCATCGTTCACGCCGTCACCGATCATCGCCACCTTTTTGCCCTGCGCGCTGAATTCGCGGATCGCCGCGACCTTCTGTTCGGGCTTCAGTTCCGCGCGGATGTCATCGAGCTTCAGCTCGGTTTTCAGATGCTCGGCGGCGGCGGTGCGGTCGCCGGTGAGCACCACGGAACGCAAGCCCTCACGGCGCAATGCTTCAACCACCGCCGCCGCCTGCGGGCGGATGTCGTCGCGCAGGATCACGCGGCCCAGCAAATTGCCGGTGGCGACCCAGACCTCGGACGTGCCCGCCCCCGATTGCGGCGCGGCAAAAGCGCCCCGGCCAACTTGGGCCTCCACCCACGCGCGTTTGCCCAGGAAAATTTCCTTCGCTTCATGCCAGGCTTTCAGTCCCTCGCCCGTGACCGATTCAAATTTGGGAAACTCAATGACTGCCAGATTGTGCTGTTTGCCGTGCAGGGTGATGGCCCGGGCCAGTGGATGCGTGGAAAGCTTTTCCAGCGAGAACGCCAGCCGGGTGACTTCCTGTTCGCGGCCGGCCGGAAAGCTCTCCACGGTTTCCACCCGCAGTTCGCCGGTGGTCAGCGTGCCGGTCTTGTCGAGGCAGACGGTCGTGATCTCGGCGAGTTTCTCCACCGCCGCGCCACCGCGAAACAGAATGCCGTGCCGCGCGCTCCAAGCGATCGCCGCCAGCACCGCCGACGGGATGGAGAGCACCAGCGCGCACGGCGAGGAGACGACGAGCAGCGTCATCGTGCGGTAAAACGCGCTGTTGGACTCAATCGTGGAGGTGAACGCCGCCAGGCCGAAACCGAGCCACCACACGAAAAACATCGCCAGCGCCAGGCCAATGGCCCCGTAGGTGTAATAGGTGCTGAACTTGTCGGCAAACTGCTGCGCCGGCGCCTTCTGGTGCTGCGCTTCCTTGATAAGCGTGATGATTTTCTGAAGCGAACTCTCCGCCGCCGGCCGCGTGACGATGACTTCGACCACCCCCCAGAGGTTGATCGTGCCGGCCAGCGCGCTGTCGCCCACCGCTTTTTCCACCGGGGTCGCTTCGCCCGTAAGGTTGGATTCGTCGGCTGCCGTCGTGCCTTTGGCAATTTCGGCGTCCACCGGAAATTGCGAGCCAGGCTTGATCAGCAGGCGCGTGCCGGCGCGGAGGCTTTCCACCGGCGCTTCGGTTTCGTGCCCGCTTGCATCCAGCACGGTGGCGGTTTTGGGGGCGTCGCGGAAAAGTGACCGGATTTCTTTCTGGGTGCGGCCTAGCGCGTAATGTTCCAGCGCGCCGGAAAAGGAAAAGAGGAACAGCAGCGTGGCCCCTTCCTCCCAGGCATTGATGCACGCCGCGCCGCCGGCCACCGCCAGCATGAGAAAATGCACGTCCAAGGTGCGTTTTTGAAGCCGTTCCCAGACTTCCTCCGCCGGAAACCACGCCCCGGCGAGATAGCTCAAAACAAACAGCGGAATCCGCCACTCCGCCGGCACCACGAAGGCCCCCAGCAGCGCGCAGACCCCGCAGACAATGGCCAGCACGAGTTGCAGCTTCCACTCGTCGGCATGGTCATGCTCTTCATCCGCGTCTTCCAGAAACGCCACGTCGCGGGGAACGATTTTCGGAAACGGCAGATCGCGCCAGCGCCAGAACTTGGGGGCTGTCGGGCAGGTCACGCGGGCAATGGTGGTGGCGTCGCCTTCCGTGTGGATCGTGATGCGCTGCCGGTCGGTCTCAGCCAGCGGGATTTCGCAAGTGGCGCAATTATGGTCGCCGCCGAGCAGGCAGCAATGGCTTTCGTCGGCCGTGGACTGGGCGGAGGCCAGATCCCGGTTGATGCGCGCGGTAAGTTTTTCCACGTCCGTGCGGCCGAGCGTGGCCACGGAAACCTTCTGCTGCGCCCGGTCAATCGTCACCGCTTCAACGTTCGGCTCCTCGGCCAGCGTCTGCAACATCTTGCGGGCCAGACAGCCTTGTTTATCGGGCTGCAGACCGTGGCTGCATGGGGAAGGGGGCGGCATATGTTATACGCCAGAACATTACCTAAAACCATGGGAAGTCCAACCCTAATTAAGCTAAAGAATTAGCCGGATAATTGTTGACCGCGCATCCACCCCGATGGACGCGGATTAAAATCGCGAAGTTGCCCTTCATTTCACAAAACACCCCGAAATTCTGGGCGTCCCATTTCGTATTCCACTGCGTCTCGTCCCGCAGCGCCCGCCATCCGAAAAAATACCCGCTTTATTCGTCGTCAAAACCGTGAGTGAAATTGTCTAAAACTTTTTCTTTACAATCGCAAAAAGTCGGCTTAAAACAGTTGGCAGAAATCTGCTCCTTGGCCCAAGCCGGGGGGCGCAATACCCCTTTGCCTGCCCTGTGCCACGCAGGGCACAGCTAATATTTTCTGCCCATGAAAAATCGAACCCTAAATTTTTCAAAAATTCACGTGCTCAACCGCGCCGCCGGAACGGGAAATTTTTTCCGTTCCTCCAACCAACCTTGGCGGTCTCCGCCGAAAGATTAAAAATTACGAAACGAACCCAAACGATTTTTTAGACAAGCCGCTATGTTTAAATACCATACGAATACTATTAGGAAATCAAATAGTCCAAAACGAACCCAATAAGACCCCCATAAGACCCCGATCAAACCCAATTTTAACCCCATTCCAACCCATCCGTGTGTAAAATAATGTCACTTTTGGGGTGAGGAGTGCTCGTCTAGTTCCAGGCGGAGGTAGTCGTAGATGAGCCCGGAGGTGAGGGGACCCGGGGGGATGCTGAGTTCCAACAGGTTGCTGCCGGCTTTCATTTGCGCGGCATCGAAGCTGACATTGTGTTCCTGCCAGTAGCCGCCGATGCCATCGCGGTTGATGGTGCCGTTGTAGGTGAGGTTTGTGACCATGCCCACGATCTGGTCGTTCATGTAAACCGTGAGGTTGCGCGCCCCAACGCCGCAGATGGGCAGGCGTAAAGTGGCCAGCCCATGCGGCGTGTTGGTGAGGCTGAATCGCACGGTCCAGGTCGTGCCGCTGCCGCGGCCGGTGCCGGTAACATTGTTGGTGTCATCGTTGTACGGCACCTGCTCGAAAAACCAGTCCTGGCGATAATCGCTTTTGCCGATGACATATTTCACGTCATAGGGAAACAACTTGGGATACTGAAGATACCAGCCCCAATGAAAATATTGGTCGCCCTTGAAAAACTCCGCGCCGGTGCGGTTGGGAATGCCGATGTCCCAAAGCTGGCGGCCATAGCGCACCGGCTGCCAGGCGATTTTGCCCAGCGTCAGTTTTTTACCGGCGGCGACGGTGAGGTTGGTGACGGTCAGGTCGCCGAGCACGCCGTCCGCGATGGCGTGCAGGGTGTAGGTGCCGGCGCGGACGTTCAGAATGGTGAAACTGCCATCATTCCTGGCCCGCACCCAGAACTGGTAATTCTTGGCGTCATTTTGCCAGTCCACCATGCGGGGCAGGCCGCCGGACCCGCCGCCACGGAAACGATTGGTGCCGCCCCGGTTGCCGCCATTGGCGAGGCTGCCACCTGTCCGGCGGCTGATGTTGGTGGCGGTCAATTCATCATTGGTGCCGCCGGTGATGGAGAAATTCTGGTTGGTCATCGCGGCCTCGTCATCGCCCCCGCCCGCCAGACCAAAGCCGCCGCCGGGATTGCCGCCGCGATCCGCGCGCGGAGGGCGGGGGATGACTGCCGGCGCATAATCCGGCGCGGTCAGGCCCACGAGGAGGTTTTTCATCCGCAAGTCCGGTGCCTGCGGATCGTGCAGGACGATCTTGCCTGTCACGATGCCCCGCGCGTCCTTGTGCGGATAATCCACGCCGTTGACCCAGTCGAACGGCCAGGCCTTGGCTTCCCGTTCCGACTGCGTCAGCGCATTGTGCCACATGGCATTAGGCGTATTGCCCGAGTTGCAGTAAATGAGAAAAGGGCCGACAACCTTGGTCCAGGCGTCCGTGGCGGCAATGTTGCAGATGCTACCGCCGTAATGGCTGCTGCGCCAATAATTCAGGAGCGTCGGGGCGGCCGGCGCATTGAGGTTGTTGGTGTTGAAGGTGGCGTCGCGATGCGAAGACAGCTCAAATTTGGTCGGCCCGCCGCTCAGATATTCGACGCTGGGATTGACGAGCCACAGGCCGACGTGCCGGGCGCTGCTCGACCAACCCCAGGCGCGCACTGCAAACTGGTTGGCTGCATAATCATATTTGTGTTCGACCTGGCCTTGGTAGGGTCCGCTGTGGATCAGCCGGCCTTCCTTGAAATTCATTTGCGTACCGTGATTCCATTCGTAGGTGGAAATCATTTTCAGGTTCCGGTTGGTATCCACCGTCATCCAGTCAAAGAGGTCATCGTTGAGTTTCAGGCAGAAGCGGGCCTCCCCGATGGAGGTGGCGGGATAATTGGTGGGGTGCGTGAAAATGGCATAGGTGTAAACGCCCGCTTCGCCCCGCCCGAGGGAATAACGGATTTCGATGTCGGCGGTCACGCTGCCGCCGGGTCCGCTGCCCAGCGGATTGCCGTTGGCGATGCCTTTCACGGAAACTTCGCCGCGCCGGCCGCCGTTCGTTTGGGGATCAATCGTGATCCGCGTTTCGGCCACGCCGCGGGCGGCATTGTGCGACCAGTAACCTGCCGGGCGACCCGAGTGCGGGTCGAGCAGTTCGAGGTTTTGGTAGCGTAGCGAGAGCAGGTCGCCGGAATGCTTTGCCACCTGGGCTGTTACCAGGCCGTTGTCGAGGGTGAAGGTAGTGTCGTTTTCAGTGATGGAAACGGAATTTTTCGGCGCGGCGCACAGGCTGGCAGGGAGCCAGAGCGCCAAAAGGATGAGCAACAGGTTGGAAAAACGCATGGTGACGTGACAGGCAGGTAGACGGCGGAATGCCCGCCGCCGTTACAAGGGGTTTAGCGGCAGAGTGCCAAGCCGAACCAGGCACGGTCCACCTGGCTGCTTGCGCCCGCCGCTGCCGGTCGTTTCCGGCTCAAGCCGGGAGCGTTTCGGCGACGCGCTGGATGTTCATTGCCTTGCCGGTGGCGTCTTCCACGCGCACGATGGCGCCGTGCAGCCGGATGTTGTTGCTGGCGACTTCAAACCGCTGGGGCATGGAGGTGAGGAATTTCTTCAGTACCGGCTCGATTTCGCGGCCGAGACTGCCATCGTGCGGCCCGGTGAAGCCGGCATCGGTCAGATAGGCGGTGCCGTCGCGCAGGATTTGTTCATCGGCCGTCTGCACATGCGTGTGGGTGCCGACCACGGCGCTGACCAGGCCGTCGAGATAACGGCCCAGCGCAATTTTCTCGGAAGTGGCCTCGGCATGAATGTCCACGAAGATGATGCTGGTCTTTTCGCGCAGGCGGCGGGCTTCCTCGATGGCCAGAGGAAACGGGTTGTCCAACGGGGGTTGCATGAAGACGCGGCCTTGCACGTTCATGACGCCCACGGGCGGCAGGTTGCGCACTTGAAAAATGCCTGCGCCCCGGCCCGGCACGGTGGCGGGATAATTGAGCGGGCGCAGAAAGCGCGGCTCGTTTAGCAGCAGATCCATCACGGTCTTTTGATCCCACAGATGGTCGCCGCTGGTGATCACGTCGACCCCGGCGGAAAACAGCTCCCCGGCGAGCTGGGGGGTGATGCCATTGCCCCCGGCCGAGTTCTCGCCGTTGGCGATGACGAAATCCAAAGCGTGCTGGTCGCGCAGGCGCGGCAGGATCGCATGGACGGCCTTGCGGCCCGGTTCGCCCACGATATCGCCAATAAAAAGAATTTTCACGGCGGAAAATTTAACTGTCGCGCGGCGGGAACACACGCCTGAAAAAAACGGGCCGCGTTTTGAGGCTTGGCGCGGGGCGGCCGGCGAATTAAATTTTCGGCAGCATGATCAAGCATGGCATTCTCAATCCGCAACTGCTCGCGCTGCTGGCCCGCGTGCGCCACACCAACGCGCTGGTCATTGCCGACCGGGGATTTCCGAGCTGGCCAATGATTGAGACGGTGGATCTCTCGGTGGTCGACGATTTGCCGACGGTGTTGCAGCTCATTGCCGCAGTGCGCGCCAACCATCAGTTTACGCAGGCCTTTCAGGCGACGGAGTTTTTGGAAAACAATCCGGCTGCGGTCCGTGAAAAATTTGCCGCCGCGCTGACGGGCGTGCCGTTGGTATTCGAGCCCCATGTGGCGTTCAAGCAGCGGGTGCCGCACGCCATCGGCCTCATCCGTACCGGCGACACCACGCCCTACGCAAACACCATCCTGATTTCGGGCTGAAAACATTTCGGCGTCGCTTGGAGTTGTGATGGCGCGCGGCGGCGGAGTTGTATAATATAGCCACGCAATTGTTTAACGAATAATGGCCACACGCACCTGTCCCGAAGTTTTGCCGGAGGTAACGCACGCAACGGATTCCGTCAGCGAGCCGGACTCCGGCTATCTCGTCATCTGTTGGGATGACCCCGTAAACCTGATGGATTATGTGACCCATGTTTTTCAGGTGGTCTTTGGCTGGGATAAAAAGAAGGCCAAGAAACATATGCTCGAAGTACATAACGAAGGCAAAAGCCTGCTCACGCGCGAAAATCTGGAGAAGGCGGAATTCTACGTTCACGAGCTTCAGAAATATACTTTGAACGCCACGCTGGAACGCGAAACCCCATGAAATTTCTGCGTTGTGAGGGGGAGGATTTTTACCTGGAGTTTACCTCGGAAGAAAAGGACGTGCTGCAGCTCCTGCTGTCGTTCTATCCGCTCGTGCCGGCAACGTATCATCGCCTGACGCAGGACGCCCAGCAGCCGAAGCGCGAGGAAAACCAGCAATTGCTGGATGAAGCGCTCGCGGCGCAGCGGGAGCAGAACGGAAAGGCGATTCGCGCGCTGTTGAGCGAGCCGGGCCGGTTCACCGAGACGGCGGAGGCAAGTCAGGGCCGGTTTGGGCGCGGCGATTTGGAATGGCTGTTGCAGGTCGTCAACGATGTGCGCGTCGGCTCCTGGATCGCCCAGGGTTCGCCGGGCTACGAAAAGAAAAAGGGCCGCCCGGCCAAGGCCAAGCTGCGCCATGCACTGTACATGGAGCTGGCCGGGGCCTTTGAGATGTTTTTCCTCGGTGTCATCAATGGCGACGTTCCGCCCGAAACCCCGGAGTGAGTC
>Ga0302322_100002744_pt1 | contig 14945 bp, 13 predicted proteins | sample Fen_T0_2_FD_203757 | JGI IMG/M metagenome (GOLD analysis project Ga0302322, IMG submission 203757) | Peat permafrost microbial communities from Stordalen Mire near Abisko, Sweden - Fen_T0_2 | ecosystem: Environmental > Terrestrial > Soil > Wetlands > Permafrost | place: Sweden: Abisko... | reverse complement strand
CGAGGTACGACTCGATCGGGTCGACCACGGCGTCGTAGATCTGCACCACGTTCGGGTGCTTCAAGCGACCCACCAGCGCCGCCTCGGCCGCGAAGAAGCGCTCGAAGTAGCGCCCGTCGGTCGGGTCGTTGGTGGCGCCGGCGCGCACACGCTTGATGGCAACGTCGCGCTGATGGAAGTCGTCGCGGGCCAGGAAGACCTCGCTGGTCGCGCCTTCGCCCAAGCGGCGAAGCACCGGGTACTTGCCGATCTGGGCCGGCAAGGGCAGACCGCCGAACGCGCTGGTCGTGGGAGTGAGTGATGACATGGGAACCGGCATCTTGGCACTCTCGCGCCCGGCCTGCATGCCAAATTGGACACAAAACGTTGCGCTTATCAGTGCCTTTGCACCTGGGCCAAGCACGCAGGGGTGCCACTTAGAATCCGCCGATGATCCAAGCCAAACAGGATTTGCTGCTCGCGCTGCAAGAATCCCTCAACGAACTGAGCCCCGGGACGACGCTCGTCGCCGCTTTCGAGTCGCCCAAGCAAGCCGCCCACGGCGACCTGGCCTGCACCGCGGCCATGCAACTCGCCAAGCCGCTGAAGAAGAACCCGCGCGAGCTGGCGCAGGCGTTGATCGACGCGCTGTCTCGCCGTTCTGCCGCGCAGCAGTGGGTCGACGCAATGGAGATCGCCGGGCCGGGCTTCATCAACCTGCGCCTGAAGGCTGCAGCCAAGCAGGCGGTGGTGGGGGCGGTATTGGCCGGGGGCGCATCGTTCGGCCACCAGCCCGCCCAGGCCAAGCAGGTGATGGTCGAGTTCGTGTCGGCCAACCCGACCGGGCCGCTGCACGTGGGCCATGCACGCCAGGCTGCGCTGGGCGACGCCCTCTGCAACCTGTTCGAGACGCAGGGCTGGAAGGTACAGCGCGAGTTCTATTACAACGACGCCGGCGTACAGATCGCCACGCTGGCCAACTCGACCCAGGCGCGCATCAAGGGCCTGAAGCCGGGCGATGCGGGCTGGCCCGAGCCGGCCTACAACGGCGACTACATCGCCGACATCGCCGCCGACTTCATGGCGAAGAAGACCGTGAAGGCCGACGACCGCGAGTTCACCGCCTCAGGCCAGCCGGACGACCTGGACGGCATCCGCCAGTTTGCCGTGGCCTACCTGCGCCACGAACAAGACCTGGACCTGCAGGCCTTCAGCGTGCGCTTCGACCATTACTTTCTCGAGTCCAGCCTGTACACCAGCCACCGCGTCGAGCAGACGGTGGCCAGGCTGGTGGCGTCGGGCAAGACTTTCGAAGAAGGCGGTGCGCTGTGGCTGCGCACCACCGATTACGGCGACGACAAAGACCGCGTGATGCGCAAGTCCGACGGCACGTACACCTACTTCGTGCCCGATGTGGCCTACCACCTCGACAAGTTCGAGCGCGGCTTCGCCAAGGCCATCAACATCCAGGGCACCGACCACCACGGCACGATCGCCCGCGTGCGCGCCGGTCTGCAGGCATCGGGCATGGGCATCCCCCGGGGCTACCCGGACTACGTGCTCAACACCATGGTGCGGGTGATGCGCGGTGGCGCAGAAGTGAAGATCTCTAAGCGTGCTGGCGAGTACGTGACCTTGCGCGACCTGATCGACTGGACCAGCAAGGACGCGGTGCGCTTCTTCCTGATCAGCCGCAAGGCCGACACCGAGTTCACCTTCGATGTCGACCTCGCGCTGAAGCAGAACGACGAGAACCCGGTGTTCTACGTGCAGTACGCCCACGCCCGCATCAACTCCGTGCTGGCGCAGCGGCCCGATGCCGATTTGCGCTCGGCCGATGTCTCGCTGCTCAGCGCGCCGAGCGAGATCGCGCTGATGTTGAAGCTCGGCGACTACCCCGAGATGCTGGCCCGCGCTGCTGCCGACCTGGCGCCGCACGACGTGGCTTTCTACCTGCGCGACGTGGCCGGCGCCTTCCACAGCTACTATGCCGCCGAGCGCTTTCTGGTGGACGACAACGCCGAACTCACCCGCGCCCGGCTGGCGCTGCTGGCCGCCACCCGGCAGGTGCTGCGCAATGCGCTCGCTGTGCTGGGCGTGAGCGCCCCCGACAAGATGTGATGGAGACCGAATGAAGATGCAACGCAGCGCAAGCCCCCGCAGCCAACAAGGCAGCTTCGTCGTGGGCTTGATCGTGGGCCTGCTGGTCGGCCTGGCGCTCGCGCTGGGCGTGGCGCTGTACATCGCCAAGGTGCCGGTGCCTTTCATCAACAAGGTGCCTCAGCGCACGGCCGAGCAGGACGCGGCCGAAACCGAGAAAAACAAGAATTGGGACCCGAACAGCTCGCTCTACGGCAAGCCGCCGGTGAAACCGGGCAGTGCAGCCAGCGGCGTGGTGGCCACCGTGCCGGCTTCGGTGTTCCCGCCCGCTGCGAGCGCAACCAGGTCGGAGCCGGCCATCGTTCCGCCCGGAAAGCCACCCGCCGAGAGCGTGGTGTCCACGAAACCGGGCAGTGATGCGTTGAGCTATTTCGTGCAGGCCGGCGCCTTCGGCCGGGTCGAGGACGCCGAAGCCCAGCGCGCCAAGCTGGCGATGTCGGGCTGGGCGGCCAAGGTCACCGAACGCGAGCAGTCAGGGCGCACGGTCTACCGCGTGCGGCTGGGCCCGTTCGACAGGAAAGACGAAGCCACGCAAATGAAAGAAAAGCTGGAAGGCGCGGGCGTGGAGTCGGCGCTGGTCCAGGTACAGAAGTGAGTGAGCGGCCTGAACTTATTTCGCCCTGCAGCACTCCACACCCGTCATTGACCTTGGATCGACACAACATGAACCGTCGCGATTTTTCAGCACAACTGGTGGGCCTGGGTTTGGGGACGGCGGCGCTGTCGGCGGGCCTGCCCGCGCAGGCACAGAGCGGGCCGGTGGAAGGCACCCACTACGTTCGCCTGGGCACGCTGGTGCCGGTGAGCGCCCCGGCCGGCAAGATCGAGGTGATCGAGTTCTTCTGGTACGGCTGCCCGCACTGCAACGCCTTCGAGCCGACGCTCGATGCCTGGCAGAAGAAGCTGCCGGCCGACATCGCCTTTCGCCGCGTGCCGGTCGCCTTCCGCGAGATCTACGCACCCCAGCAGCAGATCTTCTACGCGCTCGAAGCCATGGGCAAGGTCGACGCCATGCACCGCCGCGTGTTCTACGCGATCCACAACGACCGCCAGCGCCTGGAAAAGGCCGACGAGATCGCCGCCTTCATGGAAAAGAACGGCATCGACAAGGCCAAGTTCCTGGAGGTCTTCAACTCGTTCTCGGTACAGACCAAGGCCAAGCAAGCCACCCGGCTGGCCGAGGGCTACAAGATCGACGGGGTGCCGGCCATGGGCATCCACGGCCGTTTCTTCACCTCGGGCACACTCGCCGGGTCGCCTGAGAAGGCGTTGCTGGTGACCGAATACCTGGTCCAGACCCTGCGCAAAGCGTAAGCTCGAACGCAAGGCGCCCATCGGCGCCGTACTGCACGCCGCGTGAGCGGCGGAACCGCTCGAAGCACCCCGGCTGCATGAAACTGTCGGCTAGAATGGCCTGCAAGTTTCATGCCGCAATGACGACACTTCTCACCTCCTGTTTCCGCCTGCTTCCCGCCTGCGCACTCATCCTGGGCGCGGTGGCCATGCCCGTGCAGGCCGAAAAGGCCGACCGTCTGAAGAAGATGGAGGTCGAGTCCGACCAGCCGGGCAAGGTCGACCTGCAAAAGCAGATCGTGGTCTTCAACGGCAACGTGGTCGTCAGCAAGGGCACGATGGTCATTCGTGCCGCCCGCATCGAGGTGCGCGAGAGCCCCGACGGCTACCAGTACGCCACCGCCATCGGCAGCGCGAACCAGCTGGCCGGCTTCCGCCAGAAGCGAGAGGGCGTCAACGAGTTCATCGAAGGCGAGGCCGAGCGGCTGGAATACGACAGCAAGGCCGACACCATCCGCTTCATCGACAAGGCCTCCGTCAAACGCCTGCGCGGCACGACCGTGGCCGACGAGGTGACCGGCGCGCTCATCACCTACGACAACACGGCCGAGCTGTTCACCGTCTCCGGCGGCACTTCGGCCGCCACGCCGGCCAACCCGACCGGTCGTGTGCGGGCGGTGCTGACGCCGCGGCAGGACTCACCGGCCGCGGCAGAAGCCGCTTCGGCTGCCGCCTCGGGGGCCAAGCCGTGAACGCCTCCGCTGCGCCCGAGGTGCTGAGCACCACCAGCCGGCTCGAAGCCGTGGGGCTGCAGAAGAGCTACGGTGCGCGCAAGGTGGTGAAAGACGTGCGCCTCGCCGTCAACAGCGGCGAGGTCGTGGGCCTGCTGGGGCCCAACGGCGCGGGCAAGACCACCAGCTTCTACATGATCGTCGGCCTGGTGCGTGCCGATGCCGGGCAGATCAGCATCGACGGCCAGCGCGTCGAGCGGCTGCCGATCCACCAGCGCTCGCGCCTGGGCCTGAGCTACCTGCCGCAAGAGGCGTCGATCTTTCGCAAGCTCACGGTCGAAGAAAACATCCGCGCCGTGCTCGAGCTGCAACACGGCCCCGATGGCCGCGCACTGCCCAAGCCCACCATCGACAAACTGCTCAACGGCCTGCTGAACGACCTGAGCATCGAGAAGCTGCGCGACAGCCCCGCGCCGGCGTTGTCGGGCGGCGAGCGGCGGCGCGTCGAGATCGCCCGCGCGCTGGCCACGCAACCGCGTTTCATCCTGCTCGACGAGCCCTTCGCCGGTGTCGACCCGATCGCGGTGCTCGAGATCCAACGCATCATCGGTTTCCTGAAGGCGCGCGGCATCGGTGTGCTGATCACCGACCACAACGTGCGCGAGACGCTGGGCATCTGCGACCGCGCGTACATCATCAGCGAGGGCCGGGTGCTGGCCGAAGGCACACCGGGCGAGATCGTCGAGAACGCCGATGTGCGCAAGGTCTATCTCGGCGAACACTTTCGAATGTAGGTATGACGACCCCCCGGCTCACCTTCGGTGACCCGGCCCCCGAGGGGGCCGCGCCGCTGCTTGGGAGCGGCCCGGCGCCGCGGCGCGTGTGACGGACAAAGCAGTAAACGCAGTATGAAACCGTCATTGCAGGTCCGCCTGTCACAGCACCTGGCGCTCACGCCCCAGCTGCAGCAGTCCATCCGCCTGTTGCAGCTCTCCACGCTCGAACTCCACCAGGAAGTCGAGCAGATGCTGGAGCAGAACCCCTTCCTCGAAGCCGAGGAAGAAGCCGCGGCCACCTTCGAGCCGATGACCGAGCGCATCTCGCCGTCGGAGCACGTGGCCGAACGCGAGGCCGAGCGCGTGGCCGAGCCGAACGCGGAGTCTGCGCCGGACGAAGTCACGCCCGGCGTCGACAGCGCCGAGTTCGGCACCACCGAACGCGAAGACTGGGAGAACGGCACCGAGCGCGACGACTTCGACGGCATCCGCGAGCTGCCCAGCAGCGGCAGCAGCACCAGCAACGACAGCGACGACTTCGACCCGCACGAGCGCAACAGCGTCGGCGAGAGCCTGCAAAGCCACTTGCGCCAGCAGCTGATGGGCATGCGCCTGAGCCGCGAAGACGCGGCCGCCGTGACGGTGCTGATCGAGTCGCTGAACGACGACGGCTACCTCGACGACCCGCTCGAAGAGATCGCCTCCAAGCTCGCCGACGACGAAGACCAGCGCGAAGAACTGCTCGAGCGCCTGCAGTGCGCGCTCAAGTGGCTGCAAAACATGGAGCCGCTGGGCGTGGGCGCGCGCGACCTGGGCGAGTGCCTGATCCTGCAGCTGCGCGCGCAACCGCGCAGCGAGGCGCAGATGATCGCCATCATGATCTGCAAGCAGCACCTGGAGCTGCTGGCCCGGCGCGACATGAAGAAGCTAATGGCCGCCACCGGCGCCGATGAAGAGCTGATCAAGCAGGCGCAGACGCTGATCGTGGCCACCGAGCCCAAGCCGGGCCGCCCGTTTGCGCGCGCCGAGGCCAACATCATCGTGCCCGACGTCATCGTGCAGAAATCGGGCCGCAACTGGAAAGTGGTGCTCAACCCCGACGTGATGCCCAAGCTGCGCATCAACGACCTCTACGCGCAGGCCATCCGCCACAGCCGCGGCACGCCGACCACCAGCGGCGGTGCGGCGCTCAGCTCGCGGCTGCAGGAAGCGCGCTGGTTCATGAAGAACATCCAGCAGCGCTTCGACACCATCCAGCGCGTGTCGCAGGCCATCGTCGAGCGGCAGAAGAGTTTCTTCACCCACGGCGAGATCGCGATGAAGCCGCTGGTGCTGCGCGAGATCGCCGACGAGCTGGGCCTGCACGAATCGACCATCTCGCGCGTGACCACCGCCAAGTACATGGCGACGATGTTCGGCACCTTCGAGCTGAAGTATTTCTTCGGCTCCTCGCTCAACACCGACGCCGGCGGCAATGCCTCGAGCACCGCGGTGCGCGCGCTGATCAAGCAGCTGGTCGCCGCCGAAGACCTGGCCAAGCCGCTGTCGGACAGCCAGCTCAGCAAGATGCTGGAAGAGCAGGGCATCCAGGTGGCTCGGCGCACGGTGGCCAAGTACCGCGAGGCCTTGCGCATCGCGCCGGCCAACCTGCGGCGCACGATGTAATGGCGCTGCCGCTCTTCCTTCCCTGCGCGGCGGGTGTCGAAACCTGGCTGGCTGAAGAAGTGCAGCGCGTGCTGCCCGACGCGCAAGTGCACCCCGGCCGCGGCGGCGTGGGCGTCGACGGCACGCCGCTCGAGGTGATGGCGCTCAACCTCGAAAGCCGCCTGGCCCAGCGCGTGCTCGCCGAAGTGGCCGCCGGGCCGTATCAAAGCGAAGACGATCTCTACGCGCTCGCGCGCAGCGTCGACTGGATGCAGTGGATCACGCCGCAGCACACGCTGCGCGTCGACACCACCGCGCAGCGCAGCCCCTTGCGCAGCCTCAACTTCGCTGCGCTGCGCGTGAAGGACGCGGTGTGCGACATGCTGCGCGAAGCCACCGGCGAGCGCCCCAACGTCGACACCCAGCACCCCGACCTGCAACTGGTGCTGCACCTGGGCGAGACGCATGCCTCGCTGTACGTGGACACCTCGGGCGAATCGCTCTTCAAGCGCGGCTGGCGCGAAGACAAGGGCGATGCACCGCTGAAGGAAACTCTCGCCGCAGCGATGCTGGCCGCCGCCGGTTGGCACGGCACGGCCGAAGCCGGCGGCGCACTGCACGACCCGTGCTGCGGCTCGGGCACCATCGCCATCGAGGCTGCACAGATCGCCTGCGGCATCGCGCCGGGGCTGAAGCGCCGCTTCGCCTTCGAGCGCCTGCTGCCGTTTGCCGACGCCGAGATGCGCGCACAGTGGCAGCGGCTGAAGAGCCATGCGCAGTCACGCATCCACGCGAGCGCGGTGCCCATCTTCGCAAGCGACGTGGCGTTTCGCATGGTCGACTTTGCGCGCCGCAACGCGCAACGCGCGGGTGTGGAAGACGCCATCCAGTTCAATGGCGGCGATGCGCTGGAGCGCCCCGCACCGGCGCTGCCCGACAGCCTGCACGGCACGCTGATGATCAACCCGCCCTACGGCGAACGCATCGACGTGGCCGGCAAGGCCGCACGCCCGTCAACGCAAGACCGATTGGATGACAACAGAGCCGCACCGGACGATTTCTTCCCACGCCTGGCCGCGCACTGGAAGCGCGCCTACACGCAGCATGCGGCCGGCTGGACGGCCTGGGTGCTCAGCCCCGACATGAAGCTGCCGAGCGCCATGCGCTTGAAAGAGTCGCGCCGCGTGCCGATGTGGAACGGGCCGATCGAATGCCGGCTGTTCCGCTTCGACCTGGTCGCCGGCTCGGCGCGCTGAGGCCGTTCGACCGGGCGCATCAGTCCGAAGGCGAGGCGCTGCCGGCCCAGCGGGCGGCAAGCCACTGGGTCGATCGCTGCAAGACCATCAGGACGCAGGTGGCGGCGAGCCAGGCGATCAAGAGCCCCGGCCCATCGGCCGCGCGGCCGGCCGCGACCACGACCCCTCCCGCCAACGCCATCGACGCCAGCGCAAAACGATGCCCGTCGTGGTGGGCGCGGGCCAGGGTCAGCCACGGCATCGAAACGGCAATCACCGCCACCATCAGCCACACGAAGGCCGACTGGGGCCCCCACTGCGACAGGCCGTGTCGAACCACCTGGAATCCGAGCACCAGCGCGATGTACCAGGCAAAGTTGTACGACGGCAGGCGCCAGCGGCCTTCCGACAACAGCACACCGAGCAGGGTGCACACGCCCGACACGCCGAGCATCACGCCCAGCAAGCCCTCGCGCGGCGCGGTGCGCATCAGGCAGACCAGCAGAAAACCCCACACACCCGCCGCGACCACGCCGCGGTCGGGCCGCGCCGGCCAGCACGGCACGGTGCCCACCACCACGCACACGGTGGCCGACAGCCAGAGCCACACCGGGTCGGTGTGATCGACACCCAGCGCGAAAAGGCCGGTGCCCAGGCCCATCACGACCAGACCGCTCAGCGGCCCGAAGCGGGCAGACCGCCAACGGGCCAGGCCACGCGCCAGTGGCGCGGCCCATTGGACGCCGCCGTTGAACGCACTCGACAGCTTGGTCCCGACGATCAGCATCGCGCTGAAGCCGATGACGCTGGCCACCCCGGTGACCACCACGTTGCCCGCGGCCGCCACCCACACGTCGTCGGACACAAGCACGCTGCCGGCATAGACCAGCGCGGCCAGGGCGATCAGGCGCAACCCGTAGCCGAACTTCATGGCCGCGTTCAGCTTGCGCTGGTCGCCCACGTCGATGCCCAGGCCCAGCAGCAGGCGCGAGCCCGCTTCGAGCACCTGGCGCTGCAGCGGCCAGCCGATGAGGGCAGCATGGAGCCATGCCCACAGCGGCGAGGGCTGCTGCAGCAGGCGGTGCAGCCGCAGCACGTCGGCCAGCTGGTGCCGGATGTGCGGGTCGGTGACCGGCTGCACCAGCACCTCGGCCAGCGCCTGGCGCAGGGCTTCGGCACGCGCCGGGCCGATCATCCGGTCGGTGCGAAAGTCGCCGAGCCAGCCGAAATGGTCTTGCAGGCCGCGAAGGAATTCGACCGGCAGGTTGGGCGCGGAGATCACCACATCGGCAAAACGGGCCGAGGCCTCGGCCCGCTGCGACAGCGGCAGGCGCGACAGGGCCGCCTCGATGCGCGGCCATTCGTCGAGCAGCGCGATGTCGCCGTGTTCTCGCCAGCAGTCGAAGGCGCGCCGGGTGAGCGCCTCGGGCGTCTCGTCGTGCGGCGTCTGCACCAGGTCCAGGGGCTCGGGGTCGAGCGCGGGCGCGGGCGGTGCATCGTGCGCGTCGAGCCTCGGCTCGGGCTGCACGTCGTTGCGCGGCATCACCGGCTCCTCGGTCGGTGCGACCACCACCTCCTCGGGCGCCGGGGCAGGCACCTCGTCGTCGTCCACCACATGCCGCGCCCAGTACTGCGCACGCTCGTAGGCCTCGCGCAGTGCCTGGTAGGCCTGGGCGTCGTCATCGGGCCGTGTCGTACGCAAGCGAAGCGCATAGGCCCGCTTGATGGCCGGCAGCTCGCGCGTGGGCGCGATGCCCAGCCTGTTCCAGTCAGACGAATACATCGCGGCACCCGCCTTCAGAAGCGGAAGCTGCGGTCGATGCTGTCGAGCGCCTCGCGGAAGGCCTGGCGCGACTCGCGGATGAGCCGCGGGTCCTGCGAATCGAGCGTCGCCTCGAAGCGCGACAACCAGCCCTGGATCATGTTGCGCTCTTCGCCGAGCCGGTCTTCGTACAGGCGCTTGGCGCGCTCGATGAGGTAGCGGTTGTCCTGTTCGTCGCGCGGGTGCTGCTTGAGCTGGCGCAGCTTGGCGAGTGCCTCCTGCACCTGCGCGTCGCTCATCTCGGCGCGGGTGTTGCGTATCAGCGTGTTGACCGCGCGGCCGGTGCGTGTCTCGCGCGCATCGACTTCGAGCAGGCCGTTGGCGTCGTAGGTGAAACGCACTTCGACACCGGCCTCGCCGGCCGGCATCGGCGGCATGTCCACGTCGAGCTGGCCGAGGTGCAGGTTCTCCGAGCCCACCGGCGACTCGCCCTGGCGGATGTCGACATGGATGGTGGGCTGCTTGTCTTGCAGCGTGACGTAGGTCTGCACACGCGACACCGGTACCGGCGTGTTGCGCTCGATGATGGGCGAGAAGCGGTCGTTGAGCAGGCGCCCGTCGATGCGGTCGGCGGCGATGATGCCCAGCGAATACGGCATCACGTCGGTGAGCACCACCTCGTCGAGCGCGGCATCGCGCGCCTTCAGGCCGGCCTGCACAGCTGCGCCCTGCGCGATGGCAAGGTCGGGGTCGATGGTGCGCAGCGGCAAGCGCTGGAAGAGCCGCGTCGCAAGCTGGCGCACCATGGGCATGCGCGTCGCGCCGCCCACCAGCACGACTTCGCTCAGGCCGCCGGCCTCGATCTGCGCGTCGTTGAGCGCGCGCTCGATCGGGCGGCGCAGGCGCTGCAGCAGCTCGGCACTGGCCGACTCGAAGTCGGCACGCGTCACCGTGCATTCGAGCCGACGGTCGCCCTGCGTCAGCCCCATGGTCGTGTGGTCGCGCTCGCTGAGTTCGCGCTTGGCCAGCTCGGCGGCACGCCACCACAGCGCCTCGTCGAGCAGGCGCTGGCGTTGCGCAACAGGCAGGTCGGCCGCAGCCCGGTCGACGAAGAGGCGGCCGAGCGCCTGCACGAAGTCTTCGCCGCCGAGCCGGGTGTCACCGGCGCTCGCACGCACCTCGACCACGCCGTCGAAGTACTCGAGCACCGACACGTCGAAGGTGCCGCCGCCCAGATCGAAAACGAGAAAGGTGCTGTGGTCGGGCCGCTCGCGCAGACCGTAGGCCAGGCCCGCCGCCGTGGGCTCGTTGAGCAGGCGCTCCACCTTCAGCCCGGCCAGCTGGCCGGCCGTGCGCGTCGCGCGGCGTTGCGCCTCGTTGAAATACGCAGGCACGGTGATGACCGCTTCGGTCACCGCCTCGCCGAGGAACACCTCGGCGTCGGCCTTCAGCGACTTGAGCACCAGCGCCGACAGCTCCTCGGCGCGGAAATCGCGCTTGCCCAGGCGCAGCTTCTTGTCGGTGCCCATCCAGCGCTTGAAACCTTGCACCGTCGAGCCCGCATCGCTGCCGGAGCGCTCGCGTGCCGGCAGGCCGACCAGCGTGTGACCTTGCGCATCGAGTGCCACGGCCGACGGTGTCAGCAGGTCGCCCACGGCGTTGGGGATCAGTTCGGGGCGGCCATCGCGAAAGACACCCACGAGGCTGTTGGTGGTACCGAGGTCGATGCCGACGATCATGTCCGCTCGCGGAAATTGAAAGTGGAGCAGGATATCAGCGCCACCTGCGGCAACGGCCTCCCCAAGATGGAAGCCGGCGGTGCACCGGAGTTACGTCACAGAAATGAAAGCGCCAGATGGGCCAGCACCGCCAGCGGCGCCGTGTCGGCGCGCAGCACGCGCGGCCCCAGGCTCAGCGGCGAGAAGCCGGCGGCCTCGGCCTGCGCCACTTCGGCGTCGGTGAGCCCGCCTTCGGGGCCGCTCAGAAAGACGGCCCGGCCGGCAACGAGCGAGAGCGGGCGCGATGCGCGCGGGCTGAGCACGCAGCGCTGCTCGCCTTCAAGCACCGGCAGTCCGCGCAGCCAGTCGGCCAGCGTGCGCACCGGCGACAGTTCGGGCACGCGGGTGCGCCCGCTCTGCTCGCAGGCCGCCACCGCCACGCCTTGCCAGTGCGCCAGGCGCTTCTCGGCGCGCTCGCCGCTCAGCCGCAGCACCGAGCGCTCGGTGAGCAAGGGCTGGATCGCGGCCACGCCAAGCTCGGTGGCTTTTTCGACCAGCGCATCCATGCGCTCGTTGGCCGGCATGCCGATGGCCAGCGTGATGCGGTGCGGCAGCTCGCGGTCCACCGGGTCGTGCGCATGCAACTGCACCTGCACATCACTGCGGCCCATCTGCTGCACGGTCGCGCGCCATTCGCCGCCTTGCCCGTTGAAGAGCGTGATCTCGGCGCCGGGCTGCAGGCGCAGCACCTGCACGTGGCGCGCCGGGCCGGGCGGCAGGCTGATGAGGGAATCGGCCTGAAGCGGCTGCTCCAGGTACAGGCGTGCGGGCATGCGGCGAGTGTGCCTCAGCCAGAGTCGGGGTCATGAGCACCGACATCGAGCGCCTGGATGAAACCCATGCCTGCCACGACGCCGAGCCGGCGCGCGGCGCACAACTGTTGCGACAGATCGACCCGGGCCAGTTGCCGGTCGAGCGCCGGCCCAGCTATGCCTTTCTGATCAACCACGTGCTGGGCGAAAAGCTCTCGGTGTGGGACGAGGCGCTGGCGAAGCAGCAGCAACTCATCGCCATCGCGTCCCCCACGCCGGCGCTCGTGCTGTGGCGCCAGCTCGGTGCCGCGGCCCTGGCGGTCGGCGCAAGCGGCTGCCGGGGTTTCGGCGTTAGCGCCCGAAGCGCCTGAACATCACGCGCATGCGGCGCTTCACCACCTGCGCGGCACGCCAGGTGGCCGAGCGCTTGATCGCCGCCTTGACGCGTTCCTTGGTCGCGCGCCACCAGGTCAGCGCGCGCACGAACCAGGCAAAGTGCATCAGCTGCGGCTCGGTCAGCATGAAGAGGCGGCCGACCAGGGCGGTGCCCAGCAGCTTGGCAGCCACGATCACGGCCAGCCCCAGAGCAGCGCGGCCCTGGTGGATCAGCCACAGCGCAACCAGTTTGATGGGGAACAGCAGCGCCGCCGGCACCAGGAACAGCACCAGCGCCCAGCGTGGCGACACGCCGCGGATGAGCGCCTCCAGCCGCGCCAGCGGTGGCCATTTCGCCAACCAGGCCATGCAGGCGGTGAGCGGCCGCCAGCCCCACTCTTCGATGAACAGGACCGCCGCCGCGAGGACCAGCAAGACGCCGCGAAGGACGCGCCGCAAACCCCGCAGCAGGCCGCGCAAGAACGTCATCGGAGGCCGGCCACGCCCGGCCGCGGTATGTCAGCCACCAAACAGAGTGCGCCGGGCTTTCTCGGCAGCGGGCAAGCCCTTGCGCTCGCGAATCTGGTCGATCACACGGGTGGCCACGTCGCGCAGCTCGCCGATGCTGCTGGCCTTGTCGACTGCCAGCGTCAGCGTGAAGCCACGCAGGCCGAGTTCACTGGAGATCAGCTGCGTCAGCGCGGCGGTGAATTCCGAGTAGTCGAGCAGATGCTCTTCGGCGCTTTCCGCCGGGGCAGGCACGACCGCCTTGTCGGCGCCGGCAGCGGACGACGATGACGCGCCGGAGCGGCTCGACGAGCCGGCCACGGGTGCGATCAGTTGCAGCGACTCGAGAAACTTGAAGTCTTCGGGCTTCAAGCCGACCACGTTGGCCAGCAGCATCTCTTCGCTCTTGACGCCATCGATGAGCAGCAGTAGGTTGCGTTGGCTGCGCTCCTTGACCAGCGCGCGCGTCTGCATCTCAACCCTTCCCGCATCAGTCTTGGACCAGATCACTGGCGAGCTCCCGTCGACAACGTCGTCATGCCTGCAAGTGTGCGCGGATTGCGCACCCCACGTGTTTATTCGGCATCCCCCGCACGGAACCGTTCCGCATTAGAACGGCCATTGCGCCAAGTTTTAACGATTTCCCGGCGAAGACGAAGGAATTTCTGCGCCGGCCGGTGAAATCAGGCCTTGTCGCGCAGCTCGCGGCGAAGAATCTTGCCGACCGGTGACTTGGGCAGGTCGTTGCGGAACTCGATGACCTTGGGCCGCTTGTAGCCCGTCATGTTGGCCTCGCAGTAGGCCCGCACGTCGGCCTCGGTGACCGCAGGGTTGCTGCGCACGATCACCAGCTTGACCGCCTCGCCCGCCTTGGCGTCGGGCACGCCCACCGCCGCGCATTCGAGGATGCCGGGCATCTGCGTCACCACGTCTTCGATCTCGTTGGGGTAGACGTTGAAGCCGCTCACCAGGATCATGTCTTTCTTGCGGTCGACGATTTTGAAGTAGCCGCGCGCGTCGACCGTGCCGATGTCACCGGTGCGGAAGAAGCCGTCGGCCGTCATCACCTTGGCGGTCTCATCGGGGCGCTGCCAGTAGCCGGCCATGACCTGCGGGCCGCGGATGGCGATCTCGCCCGCGGTGCCGGCCGGCACTTCGTGGCCGTCGTCGTCGAGCAGGGTGAGTTCGGTGCTGGGCAAGGGCAGGCCGATGGTGCCGGTGAAGCTGTCGCTGTCGAGCGGGTTGCAGGTGGCCGAAGGCGAGGTCTCCGACAGGCCGTAGCCTTCGCAGATCGGGCAGCCGGTCTTCTCGAGCCAGAGCTTGGCCGTGGCCTGTTGCACCGCCATGCCGCCGCCCACCGAGATCTTCAGGTGGCTCCAGTCGACGGTGTTGAAGCCGGGGTGGTTGGCCATCGCGTTGAACAGTGTGTTGACTGCCGGGAAGCTGTGCACGCGCTCGCGCGACAGGTCCTTGAACACCGCCGGAATGTCGCGCGGGTTGGGGATCAGGATGTTGCAGCCGCCGGTGCGCATCGACAGCATCATGTTCGAGGTGAAACCGAAGATGTGGTACAGCGGCAGCGCGCACACCGTGGTGAGTTGTTCGCCCGCCGGCACCTTCTTCAGCGCGGGCTGGTACCAGGCCTCGCTCTGCAAGGTGTTGGCCACGAGGTTGCTGTGCAACAGCACGGCCCCCTTGCTGACGCCGGTGGTGCCGCCGGTGTACTGCAGCACGGCAATGTCGGTCGGCTTGAGGTCGGGCGCGCGGTACGCCGCCTTGCGGCCGGCGGCCACGGCGTCGTTGAAGCGCACGAGGCCGGGCAGCGTGAAGGCCGGCACCATCTTCTTCACGTTGCGCACCACGTAGTTGACGATCAGGCCTTTCGGAAAGCCGAGCATCTCGCCCAGGCTCGCGAGGATGACCTTCTGGGTCGGCACCGCCGCGTAGCAGGCC
>Ga0302322_100002742_pt1 | contig 14951 bp, 17 predicted proteins | sample Fen_T0_2_FD_203757 | JGI IMG/M metagenome (GOLD analysis project Ga0302322, IMG submission 203757) | Peat permafrost microbial communities from Stordalen Mire near Abisko, Sweden - Fen_T0_2 | ecosystem: Environmental > Terrestrial > Soil > Wetlands > Permafrost | place: Sweden: Abisko... | reverse complement strand
GGCGAGGTGGGATTGGTGTAGGTCGTGTCGGCGCCGGTGCTCCCGACGGCGATCTCGATGTACTCGCGCTCGTCGATGGGGTCGCCGTCGAAGACGGCGCTGAAGGTCTTGAGCTGGCCGCGCAGCGACGTGGCGTCGGGCGCATCCTCCTTGAGCAGTTCGCTCATGAAGCCGACGATGGTGGTCGAGTCCAGACCGCCGGAGAGGCAGGAGCCCACCGGGACCTCGGACACGAGACGGCGTTCGACGCTCTCGCGGAACAGGCTGCGGAACAAAGCCGGGTCGGGGCTGCCGTCGGTGCGCAGCTCCGGCGCCCAGTAGGCTGTGCTGTCGAGACATGTGGTGAGCGGGCCGGGCCCGGCGCCGGCGTCCGCCGGCGCCCCCTCCGGCCCCAGCGGCACTTCGATCCACGTGGCCGCCGGCACGTGATACACGCCGGTGAAGAACGTCTCGGCGCGGTGGTCGTGAAAGCCGTGCTGCAAGTACTCGAAGATCATCTGCTCGTCGGGCCGCGCCTCCAGCTCGGAGTCCTGCAGCAGCGCCTTGATCTCGCTGGCGAAGAGCAGCCGGCCGCTGCGCGGAGAGCGCGCATAGTAGAGCGGCTTGATGCCGAAATGGTCGCGGTTCAGGACGAGCTTGCCGTCGCCCTCGCGAAGGTCGGCAACGGCAAAAGCCCACATGCCGTTGAAGCGCGCCGCGCAGCCGGGTCCCCATTCCTCGTAGGCGTGGACGATGACTTCGCTGTCGCAGCTGGTGCGGAAGCCGTGGCCGGCGGCTTCGAGCTCGGCGCGCAGCTCGCGGTAGTTGTAGACCTCGCCGTTGTAGACCAGCCACACGGACTCGTCCTCGTTGGCGACAGGTTGGTGACCTCCGGCGCGGTCGATTATGCTCAGGCGGCGATGACCGAGGCTCACGGAAGGTCGCTCGAACGAGCCGGCATCGTCGGGACCGCGATGGACGAGGGCCGCGGCCATGCGCCCGAGAAGCTGCCGGTCGGGCGAGCCGGCGAAACCGAAGATGCCGCACATGCGCGGGGACTCTCCTGGGGTGGTTGATCGACCGGCGCGGCGGCTCTGCCGCCCACCGCGCCGGTACACCCTATCACAGGCTCGGAACCCTGCCGGCGGAAGCCTGTGCCACGGGCCGCCGGCTACCGCGCCTCAGTGCCGGGCTCAGGCGGCGAAGTCCGCCCGGTTCTTGGGATGGGCCATGCAGTAGTCGTCCTTGTGCACCAGCGGGAACGCGCCGACGACGGGGTAGCTCCCGTACAAGAGGTCGCGGCTCGAGCCGCGAAAGTACTTGTCTTCCTGCAGCGCCACCGGCGGTGCCGCGCGGCATGTGCCCGTGCCGCCTCCGCCCGAGAGATCGCAGAATGCCGGGCAGGTGCTGCAGTGATGCACGCTTTCCTGGTCCATCTCGCCTCCTCGAAGAGCCAGCCGGCGAGTAAGCAGCGCTAACGCCGCGACCCGCGCTGACTACCTAGTTCACCCGCGAGCGGCCGCCTCCTGCCCGCGGGCGTCGCCGTGATGTCAGCGGCCGACCCGCCGACAAGGCCATTGCCGCCTCCGCCGTGCGCCCGGTACACTCTGCGTCCGGCCTGCTGAGACGCGGCGCCCGAACGCGGCCGACCACCGCGTGCGCCCCGAGCGAGGAGGACCACATGTACATCGGCGCCCACGTCAAGTCCTCTGGCGGTGTCTGGAACGCCATCGCCAACGCCGTCGCGATCGACTGTGAGGCGGTGCAATTCTTTGCCGGCAGCCCGCGCACATGGGCGCCGACCGTGTACAAGGATGCGGACGCGGCGCGCTTCGTACGGGCGCGCGCCGCGTCCCCCATCCGCTTCGCCGTCATCCACACCATCTACCTGATCAATCTGGCCAGCACGAAGGAGGACTTCTACGAGAAGTCGGTGACGTCGCTCGCGGGCGCCGTGGCCGCGGCCGAACAGCTCGGCGCCGACGCCATCGTCACCCATGTGGGCTCGCACCAGGGCGCCGGTTTCGAGGCGGGTCTCGAGCGTGTACAGGCGGCCTTGCGCCGCACCCTCAGCGAAAGCGAAGGCTCGCCGGTGCGACTCCTTCTCGAGAACACGGCCGGCGCCGGCGGCACGATGGGGGTCGACTTCGACGAGCTCGGCGCCATGATCCGCGCCGCGGACGAACACCCCCGACTGGGGCTGTGCCTCGACACCGCTCACCTGTTCGAAGCCGGCTTCGACATCCGGACGGCCGCAGGTCTGGATGAGGCGCTGACGCGCCTCGACGCCGCCTGCGGCCTCGACCGCCTCGTGATGTTCCATCTCAACGACTCCAAGACACCGAGGGGGAGCAATCGCGACCGGCACGAGAACATCGGGAACGGAGAGCTGGGCCTCGACGGCTTCCGCGCCATCGTGAACCATCCGGCCCTGGCCGACCTCCCAGGCATCCTCGAGGTGCCCGGCTTCGACGGCCAGGGGCCGGACGTGCGCAACGTGGAGATCCTTCAAGCGTTGCGGGAAGGACCGGCGTGACGGAGCACGTCGGCCGGGGGGCGCTGATCGACCCGGCCGAGGGCGACGCGGACGGCGCGGAGCGGCCCGATCCGTCCCACCCGCAAGCGAGCACTTGAGCGCGAACCCGCATCCGCGGGTACAGAACATGTGCGCCGCGACGCGGCGACGCGCCGACCCCGACAGCGAGGTGATGCCATGCGATTCGTCCCCGTGACCACCGTGACGGACGCCGGCTTGGCAAACGTGATCAGAGGCGTCCTGGAGCAGGCCGGCATCGAGGCCGCGATAGGCGGCACCGGCATGGAAGACGTCTACCCGACGCCATCCGTGAATCCCATCCACATCCTGGTGGACGCTGCGGACGCGGAGCGCGCCCGCGACGTCCTCGCCCAGTACGACACGATGCCGCACGAGGGGGAAGAAGAAGAGTAGCCCGCGAGGTTCTGGTATGCTTTGCCCGCTTACAGCTTCTTTCCGGCCCTACGGGGCGGCTCTCACACGGGAGTGATGATGTTGGGACGCATCTTCGGCCGAGGCAAGGACGACCCGGATCAGGCCGTCTGCGCCGAATGCGGCCGCACCCTCCTTGCCGGCGAATGGACGCAGAAGATCGTCGACGGCAACGGCGAGGAAAAGCTCATGTGCTCGCTGTGCATGCAAGGTCGGCCCGCGAACGACGACGAGGAAGTCGTGGCCGGCGCCGCGCCGGCCAACGCCGGGCGCGTGCGTGAGTCGCGCAGCGAAGCACGGGAGTCACGCAGCGACAGCGACACCTTCTGGAAGGCCCTCAAGGACAAGGACGGCGAGATCGAACGCCTCGAAGGCCTGCTGGCGCGCGCGGAGGCCGAGAAGCAGGAGCTTGCCGCCCAGCTCGCGCGGTCGCGCGGCCCGTCCGGCGCGGAGGCGGCCTCGGCAGAGGTCGTCCAGCCCTCCGCCGAAGCCCCCGAGGAGCCGGCCGCCGAACGGCCCACCGGCGACGCTTCCGAACCCGGCGAGCGCACGTGGGGCGAGACACCGGCCGAGTTCGCCGCCGAGATGGCGGCGCTCCAGGAAGACACCGGCGGCGCCGAGGAGGCTCCCGCGGAGCCTCTGCCCGCGGCCTCCGAAAACACGCAGCCGATCGCGATGATCACCGACGAGCAGCTTCCCTCGGCCGCCGAAGCATCGCCGGAGCCGGTCGCTGAGGGCCTGCCCGGAGAGCCGGCGGGTACCGCCCCGACCGTGCTGGCCGCGGACGAGCCCGCTCCAGCGGCCGACGACGGAGCCTCGGAGACCACGCTCACTCCCGAGCCTGTCGCCTCCACCGCAGCGCCCGCCGTCGATGCTGCAGCCGAAGCCGCCACACTGACGCTTCTCCAGCGCGGAGTGGACCTCCTCAACGTCAGCCGCGTCCCGCGCAAGATCGCCGAGACCAACGAACAGCTCGGCTTGCCACAGGTACACGTGGGCTGTGAGGGCCAGACCGTCGTCGTCACCTTCATGTGGTCGATGGGCTGGTACCGCTTCCACGTGGGCAGCGAAGGCGAGGATGTGCGCCTGGGCGACCGCGGTTACGAAGAGCTCAGCGGTCTGCCGCCGAACGCCGGGGTGCGCGCCGACGGTACGGTCCAGTTGGCGTCGGCGCCGATAAGCCGGGCCGCGGCGGAACGGTCGCAGCCGTCGGCCGCGCCGGACTCGCCGGCCCCGGAGCCGGCCGCGCCGGAGTCCCCCCGGGTCGCCGCCCAGAAACCGCCGGAGATCCTCAGCAAGTCGCTGCTGGGACAGCGCAGCGACGATGAGGCCGCCTCCTGGGAAGGCACGCAGGCACGCGACTTCGAGTGGGACCACTAGAAACGCGACCTGCCGCACTCACGCTCCGCGCCGGCTCGCGCCGGCCGCAGATGCACCAACGGGCCGGGTAGCGCTTTGTAGCGCTACCCGGCCCGTTGCTCTGTCTCGTCCGGCGTGAACGCCGGCTACCTCTATCGACGGATCAGAGGCCCAGACTCGAGGCGGAACCGCCCGCCATGCCGCCGAGCAACTGGTTCATGAGCGTGTTGAACGGCAGGGCCTTCGCCGGCGGCGAGACCGTGACCGGCTCGTTGAAGCCGCTCATGGCCAGGTCTGCCTTGAGGGTCATGCCGTTGACGCCTGCCATGCCCTTCTGCCCCTTGGTGTCCAGCGCGACGCTCCAGGCGGCCTTGGTCAGGTACAGCGTGTCGACCGCGTACCAGTAGTCCCCCGCCACGTCCTTGACGCTGTTGCTGAGCTGGTCGATCTGCGCCTTGTTCTGCGCGAGGCTCTGCTGGAGCTGCTTCGCCGAGGCCGGGTCGCCGAGCGCCTTGCCCAAGGCGGGGCTGCTCATCTCCTTGACGAGGTCAGCGGCCATCGCCTTGGTGTCGACCGTGGCCTTCACGTGGTAGACCTGCGTGCCGCCCATGTCCTCCGTGCCCACGAGTTCGTACTTGATGCCCCACTTGTCGATGTTCAGCCCCTCCTTCTTGAGCTGATCCATCGGCGAAAGGCCACTCCCCGTGACCGCGGTGACACTCTTGGTGTTCTTCTTGTCGACCTTGTAGTACTTGCCCTGGTACTCGACCCAGGCCTTGTCGCCGTCGGCGATGATCCCGAGGTCGATGTTCTGACCGGCGAGACCCACACTGAGTTTCATGTCGGCGGCCATCGGGCTGGTCTGGCTCTTGCCGTCCACGTGGAGACTGACACCCTGCGAAAGCAGCGCCTTCTGCGTGGGGTCGGTCATCTTGCTCGAGTCGCCCTGCACCGCGAGAGCGACGTTGGCCGTCACGGTCGCGCTCTTCACGTCCTTCATCTTCTCCGCGCTCTGCTGGACGATCTGGTCGGCAGTCAGACTGGCCGTCGCGGCGGAACTGCTCGAGGCGCCGCTGGAAGACGACGATGAACCGCCGCAGCCCGCGGCCGCGGCCATGACGAGCAGCAGGGCGAGAAACAGCACTGTCCACAACATCGGGGACTTGCGACGCATGGCATCTTCCTCCATCTTCGGCTTGACTGGTCACATAGCTTGCGTGCAGGCGCGATACGCCACGCTACTGTTCTCGGCTGGAGGGGCCGGGTCCTTTACGAAGGCTGCGTGCGCTCGTCAGTCCGCCGGCGATGACGGGGAAACGACCACCGCACGAAACGGCTCGTTGCCCTCCGAGACCGTCTCAACCCCCGGATGCTCCTTGAGATGCAGGTGGATCACCTTTCGCTCGGCGGCCGTCATGGGCTGGAGCGTGACGCTGGCGGACTCACGTGCGACCATCTGCGCGGTGCGGTCGGCGAGCGATTTGAGCGCCACTTCCCGGCGCTCGCGGTACCCCTGGGCATCCACGACGACCTGGCGACGCTGCTGGCGGTCGCCGTTGACGACGATGGCGGCGATGTACTGCAGAGCATCGATCGTGGCTCCGTGACGCCCGATGAGCAGCCCCAGGTCGTCACCGCTGATGTTCGCCTTGACTCTGTCGGGGGTCTCGCAGGCCTCGATATGGGCCTCGACGCCCATCAGGTCGACGACAGTCTGCACGAACTCGCGCAGGACCTCGGCGTCTGGGAGCAGGTCGCCGTCGACGCGCTCCGCGACCGGGAGCAGCCGCGCCTCCACGCGCGCCTCCATCTTGCCGCGGCCGAACAGGCCGCCCCTGGTGCCCTCGTCCATGACCAGGTAGTCGACGTCAACCTCGTTGACATAGGGGACGACTTTGCGCAGCTGGTCCAAGGCCTTTCGCTTGGCTTCCTCGATAGTGCCCGCAGCGGCGATGGTCGCGAACTCGGTGTCGTCGCCGATGTCGTCGTCGGCGGTCTGGCCGGCGCTTTCGTCAACTGGATACTGGTCGTCTGACTCTGCCATCCCGACCTCCGCTGCCTCGTGGAGTGGTGACGGCGGCCGTGCGCGCGACTTCTCAGCCGCCGACCGGGCCGCTCTTGCTCTGTCCCTTGCCTGGCGCCGCGCCGGGTTTGCGCTTGCCCTTGCCGGGCGGCGGCTTTCGTGTGGTCTTCCTGGCGCCGCCTTGCTTGGCGCCGCCTTGCCCGCCGCCCTGTCTGGCGCCGCCGGACTTGGCGTCGCCCTCGGCCGGCGCATCGATCGCCTTCTTGGCGCGCTGCTTGGCGATGAGCGCCTCGCGGCCCTTGAGGCGCTCGTCCTGCCCCGACATGATCGCCTCCATGAAACGACTGCGCTTGGCCGGTTTGGCCTTGACCGTCGCGATGTCCTTGGGCTTCATCACTTTGCGAATGAGGAGCTGCTGGCCGATCGTCCAGACGTTGGTCGTGACCCAATAGACGAACAGGCCGGCCGGGAATCGGTACAGGAAGAACACGAACATGATCGGCATGGCGCGCATGAGCATCTTCTGCGTCTTGTCGGTCTGCGTGACCAGCATGAGCTCGGTGGAGATGAGCTGCGTGACCACGTACAGGACGAGAAGGATGTGAGTGGGATCGGGCTGGCCCAAACCGCCGAGGCCGCCCGGAGGCGGAAAGCCGGGGTGGGGGACCATGCCGGGATGAGCGACCCACTGGTGGATCCACAAGAAGCCGGCCTTGTACAAGGCCTCGACGGTGGCCTTGTTGAGATACGCAGCCTTGCCGCTGATCGCGGCGTACAGGGCGATGAACACCGGTAGCTGCAGCACGAGCGGCAAGCACGACGCGAACGGATTGACCCGATGCTCCTGGTAGAGCTTCATCGTCTCCTGCTGGAGCTTGCCGCGATCGCTCTTGTACTTCTTCTGCAGCTCCTTGAGCTTGGGCTGGATGGCCTGCATGGCCTGCGCCGAGGCGAACTGCTTCCAGGTGAGCGGGAACAGCACCAGCCGCACGATGATCGTGAGGCCGATGATCGCGAGGCCCCACGTCCAGTTGGAACTGAGCCCCCACGAAGCCAGAGCATCGTTGATGGTGACGAGGATCCAGTGCAGCAGCTCGATGAGCTGCTTGAAGACGGGAAGGTTATACATGGGCGCTCAGGTTAGTGTCGGCGCGGCCTTGGTCGCATTGCTTGTGGCGAGGCGGCACGGGGTCGTAGCCACCGTTGCTGAACGGGTTGCAGCGCAGCAGACGCCACACTGCCAGACCAAGACCGCGGACGACGCCGTGTTCGCGAAGCGCCTCTACGGCGTAGTTGGAGCACGACGGATAGTACTTGCAGCGCTGCCCGAGCAGTGGAGAGATCGCGTACTGATAGGCACGGATCACGGCGATGAGCGCAGTGCGGATCACTGGGCGCCCCCCGTGAGCACGCCGGCGCGCCCGAGCAGTTCGCGCACGGCGGCGTCGACCACGCCCTTTTCCCCCGCACTCTGACGAGCGAGCAGGTCGAGCAGTTGCGGGCGCGCGATCAGCACGAGATCGTACTCCTCAGCCAGATGCCCCGCGCAGCCCTGAAAGGCTTCACGCAGCAGACGCTTGACGCGGTTCCGGACGACGGCGCCGCCTAGCTTCTTCGAGACCGACAACCCCAGCCTGGGTCCCTCTGCCCCGGTCTCCGCGGGGCGCCTGAACGAGTAGAGCACGAGGAACCGTGAGGCCGTGGAACTGCCCTGCCGATAGATGCGCTGGAAGTCGGAGGAGCGTGAGAGACGGGGGCGCTTGGTGGCCATCGGCCGAGCGACTAGGCGGAGAGGCGCTTGCGCCCCTTCTGCCGCCGTTTCTTGATGACCAACCGACCCGCGCGCGTGCTCATCCGCTTGCGAAAGCCATGGGTCTTGCTGCGCTTGCGGGTGTTCGGTTGATAGGTCCTCTTCACAGCGTCCTCGCTCGATTGCCGATACTCAGAACGTGCAGTATAGCCGCGCGGCGGAGGCCCGGTCAATTTGACCGGGCGGGGCCTCCGCCGCGCCTCGCGGCTAACGGTTTACATGCCGTTGCCGATATCGACTACTGGACCGCACAACCAGTCAGAGCAAGGCGATGCTACTTCAGGGCTCCATCCATAGGTTCAATCTGGCGGGCGTCCTGCAGTTTCTGGCGCAGAACGCCTCCACCGGCGTGCTCGAAGTGCGCGACTTCGAAGAGTACGGCTTCATCTATCTCGTCGAGGGCCGCGTGGAGGGTATCTCGCTGCCGATCACGGACGAGAAGCTGGGCACCCGCCTGGTCAAGGCCGGCTGCCTCGGCGAGCAGCAGCTGGCCGAGGTCCTCATGCGGGAATCGGAACTCTCGCACGACCAGAAGAAGTTCGCGCCGCTCGGTCAGCGCCTGATCGAGAAGGGGCTCACCAGCGAGACGCGGATCCGTGAGGTCATGAATCGGCAGACGCTGGACCAGGTCTTCGAGCTGGCCCACTGGCGGAACGGCCTCTTCCTCTACGACGAGCCCGAGAACATGCCCCGCTTCCAGATCGCCATCCAGGGCGACGTGCAGGAGCTCCTCCTAGACGCCTACCGGCGCATCGACGAGGGCGAACTGTCCCGCAAGGCGGTCATCGTCGTCGAGAACGAAGTCTGCTACGCCTGTCCACTCACCGAAGCCTGCACCGACGTCATCAGGAGCAAGCACCTCAAGAAAGACGTCTGCCTGTGGCGCGAGATGGGCGCCGTGCTCGACGAAGGCTACGACAAGCTTCGCGACTCGCGCCAGCTCTACCGTTCTCGCGAGGAAGACGCCGGCGCGACACTCGACGCCTCGCTTGACTCGGAGTAGCCTGCTCCCCACGTCCAAGGGAGGTCGCGTGGCTGCGAGCACACTCAGCGGCGGCGAGCTGCGCCGCAACCCCGTCAACGGCAAGCTGACGATCATCGCTCCCGGACGGGCGGCGCGCCCGACAGACCTGCTCCGCGAGGGATCCGCCGGCGCCGGCCCTTGCCCGTTCTGCGCCGGCAATGAGGGTCTCACGCCACCGGAGGTCGACGCCGTTCGGGAGCCCGGAAGCGCCCCCGACGGACCCGGCTGGCGGGTGCGGGTCGTACCCAATAAGTACCCCGCCCTCCCGGGCAGGCACGAAGTCATCCTGCACTCCCCCGACCACGGCGCCGAGCTCGAGGATCTCGGCGGCGATGACCTCCTCGAGGTTCTCGAGATGTGGCGCCGGCGCATCGCCGCACAGTTCGAGAGCGGCGCCGTAGCGGCCACGCTCATCGTCAACCGCGGCGCCGGAGCCGGAGCCTCTCTGGCCCACCCGCACGCGCAGCTGGTCGCTACGCCGGTCGCACCGGCGTTGCTGCTCGACGAGCTGCGAGAGTTCGACCGCCACCGCGAGCGCTACGGCGGCTGCGTACTCTGCGCGGAGATGGCGGCGGCCGGCGGCCGTCTCGTGTTCGGCGGCGAGGTCGTCGCCTGGGTGCCCGCGGCGACGCGTTTCGCCGGCGAGGTGTGGCTGGCGCCGGAGGCGCATCAGCCCGACTTCCGCGAGGCGGACCTGCGGCCCTTGGCGCCGGCACTGCGGCGCGCCCTCGCCGCCGTGGTCGCGGCGACGGGCGGCGTGCCCCTTAACCTGTGGCTGCACACCGCCCCCACGGAGCCGCGCGGCAGCTTCCACTGGCACTTCGAGCTGGCGCCGCGGGTCTCCGGCATCGCCGGTTTTGAACTGGCCACCGACATGGCCCTCGTGAGCGTCGACCCGGAAGCCGCGGCGGCGGCCCTGCGCGAGGCGCTGTCGCCTGCCTGACCGGCGCACGGTACACTGTCCCATACGGCCCGGCCACCACCGCCGCAGCGGCGACCAGAGGAGCGCTCATGACACGACGCAGGCACGCGCGATCCGGCACGGCGATCCGCGCCTTCGTCGTCCTTCTGGTCGGCCCCGCCGTGTTCCTGTCCGCCTGCGGTGCAGGCGACAAGCCGGCCATGCACCCCACGACCCTCCTTCCCAGCCCGTCAGCCTCGAAGGCCGGCACGAGCGGAGGCGGGAGAAATTCTCCCTCGCCCGGCGCGTCGATCACGCCCTCTCCCTCGTCCTCGGGCAGCGGGAAGAGCAACGGAAACGGGTCGTCCGGCACGTCGACAAAGAAGGTCACGGACACCAGCATCCGCGGCGACATCCTGGTGCGCCTCTCGCAAGACCCCAGCCTGCGTGGGATCCAGTTCGAGGTCGTCGTCCACAAAGGAGTGGTGGATCTGTCTGGACGCGTCAAGACCAAGAAGCAGAAGCACTCGGCCGAACAGATCGCCGTCAGCGAACCGGGCGTCAAGAAGGTCCTGAGCTACATCGAGGTCACAGGCGGCGGCGGATACTGACCCTCCTGCGGGCCGCGCCTCGCCTCAGCCGGCGGGTGCACTTTCGCTGCGCCGCAAGGCGAGCTGACCGCAAGCGGCCCCGATCTCGCCTCCCGGCGAACGCCGCACCGTGCAGCTCACGCCGGCGTCCTCGAGCCGGTCGCGGAAGGCGGCGAGGTCCGACGCCCGCGGGCGGGCGTACTCGCCGCCGGTATCGTTGTAGGCGATCAGATTGAGGTGGTAGTGCGGCGGACGGACGCGGTGCCCCAACACCTGCACCTGCTCGTCGGTATCGTTCAAGCCGCGCATGACCACATACTCGAACAGGACCTTGCGGTGCGTGCGCCGCACGTAGCGCGCGCAGGCGGCGAACACGTCGTCGAGCGGATAGGTACGGTTCATCGGCACCAGCCGGTCGCGAAGCTCGTCGGTGCCGGCATGAAGGCTTACCGCCAGATTGAGCTGCAGCGGCTCTTCGGAGAAGCGGTCGATCCCCGGCACGACGCCCACCGTGGACACCGAGATGGAGCGCGCCGCCAGGGCGAAGCCGTCCCCGTCGTTGAGCAGGCGGCAGGTGCGCAGCGTCTCGTCGTAGTTGTGGAAGGGCTCGCCCATGCCCATGAAGACGACGTTGGTGACCCGCCGCTTCTCGGCGCGCAGCAGGCGGGCGAAATGGAAGACCTGGTCGAGCATCTCCTCAGCCGTGAGGTCACGGCGCAGCCCGAGCCTGCCGGAGGCGCAGAACGAGCAACCCACCGCACATCCCACTTGCGTGGAGACGCACACCGTGGCGCGCTTCGCGTAGCACATGAGCACGGCCTCGACAGGGTGGCCGTCGGCGGTCGTGAACAGCGTCTTGCGCGCCTCGCCGCGAGGCGCCGCAAGCGTCTCCACCTCCACCAGGCTGAGCGGGCACAGACGCGCCGCCAGAGCTTGGCGCAGCGGCGCGGGCAGGCTGGTGACGGCGTTGAAGTCGGTGACAAGGCCGCGGGAGAGAGCCTCGTTGATCTGGCGTGCCCTGTAAGGAGCCTCGCCCAGCTCCGCCACGACGCTGGCGATGGTGCGTGGGTCGATCACCCGGCCATTCTACAGCCCACGGCAAGGAATGGCGCGGGCGTGGGCGAAGAACTAGACGGCAATCCAGCAGCGACCCACGAACGGATCGGGAGAACATGACCACTGTGCAGATCGTCGGCATCGCCGTCGCCTCGGCGGTCGTCGTGCTGCTCGTCATCGCTCTGCTGGTGACGAGACGGCGCGGCGAAGGCACCGCAGAGACCGCGCCGACTCCCCAAGGTTCCTTTCTGGACGACGCGCCGCAGGACACGCTGTCCCGCCTCGGGCACGCTGAGCAGCCTGTCGAGGAAGTGACCGTCGATCCTGCCGTGGCTCGTGCGCAGGAGGCAGCCGCGGCGGCGGCCGCGGCGCTCGCTCCGCGCAGCGAGGACCACGGCCTCGGGCTCGACTGGGGCCCGTCGGACAGCGACACCGTACGCGGCGGTCCGGCGGCGACCGCCAAGGCCCCGAGCCCCCCCGAGCCCATCGAAGCCGAGACCACAGGTGAGATGCAGGCGGCGGGCACCGCCGCGGTCGAGTCACCACCAGGTGCTGTCACGGAAAGCGGCGCTCAGGCGACCGCACCGGTCCCCGCGCGAGCAGCGGAGGGCGGGCCCGCCGCTGAAGAGGCGGCTTCGCAGTCTGTCGCCGGCGGCCAAATGGTGCCGCTCTCCGACATCATCGTCACGACCAGCAGCAAGATGGTCGACCTGCAGGACCCGGAGGTGAGGCGCATGCTCACCGATCTGGTGAAGTTCGAGATCGACCAGGCTAGGCAGTTCCGCGCCGAAGGACAGACCATCGATGCCATCCTTCAGCTCACCGAGGCCGAGAAGATCTCGCGTGCGCTGGGCATGCAGGAGTCGGCGCAGGCGATCCGCGACATGATGGAGGGCGTGCGCGGGCAGTCGTGACGCCGCACTGACGAACCGCGCCTAGTTCGTAAGGCTCTGAAGGGGCGCGGGAATCCGCCCGCCGCGTTCCACGAAGGCATCGTTGCCGGCGCGGCTCACGCTCATCACCGGAGCTTCACCGAACAGTCCTCCCAGCGTCACCCACTCGCCCACCTTCTTGCCGTGCGCCGGAATGAGACGCGCTCCGGTGGTCTTGGAGTTGATCATGCCGATCGCCATGACGTCGGCGATCATGCCCGCGAGCGCGTTGCGCGGGATGTCGCCGGGCACCACGATCATGTCGAGGCCCAGCGAGCAGACCGCGGTCATGGCCTCGAGCTTCTCGATGCTCAGCACGCCGTCGGCGGCGGCCTTCGCCATGGCCGCGTCCTCGCTCACCGGGATGAAGGCGCCCGAGAGCCCCCCGGTGGACGACGTGGCCATGGTGCCGCCCTTCTTGACGGCGTCGTTGAGCATCGCCAGCGCTGCGGTGGTGCCGGGAGCGCCGACCTGCTCGAGGCCCATGCTCTCAAGGATCTCAGCGATCGAGTCGCCGACCGCCGGGGTGGGGGCCAGGGAGAGATCGATGATGCCCATCTGCGCATCGAGCATCTGCGAGGCTTCGCGGGCGACGAGCTCGCCGACACGCGTGATCTTGAAGGTCGTTCGCTTGATGAGGTCGGCGAGCTCGATGAGCGAGGCCTCGGGGTGGTGCTCGACGACGTTGCGCACCACGCCCGGCCCGGAGATGGCGACGTTGATGCTCACCTCCGGCTCCCCGCTGCCGTGGAGCGCACCGGCCATGAAGGGGTTGTCCTCGGGCACGTTGCAGAAGGTGACGATCTTCGCGGCGCCGATGCAGTCGTCGGCGACGGTCATCTTGGAGACGGCCAGGAGAACGTCGGCCATGCGCACCACGGCGTCCATGTTGATGCCCGCGCGGGTGGACGCCACGTTGACCGACGAGCACACGCGCCGCGTGCTGCTGATGGCTTCGGGGATGGCCTCGATGAGCGCGGTGTCGCCGCGCGTCATGCCCTTCTGGACCATGCAGCTGAAGCCGCCGACGAAATCGATGCCGATCTCTTCGGCGGCGGCGTCGAGCGCGTGCGCCACCTCCACGTAGGCCGCCGGATCATCGCTGCCCACCACGTGAGCGATAGGCGTGAGCGACACCCTGCGATTGACGATGGGGATGCCGTACTTCTCCTCGATCTCGTGCGCCACGCTCACCAGACGGCCGGCGCGCCGCACGATCTTCGCGTGGATGCGCTCAGCGGTACGGCGTACGTCGCGTTCCGAACAGTCGTAGAGCGAGATGCCCATGGTGACGGCCCGGACGTCGAGGTTCTCGGACCGGATCATGTTGACGGTCTCGAGGATCTCCTGCTCGGTGATGAAGACCACGGGGCGGCTCCTGAAAAGGCGGCGGGCGCCGCTAGATGCGATGCATGAACTTGAAGATGTTCTCGTGCTGAACGTGGATCTGCAGCCCCACGCGTTCGCCGGTCTTCTCGAGGGCGTCTTTGAGATCGGCCATGGTGGTCTCGGTCTGGTCGAACGAGACGAACATGATCATCGTGAACATACCGTTGGCCACCGTCTGGCTGACGTCGTCGATGTTGGCGTTGTGTTCGGCGACGGTGACCGCCACCTGGGCCAGCAGGCCATGGCTGTCGGGGCCGAGCGCGGTGACGATGACCGTGGTGCGCATGGGGTGATCCCTCGAGTGCGGGTGGGCGAAGACAGGCGGATAGTATACTAGACGGAGATTCCGATGCCCTCCGCCCCCGGCTCCGACAATGCCCCGCCGCCTCCCGGCCGCCTCGACCGCCTCGACCGCGACTTCTCGCGTCGCGCCGCGATCGACTGGCCGCATCCGCGCTGGTTCACGCTGCCACTCGGGGCGCTGTCGCTGACCGCGAACTACGGCATCCTGTGGTACGTCGTGGCCGTGCTCCCGTGGCTGTTCGGGGAGCCGCGGCCGCTGGCGAAGGCCCTCTATGTCGCCCTGCCGGTCACCGTCGTCGAGGCCCTCGGCTTCGTCGTCAAACGCTTCGTCGCCCGTCCTCGCCCGCCCATCGCCGACCCCTCCCAGCCCAAGCAGATCCCGCTGCCGTTCAGCAAGTCGTTTCCGTCGTCGCACGCGAGCATGGCCGTGGTCGGCACGTTCACCGTGGGGACGCTGTACCCCGCGGCGGTCCCAGCGCTGGTGGCGCTGACACTGGTCCTGTGTCTCAGCCGCGTCTACCTCGGCGTGCACTACCTCGGCGACGTGCTGGGCGGCCTGGCGTTCGGCCTGCTCTTCGGCGCCGCGTGGGTCCTGCTCGTCGCGGCGCCGGTCTGAG
>Ga0302322_100002740_pt1 | contig 14953 bp, 13 predicted proteins | sample Fen_T0_2_FD_203757 | JGI IMG/M metagenome (GOLD analysis project Ga0302322, IMG submission 203757) | Peat permafrost microbial communities from Stordalen Mire near Abisko, Sweden - Fen_T0_2 | ecosystem: Environmental > Terrestrial > Soil > Wetlands > Permafrost | place: Sweden: Abisko... | reverse complement strand
GTCATCTCGCTTTGCAGCAAAGGCGAACAATCGACATCCATGTGCTCGCTCATCAGGCGCACGGTACGCGGGTTGGCACACAACTTGATGACCGGCAGGATAGGGTTGCCGATCACATTGCCCTGGCCGGTGGGGAAAAAGTGCACCACGTAGCCGGAAGCGGCGCACAGGGTGACCATTTCGGCGGCGGCGGAGGACGAATCCATGAACCACAGGCCCGGGTGGGTGGGCATTTCGGCCTTGTCGATTACACCATCAACAGTGCATTTCTTGCCGATCTTCTGGATGTTGCCGAGTGCCTTTTCCTCGATGGTGGTCAGGCCGCCGGCGATATTGCCCTTGGTCGGCTGGGATTCCGAGAGGTCATCGGTCTTGAAGCGGTTGATCACTTCCTGGTAGCGGTTGAACATGAACATGAACTGGTCGCGCACCTTGTCGTTGGCGCAGCGTGCCGCGACGATGTTCTCGCCGCCGGTGATCTCGGTGGTCTCACCGAAGCACAGGTAGCTGCCCAGGGCGTGCAGCTTGTCGAAGGCATTGCCCACGGTAGGGTTGGAGCCGCAGCCGGAGGTGGTGTCGGATTCGCCGCACTTGGTGGATACCCACAGTTCCTTGATGTTGCAGGTCTCGCGCTGCTTCTCGCTGGCCCACTGGCTGTATTCCTTGGCCACCTTGGAGGCGCGCTTGATGGTCTCGTGGTCGCCATAGCCCTCGATGCCGAAGCCGGTGACCGGCTTGCCGGTGGCGGCGATGCCGTCGACCACCCGCTTGGTCCAGCCCTCCTCGATGCCGATCACCACGACGGCGGCGACATTGGGATTAGACCCGGTGCCTATCAGGGTCCTGAAGTGGAGGTCGAGGTCGGCGCCGAACTGCAGGCGGCCGTAGGGGTGGGGGATCGCCAGGGTGCCCTGGATGTTGTTGGCCACCGCCTGGCAGGCGGCGTTGGACAGGTCGTCCACCGGCAGGATCAGCACATAGTTGCGCACGCCGACGCGGCCGTTTTCGCGCCGGTAGCCTTGGAAGGTGGTGTCTTTGGAAATGACGGACATGGGGAGACTCCTCGAATTAGGGATGGCGCGCCGGGCCGGGACAAACGGCGCCCTGAACCGGGGCGCGCTGCGGGCGGCGCAAACTGGGGCTGCGGCGGACCGGACTTACCAGCGCTTGGTCTTGATGTTGTGCACGTGGGCGTGCTCGCCGGCCTTGATGGGCGCGACCACCTTGCCGATGTCGACGCCGTACTTGATCACGGTGTCGCCCAGGGCCATGTCTTTGAGCGCGATCTTGTGGCCGATCGGGATGTCCTGGCGCGCGGTCATGTTCATGTGCTTGTTCTCGTCCATGATCCAGCCGTTGAGCTGCATGCCGGTCTTGACGCCTTCGACCACCACCACCGCCACGGTGTCGTGCGCATCATGCAATACGAAGTGATTCACTTAAGTGTCTTCCTTATGCGTCGTTCGCGGGCAGGCCGCCCCGCGATGCTTTGCGAAACCTGCGTAATTCCATGCCTGAAATGCCAAGGCGATGCTACCCCGTTGGCATATCAAAGTCAACTAGATGACTTGGTTGAGTTGCGCTGCCTGGTCTGTTAGACTGCGCCCTGCCGGAGCGGTGATTGCCGGGCTGGCCTCGACGTCGGTTCTCCCGTTCGCTGGTGCAGGTTCGCTGTCTTGTTGCCTGTTGTCCGATTGTTGCCCCTATACCGAACCGCCTGATCCTTTCCATCATCGTCCTGCCGGCCTGCCCAATTCCAACTCCATGTCCGTGCGCCTGGTCGAAGCCTTAAGCGCCGCCCCCAGCGGCGTGCCGATCTACAAGGAAATCCGCCGCGCCATGCTGGCGCGCCTGGCGCAGGGTTCCTGGGCGCCGGGGACGGCGATCCCCTCCGAGGCGCGCCTGAAGCAGGAATTCGGCGTGGCCATTGGCACCATCCGCAAGGCGGTGGACGAGCTGGTGGCCGAACACATCCTGATCCGCCAGCAGGGCCGCGGCACGTTTGTGGCCACCCACAACCGCGACCGCCTGCTGTTCCATTTTTTCCACATCGAGCGCCAGGACGGCTACAAGGAATACCCGAACGTACGCATGCTCGATTTCGAGCGCGGCCGGGCCGACGCGCGGGTGGCCGCCAAGCTTAAGCTCAAGGAAGGCGAGCGGGTGTTGCGCTTTCGCAACGTGCTTTCCCTGGAGGGCACGCAGCTGATGCTGGACGACATCACCCTGCCCGAGCACCTGTTTCCCAAGCTGACCGAAAAGCGCCTGCGCGAGCGCCCCAGCACCCTGTACAACCTCTACCAGGACGACTTCGGGCTCTCGGTGGTGCGCACCGAGCAGCGCCTGCGCGCGGCGATTGCGCCGCGCGAAGTGGCGCGCGCCCTCGGCCTGCCCGCCGGCCTGCCGATGCTCGAAATCCACCGCGTCGCCTACGCCTACAACGACCAGCCGGTGGAGTTCCGGGTCTCCCACGTCGACACCAGCGGCCACGACTACGTCGGCGACACGCGGCGTTAATGCCGCAAGCCGCACCAGCCGCGCCGCCCCGTCCAGAATCCACATGCCCCAATTCCAACGCTCCCTGGCCTGGCTGTACCTCAAAGGGCTGGTATTTGCCGGCACTTTCGGGGCCATCGGTGCCGGCGCCGCCCAGGCGTTCCGCTGGTCCCTGGAGGAGGCCAGTGCCGGTCTGTTCAAGAAGACCGACGATGTGACCGAGGTGATGGCGGGCCTGGCCGGACACTGGCAATTGCTGATCCCGATGCTGGGCGGCGCGATCGCCGGTGCCGTCCTGCTGGCGGCCGCGTACTACGAAAAGCGCGCCGGCGGGCGCGGTGATTACCTGGAGGTGATCGACGGCGGGCTGGAGTCGATTCCCCTGGCGCCTTCGCTGCTGCGCTGCCTGGCCTCGTTTTTTTCCATTTTGTCCGGCGGCTCGGTGGGCAAGGAGGGCGCGATGGTGCAGCTCTCGGCCACCTTGGCCGCGCTCTGCACCCGCCTGGGCGGCGGCCTGCAGGGCGAGCGCTTCCAGCTCGCCATCGCGATGGCGGCCACCGGCGGCCTGGCGGCGGTGTACCACACGCCGCTGGCCGCGGCGATATTCATCGCCGAAATCGCCCTCGGCGGGATCGAGTTCCGGCGCGTCGCGCTGCTCTTCACCGCGGCGGTGGCGGCCACCTGGGTGACCATGCTGGCCGGGCAATACAGCCCTTCCTTCCTGCTGCCCATGCACGAGTTCAATCTGGACGCCGGCGCCATGCTGGTGGTGATGGGGGTGGGAGTGGCCTGCGGCCTGACCGGCTCGCTGCTGCTGACCGCGATCCGCGTCGCCAGGAGCGGCTTCGCCAAAGTGCCCGGCGGCCCGGTGACCCAGATGGCGCTGGGCGGCCTGCTGGTGGGCGCGATGATCATGGTCGCCCCCGAGGTGGCCGGCAACGGCTACGCGCCCATCGTGCACCTGCTGCGCAACGAGCCCGTTTCGGTCGCCCTGCTCACCCTGCTGATGCTGAAAATCGGCGCCACCGCGGCCACTGTCGGGTCCGGCGCGGTGGGCGGCTTGTTCACCCCTTCGCTGCTGGTCGGGGCGCTGACCGGGATGGGCAGCGTGACCGTGCTCAACCATTTCCTGCCCGGCAGCGGCCAGAGCGTGATCCTGTTTGGCGTGGTCGGCATGGCCGCGGCGCTGGCGGCGACCAGCCAGGCGCCCCTGATGTCGACCCTGATGGTGTTCGAGATGACGCGCGAGCCGCTGCTGATCTTTCCCATCATGCTGGCCACTGTGATCGCCTACGGGGTCGCCAGTATTCTCGGGCAGACCGGCACTTACGCGGTGATCGCCCGGCACCGCGAGCGCTTCGACAGCCGCAGCAACCTGATGGAAGTGACGGTGGGCATGGTGATGCGCCCGCTGGAACGCTTCGTGTACGAGGACGCCACGGTGGCGCAGGCGCGCGAACAGGGCCTGGCGGAGAAGAACCGCTTTGTCTTCGTGCTGGACCGGCAGCAGGCCTTTGTCGGCGCGGTCTGGATGCATGACCTGATGGCGGTGCAGGACGCTGCCGGGCAGGCCGCCGGCCTGGCGCCGCTGGTACACCGTGACTTTACCGTGGTCTACGCAACTGACCGCCTGCGCGACGTCTGGGAGACCGTGGTGGTCTCGCCCGCCGAGCGGGTGCCTGTGTTGGCCGATCCGGTAAGCCGGCGCATGGTGGGGATGCTGCCCAAGAGCGACGTGCTGCGGCGGGCGCGCGACCTGCTGACCTGACGGCGCGGCGCAGGGGCGGCCAATAGGGACGTCACACAGGGTTGCCAGACAGGGGTGGCGGTCGGGTCGGCACTCAGTCCCGGCGCCAGGGCGCGCGCCGTTCCGCGGCGGCGCGCAGGCGCGGTGGCTCTGGAGTCATTACAATGATGCGCTGGAGGAGCCAAGTTTCCGCGTTTACCCGCCGGCGCAGACTGCGGGCTCAGATAATCAGACCATCCCCATGCAACCGACCACCCTAGAAGTCGAAATCCGCAACCATGTCGGCATTATCTGGTTCAACCGACCCGATATCCGCAACGCCCTGAACGATGTAGTCCTCAAGGAAGTCTCCGCCACCTTGAAGGCGCTGGAAAAGGACAAGGCCGTGCGCGCCATCGTCCTGGGAGGGCGCGGCAAGGCCTTCTGCGCCGGCGCCGACCTGAACTGGATGAAGCGCGCCGCCAGTTTCACCAAAGCGCAAAACGCCAAGGACGCCGGCGGCCTGGCCACCACCCTGTGGACCCTGTACAACCTGAAAAAGCCCACCGTGGCGCGCATCCACGGCCCGGCCTATGCCGGCGGGATGGGTTTTGCCGCCGCCTGCGACATCGCGGTGGCCTCCACCGAAGCGACTTTCTGCCTCTCGGAAACCCGCCTGGGCCTGATCCCGGCCACCATCTCGCCCTACGTGGTGCGGGCAATGGGCGAGCGTGCCGCCAGCCGCTACTGCCTGACCGCCGAGCCTTTTGATGCCGCCGAGGCTTACCGGATCGGCTTTGTGCACGACATCGCGCCGCCCGAGGAGCTGGATGCCACGATCAATGCAATCCTCGGCCACCTGATCGTCGCCGGCCCGCGTGCGCTGGACGAGTCGAAAAAACTGATCCAACTGGTGGGCGGCACCAAGCTCACCCCGGCGGTGCGCGCCGAGACTGCCAAGCGCATCGCCGAGACCCGCGCCAGCGCCGAGGGCAAGGAAGGCATCGCCTCCTTCCTGGAAAAGCGCAAGCCCAAGTGGGTCACCGAACTCCAGTTGCAAGACAAGTAAGGCCACGTCATGTTCAAGAAGATCCTGATCGCCAATCGCGGCGAAATCGCCTGCCGGGTCGCCGCCACCGCGCGCGGCATGGGCATCCAGACCGTCGCCGTGTATTCGGATGCCGATGCGAATGCCCGCCATGTCGCCGAGTGCGACGAGGCCTACCGCCTAGGTCCCCCGGCGGCCAAGGAAAGCTATCTGCGTGGCGATGCCATCATAGCGATTGCCAAACAGTGCGGCGCCGAAGCGATCCACCCCGGCTATGGCTTCCTGTCGGAGAACGAGGACTTCGCTGAAGCCTGTGCCAAGGCGGGCCTCAAGTTCATTGGCCCGCCGCCTTCCGCGATCCGCGCGATGGGCCTGAAGGCCGAGTCCAAGCAGCTGATGGAAAAGGCCAAGGTGCCGCTGGTGCCTGGTTATCACGGCGGCAACCAGGACCCCGTGTTCCTGCAGACGCAGGCCGACAAGATCGGCTACCCGGTGCTGATCAAGGCCTCGGCCGGCGGCGGCGGCAAGGGCATGCGCATCGTCGAAAAGTCGGCTGACTTTGCAGCTGCTCTTGCTTCGTGCAAGCGCGAGGCGATTTCGTCTTTTGGTGACGATGCGGTGCTGATTGAAAAGTATCTGCAGCGCCCGCGCCACATCGAGATCCAGGTGTTCGCCGACAGCATTGGTGATTGCGTCTACCTGTTCGAGCGCGACTGCTCGGTGCAGCGCCGCCACCAGAAGGTGCTGGAAGAAGCGCCCGCCCCGGGCCTGAGCCCCGAGCGCCGCAAGGCGATGGGCGAGGCCGCGGTGGCCGCGGCCAAGGCGGTGGGCTACGAGGGTGCCGGCACGGTGGAGTTCATCGCCGACCAGGGCGGCACCTTCTTTTTCATGGAAATGAACACCCGCCTGCAGGTCGAGCACCCGGTCACCGAAGAGATCACCGGGCTGGACCTGGTCGAGTGGCAACTGCGGGTGGCCAACGGCGAGCCCCTGCCGCTCCCCCAGGACGAGCTGGCCATCGACGGCCATGCGATCGAGGCGCGCATCTATGCCGAGAACCCGCTGAAGGACTTCCTGCCTTCGATAGGCACCCTCACCCACATGCGCATGCCGGTCGAGGACGGCCCGGTGCGCATCGACTCGGGCGTGCGCGAGGGCGATGCGATCAGCCCCTACTACGACCCGATGATCGCCAAGCTGATCGTCTGGGGCGCCGACCGCCCGGCCGCGCTGGCGGCGATGGCCGTGGCCCTGCGCGAATGCGAGATCGCCGGCGTCGCCACCAACGTCGAATTCCTGAGCCGGGTGATCGCCTGTCGCGACTTTGCCTCCGGCGCGGTCGACACCGGCCTGATCGAGCGCAACCGCGCCGAACTGCTGCCCACCACCCTGGACCTGCCGCCCGCCGCGCTGGCGCTGGCGGCCTACGCCCAGGTGCGCGCCGAGCAGGCCGCGCCGGTGAAGAGCCCCTGGGACGCGCGCGACGGCTGGCGGGTCAACCTGACGGCGCGCCGCGCGATCGAGTACAAGGCGGGGGAGGTGACTCACCAGGTCGGCCTGGAATACCGCGCCGAGGGCCTGCTGATCACCGCCGGCGGGGTCAGTGCCCTGGCGCAAGGGGAGATCGCCGGGCGCAAGGTCACGCTGGCCTGGAATGGCGCGCGCTACACCGGCCAGGTGGTGGTCAGCGGCAACCACGCGCAGCACAAGCGCACGGTATTTTCCGGCGGACGGCGCTTCGACCTCGAACTGGTCGACCCCGCCGCCCAGTTCGACCATGAAGAGGACGAAGGCGGGGGACTCACCGCCCCGATGTCCGGCAAGGTGTTGTCGGTGCTGGTGGCCGCCGGCGCCCAGGTCGAGAAGGGCGCGCCCCTGCTGGTGATGGAGGCGATGAAAATGGAACACACCATCTCCGCGCCCGCCAAGGGCAAGGTGGTGCAGGTGCGCTACGCCGCCGGCGAGCAGGTGGCCGAAGGCGCCGAGCTGGTGGCCTTCGAACCGTCCTGAGCGTCCCGCGTTGAAAATCCAGTTTCAGTCGGCCGACGACGACGCGCAGCAATCCCTGGACCTGCTGGCGCGGCACCTGCCGCAGGCGCAGTTCTCGCTCTGGCCCCAGGGCCGGGGGGAAGAACACGATCTTGCGGTGTGCTGGAAGCCGCCGCCGGGCTTTTTCACCGGACGCCGGTTTGCGGCGATATTCAACATGGGCGCGGGCGTCGATGCCCTGCTCAAGGACCCGGAACTGCCTGCGGATACGCCGATCATCCGGCTCGAAGATGCCGGCATGGCCGCGCAAATGGAGGAGTACGTGGCCTGGACGGCGCTTACTTACCTGCGCAACTTCGACACCTATGCGAGGCAGCAGGCGCGAGGCGAGTGGCGGCCGCAGGAGCCGCGCGCGCGCGAGAGTTTCCCGGTCGGCATCATGGGGCTGGGCTTGCTCGGCCAGCGTGTGGCTAAGTACCTGCGCGCGATGGCCTTTCCGGTGCGTGGCTGGAACCGCTCGGCGCGCAACATCGAGGGCGTGACCTGCTATAGCGGCGCGGATGGACTGAACGGATTTCTCGCCGGCACCCGCCTGCTGGTCTGTATGCTGCCGCTGACCGATGCAACGCGCGGTGTGCTCAATCGCGACCTGCTGTCCCGACTGCCGCGCGGTGCCTACCTTGCAAGCGTGGGCCGCGGGCTCCACTTGGTAGACAATGACCTGCTGGCGCTGTTCGCCGACGGACACCTGGCGGGCGCGACCCTGGACGTGTTCGCTCAGGAGCCGCTGCCGGCCGGGCACCCGTTCTGGCACCATCCGGGCATCACCCTGACCCCGCACATCTCGGCGCAGACCCTGATGGAAGAGGCGATGCGCCAGATCGCCGGCAAGATCGCCGCCTTCGCGCGCGGCGAACCGGTAAGCGGCGTGGTGGACCGCAGCAAGGGATATTGAGGGCTTTTGAGGGATGTTGAAATGAAATTGCCGAGCAAGGTGCGGCTGGTCGACGTGGGCCCGCGTGACGGCCTGCAGAACGAGCCCATGGTGGACGGCGTGCCGGTGGCCACCGCGGTGAAAATCGCGCTGATCGAGCGCCTGGCCGACGCCGGCCTGCGGGCGGTGGAAGCGACCGCCTTTGTCAGCCCGAAGTGGGTGCCGCAGATGGCCGACCAGGCCGAGGTGTTGCGGGGCATACGCCGCAAGCCGGGCGTGAGCTATCCGGTGCTCACCCCCAACCTGAAAGGCTTCGAGGCGGCGCTGGCGGCCGGCGCCACCGAGGTGGCGATCTTCGGCGCCGCCTCCGAATCGTTCTCCCGACGCAATATCAACTGCAGCATCGCCGAGAGCCTGGAGCGCTTCACCCCGGTGGCCGAGGCCGCGCGCGCCGCGGGCGTGAAGCTGCGCGGCTACGTCTCCTGCGTGGTCGGCTGCCCCTATGAGGGCGCGATCGCCCCGCAGGCGGTGGCCGAGGTGTCGCAGCGGCTCTACGAGATGGGCTGCTACGAAGTCTCGCTCGGCGACACCATAGGCGTTGGCACCCCCGGGCGCATGCAGTCGATGATAGAGGCGGTGGCCGCGCGGGTGCCGATGGAAAAGCTCGCCGGCCACTACCACGACACCTACGGCATGGCCGCCGCCAACATCTATGCTTCACTGGAAATGGGCATGGCCGCTTTTGACAGCTCGGTGGCCGGCCTGGGCGGCTGCCCGTATGCCAAGGGCGCCTCCGGCAACGTCGCCACCGAAGACGTGGTCTACCTGCTGCATGGCCTGGGGATCGAAACCGGCATCGACCTGGATGCCGTGCTTGACGCCGGGCGCTACATCTGCGGCGTGCTCGGCAAGACCCCGGCCTCGAAAGCCGCCCTCGCGCTCGCCGCCCAGCGCGCCGCCTGAAAGCATTGCATGGCCGAGATTCCGCTGAACCCGTCCGCTGCCGCACCTGCTGCCGGCCCTGCTCCCGGCCCTGTCGCCGTTCCTGCCGGTTCCCCCCAGGCGGCGGCGCGCCGCGCCCATTCGCCCTGCATGGGCGTGTGCCGCATGGACGTCGATGGCAAGCTATGCGTCGGCTGCCTGCGCACTCTCGATGAAGTCGCCTCCTGGTCCACCGCCACCGAAGAGACGCGTTTCGCGATCCTGAAAAACGTCGCGGAGCGCCGCGCTGCCACCGAAGCGCAGCCATGAGCGTCGCCCGGCCGGCCGCGCTGCGGGTGCTGGAGCGGGGCTGGGTTTCATCCAACAACATCGTCCTGCTGGGAGCGCACGAGACCGCGGTGATCGATACCGGCTACGCGCGCCACGCCGCCCAGACCGTGGCCCTGGTGCAACAGGCCCTGGCGGGGCGGTCGCTGGACCGCATCGTCAACACCCACACCCATTCGGACCACATAGGCGGCAATGCCACCCTCAAGCGCGCCTATCCGCGCGTGCACACCACGATTCCCGCTGGCGAGGCGCAGGTGGTGCGTGACTGGGATGAAGAGGCCCTGCACCTGGGGCCGATGGGCCAGGAGTGCGAGCGCTTTGGCTTTGATGCGACCTTCGACGCCGGCGACCCCCTGGTGCTGGGCGACCTCGAATGGCGCGCCCTCGGCTCGCCCGGCCACGACATGGAGTCGCTGGTGCTCTATTGCGCCGCGCAGCGCGTGCTCATATCCGCCGACGCCCTGTGGGAGAACGGCTTCGGCATCCTGTTTCCCGGCCTCACCGGCGAAACCACGCCTGACGCCGCGACCGCCGCGCAGCGCGCCACCCTGGACGCGATTGCCGCGCTGGAGGTGGACTGGGTGATCCCCGGCCACGGCAGCCCGTTTACCGACGTCCGGGGCGCGTTGGCGCGTGCCTACAGCCGCCTCGACTACCTCGCCGCCGATCCCCTGCGCAATGCCCGTAACGCCGCCAAGGTCGCCTTGTCGTTCATCCTGATGATCGAAGGCAGAATCGCCCTGCCCACTCTGCCGGGGCGCCTGACGGCGATGGCCTTGGTGCGCGGCATCAACGAGCGCCATTTCCATCTTGATGACGCCGCCCTGGCCGACTATCTGGTGGCCGAACTGGAGAAAAGCGGTGTCGCGCGGCGCGAGCACGGGTGGCTGGTGGCCGTATAGGCCGGGCGCAGCCTAGTGCCGCCGGCAGGTTGGCGATGCACGCTGCTGGCCGGCGCGACGCCTGGCCCGGGAATGCAAAAAGCGCCCTGAAGGGCGCTTTTTCGCAAACAAAGACGCGTCAATCGCGCCTTTTCACCATCAACCGGCTCATACGCGCTTCTTCTTGCGTTCGGCGTCGATCAGGTAATCGCACACCGCCAGCGACTTCTCGGCGCCGCCGGCCATCGAGGGCGAGGTCAGGTACTTGCCGTTCACTGCCAGCGCCGGTACGCCGTCGATCTTGTAGTTGATCACCACCTGGGCGGCGCGCTTGAGCTTGCCGGCCACGCCAAAAGACTTCATGGTGTCGGCGAACTTGGCCTTGTCCAGGCCGTTCTTGCCGGCCCATTCGATCAGGTTGGCGTCGGTATCCAGGGACTGGTGCTCGATGTGGATGGAGTCGAAGGCCTTCTTGTGCAGGCGCTCTTCCTCGCCCATCGCATCCAGGGTGTAGAACAGCTTGGCGTGCTCGATCCAGATCGGCGCGAACTGCGCCGGCACGCGGCGGAACGACACATCGGCGGGCAGCTTCTTGATCCAGGGGGTGAGGACGGGCTCGAAGGCAAAGCAGTGCGGACAGGCATACCACATGAACTCGATCACTTCGATCTTGGCGCCGGTATCGGTCGGCTGCGGCGGCTCGACGGCGCGGAAGTCCTTGTCCGGCACCGGGGCCAGGGGCTGGGCGTAGGCAGACAAGGCCGGCAGGGTGGCGGCGGACGCAGCCGTGGCGGCGCCCAGGGCGCCGATGAATTGCCTGCGGTTCAGATGCATTGCGGTTTCTCCGTGATTTGAGGCGGGTTCTTGAGGTATTTTGATCAGCTGCTGATTTAACGTTTGACGCGGTCCGGCGGCTGACAGTGGTCGGAAGCTTTGCCGCCTCCGGTGCCGGGGGCAGCGTCGCTCGCGTGACCAATATCAGTAATCTCTAACGCTTCTCCTGGCGCACCTGGACAATCAGCTTGTCGAGCAGGCGGATCGCATCATAGTGGCTGCCCGCCAGGCCGCTGGAAAACCGGTATTTGCCCGCCACCACCAGAGTGGGCGTGGCCTTGATGCCGTAATCCGCCGTAGCCTTGCGCGCCGCCTCGACCTGCGCCTTGACCGCGTCGGAATTGTAGACCTCCAAAAACTTCTCGCGTTCCACGCCGTTGCGCGCCACCCAGGCAAAAAGCTTGTCCTCGTCGGAAAGCAGCACGCCGTCGAAATTGATCACGTCATAAATCGGCCGGTGCAGGCGCTTGGCCTGGCCCAGGGCCTCCAGGACGAAATAAGCGCGGGTCAACGGCAGCCATTTTTCGTCGCGCAGGGCCGGCACCAGGCGAAACTCGACATCCGCCGGCTTTTTCGCCAGCCAGTCTTCTATCAGCGGCTGCTGATCAAAGCAATGCGGGCAGCCGTAGTAGAAGAACTGGATCACCTCGATCTTGTCCCTGGGCGTCTCGCCCAGCACCCCGGAGAGGGGCGGCAGCGGCGGGGTGATGGTCTGATAGGACAGGCCCTGGGCCCGCGCGCCCCCCGCCAGCATGCCCCAGCACAGGGTCAGGAGGGCCAGACCGGCACACATCGACCTCGGATATCGCATTACCGTCCTTCCCCAATCGCAGGTTGCCGCGGCGTTGCCGACCACCGGACCGCACGCCGCCCGGTGGCTTACTTCTGGCCTTCCTTGACCTTGACCAGCGAGGCGTCCACCCCGTTTTGCGCCAAGGTGGCGCGCACCCGGTTGATGTCGTCCAGACGCCCGTAGGGACCGATGCGCACCCGGTGCATCGTGCCCTTGCCTTCGACTTCGGTGACTTCGACCTTGGCCTCGAATCCCAGCAGGGCCAGCTTGGCCTTCTGGTTGTCGGCGTCCCCGGCCGAGCCGAACGCGCCGGCCTGCAGGAAATACTGCTCCTTGCCGTCCTTGGACATGCTGTCCTTGGCCTCGCCCGGCTTGGCGGCATCCTTGGTCGCGTCCTTGGCGGCATCTTTTCCTGCGTCCTTGCCGGCGTCCTTCTTCGCGTCGCCCTTGGCGCCATCGGTGCTGGCCTTTTCCTCGCCGGGCAGGATCTTGTAGAAGGTCAGATCGTCCTTGTTGTCCTTCTTGGTATCGGCGGTGCGCGCGTCCTTGCCGAACAGCGGGGCATTCGGGTCGGTGCTGCCGCTCTTGTCGGCCATCTTGCCCACCGAGGGCGCCTTGTCGCGCCCGGTCTTGTCGGCGAAGGGCTTGGGGCCGCGGTTCAGGTAGACGGCCACGCCGACGGCAATCACCAGGCCGAGCACCAGGCCGATGACGATGCCGATCAGGGTGCCGCCGCGGGTCCTGCTTTTGCCGGGGGAGCCGCTCTTGGGTTTGTAGTCGCGTTGTGCCATGGTTTCCTGTTGCGCCGGGGGTTTGAGTGTCGCGGTCCGGCTACATCTGCTCCGGCGCGGAGACGCCGAGCAGGGCAAGTACGTTGCGGATCACCTGGGCGGTCGCGGCATAGAGCGACAAGCGCGCCATTTTAACCGCATCGGGCGCCGTCAGGACACGCAGTTCGCGCTCGTTGTACAGAGCGTGAAAGTCGCCGGCGAGTTCCCGCGCGTAGAAGGTGAGGTCGTGTGGCGCCAGGTCGGCCGCGGCGGTGGCGAGCACGTCCGGCAGCTCGGCCAGCTTTTGCATCAGCGCCAGCTCGCGCGCGTGGGTGAGCTGGCTCAGGTCGACACCCGCGAAGGTCGCAGCGCTTTTTCCATCCAGCCCACCCGCTTCGCGCAGCACGCTGTTGATGCGGGCATGCGCATACTGCACGTAGTACACCGGATTCTCGTCGGTGTGCTTGAGCGCCAGGTCGACATCGAACACGAACTCGGTGTCGGCCTTGCGCGAGATCAGGAAAAAGCGCACCGCGTCGCGGCCCTTCGCCGGGTCGCCGTCGCCCGACATCTCGATCAGGTCGCGCAGGGTGACGTAGGAGCCGGCGCGCTTGGAGATCTTCACCTCCTCGCCGCCTTTCATCACCGTCACCATCTTGTGCAGCACGTAGTCCGGGTAGCCGGCCGGGATGCCCACGCCCGCCGCCTGCAGGCCGGCGCGCACCCGCGCGATGGTGCCGTGGTGGTCCGAGCCCTGCACGTTGATCGCGCGGGTGAAGCCGCGCTGCCACTTGGCGATGTGATAGGCCACGTCCGGCACGAAATACGTGTAGGTGCCGTCGGACTTCTTCATCACCCGGTCCTTGTCGTCGCCGTAGTCGGTGGACTTGAGCCACAGGGCGCCGTCCTGCTCGTAGGTCTTGCCTGCCGCCTTGAGCGCTGCCACCGTCGCTTCGACCTTGCCATCACCGTACAGCGAGGACTCCAGGTAGTAATTGTCGAAGCGCACCCCGAACACCTTGAGGTCGATGTCCTGCTCGTTGCGCAGGTAGGCCACCGCGAATTTGCGGATCGATTCCAGGTCGTCGGCATCGCCCGAGGCGGTCACCGCTTCGGTGTCGGCGGCGCGCACCGATTTTTTCGCCAGGAAGTCGGCCGCGATGTCGGCGATGTAGTCGCCGTTGTAGGCCGATTCCGGCCACTGCGGATCGCCCGGCTTGTAGCCCTTGCAGCGCGCGTGCACCGAGTGCGCCAGGGTGGCGATCTGCACCCCCGCATCGTTGTAATAGAACTCGCGCGTGACCTGGCAGCCCTGCGCCTCGAACAGGTTGCACAGCGCATCGCCCAGCGCGCCCTGGCGGCCGTGGCCCACGTGCAGCGGCCCGGTCGGATTGGCGGAGACGAACTCGACCAGCAGGTGCTGGCCGTTGGCGGTGGCGGCGCGGCCGAAATTGGCGCCCTGGTTCAGCACCTCGCGAACCACCCGCTGCTTGGCGGCGGCCGGGATGCGCAGGTTGATGAAGCCGGGGCCGGCGATCTCCGCCGACTCGATCACACCACGGGCCTTCGGGTCGGCGGCGAGCGCGGCCACCAAACCCTGCGCCAGCTCGCGCGGGTTTTTTTTCAGCGGCTTGGCCAACTGCATGGCGATGTTGCATGCCAGGTCGCCATGGGCGGCCACTTTAGGGCGCTCCAGCACAATGGCCGGGTCGGCCGGCGCGCTGTCACCCAAAACCTGGGCCAGCGCTGCCTTGATGGCCGCTTTGATGTCGTCTTTGACTGCGGGAAGCATGAGAATGTGCGCGCCTCTGACGAAAACCCTCGAACTTACGAAAACCCGGGGTGAACGCCGCCAGGCGCATGAGACAATCCGCAATTATAGCCAAGGCCGGCCGCCGATTCTGGCCAAATCCTGGCTTTTGAGCGATAAATCCCGCATGTTCGCCCGCGAAATCCGCTTTTTTTTTACCGCCTGGATGTTTTTCACCCGGATTCCCTTGTCCGCGCGCCTTTACGCCTGGGTCGGTTACAGCGTGGAGTTGATGAACGGCGCGGCGCGCTACTACCCCCTGGTGGGCCTGGTCATAGGCGCGGCGGGTGCGGCGGTGTTCGCCTTGTGCATGTGGCTGTTCACCCCGCTGGTGGCGGTGGCCCTGTCGATGGCCGCCACCGTGCTGATGACCGGCGCCTTCCACGAAGACGGCTTCGCC
>Ga0302322_100002739_pt1 | contig 14954 bp, 7 predicted proteins | sample Fen_T0_2_FD_203757 | JGI IMG/M metagenome (GOLD analysis project Ga0302322, IMG submission 203757) | Peat permafrost microbial communities from Stordalen Mire near Abisko, Sweden - Fen_T0_2 | ecosystem: Environmental > Terrestrial > Soil > Wetlands > Permafrost | place: Sweden: Abisko... | reverse complement strand
GGACCTGAACGTGGTGCTGCGACCGATTACAGTGAATGCCACAAAGCTCCGCTCTGACTGTTTTGCATCGCGGGCCAAGTCCCCCCCGCGGTGCCCCTCACGAACCGCTAAATCCGGTCAACGGTGACAAATTTCCACTGGGGAGCGCAGCGCTAACCGACCTCGAGCGGCCCCAGCAGCGAAAGGCGCTGACCGATATCGATCGGTCGAAATCGATTTCGCTCCGCAAGCATCTGACGCCACCACGCGTGGTAGTCGAGGATGGTCTGAACTTCGAGCGCCTCGTGATTGACCTGGCTACCTAATTCCAGACACACGTCCAGGTTCGTCAACTGCGGCCGCGGCAATTGACCGGCTTGAAAGTCCGTCCACATTTGCCGATAGAGTTGCTCAAGCTTGTGGACCAAGAGCGGCATATCGAACAATGTGCACGACCCGCGATTGGTTCGAAGCCGCTCACGATAGGGCAAAAGGGATTGCGGATCATTGCCGAACGCGACCGCGCGCTCGACGAACTCTTGCGCTGACTCGCATACGAATTCTCCAATCCCTGCGGAGCGCACCAAACTGCCACACACACGCGAGGCAAACGAGCGCCCACTCAAAGTCAGGACAGGTACACCCATCCAGAGGGAGTCGGAAGCAGTCGTGTGCGCACCATAGGGTGTCGTATCCAGAAACAGATCGGCCAGTGAGTAGCGCGCTAAATGGTAGGGATTTGCCAGCTTTTCCGCAAATATCAAGCGATCACTCGAGAGACCACGCTGAACCGCGTACTGCCGCAATCGTTCGTTGGCAGACTCGGTACTGCCGAGGAGCCACAACACGCTGCCCGGCACTTGCGCGAGAATCATCAACCAGCGCTCGAAGGTGAACCGACTAATTTTGTGCATGCCGTTGAAACAGCAATAAACCATCGCATCATCCGGCAACCCAACCTCGGCACGTTGCATTGGTCGCGTGGCTACGACTCGATTGCGACTGCTCGGTTGATAGCACGGAAGGCGCAGTACCCGCTCGGAGTAGTAGAGCTCATGTTCTTGAGGAATAATCCATTCATCAGCAACCAGGTAGTGGTGGTACGGACTACCCATAGTCCCGGGGAAACCGAGCCAATTTACGATGACCGGAGCACGTCGCATAGCGACCAACTGTAGACGGGCTTCCCGTGTGTAGCCGTTCAAGTCGATGAGGATTTGGATTCCATCGGCTTGCATGCGCTCTGCCGCCTCGTCATCATCGAGTTGACTGATATCGAGCCAGTGCTCAACCGTCAACTTGAAATGCTCATGCAATGGGTCGCGCGCAGGGGGCCCGCAGTAGTACGCAAACACCTCAACCTCGGTGCGGTCGTGCAGCGCGAACACCTCAGTCATCAGGTAGCCAACAGCGTGCTCACGCAGATCCGACGATAGATACCCGACCCTGCACCTCGACGAATTCACGCGCGCATTCGGCCACGCCGTTACTGCCCCACGCGGCGTACCAACATCGGATTTGTTGTAGTGCCACGCGAGCGCCAGCTGCAGCAACGGGTCGTCGGTGAGGGCCGCAATTGATAGCGGAGAAATCGCCTGCATCAGGCTGTCGTGACTCACCCGCTCCGACGGCTGAATGACGGGCCATTCGCCCTGGCGCTGCCGAAGTGCCACAAAGTGTTGACCAACCTCACGTTGATGACTATCAAGCTCGAGGCTCTGACGCAGCATGGACTCGGCTGCCTCATCCTGGTTCGCTGTTTCGAGCGTACGCGCGCTTTGGTTGAGTGTGGTCGTCTTGTAACCAACGATTTGACCGTCACAGGCGGCCATTTTGGCCAATGCCGCAGACCATTGAATAACGGCCATTGCTTCATTGCCGAGCCGTTCATACACGCGACCTAGATTGATGTACGCAGGCATGAAGTCCGGACTTGCCGCAATGGCGCGTTCCAGACACTCGCGTGCAAGCTCTAGTTTGGCGCAATCCGAGAGCACGACCGAATAATTGAATAGGATGGCATAGAAAAGCGGATTGTCCTGGTTATGCTGGACCCAGGTCGCATAGAGCGGCTCGATCGAGGCGACCTGGTTGCTCTCCTTGAGCATCTCGACGCTGCGCATCAAATCCTGAACACTGAAGTTGCGCGCCATCGACTGGATCAGAGCAGAAGTCAATATGTCGTTCGCCATGGGTTGCTCGTGTCAGCAGTAACCGTACAAAGCTCGATTGGTTCAGGGGACATGCCCGCTCGGGGCTCGCGACATTGAATCACATGATGGCACTAGCCAGTGCGGCTTTTTGCTCATCCGACATGCTATCGATTTGTTCCTGTGAAAATGCGTTGAGCTGTGTTGCATTCAACGCCAGAAGTTCGGTCGTGGTAAGGCTTTCAATGGTCGTAACCGACAGCTCCGATACGGTAGTTGTGGTAATACTGCTGAACTGCGTCGGAATGAACTCCTGAAGCCGATTGGGTGCGAGCGCACCCAACTGCGCTGCCGTCAACCCCGCGATCTGCTCGGCGGTGAGAGCAACTAACAGCGTCGTTGCCAGGCTTTGCCAGGCGTTGAAAGTGAGGTCACCGACTTGGTTGGCACTCAAGTTCGAGATTTGCTCCGTGGTAAGGGCGTTGAGCTGGTCGGTCCCTAGCGCCCGAATTTGCATGCGCACGAGGCCCTGCAATTGGAACGCAGACATCTCTTTGATGTCAGTCGTCGATAGTTGCGTGACCGCGGTGGTCGTAAGTGCGCTCACCTGCCATTGGTTTAGGCCAGCGAGTTGCGTCAGCGTCAGTTGCTGAATCTGCGTCGCAGTAAGGCCGCTTACCCCGCTCGACGAGAGGGCGCCGATCTGGGTCGACGAAAGCACCTCGAACTGTGTTGCGTTCAGTTGTGCCACCTGCGTCGTCGACAGGCCGCTCAATTCAGCCGGAGTCAGAAGACCGATCTGGGTGGTAGTAAGGCCGGTCAACTGAGTCACGGAAAGCCCGCTTATCCCAGTCTGCGAAAGGCTAGTAAACTGCTCGTCCGTCAGAAGAGCAAAGTCGCTTGCCTTCAAACCGAATACCGCTGAAGCTGAAAGTGCCGCCATCTCGCTTGGGGTCAACGCTGAGAGCTGAGTCGTCGCTAGGGCATTGACTTGCGTCGAGGTCAACCCAGCCATGCCAGAGGGCGAAATCTGAGCGATCTGTTCCGGGGAAAGTGCGGCAATTTGGCCGGTTGAGAGCGCGGCGACTTGTGTCGACGTGAGTCCAGAAAGTTCGGTTCCCGTCAGGACTTCGAGCTGCGTGGCATTCAAGCTCGCGATTTGTGTGTCCGTGAGTGCACCCATTCCGCGCGACGACAAGCTGCTCAATTGCGTAGTAGTCAGCGCCGCTAGAGTGCCGACCGATAGCCCGGCAAGGGTCGTCGTCGAAAGCGCCGCCATTTGAGCCGGCGTGAGTGCCGTCAGTTGGTCTTCAGACAACGCCGTCATTTGCGTGGCGGCCAATCCGCCCATTGCCGTGGTGGAAAGGGCCGCGATCTGAATTTCGTCCAAGGCACCGATCTGTGTTACGGCTAGTGCCGCCACTTGGGTGTCAACCAAGCCGCCAATCTCGACGCTGGTCAGGTCGCCAATCATCGAGGTTGTAAGTGCAGCAATCTGTCCAGTCAACAGTGCGCCAACTTGAGCGGAACTGAGCGAAATTAATTGCCGCGTCGTCAGCGCTCCGAGTTCGGTTGCCGTCAACCCGGTAATTCCAGAAGTGCTAAGCGCCGCAATCTGATTCGTTCCAAAAGCGCTCAATTGGCTGACGGACAAGAGCCCAACTTGAGTCGCGGTCAACCCGCTCACGGCTTTCGCACTCAAGGCTGAAATCTGGGTCGTACTGAGGCCCCCCAACTGCGAAGCGCTCAGTGCGCCTATGACGCTGGTCGTCAAGCCTGCCAGTTGCGTCGCCGACATTTGTGCCACTTGCGTCGTCGAAAGGAATGCAACTTGCGAGGTATTCAACGACCCAAGCTGAGTGCCGGCCAGGTGAGCGAATTGCGTGAGCGACAAGGCCGCGAATTGACTGACTGTGAAGCCCTTAACGGCAGAGCTCGACAGTGCCGTGACTTGGGTCGTTGCGAGCGACGCGATCTGGGTATCGGCCAGTGATGTTACTTGCGTTGCAAGCAATCCGCCAACAGCAGCAGCGGTGAGCGAGCGCAGTTGCGTCGTGGCAATGGCGGCAAACTGGCCAGATTCCAGGGCAGAAACTTGCGAGGCCGTAAGAGCTGCGAACTGCCGGGTGGCCATTGCCGCAAGTTCGGTTGCCGCGAGGCCGCTGACGGCCCGACTGTTCAGTGCTGCAACTTGACTAGTTTGCAAGGCACCGATCTGGTCGGTGGAGAGCGACGAAACGCCAGTGCTGGTGAGCCCAGAGATGCCCGCTGTCGTTAGTGCGCCGATCTGGGTCAGGGACAGAGCGGCAAGCTGAGGTGCGGTGAGCGCTGAAACGGAAAGGCTGCTCAACCCGGCGATTTGAGTTGTGGTCAACCAAGTGACCTGTGTGGGTGTGAGTGCCGAGGTCTGATTATCTGAAAGCGCGCTGATCTGCGCGTTCGAAAGATTCGCTACGATATTCGCTGTGAACGCCGCAATCTGCGCCGATGACAAACCGCTCACCGCGGTTGCCGTGAGCGCTGCCAGCTGAGTTGGATTCATCGCGGCTAGCTGCGTCACAGCCAGCACTCTGGCTTGGGTCTCGTTAAATCCAGATATCTCAGTGGGCGAAACGCTGCTCAGTTGCGTGGTCGTCAAAGCAGCAACCTGCGTCGTTGAAAGCGCACCGAACTGCGTGGAAGTGAAGCTTGCCAGCTGCCTTGTCGTCAGCAACGCAAACTCGGCAGGCGACAGACCAACGATTCCGGTAGCACTGAGCGCCGACAATTGGGCAGTCGATATTGCCGCTAGTTGAGCGACGGACAACGCAGCCACAGCTCCACTTGTCAGTGCAGCCATCTGATTGTTGGTCAGTGAGGCTACCTGCGCATTGGTGAGTGCCATCACTTGAGGCGTCGTCAATGCCGCGATTTCCGTACCGGTCAGGCTTCGCAATTGAGTCGTACTCAGGCTAGCCACTTGTGTCGAACTCAGCGCAGCAACCTGCGTATCTTCGAGGCTTGCCAACTGGGTCGCCGTGAGCGCGGCCAGCTGGGTCGTGCTCAGTGCAGTGATGGCCGACGCCGCGAATCCGTCGATGCCGACGATAGATAGCATGGTCAGCTGATCCGACGACATGACCGCCAGCTGAGCCGGCGTGAGCGCGGCCACCTGAGTCGCGACCATTCCGCTAATTTGAGTCACGCCGAGGGCGGCTACCTGCGTCGTAGTGAGCACTGAAATCTGCGTTTCAGTGAGCACACCAAATTGCTGACCGGCAAATGCCGTGAGTTGCGCGACGCTCAATGTAGCGATCTCGGTCGCGGAGAACCCAGGGATCGCCGTGGTCGAAAGTGCCGCGATCTGGCTGGTTGCTAAGGCCCCCAGTTGCTGCGCAGTCAACGCCGCAAGCTGTGTAGAGGCGAGCGCCGCAATTGCGCCTGATGACAATGACCCAATTTGGGTCGTTGCCAACGACGTGACGGCGGTGTTCGTCAAGCCGAGAATCGCGCTCGCCGACAGGGCTGCCACTTGGGTCTGGGTGAGCGCCGCCAATTGCGTCAGCGCCATCACCGCCACTTGAGTGTTCGTCAGACCGCCAATTTCGGTCGTGGTCAAGGACTGCAGCTGCGTGCTGCCCAAGGACACGACTTGCGTCGCCAAAAGCGCACCGATTTGGGCCGCTCGCATGCCACTGAGCTGCGGTGACGAGAGTGCCCCGAGCGCACCCACGGTCAAGCCGCCTATCGCGGTGGTCGTCAGCGCCGAGAGTTGCGTTGTCGAAAACGAGGAAACCTGCGTCGCGGCCAAGCCTGCCAGCTGCGTCGAAGTGAGCCCGGCGAGTCCAGTGGGTGTGACCGCGACCCATTGCGTTGGGTTGATGGCGTCAAGCTGGGGCGCCGTCAGATCTCCGAATTGCGTCGCAGAAAGCGTGCCAATTTGGGTTGTTGACAACTGTCCGACTTGCGTCGCGGTCAGCGCGACGACCTTGCTATCGCTGAAGGCTCCAATCGCCGTCACCGTAAGTGCTCGGAGCTGAGTTACGTTCAAGGCGGCAACAGCCGTAGTAGTGAGCCCAATTACCGCTGACGTACTAAGTGCTCCGATTTGCCTTTCGGTGAGCACCGCCAACTGTCCGAGCGAAAGCGCTGCGGTTTGCGTATCTGTGAGGCCAGCCACCTGGGTTGTGGAAAGCGAAACGAGTTGCGTCGTGTCCAACGCCGAAAGCTGAAGCGTGGTGAGCGCCTGAACCTGATCCGAACTCATCGCGGAAAGCCGGGTAGCGTTCATGCTCGCGAGCTGCGCCACTGTCAGCCCGCGAACTGCCTCGGCAGAAAGAGCTTCGAATTGAGCCGGTGTCATGGTCGCGAGTTGAGTCGCAGCCAGCGCCGCCACCGCGGTCGCGCCAAGACCACTAATTGCCGATGACGTCAAAGCAACGAACTGAGTAGTGGTGAGCGCTGCCACTTGCGTAGCATTCAAAGCTCCCACCACGGTGTCAGTCAGCCCCCGCAGTTGCGTCGATGTCAGCGCCGATAGTTGAGGTACCGAGAGCCCCTCGACTGCGGTCGTCGTCAGAGCGGCGAGTTGCCGCGACGTCAATGCAAGCAGTTGTGTCACGGACAATTCGCCTATGTCCGTGCTAGTCTGGCCACGGATCTGCGCAACTGACAGCGCGGCGAGCTGGCTCGAAGATAGCGCCGCGAGCTGAGTTGACGTAAAATCACTCACTGCAGTACTCGTCAGGCTCGCGATTTGGGTCGTCGTCATTGCAGCGAGGAGCGTCGCAGATAGCCCTTCAAGTGCAGACTTGTTGAGAGCAAGCAACTGGGTCGGTCGCATACCTCGAAGCTGAGTCGCGGAAAGGTTTGCCAGTTGTGTTGGTGAGAAGCCTGACACCGCGCCGGTAGAAAGAAACGCGAGCTGGGTGGACGAAAGCGCCGAGACTTGGGCGGTCGTTAACTGTACCAGTGCGGTCGACGTCAACCCAGCAATCGCAGTCGTGGTCACAACCGCCAGTTGCGGCAAAGAAAGCACGGCCAACTGCGTGTCGGCAAGCGCACCCAAGGCAACCGAACCGAACCCCTTGACCTGAGTCGTCGTGAGCGCGCTGATGTGATCCACGGTCAGACCGGGAACGGACGCAGCAGCCAGGCCAGCCAATTGAGTCGACTTGAGCGCCCCAAGTTCGGTAAGCGTCAAATCACGCAGGTCTGTGCTCGAAAGACCTCGCAGTTGGGTCACCGTCCATGCCGCGATCTGCGTCGCACTTAGCGCACCAATCTGAGTCGATGTCAATTCGCTCAGCGCGGCAGCGGTGAGCCCCTTGACCTGGGTGGTAGTCAGGGCTGCCAGCTGAGTTGCGTCGAGAGCGAGAACTGCAGTCGTACTCAAAGCACCGATCTGAGCCGCCCGCAAGCCGCGAAGCTGCACCGTAGTCAGCTGCGCCATCTGTGTCGCATTTAGGCCGCTGGCAGCTGTTGCTGCCAATGCGGCAATTTGTGAGGCCACGAGTCCACTCAGTTGAGATGTCGTCAATTCAGCGAGTGCTGAGGCTGCGAGCCCCCCGAGAGCTGTGGTCGACAGGGCCGCAAATTGCGTACTGGCTAGCGCAGACAATTGTTCAACGGACAGCGCCGCAATTGTCGTGCTCGATACACCGCCGAGTTGCGCGGTCGACAGGGCTGCCACCTGATCCGTTGTCAAGCCGCCAAGCGCGCTCGCAGTCAGCGCTGCGATCTGTCCCGGAGTCAACGCCGACAGTTCCGCTAACGTAAGCTCTGCAACGTCGTCGCTCGATAGTGCTCTCATCTGGGTCGAAGTCAGCGAGGCCAGTTGTGCAGGCGTCAGCGCCCCCATCTGGGTCGCGCTCAACTCACGCACTCCAGAGCCCGACAAGGCTCGTATCTGCCACGCGCTAAGCGCCCCGAGTTGCTCCGCAGTTAGCCCCGAAACCGCTCCAGTGGCCAAAGATCCAAGCTGCACCGTTACCAGCCCGCCGAACTGTTGCGTGGTCAGATTGGCCAACTGATCGCCGCTAAGCGCCGCAGTTGCTCCCGCGCTCAAGCCCGACAATTGCGTCGCAGACAGCGTCGAGATTGCGGTCGTCGACAGAGCTGCGATACTCGTGCTGGTGAGCCCTCGAATCTGTGTCGTAGTCAGTGCCCCAAGCTGGGTGGCTGTGAGGGCGGCGAGCTGTGTGTCGACAAATGCCCCGACACCACTCGGTAAAATTCCACGGATCTGCGTCGTGGTCAGGACCGCGACTTGTTCTTCGGATAGGCCCTTTAGGGCGAGTGGGGTCAATGCACTCAATTGAGTGGAGCTCAACACGGCCAACTCTGAGGCCGAGAGTGACGCCAGTGTAGTGCCGGACAGACCTTTGATTTGCGTCTGGGACAACGCGGCCAATTGGGTCGTGCTCAACGCCTCGTCATCGCGGGCGATGAGTTCATTCAGGCAGGTCGTGTTGATGCTGGTCAATTGGGCAGTCGTCAACGCCGCAAGCTGAGTCGCATTCAATTCGTTCATCGCGGTCGAGGTTAGCGACGCCACCTGAACCGCTGTGAGCGCGCGAAGCCGCTCTGTGGATAGTGCGCCTAATTGTTCACCGGTAAGTAGCTTCGCCTGACCTGCGCTCAACGCTGCAACCTGGGTGGTGGAGAGAGCGTTCAGATCTGTCGCATCGAGAGTCCCTATGATTGTAACCGAAAGGCTCTTGACCTGAGTCACGGTCAACTCGACGAGCTGCGTGGTGGTCAAGGCAGCAAATTGGGTCGTGGCTAGCCCAGCGATGCAAACCCCAGAAATGCCCTTGAGCTGCGTCGTGGTGAGTGCGGCGAGTTGGCTTTCAGTCATTCCGGCCATGGCCGCTGGCCCAATGACGGCGAGCTGCGTCGGGCGCAGAGCAGCGAGTTCATTCAGATTCAGCTCGAAGACGTCGACGCTCGTGAGCTGCTTCATCTGGGCGACTGTGAGCGAAGCCACCTGCGTCGTTGTAAGCGCAGCAAATTGGGTTGAGCTAAGTTCGCTGACGCCGCTGCCCGATAGCCCTCGAATCTGCGAGACACTGAGGCCTGCCAATTGGGTCGTCGTCAAGGCATCGATGGCGGTTGTAGTGAGCGCCCCGAGCTGAATTGCCGTGAGGCCCGCGATCTGCGCCGTATTCAGCGCCACGACCTGGTTTGCCGTCAGCCCCTTGATCGCATTGGCCGTAATTGCCGAAAGCTGACCCGAGACCAGGCTTGCCAGTGTCGTCGTGGACAGGTCGGCAACATCAGTCGCTGTGAGCCCCTTGAGTTGGGTCATCGAGAGCGCAGATAGCTGCGTTGAGTTCAAGCATGCGAATTGTTCGGCGCTGAGACTACTGACGCAAGCACTGGTGATTCCACGAATTTGGCTCGTGGTCAGTGCAACGAGCTGGCTTGCCGTGAATCCGGTGACGGCACTTGGGGTCAACGCGGACAGTTGAGTCGATGACAGCATCGAGAGCTCTTCGAGATTGAACTCCGCTACGTCGGTCCTGTTGAGGCCTTTGAGTTGAGTCACGGTCAACGCGCTGATCGCAGAATTGCTCAACACGGCCACCTGGGATGAGGTGAGTTGACTGAGCCCAGTGCCCGTCAGTCCGCGGATCTGAGAGATGGTAAACGCCGCGAGTTGGGTCACGGTCAGCCCGTCAATCACCGTGGTCGTGAATCCGCCGATCTGAGTCGTCGTCAGCCCCGCGAGCTGGGTCGTCGTCAACATGGCAACTTGATCGCGGCTCAGCCCAGTAATAGTCGCCCGGGTCAATTGAGCCACTTGCAGCGAACTGAGCGACGTCAGCTGAGCCTCGGTGAACCCGCTGATGGCCGTCCCCGTCAACCCCTTCACTTGGGTCGTCGCCAAAGATCCGAGCTGCGTTACACTGAGTGCAGCCACCTGTTCCGCACTCAATGCCGCAATACTTGCGGTGGACAGACCACGGATCTGCGCGATAGTTAGGGCGACGATGTGGCTTTGGGCCAGCCCTGCAATGGCCTGGGTCGTCAAAGCTGCCAGCTGCGTCGAACCAAGGGCGGCGAGCTGTGGCAACGTCAATTCCGCGACGTCCGTACTCGTCATTGCCCGCATCTGAGCGCTCGTCAATGCCGCAAACGTCGTAGTGGAGAGCCCCGCAATTTGGGTCGGTGTCAGGTAGCTCAGCCCGGCCCCGGACAGCCACTGGATCTGCGTCGTGGTCAGTGACGCTAGTTGTGTGGCGCGTAGGCCATCCAAGGCAGTGGTCGTCAGCGCGGCGAGCTGGGTCGAAAGCAAGCCAGAAAGTTGCGCCGTATCGAGCGACGCAAGTTGTGTGCTCGCCAGCCCCTTGAAAGCTGCACCGCTGAGCGCCGAAAGCTGTGTCGGGCTAAGAAATGCCAACTGCGTTGGGGTGATTTCACCTACGTCCTGGCTCGTGAGGCCACGCATCTGAGTGACCGTGAGCGCCACGAGTTGCGTCACGTTAAGCGCCGAGAATTGCGTGGCACTCATGCGACTGATCGCAACACTATTGAAGCCAACGAACTGGGCCGCACTGAAGGCCTCGAGCATCGAAGTGCTCAGACCGTCGACAGCACGCGCACTAAGCGCACCTATCTCGGTAGTCGTCAGTGCCGTAATCTGACTGGTGGACAGTGCAGCCACCTGGTCACTGAGTAGCGCTTTGACTTGAGCCGTGGTCAGTGCCGCCACTTGCGCTGCTGTTAGCGCGGCCACCTGTGTGCCGAGCAACGAGCTAAATTCGGTCGCTGAAACGCTTTGCAGGTCCGTGATCGACAGGCTTGCGATCTCGGTTACGGTTAGCGACGCGAACGAGATGCTTGCCACTTAGCCAGCGCCTCCCTCATGTTCTTGACACTCGATCACAGTACAGCCGATGATAGCGTTCTTCGTAGGCTACCGCACGCGCTGCAACAAATCGTTCCATTCACCGTGTGTGCACAGGTGAGCGTTCCAGGGTCAGCGCCCTGCCCAACCCCCCGCCACAGCGCAGAATGCGCGCTTGGCTCAAGAATCGCCAATCATTTGACGGGCAAGCGCCACCCAATATAGCCACAGTCAACCGCCCCAGAAGCAACGCAGTGGTAACCTGTCCGCCGCTCAATCTTCGGGCTCGGGTCTCACTATGGTTTGTCCCTTGAGGATTGTTCCGGTAGAGCCTGGGTGGAGATCTGCCGCGTTGGCTTCGTCAGTGTCGAGATGCATGTCCAGTCGATAGTCGGGGTGCACGCGCACGAGAACGTCATCGTAAATGATCCCGCGTGCGCCGCCGACGCGCACCATGACCCAATCGCGATCCTTGACGCCAAATTGCAGTGCCTCTTCGGGGCTCATGTGAATGTGGCGCTGTGCTTGGATCACACCGCGGTCGAGCGTGACACGACCATTCGGTCCCTGTAGTTCGATACCTGGTGTATCCTGCAGCTCACCCGAGGCACGAATCGGCGCGTCGATGCCCAACGCGATCTCGTCGGTGCGCGAGACCTCGACCTGCGTTTCTGCGCGCACTGGACCAAGAACGCGCACCTTCTGAATCGAGTTCTTGGGTCCAACCAGCACAACGGTTTCCTCACAAGCGAATTGACCGGGTTGGCTGAGTTCAGCTTTCACGGTCAGCTCATGACCCGTGCCAAACAGCATCTCGACGTGCTCGCGGCTGAGGTGAACGTGGCGAACACTGGCACTAATGGGAATGGTCACACCTTCGGTCATGGTGGCGCAATTCTACCAGGCATAGCCTCTTGCTTGGTGACGCACGCACGCGACAATGACTAGAAGGCGACGTGTTCCGCCGGCCGGACCGAGTTGCATTCTGTCGACAACCTGTCGCGTGGCAGCCACGAGCAGTTGTCGCTCGCGCGCTCACAACAGGGCGATTCGCCTTGTCGAGATTCGCGCATTTCGTATGCTTCGGACTCGTTCGCGAGTGGGCTGCAAATCCGCGTAACGCGCAGCGATCTCGATCCTGAACTTGCACCCACCTTTGACAACCCGACATTCGTGGGGCATGCCCCATGGCGTGTCCTTCTCGTACCTTGACCTGCTCGGCCAGAGCCTACGCATGACTGTGCGCGAGCTATTGCCACGCGGAGCACATCTCGTGCCTACCGACGTGGTTGATGACGGCCAAGTCCCGAACCTGCTGCTGCCGCGAGGCGAGATGCCTGCAGAGCTGCAAATCGGAGACTCGCTTAGCGTTTTCATTTACCTCGATTCTGAAGATCGCCCGATTGCTACAACCTTGAAACCGAAGGTCGAGCTCGGACAAGTGGCGTTTCTCGAAGTAATGGACAAGGCTCCGTTTGGCGTGTTCGTGGATTGGGGCCTAAAAAAGCAGTTGTTGGTGCCATTTGCCGAGCAAATTTGCGAGATGGGACTTGGTCAACGCTATGCCGTAGGCCTGATGCGCGATGAAAGTGGGCGCCTCGCGGGCACGATGCGGGTGAGCGAGCTGTTAAAGAAAAAGTCGAGCTATCGTCTGGACGAGTGGGTCCTAGGTGAAGCCTGGCGCAATGAGCCTCAAGTTGGTCTCTTTATCATTCTCGAGCGAACCTACATCGCCCTGCTGCGCGCCGACGAACCGCACCGCCTGCGTCGTGGCGAGGCCGCTCGATTTCGGATCAGCAATGTGCTGGCCGACGGGAAAGTTGAGCTTTCGCTGCGTCGCCTCGCAGTCGAAGAGCTGGGCGCTGATGCCGCTCGGGTGTTGGAGCTCTTAGCGCAGCCCAATGCTCCAAAGTTCGGGGATCATTCGGATCCTAACCAGGTTCGCGCCTATTTCAATCTGAGCAAGAAGGTCTTCAAGCGCGCGGTCGGGCGGTTGCTGAAGCAAGGGACGGTTTGCATCGACGATCAGGGGCACGTCGTTGTAAAGCAAGTCGGTTCTGACTAGTTCAAATCCACGAGGACAGCCTTCGGTTTGGGTCTGCTCGTCGCGGCGACTGCGAGTTGCGCCGGAAAGGCCGCTAGCCTCCGATGCGCCGTGCCATTTCGGTTAGATTGGCCGCAAGCGTTTCAGCAAAGTAGAGGGCATTCGCCACGAGCGGGGGCTTGTCACGCTTCATGACGAAGGAGATCGTCTGTCCGTCTCCAACCAGGTGCACCCCATTTTGGTTGAATTGCGCGAACGCGGGCAAAAGCTGGCCAAGCAGCTGTGCCATCCCAGGCTCTTGCGTTGCCACGAGGTAGACCGAATCTACTGTTGGATTGCCCGTAACTATTGGAGCGACCGCCATCGTCTGCTGGATCTGACCCATCGCTGTGGTGCGACTCACAACCTCGAACGGTGGGAACGGCTGCGCGGTATGAGCAATCATTCGGCAGTCGAACCAGGTCTCACGCTCGATCTTAATCTGGTTGGTAAGATAGCTCTTGTCCGTCTTCTGGGTGACTTTGAATAGGTACACCAGCTCGAGATTGACCCCGCCCGGAGACCCCTGCATCTTTACATCGATGTCAATCGGTTTGTCGTCCGTAGGCCCAGACAGAACTTGGGCGGCTGCTTGGAAGATGAAGAGATTGAAATTGGGATCGCCTGATACCAAACGGAGCCCCAACCGCTTTGCCAATTCCGAGGCACGGAAATTCGCGTGCTGCTGGTCAAGGTTGGCTACTTGCCGCTTGCGCATAACGAGCATGTAGTATGCCGCGAAGCCAAGCATCGCGATGACCATGACAATAGTTTGTATTGGAAAACCACCCACGACGATACCTCTTCTCTGCTTCGGTTAACCTGTGTATACGCGACAGCCGCTTGGCTCAAGTCCCCGGCGGCCGCCAACTCCCTGGCGCAACGGCATTGCCGTCCGGGGCGGCATAATTCGCAAGGCTTCGCGGCACTGGACCCAACAGGTTCGCGAGTTGCTCTGGATACTCGAGGCCCCGCAAGTTGAGCTCTCGACTATCAGTGAGCGTGACGACGACTTTGCTGTACGACTGGCGTCTGCTCCTAACCGTCACAATCTCAGTCTTAACAACGTCGCTGCGCGGCTCGACACGCGTACCTATCAGCCGCGTCCAGACAAACCCGCGCTCGAACACCTCGACGGTTTGGCGCAGGCGATTCCAGGCTATCAAGAGTGGAACTGCCCCCGCGAAGATCCCTGCCACGCCAGTAAGGGCAGCCTCGACGGCGGTCTGCCCTGGCGGTGGGCTGGGGACTCTCAACAACGACACGACCCCAGCAACGGCGAGAATTCCACCAATGTACCAGAGATAGCCCCCAGCACCGAAAGTGCCCCGGTGCACCGCAATTGATCTACCAAGATCGTTCCCCATGGCTCTATCGTTCCCCTTATCAATCCCAGTGCAGCATTGCAAGCCCCGATTCCGCGAGTCGACGGGCGCGAGTTTGGGGTGCGCAGCGCGAGAAGCGCATCGAGTTCCGCCCGCGAACAACCGGCCGAGCCCGAAACCTGGCCGAAGGTGGAATAGTTCGCTATGCCGCTGATCAGAATTGGCCGTGCCGGAGATGGACGCCTATGTGGACGCAGCGACTGATTTGACCGGCACCGGCCACCCCACGCCCCCTCGCCCGGTGAGGATTGAGGCCAGCCCAAGGCGACTCGACGAGTTGGTGCGCCAACATCTGCCGCACGTGTATCGGTTGCTGCGGCAACTGGGGGTGCCGACGCGCGACACCGACGATGCGACACAGCAGGTGTTCCTGGTTCTAAATCAGCGGCTTTCGGAGGTCAGCGACGGAAGTGAACGGGCGTTCCTTTCCGCAACTGCCGTACGTATCGCATCGCGCTGGCGTCGAACACATCAACGTCGACGTGAGGACGATAACGCCGCACCGGTCAGTCAGCGAGCATCGATCG
>Ga0302322_100002737_pt1 | contig 14959 bp, 17 predicted proteins | sample Fen_T0_2_FD_203757 | JGI IMG/M metagenome (GOLD analysis project Ga0302322, IMG submission 203757) | Peat permafrost microbial communities from Stordalen Mire near Abisko, Sweden - Fen_T0_2 | ecosystem: Environmental > Terrestrial > Soil > Wetlands > Permafrost | place: Sweden: Abisko... | reverse complement strand
CGAGCGGGTCTTCCCCGGCCGGGACCCCCGGGCCCGGGTCGACGAGCTCGTCCAGGCCCGCAAGGGTGCTCCCCTGGTCCCGGGCGAAGTGGTGCAGGTCCCCCGCTAGGCGATCGCCGCGCGACCGCCGAGCCTGTCGGGACCACCGCCGCCCCACCCCCAGGACCGGTGACTACCGTGGCCGCGTGCGCTGCCCCTACTGCGAGCTCGACCACGACAAGGTCGTCGACTCGCGCCCGTCCGACGAGGGGTCGGCGGTGCGCCGCCGCCGGGAGTGCCTCGAGTGCGGTCGCCGGTTCACCACCTACGAGCGCTTCGAGGAGATGCCCGTCCTGGTGCGCAAGCGGTCCGGGGTCATCGAGCCGTTCGACCGCGACAAGCTCCTGGGCGGGATCCAACGGGCCATCGCCGGCCGGTCGGTGGCCGAGGGTGCCGCCGAGGCCATCACCGACGACATCGAGGAGCGCGTCCGGGCCATCGGCCGCGAGGTCGGCAGCGAGTTCATCGGGCTCGCGGTGCTCGAGCACCTCCGGGCGCTCGACCCCGTGTCCTACCTGCGCTTCGCCTCCGTCTACAAGGGCTTCGAGGACGTGGGGGACTTCGAGCGGGAGTTCATCGAGCTCCAGAAGACCACCGCCCCGAAGCAGCGGGGCTGAGGTCCGACACGCGCCGAGCGGCCCCTCGCCACCGTGGTGGAACCGGGACTTTCGGAATTTTTCTCGACCAACCGTTGACACGGTTGGAATTTCAGTGGTGTAATCCACGCCGCATCTCGCGTAGGCCGGGGAGCGAACCACTAGATATTGTGGTTTGCGGGCATCGAGGGTGCGGGCATCTCGGCAAGCGGACCATCGCGCGCCGGGCAGGGACCACGCAGCATCCGGCAACCACCGGAGAAGGGACGACGCGAACATGGCGATGGCGCCGGAGCAGATCGGGATCGGGATCCGCCGGTTCTTCACCGAGGCCGGGGTGCACCCGTACGACACCGTCGAGTGGGAGCGCCGCGAGGCCCGGATCACCAACTGGAAGGACGGCACCGACGCCTTCTTCCAGCCCGACGTGGAGTTCCCGGTCACCTGGTCGCAGAACGCCACCAACATCGTCGCCCAGAAGTACTTCCGGGGCACCCTCGGCACGCTCGAGCGGGAGACCTCGCTCAAGCAGGTCATCGACCGCGTCGCCGACACCGTGACCGCGTGGGGCCTGCGCGACGGCTACTTCGTCGACGACGACGAGGCCGCGTCGTTCCGCAACGAGCTGAAGTACATCCTCGTGAGCCAGCGCGCCGCCTTCAACTCGCCGGTGTGGTTCAACATCGGCGTGCACGGCGTGCCGCAGCAGGCGAGCGCGTGCTTCATCCTGTCGGTCGAAGACACGATGGACGGCATCCTCAACTGGTACCGGGAAGAGGGCGTCATCTTCAAGGGCGGCTCCGGCGCCGGCACCAACCTCTCCAACATCCGCTCGTCGTACGAGCACCTCGCCGGCGGCGGCACCGCGAGCGGCCCGGTGTCGTTCATGCGGGGCGCCGACGCGTCGGCCGGCACCATCAAGTCGGGCGGCAAGACCCGTCGCGCCGCCAAGATGGTCATCCTCAACGTCGACCACCCCGACGTGGAGGAGTTCCTCTGGTGCAAGGCGCGTGAGGAGCGCAAGGCCCGCGTGCTGCGCGACGCCGGGTTCGACATGGACCTCGACGGTGCCGACAGCCACTCGATCCAGTACCAGAACGCGAACAACTCGGTGCGGGTCACCGACGAGTTCATGGAGGCCGTGATCGAGGACCGCGACTGGGCGCTGCGCTCGGTCACCACCGGGGAGCCGATCAAGTCGGTCCGCGCCCGCGACCTCATGCGCGACATCTCGCAGGCCGCGTGGGAGTGCGCCGACCCCGGCATGCAGTACGACACCACGATCAACAAGTGGCACACCGCGCCCAACACCGGCCGCATCAACGCGTCCAACCCGTGCTCGGAGTACATGCACCTCGACAACTCGGCGTGCAACCTCGCCAGCATCAACCTGCTCCACTACCTCGACGAAGCGGGCAGCTTCGACGTCGACGCGTTCCGCCACACGGTGGAGGTGGTGTTCACCGCGCAGGAGATCCTCGTCGGCAACGCCGACTACCCCACGGCGCCGATCGGGGAGACGAGCCGGCAGTTCCGCCAGCTCGGCCTGGGCTACGCCAACCTCGGCGCCATGCTCATGTCCCTCGGCCTCCCCTACGACTCCGACGGCGGTCGGGCGTGGGCGGGTGCGGTCACGTCGCTGATGACCGGCCACGCGTACGCCACCAGCGCGCGCACCGCGGGCCGGATGGGCCCGTTCGCGGGGTACGCCGACAACGCCGACGCGATGCTCGACGTGCTGCGCATGCACCGCAACGCCGCGGCCGACATCGACGAGGAGCTCGTCCCGCACGAGCTGCTCTCGGCGGCCCAGCGGTCGTGGGACGAGGCGGTCGAGGTCGGTGAGATCCACGGCGTGCGCAACTCGCAGGCCAGCGTGCTCGCCCCCACCGGGACCATCGGTCTCATGATGGACTGCGACACCACCGGCATCGAGCCCGACCTCGCGCTCACGAAGTCGAAGAAGCTCGTGGGCGGCGGCACCATGCTGATCGTCAACCAGTCGATCCCGCGTGCGCTGCGCAAGCTCGGCTACACCGACGAGCAGGGCGAGGCGATCGTCGACTACATCAACGAGCACAAGACGATCATCGGGGCGCCCGGGTTCAACCCCGAGCACCTGCCGGTGTTCGCCTGCTCGATGGGCGACAACCCCATCCACTACATGGGGCACGTGAAGATGATGGCGGCCGCGCAGCCGTTCCTCTCCGGGGCCATCTCGAAGACGGTCAACCTGCCCGAAGACGTCTCGGTGGAAGACGTCGAAGACGTCTACATCGAGTCGTGGCGCCTCGGCCTCAAGGCCGTCGCCCTCTACCGCGACAACTGCAAGGTGGGCCAGCCGCTCTCCACGCAGAAGAAGGCGGGTGCCGAGAAGGCCGACGCGGTGGGCGCCGAGGTCGAGCGCATCGTCGAGACGGTGATCGTGCAGCAGCCGGTCCGCCAGAAGCTGCCCCGCACCCGCACGTCGAAGACGTTCTCGTTCCGGGTGGCCGACTGCCACGGGTACGCGACCGTCGGCGAGTACGAGGACGGGCGTCCGGGCGAGGTGTTCCTCAAGGTGGCGAAGCAGGGCTCGACCCTCGCCGGCATCATGGACGCCTTTGCCATCTCGGTGAGCCACGGCCTGCAGTACGGCGTGCCGCTGAAGGCGTTCGTCGACATGTTCACCAACATGCGCTTCGAGCCCGCGGGCATGACCGACGACCCCGACATCCGGTTCGCCTCGAGCCTGGTCGACTACATCTTCCGCCGCATGGCAGTGGAGTACATGACCTACGACGAGCGTGCAGCCATGGGCATCCTCACCATCGGGGAGCGCACCCAGCCCACGCTGCCGGGTGTGGAGGAAGCCGCCACGCCGGCGACCCAGGGCATGGACCTGCTCCCGCCGGAGGACCGGGCCCCGTCCGACACCCGCCCGGGCGCGGCCGCTCCGCCGGTCGCACCGATCGAGGTGCGGACCGAGGGTGAGGTGGTGCTCTGCTACGTCTGTGGCGACATCATGCAGCGAGCCGGCTCCTGTCACGCCTGCCCCAGCTGCGGCGCCACCAGCGGCTGCTCGTAGTCCCTCACTGTTCGGACGTTCAGCGGGCCCATGGCCCGGCCCAACGCGCAAACGGAGCGTGAGACCTGCGACGCGGTGCCCGGGCTCCTGCCCGGGCACCGACGCGTTCGGAACCCGGAACGGCCGGGCCGCGTCGCATCGTGCGGGAACCACAGTCCTTACATCGGTCTGACGTTGACGTCGTAGGTTCGCGATGGACGAGACGCCGTCATGGAGGAGCGCGGGTGCCGGGACCGAACGTGCGGGGTCGTGACGACGGGATGCGCCGCATCTCCCGGACGACCCGCTGGCTCGCGGGCATGGGTCTCCTCGTCACGGGTGGCTTCACGGCCCTCTTCGCGGTGCAGGCGGGCTCGAGCGGCGCCAACCCGCAGGTGAGCACCCCGACCGCCACGACCCCGGTCACGACGCCGCCCGTCACCGCGGTGCCCGCCACCGGGAGCCGGGTCGTCCCGGTTCCGGTGACCCCGGCTCCGGTTCCGGTGAACCCGGTACCGCGGGTTCCGATCCAGCCGCACACGTCGAGCCGGGGCTCGTGACCGGTACATGGGCTCGGTGAGCCCGGTCCTCGCGCTCAGCAGCGGGACCACCATGTGGTACCTCGCGCGCGGCAGCGGCGTCGTCACACTCGTCTTCTTGACCACGAGCGTGGTACTCGGGATCGTCACATCGTTCCGGTGGAGCAGCCCCAACTGGCCCCGGTTCGTCGTGGAGTTCGTGCACCGCAACGCCTCACTGCTCGTCGTCGTGTTCCTCGCGATCCACGTGGTGACGGTGCTCCTCGATGCCTTCGCGCCGATCCGGATCGTCGACGTCGTCGTCCCGTTCATCTCGCAGTACCGCCCGATCTGGCTCGGGCTGGGCGCGCTCGCGTTCGACCTCGTGGTCGCACTGCTCGTCACCAGCCTGTTGCGCCACCGGATCGGGTACTCGGGTTGGCGTCTCGTGCACTGGCTCGCGTACGCGTGCTGGCCGGTCGCCGTCGTCCACGGCCTCGGGACCGGCAGCGACGTGAGGTCGGGTGTGGTCCTCGGCGTGACCGTCGCGTGCATCACGGCGGTGCTGCTGGCAACCGGAGCGCGGGTCTATGCCGGTCTCGCGCAGCGCCCGGCGTGGCGCGGGGTCGGGCTGGTCGCCGTGATCGCGAGCCCGCTCCTGCTCGCCGGCTGGCTCGTCAACGGGCCGCTCGCGGCGGGATGGGCCCACCGCGCCGGCACGCCGTCGGAGCTGCTGGTCTCGTCGGGGACCGCCGCGCCCGCGGGTGGGGCGAGTCCGAGCCCGGCGCCGACGACCACCACGACGACTGCGCCGACGGGCGGGATCCCCGCCACGGGGTTCACCGCACGCGTCGCGGGAACCGTGCAGCAGAGCGCGCCCGACGCCCGGGGTTCCGTGACCCTCGCGCTCGTCGGCAGCCTGAGCGACGGCGCGTCCGGAGTCCTCGACGTCGAGCTGGTCGGATCGCCGGTCAACGGCGGCGGCGTCTCCATCAGCTCGGGCACGGTGATCCTCAGTGGAGGAGCCGGGGACCGGTGGGTCGGCAAGGTCTCCCAGCTCGAGGGCAACCAGGTGTTCGCTACGGTCGTCGGGCCGACCGGGTCCCAGCTCCAGCTCGGCATCCAGTACTCTGAGCTCGACCAGCGGGCCGGGCGGATGGCCGGCACCGTCACCGGCGCTCCCCCGACGGCGAGCCCGCGCACGGGGCGCGACGACCGGTGACGCGCTCGGCTCCCCGCGCCCCTGGTACCCCGGGACCGGCCGGACTGCCCCGCCTCGTCCCCGAACGGATCACCGACTACCGGGCGCACCTCGAGCGCCACGGACCGCTCCCGGCCATCACGAAGCGGTCGGGGCGTCAGGAGTTCATCGCCGCGGTCCAGCGCAGCGGCCTGCGCGGTCGTGGTGGCGGCGCCTTTCCCACGGGGACCAAGCTCCGTGCGGTCGCGGACGGCCGGCGCGGTGCGATCGTGGTGGCCAATGGCGCCGAGGGCGAACCGGCGAGCCGCAAGGACGCCACGCTGCTCGCCGCCGCTCCGCACCTGGTGCTCGACGGTGCGTTCGTCGCCGCCGACGCCGTCGGGGCCGACGAGATCTACGTGGTGGTGGGGCGCGCGAACCGTGGCGGCTACGACGCGATCTCGGCGGCCATCACGGAGCGGTCCGCGCGGAGCTCGCGGCCAGTGCGCCTGGCCACAGTGCCGGATCGGTACGTCGCCGGTGAGGAGAGCGCACTCGTCCACGTGCTCAACGGCGGCGAGGCGAAGCCGATCTTCGTGCCGCCGCGCCCCTACGAACGGGGGGTACGCAACCGCCCGACCCTCATCCAGAACGTCGAGACGCTCGCGAACCTCGCGCTCATCGCCCGCTACGGCGACGCCTGGTACCGGGCGCTGGGCACATCCGACGAGCCGGGCTCCGTGCTGGTCACGATCGGCGGCGTCGTGCGATCGCCCGGCGTGTTCGAGTTCGCGTTGGGCACGCCCTTGCCCGCGGTGCTCGACGCGGCGGGAGGCGCGACTGTGCCGCTGTCGGCCGTGCTGGTCGGCGGGTATTTCGGCGCGTGGATCCCCGCTGCCGCGCTCCCGAACCTGACGCTCACCCACGGATCGCTGAAGGCGAACGGCGGCACGCTCGGGTGCGGCCTGGTTGCAGCGTTTCCCGCGGCGCGCTGTGGTGTGGTCGAGTCGGCGCGGATCGCGCGCTACCTGGCCGAGGAGACCGCCGGGCAATGCGGCCCCTGTGTGCACGGGCTCGCCGCGGTCGCCGACCTGATGGACACGATCGCGCACGAGCGCACTGGCCCGGGGGCGCACGACACGCTGGTGCGCTGGCTCGGCGACATCGAGCATCGCGGCGCGTGCCACCTCCCGGACGCGGCCGTGGGATTCCTCCGCAGCGCCTTGTCGGTGTTCGCGGACGAGTTCGTGAGTCACCGCAACGGAACCTGCACGGCGACCGACCCGAACCCGGTGCTGCCGATCCCCGAGGGACCGACCCGCGATTGGAGCTGGCAATGAGCCAACGTCTGGTCGTCGACTTCATCAAGTGCGACGCGCACGGCATCTGCGCGGAGCTGTTCCCCGAGTGCATCCGGCTGGACGACTGGGGGTACCCGATCGTGGCGCCGGGTCCGGTGCCGCCCGAGCTGCTCACCCACGCGCGTCGCGCGGTCGTCGCGTGCCCGTCGCTCGCGCTCCTGCTCAGGAAGGACTGACGTGCGCCGTCGCAACCGGGCGTCGTTCGAGGCGCAGCTCGCGGGCGTCCCCCTGTTCGCCGAGCTGACGCCGGAGGAGATCTCCAGAATCGCCGCCGCGGCGACCCGCGCGCGCGAACCGGCCGGGATGCTGTTCTCCAAGGAAGGCGAGCGCGGCGACGAGCTGGTGATCGTCCTCGATGGGGAGGTCGAAGTGCGTCACGACGGCCGGGTGCTGGCGACCCTGGGCCCCGGCGAGTTCGTGGGCGAGGTCGCGCTGCTCGACGACGGGGCCCGGCGCACCGCGACCGTGGTGGCGCGCACACCCGTGGTGGTCGCCTACCTGGGCCGGTACGAGTTCGAGCGCCTCACCGCGACGAACCCTGCGCTCCTCGAGGCCATCGAGGCGACACGTCGCCGGCGCACCGACTCACCAGACTTGTGATCAAGGCCGGTTGGGCCCGCGCCTAGTCTCTGCGCCCGTGGCCAGTCCTGAATACCTCGCCTTCGCCGCCAAGCAAGCCGCGACGCCGCCGCCTCCGCCCCCGGCGGACCTGAACGAGCTGCGGGCCCGGATCGAGACCGCGCAGGCCGCGCTCCCACTGGCCGAGGGCACCCGGGCCACCGAGGTGGACGCCGGCGGTGTCGCCGCGATCCTGTGCGAGCGCGACGGCGGGGACGAGGACCCGCTCTTCCTCTACTTCCACGGCGGCGGCTATCGCATCTGCTCGGCGCTCGCGTACCGGTCCTACGGCTCCCACCTGGCCCGGGCCACGAAGACGCGCGTGCTCCTCGTCGACTACCGCCTCGCGCCGGAGCACCCGTTCCCCGCGGCGGTCGACGACGCCGTGACGGCCTACCGCTGGGCGCTCGGCCAGGGCAACGCGCCCGGGCGGATCGTCGCCGGGGGTGACTCCGCCGGCGGCGGGCTCACCGCCGCGCTGCTGCTCGCGGCCCGCGCCGCGGGGCTGCCCCAGCCGGCGGGCGGGGTGCTGCTGTCGGCCTGGGCCGATCTCGCCAACACCGCGGCGAGCTTCACCACCAACGCCGCGACCGACCGGATGTTCTCGAAGGAGATGGCCGACGACGCGGCCGACCTCTACCTCTCCGGTCAGGACTCGACGAATCCGCTCGCGTCCCCGGCCCTCGCCGACTGGACCGGCCTCGCGCCGATCCTGCTCCACGTGAGCGCGGCGGAGTGTCTGCGCGACGACTCGGCGGCCGTCGCCGCCGTGGCCGAAGCGGCGGGCGTCGCGGTGGTGCACGAGGAGTTCCCCGAGATGCCGCACGTGTGGCAGCTGTACTACCCGGCGTTCCCGGAGGCCGTCGACTCCGTCGACAAGATCGGCGCATTCATCGCGTCCGTCACCGCCTGACGGGCGACGCGCGAACGCGTCGCCCCTCGCGTCATCCTTCGGTGCGGGAGCGCGACTCGTGCGCCGGGCGCGGGTACGGCGGCGGCCCGATGAACGGTCGCGGCAGCGGTCCGGTGTGCCATTGCCGCACGGCCTCGCGCCGGACGATCTTCCAGTCGTCGCCGGATCGCGCGACGTCGTCCTTGTAGCGGAGCGCGAGCGTGAGGTGCTCGATCGGACTGCCGGGGGATTCCATGTGGTAGCCGATCACCCAGGTCTCGACGAAGCCGCGGTCACCGTCGATCTCGACGTACTGGTTCCCGCGGAAGTGCATCGTGGCCTCGTACGCGAGCAGGCCGTCCTCGAGGCCGTCGAGGTAGTCGTCGAGCGATCCCGTTTCCATGGTGCCGACCACCACGCAGTCGGGGGCGAACACCGATCGCACGAGATCCATGTCGACCGAGTCGACGCCGTAGGCGTACCGGGCGTAGAGATCGCGGATCAGCTCGCGGTCGCGCAGCCAGAGCACGTTCGCCGCGGTGTCCGAGCGGTCGGGGGGCGGGCTGTGGCGGAAGCGCATGACCTCGCGGGTCCGGTTGCGCAGCGGCGGGGTCGTCACGGTTCCTCCTCGGTGCCGAGCCGGATGGGCGGCGGGGGCGGGTGCGCGCAACCTACTGCTCGACACGCCCGTCGCCGGCCCGACCCTCCTGACGAAGGCGCCCGAGATCAGCAGCCGGTCGCGGCGGTGAGCGCGTCGCAGGCCTGGCGCATCCGCGCGGGGGACAGCGTGGCGACACGCCGACGGAACTGCTCGCGCGGCACGGTGTGGATGTTGTCGAAGTTGACCACGCACGCGGTGGGAACGCCGTCGTGATCGGGCGTGAGCTCGACCTCCGAGACGAGCGCGCGACGGGTGCGGGTGAGGACCGCCACGACGACCGAACCGATGCGGTCGGCGACTGGGTCGCGCGTGAGCACGAGCACCGGACGATCGCCGCCGGGCGCGGCGGCGAACCAGACCTCACCGCGCTGCATCGGACCAGTCCGACCAGTCTTCGGCCGGGCCCCAGTCGGCCACGGCGGCGAGTGACCGTTCGGCCTCGTCCAGGGGCCGGTCGACCCACGTGATGGCGTCGATCTCGCTCGCGAGGCGCACGAGGTGGCGGTGCAACGCATCCCGGAGGAGCTGGGATCGGTCGATCCCGAGCTGCTCCGCCCACCGTTGGGCGTCGTCCGCGACCTCGTCGGCCACCCGGAAGCTGAGCATCGTCATACAGAGATCGTAATACGTATGACATCGGGTATGTCCGTGCTCCATGGGCTCGACGATCTAACGAGGTGTGACGGTCAACCTCGGATGTGCCCCGGAGGGGCGGCCCGATCCGGCGGTCGACCCGTCGACGCGCTCCGGCGCATCGGCCGGAGCACGGCCGCGCGGTCGGGGGTCGGGATCTCGGCCACCACCCGGAACCCGTGCCGTTCGTAGAACGACACGTTGCGCGCGTTGGTGGAGATGAGGCCGCAGGGGAGCCCGTCGGCGTCGCACTCCGCGAGGATCGGCGCGACCGCGGCGGCCCCCACGCCACGACCCTGCACGCGTGACCGCGCGCCGAGGTACTGGAGCGTCCAGTGGGGATCCGTCAGCGCGTGCTCCCGGGCCGGGAGGATTGTCGCGAGCACGTCGTCGGCCCGGGCCTCGCCGGCGTGCGCGGCGATGAGCGCGCGCATGCGCTCGACCGTGTCGGGACCGCCGAACGTGACGTCGGGTGGGATCCACGCGACCGCGACCTCGTCGGTCCGGCTCACGTACGTGTGGCCGCGCTCGAAGGTGCGCTCGACCACGAACGTCAGCCAGGCCGTGCCGAACGCCGGCCACTGCGCGTCGTCGGGCTCGATCCAACGCAGGTAGGGATCACGGGCGAACGCGTCCACCCAGATGTCGACGATCCCGGCGAGGTCGGCCCGCACCGCGCGCCGCATGTCGATCGTGCTCATGACGGCAGTGTCGCACCATCCGCCGCCAGCATCTCCTCCACCTGCACGAGCATCGCGTGCTCGAGCGGCGGGGCGCTGCCCTTGGTCTGCTGGCGCTTGTACGCCTTGAACCCGAACACCGCGACGGCCGCCCACATGGTCCAGCGCCGCCACCCGGCGACCCAGACGCGCGTGCGTACGACCCAGTGCGGGTACCGGGACCAGAACGGGCTGTGGCCGAGGATGAACTCGTCGAGCACGCCCATCGCCTGGCGGAAGATGCGGTCGGCCTCGCGCTTGGGTGGGCGCCGCATCGACTGTGCGGCGACGTCGGTGATCCCGCCGAGCTGGTAGAGGAAGTCGTGGACGATCGCGGCCCGGCCGTGGCGGCCCCAGGGTGAGATGATCGACCAGAACGGCCGGGGCACCGACGCGAAGTCGGTGCGGAACTTCGGCGGCACGTTCACCACCTCGGATTCCGGGATGTCGACGAGCCGGTACGACACCGGCTCGCACAGCTCCCACTCGAAGACCCGGCCCGAGAGCCGGTTCACGACCTGCACGTCCTCGGTGAACCGGGCCATCGCCTGCTCCTTCGGTCGATGCGGGCTTCGCCAGATTGGTCCCCGCGCGAATGTGGGGCAAGCGGCGGCGCCTCGCCGACGCGCGCGGCGAATCACTGATTGAATGCCCTCGATCAAAAGGGGTAGAGGCGATGGGTGGGCTGCCGACCGGGACCGTCACGTTCCTGTTCACGGACCTGGCCGGTTCGGCGCGCCTGTGGGAGGACTTCCCCGACGCGATGCAGCCGGCTCTGGCCCCCGCGTGGTCGGTTGGGGCTACATGGGCGGCGCCGCGCTCGCGTGACACGACGCGGCCGTTGCCCCGATCCGCGGGCTGGATCCGAGCGTGCTCCAGGCGGCTGAGGACCGCGCGGCCGCGGCTTCCCCCGAGGACCTCGCGGCGGCGCTCGTCGCCGAGCTCGACGCCCTGATCGCCGGTGGCGGCGACGGGGGTGGGGAGCGCCCGACCCCCAACCCCTAGTGTTTCGGCCATGTCCATCGCCATCACCGAAGACCACCGGTCGCTCGCCGACACCGCCTCCGACCTGCTCCGCAAGCGCGACGCACGCGGTGCCGCGCGGGCCCTGCTCGAAGCGGCCGACGAGCCCATGCCCGCCGTCTGGGGCGACCTGGCCGGGCTGGGCTGGCTCGGGCTCCACGTGCCCGAAGACCTCGGCGGCTCGGGCTACGGCCTCGAGGAGCTCGTGGTCGTGGTGGAGGAGCTGGGGCGGGCGATCACGCCCGGCCCGTTCGTCCCCACGGTGATCGCGAGCGCGGTGCTCGTGGCCGCGGCCGACCACGCCACCAACGAGAAGCTCGTCCCCGGCTTCGCCGACGGCTCCACCACCGCGGCCGTCGCGGTCGGCGGCGACGTCGAGGTGCGTGACGGGAAGGCGTACGGCCCGGCCGGCACCGCGCTCGGTGCGGGCTTCGCCGCGTTCCTGCTCGTGGGTGCGGGCGACGACGTCGTGGTGATCGACACCGCCGCGGGCGGCGTCGACATGGTCACCCCGCCCAACCTCGACCCCACCCGTCGCTCGGCGCGCGTCACCCTCGACGGCGCGCCGGCCACGGTGCTCCCCGGCGCCCGGCGCGCCTTCACCGACCTCGCCCGCCTGATCCTCGCGGCCGAGGCCGTGGGCATCGCGCGTGAGTGCACGGAGTCGGCCGCGGAGTACGCGAAGGTGCGCGAGCAGTTCGGCCGCCCCATCGCGATGTACCAGGCGGTCAAGCACCACTGCGCCAACATGCTCGTGGCCACCGAGCTCGCGACCGCCGCGGTGTGGGACGCCGCGCGCGCCGCGTCCACCGGCGGCGACCAGCGCACGTTCACCGCGGCGATGGCCGCGGCGCTCGCCGGCCCGGCCGCGGTGCTGGCCACGAACCTCAACATCCAGGTGCACGGCGGCATCGGCTTCACCTGGGAGCACGACGCTCACCTGTACCTGCGCCGCGCCACCGTGCTGGAGGGCCTGCTCGACTCCGATGCCGCCGCGGCCGAGCTCACCGGCCTCACCCGCGACGGCGTGGTCCGTGAGCGCACGATCGACCTCCCGCCGGAGGCCGAGCCGATGCGCGACGCGATCCGCGAGTTCGCGTTGAGCCTCGAGGGCAAGGACTACGCCGAGCAGCGCGCCGCACTGATCGAGACCGGGTACGTGATGCCGCACTGGCCGCTGCCCTGGGGTCGCGCCGCCGGCGCGGTCGAGCAGCTCGTGATCGAGCAGGAGTTCACCGCCGCCGAGGTCAAGCGGCCGCAGTACGGCATCACCGGCTGGGTCATCCTCACCCTCATCCAGTACGCCACGGAGGACCAGGTGGCCCGCTGGGTGCCGTCCGCGCTGAGCCAAGAAGTCATCTGGTGCCAGCTGTTCAGCGAGCCCGACGCCGGCTCCGACGCCGCGGGCATCAAGACCAAGGCCACCCGGGTCGACGGCGGCTGGCTCATCAACGGCCAGAAGGTGTGGACGAGCGGCGCGCACCTGGCGGGCATGGGCTTCGCGACCGTGCGCACCAACCCCGACGTACCCAAGCACGAAGGCATCACCACCGTCGTGATCGACATGCACGCCGAGGGTGTGGAGGTTCGGCCGCTGCGCATGACCACCGGTGCGTCCGAGTTCAACGAGGTGTTCTTCAACGACGTGTTCGTGCCCGACGACGACGTCGTCGGCCCGGTCGACGGCGGGTGGACCGTGGCCCGTGCGACCCTCGGCAACGAGAGCGTGAGCATCGGTGGAGGTCAGGGTGGCATGTCGCTCCCGGGCGCCGCGATGATCCCGCCGCTCGACGCGAACCCCGACCGGCTCCCGGGCGGTGCGGCGCGCATCGGCCGCTACATCGCCGACCATCAGGCCATGGGCCTGCTCAACCTGCGCAGCGCGAACCGCGCGATCGCGGGTGGCGGGCCGGGTCCCGAGGGCAACGTCACCAAGCTGGTGATGTCGGAGCTCGGCCACGAGGCCGCGGCGATCCTCTCGGGCCTCAGCGGCACCGACAACGCGTTCCTCGAGGGCTCAGGTCAGATGAGCGGCGCGCTCGTGCTCATGAACCGCGCGCTGTCGATTGCGGGCGGCACGTCCGAGATCAAGCGCAACCAGATCGGGGAGCGCATCCTCGGCCTCCCGCGCGACCCGCTGATCAAGTAGCTACCGCTACGCGTCCTCTGCCGGCGCGAACAGCGCATCGCGGCTGCGCCCGTCGGTGTGAACCCGCCGGCGGGCGAACCGCCACGCGCCGTCGACCACGCGGTACTCGTCGAGGTAGCGGCCCCAGTGGTCGAGGCCGATCGCGGTGATCACGAAGTAGTAGCAACGCCCGGTCGCGCGCGTCTCGTCGACGAGATCGATCTGGTGCGTGCCCGTCATGTGCCGCAGGTACACGGGCCGGTCGCCCCAGTCGGCGCGATCCTTCGCGCCGGTGAAGATCGTGCGGATCTCGTCGTGGCCGACCTTCGGCTCCTCGCCCACGATCTCCATCACCGCGTCGGGCGCGAACAGCTCGAGCACCTGGTCGAACCGGCCGGAGTCGCCGTTCGCGTTGTACCGGGCCACGAGGTCCCGGATCGACTCCCGGGCGACGACCTCCCACAGCTCCATGGCCTGCTCCTCGACGGTCTCGGGCGGGCCACCCCGCCACGGGCCGGGAGCCTGTCACATCTCCAGGGCGGCACCCGTCTTGCCCCGGCGGTCCGCGTCCTCCGCGTGTGACAGCGGGCGCGCACCGCGATAACTTGACAGAAGTGTCAGGACCCAGGGTGATGGCATGAGCACGCGCAAGCGCTCCGACCTCGGGATCGAGGGTGAGTCGCGCATGCCCGCGCCCACCATGGGGCTGCGCGCGCAGCGCACGTCGAACCTGATCGCCGAGAAGGCGCGCGAGGTGTTCCTCGCCAAGGGCTACTTCGGCACCAGCATCGACGACATCGTCGACGCGGCGGGAGTGTCGCGCGGTTCCTTCTACACGTACTACCCCACCAAACGCGACCTGCTCGTGCGCATCGGCAACGAGACGTACGCGGCGATGGACGGCCTCATCGCGGCGATGGACGCCGTCGCCGACGCGGGCGGGCCCGACGCCGTGGAGCGCATCGTCACGCTCTACCTCCAGATGCTCGAGGAGAACGGCGCGTTCCTCACCGTGTGGGGCCAGGCCGGCTTTCGCGACGAGGAGCTGCGGCGCGCGGGCATGCGGGCGAAGATCCGGACCTCGCGGCGCATCGCCGCGGTGCTCGAGAAGCTCGGGGCGATGCCGACGGGCCAGGAGCCCGGGCTCGTCACCCTCGCGTTCGAAGTGATGATCGACCGGTACTGGTACTACTACCGCTTCGCGGGGCTCGCAGTCACGTGGGACGAGATGGTCGCCACGCTCTCGGGCATCGTGGCGGCGACCCTCAAGGGCTGATCGGCTCCCGGGGCAGTCCGAGGATCGACTCGCCGAGGATGTTGCGCTGCACCTGGGAGGTGCCCGCGTACACCGTGCCGCTCATCGCGTTCAGCATCAGGATCTGCTGCCAGGACGCGGTGGAGTTGGGCGCGCCGGGGTCGTCGGTGCGGTAGGCGCGCGGCGGCGTGTGGCCGCCGTCGTTCACCAGGCCCGCGGCACCGAGGATCGCCATCGCGAGGTTCGCGGCTTCCTTGTGGTACTCGCTCCAGTAGAGCTTCGAGATCGAC
>Ga0302322_100002734_pt1 | contig 14964 bp, 10 predicted proteins | sample Fen_T0_2_FD_203757 | JGI IMG/M metagenome (GOLD analysis project Ga0302322, IMG submission 203757) | Peat permafrost microbial communities from Stordalen Mire near Abisko, Sweden - Fen_T0_2 | ecosystem: Environmental > Terrestrial > Soil > Wetlands > Permafrost | place: Sweden: Abisko... | reverse complement strand
TAATAACGTAGCCGTCTTTCCGGTAGAAATTATTTCCGCGTTAAACTCCCGCAACTTACGGGCAAGCTCGACAATCCCTTTCTTTTCCCACACGCTTATCAGTACCCGGCGGATTTTTAACATGATGCTTAGCCTCATGCGCAGATAATCACAGATTGAAAGATACTGATGATCACAGATTGGTAAAATAACGAAAGTCGAATAACCAAATGACGAATCCGTCATTAGTTATTTTATCAGCGATCATCTGTGCTTTAGACGTTAAATTTAATCTCGATGATATCCCCATCCTGCATGGGATAATCCCTGTCCACAGCCTTCACCAGGCCTTTGGCCCTGGCCTCAGCCATATTAAAAACTTTTTCAAAACTCACAGCGTTGACTACCTCCCCCTTAATGAACCCCCGCGCCAAATCAGTATGGATTTTACCCGCTGCGGTAAGAATCGTATCGCCTTTTTTAATATCCCAGGCGTGCACTTCCTTCTCCCCGGCGGTGTAGAACAGAAGAACCTGCGCTTTTTCGTTGATCTCTCTTACTAAATCGTTCATATCAGAAACACTTTCTTTACCCAGACACGGTTTATAAGTGACCAGCTGTTGGGTTTTAAGCGTATTATTTTCCCCGTCGCTGAATGGGGCGTCACAAAGCAAGGTCTCTTTCTCTAAAATACACTGCGCCTTAGTAAGAACGCTTTTTTCACCGGCATCCTCGCAACGGCCCAGGCGTTTTTCTATTTTTTCCAGGTCAATCACCACCAAATCAAGCCGCCGAGCTATATCAAAGATAATCGCGTCGGCCTTCTCAAAGTCTGCGCCGATAAATTCTACCGTATACGGCACAACTTTTTTAGGATTGTATTTCTTAACCAGCATTTCAAACGCGCCGCAACTGTATTTTTGCTTACCGGGTTGGATATCCAAACCTAAATTTGCTATTTTCATATTATATCCTTTTTATGACACAGATGATCGCAGATTAAAAAATGCGGATGATCACAGATTGATAAAATAATCGATTAGTCGTTGTTTCTGTACTAATTATCCGTCGCTTCATCAGCGATCATCTGCTTCCTCTCATCAGTGATTATCTGTGTTTATTTCGCCACCAACTCTTTCTCTTTTTCCTTCTTCGACTGGTCGATAACTGCCTGAGCCAGCCTGCCGGTAAGCACGTCGTAATGGGCAAGGCTCATCGTATAACTTCCCCGGCCGGCGGTAATCGAACGCAGGTCACTGGCGTATTTAAACATTTCCGATAGAGGTATCTGAGCTTTCACGGTTTCGTTTTTGCCTTTAGCATCCATCCCCATAATGCGGCCGCGATGCGAATTAATACTGCCGGTAACCTGTCCCATAAATTCGCCGGGGACGCCGATTTCCACATTCATGATCGGTTCAAGCAACGCCGGGCTGGCATCCTCCACAGCTTTTTTAAAAGCCATCGAAGCGGCAATTTGAAAAGCGATATCGCTGGAATCAACGTCATGATAAGAGCCGTCAACTAGATTCACTCTCAGGTCGACTACGGGAAAACCGGCCAAGAACCCTTCCCCCATCGACTTGACGATGCCCTTCTCGACGGAAGGAATAAAGTTGCGCGGTATCGCGCCGCCGACGATTTTATCGACAAACTCAAAACCCTTCCCGCGTTCAAGCGGCTCGACTTCAATCATACAATCGCCATACTGGCCGTGGCCGCCGGTTTGTTTCTTATATTTTACCCGAATCGCCCGGTCACCGCGCAACGCCCTGGTAATCGTTTCCTTATAAGCAACCCTGGGTGTGGCTAGCTCTACATCAACGCCGTATTTTTTTCTCATCCGGTCGATGATGATACGCAAATGCAATTCGCCCATGCCGGAAATAATCAACTCAGCCGTATCTTTATCCCGCATTACCTTAAAGGTCGGGTCTTCGCTGGTAATGCGGTGGAGAGCGCTGGATATTTTTTCTTCATCGTGACGCGTCTTAGGCTTCACCGAGGCGGAAAAAACCGTAACGGGAAATTCCATCACGGGAAATTCTATTTTCACATTACTATCGGCAAAGATATCGCCGGTAGAAACGTCTTTAAGCTTGGCGACGGCGGCAATTTCGCCGGCCGCTACCGTTTCCTGCTGAACCTGCTGTTTCCCCTGGGGAAAATAAATCTGGCCGAATTTCTCTTTATTCTGCTTGGTGACGTTAAAAACTTCGCTGTTGGAAGTAATCTTGCCGCTGAATACCCTGAAAAAATTAAGTTGCCCCACAAAAGGATCGATAATCGTCTTAAAAACCTGCGCGACCAGCGGCGCGTCTGCATTAGGCTCGATCAAAACTTCCTGGCCGTTCTTTTGCATCTTACGCGCGGCGGCTTCAAATGGCGAAGGCATATCTAAAATTAACTCCAGAAAAGGCTCTATGCCTAACTCCTGCGTGACAACACCGCAAAGCACGGGAAAAAGTTGGCCGCCGGCCACGGCTTTTTTAAATGCCGGGCCGAATTCCTTTTCGTCAACCGTACCACTTTCCAGATATTTTTCCAGAAGAGTATCGTTGCTTTCGGCTACCTTTTCCGCAATCTGCCCATAATAAGCGCTATTCTTATCCTTAAACACATCCGCTATTTTACCTTTCTCGAATACCGTAACCGCCGTAGCGTTTTTAGTCAAATTACTTTTTATCTCGTCAAACACTTTAGTAAAATTAGTATTTTCCTTATCAAATTTATTTATAAAAAAAATGCAGGGAAGATTCTCGCGCTGGACAATATCCCAGGCTTTTTCCGTGCCTACCTCCACGCCGGCGGCGGCATCGATAACGATTACGGCAAAATCAACGGCGCGCGCCGCCGAAATGATTTCGCCGATGAAATCAAGGTAACCGGGGGTATCGATAAACTGCAGAAAATTACCCTTGTATTCGGCAAAAAGCCCGGATAAATTAACCGAACTCTTTCTTTCTTTTTCATCATCCTCATAATCGCTGGTAGTTGTCCCCTCATCGACTTTTCCCAACCGGCTCACTGCTCCGCACTTATAAAGGATTAACTCTGCCAGCGAAGTTTTTCCTGTTTGCGCGTGGCCGCAAAGCATAAATACTCTTTTTTTGGTCACATCATCCCTCATAAAAAACACCTCCTCATAAATTTTTTGCTCGGCAAAAAATTTATCCGGCCGGAAAATGGCTGCTTGACGGCAGCCATTTTCCTGATAAGACAAAATCCTTCAATAAAACCCAAGATAATTTGTCCAACAAATGGCTTATTATTGTATCATACCTAATAAAAAAATGAAGAAAATTGTTACGAAAGAGCAAAATCCGGGTTTTTTCATATTTAAAAATCTTGGCGGATGCTCATATAACAATCATCGCGTCGCCGAAGCTGAAAAACCGGAACTTATTCTCAATCGCGTAAGAATAGCTTTTTTTCAGTAAATCCCGTCCGCAAAAAGTGGAAATCAGCACCAAGTTGGTCGAACAGGGAGTATGAAAATTTGTAATCGCTGCGTCAACAATTTTAAATTTATAATCTCCGTTGATATAAATATTAGTTAAACCACAATAAGGTTTAACCAAAAATCTGCCTGTTTCATCCGGACAAGCCGCGCTCTCCAAAGCCCGGATCGAAGTAGTGCCGACGGCGAATACTCTTTTTCCTTCCGTTTTAGCCTGGTTAACGATTTGCGCGCAATCTTTTGAAAATTCCATCCATTCTGCGGGTAATTTATGCTCGCGTACATCGGCAGCTTTTATCGGCCGGAATGTCGCCAGGCCGCAATGAAGAGTAAAATAGACGATTTTTACGCCACCGGCGCTTAGCTCATCGAGCAACTCCGGCGTAAAATGAAACCCGGCAGTCGGCGCAGCGATCGCCCCTTCGTTTTTAGCGTAAACCGTTTGGTAATGGTCGTGGTCTGTTACTTGTTTTTTAATATAATTGGGTAGGGGGCTTAGGCCGGCTTCGTCAAGAAACGGCTTAATTTCCGGCCGGGAAAATTTAACGACTATCGTACCCTCACCGGTCCTCTCTAAAATTTTAGCGCTGACCCCGTGGTCAAAAAAAACAACCGCGCCCGGTTTGGCCCGTTTACCGGGTTTGACCAGCGCTTCCCAAATGCCGGGCTCCTTTTCCTTAATAAGAAGAAGCTCTATCTTAGCCTGATTGTCATTTTTACCAAACAGGCGGGCGTTAATGACTTTGGTATCGTTTAAAACCAGACAATCGCCTTTTTGAAAAAACTGTTTTACCTCGGTAAAAATACCCTCGCTGATTTGCCCACTCCGGCGGTTAACGATTAAAAGGCGATGCTGGGAACGCGGGAAAAGAGGTTCTTGCGCGATGAGTTCTTTGGGCAAGGAATAATCGTAGCTGGAGAGATTAAAAATTGTATCGTTCATTTAATTAAAGGAGATCAGGATATTAGGGAATTGGGATTTGGGATTTGGGAATCGGGGCATTGGGATATTTGGTTATTGGTTATCGCCTGTTTGGCATTTTTCCTAATTTACCAATCCCCAAATCCTGATATCCTGATCCTCTGATACCCCATTTGGCGGAAGGTAGTAATAGAAATCGCGGATTATCCTTATGTAAGCTTGAATTTAGCCGAAGCGTCTCTTAATACTTCGGCAACATCCTTAAGCGTCTCGATGGAATTCGATATCTCCTCAAACGTAGACACCTGCTCTTCGCTGGAAGCGCTGATTTCCTGGACACTGGCAGCGGTCTCTTCGAATGAAGCGGCGATATTTTCGATTTGGGCGGCGATGGTCCTGGCTGATTGGCTTATTTCTCTAAAATGCTTACCGGCGGTCTGTGTGACGTCGGCCGACTCGCCTACTTCTTTGGCTACCATTTCTACCGCCCCCACTACCTTAGATGTTTCGGTCTGAACCTCACGGATAAGACGCGCGATCTCCGAAGCCGAGTGAGCGCTGCCTTCGGCAAGCTTACGCACTTCGTCGGCGACTACGGCAAAACCGCGTCCCGCTTCGCCGGCCCGCGCCGCCTCGATTGCGGCATTTAAAGAAAGCAAGTTGGTCTGATCCGCTACTTTAGTTATATAGTTGATGATTTCTCCGATTTGCATCGAAGACTTATTCAAATTTTTAATCAATTCCACGGTTTCGGCGGCGCTGTTTTTAGAACGCAATACTTTTTCGATAATCCCGCTGATCGATTCATTTCCCGTTTCGGCAAGGCCGGCGGTTTTTTGCGCCGTCGAAGAAACAACCTGGGTCGTTTCGGAAATCTTGGCGATGGAAGTCGATATCTGGCTGACATTGGAAGCCATCTGGGAAACAGTCTCCGTAGAAGCCTGAGAAAGCGAAGCCATTTCGTTGGCGCGGGCGTGTATTTTATTGCTGGAATCCTGGATCTGGGCGATCAACTGGCGCAGGCCAGTGATCATTGTCGATAAAGCATTACCCATCGCGTCTTTTTGCGAACGCGCCTTAAACGAAGACGATAAATTACCCTGGGAAATCTTTTGCGCCAGCTGCGCCGTTTCCTGTAAATAACCGAGCATCTCCCGAAAACCCGAGCCTAAAACGTCTTTGTCCGAACGCGCCTGAACATTAACGCTTAAATCTCCCTGCGCGATAGCCCGGGCGTTCTGAGCGGTCTCGCCGACATACTTAACCATATCGTTAAAAGCAAGCGCGAGATCTCCGATTTCATCGCTGGAGCGAAATTTAACCGGGTCTTCGATCTCACCCTGGGAAATTTTCTGTATTTTCCTGGCAATCTGGCGGAGCGGATTGAACATCCAGCGCGAAAGCACAATGATCACGAATAAAGCCGCAAGCGCTATTAATACGGTAAGGGTGAGTATTTTTTTCGTGGCATACTTTATCTCACTTTGAATCCGCGCCGTGCTCATAAACATCTGGACGGCGCCGATTGTTTCTTTTTTAATTTCCCCATGCTGCTCCGGCGCGGACTTACCGGCAAGCCCCATCATCGATTCCAAATCACCCTCGGCGCCACCCGAAAAAGCGCTCTTGGAGATTTTGCTTACCACGGGAACCGTGATGACTATCGTATTGTTATCGAGTTTATCCGTTCTTATCGCGTTTGCTTCCAAAGCCTGCTTTTCTTCGCTGACTTTCGCCATCTGGCCGACTTTGGCGGCAACGCTATGCGCCAGGAATTTACCGTCTTTGTTGATAATCGCCACGGAAGAAACGTCTTTTTCTTTCATCGCACTGTCGACAAAATTAGCTAAATTAGACAAATCTTCCGCGAGCATCCCGAATTGGCAGTTATTGGCAATCCCATTGGCGATTGAAATGCCTCTAGCCTGCAAAGCGTCGAGCAAAAGATTGGTTGTATTGGTAATTGAATAACGGCTAAAGAAAAAAACAATTACCACAATCAAAACCATGGTAAAACCTATAAGTTTGCTCTGCACATTCATTTTCATATATATTTTAAGTTTACCAAGAGTTTGTTATCTGTCAATTTATTTTTTGCTTCGCAAAAAATAAATTGCATACTAACCGGAAAATGCGGTAAACGCATTTTCCGGTTAGGCAGATGCAAAAAAAGTATTCAAACGTAAATGCCCTGCGATATTGATACAGAAATAATCGATTGCAAAGTTTGCCGTAATTTTTAAAACTGGGAAGTATTGACTTTTTCTCCTAAATATGTTAATAATATCATACTTTATACTGCGCAATAAAATATTCTTTAACTTTTAAACACTTACATTGTTTCTCTATTTCTTCCTGACCGAAAAATGCGGCACCCGCATTTTTCGGTCAGGAAGACGGATATTTTTTGCACAGCAAACCCCCTTCGGGGATAATTCGACTACCGTCTCGCGCGGCGCCCCTTCGGGACTTGCGCTCGGCGAAGTCTCATTAAAATATATGGAAAACGAAATTATTCAAATCGAAGCATTAAAGGAAGAAATAGAAAAATTACGTTCGCAATTTTATATTTTTTACGAACTTACCAAAGCGATGCGCACAACCCTGCGCTTTGACGAAGTCGTATATATCATCCTGACCGGCCTGACCGCCCATCAAGGCCTTGCGTTCAACCGGGGCATACTATTTGTCGTAGATGAAGCAAATAAAAAAATAAACGGTTTTATGGGCATCGGCCCGATGGATAACCGGGAAGCCCACGGTATATGGCAACATATCGAAAAAGAAAATAAAGACCTTTACGATTTAATAAAAAATTATCGCCGCGTTAAAGAAGATAATATAAAACCGAAATTCATGGAATTAGTAGAGTCACTCTCCTTCCCCCTATCCAACGAAAGCGGCATACTTTTCGACGTATTGATTGAAAAAAGCCCGCTCCATATTAAAGGAGAAAAATTAGAAAAGTTTAAAAATAACGGTATCATTACCCAGCTACAGTTAAAAGAATTCTTAATCTCTTCCCTATGGATAAAAGATAAACCGGAAGCGATAATCATCGTCGATAATTGCGTCACCCAAAAACCGATCAGCGAAGAAGACGTAAGAATCTTTAATATGTTTGTAGAACAAGCCATGGGCGCGGTGGAAAATTCCCAGGAATTCGAAGATACCCTCATCAAAGCCCACACCGATTCCCTCACCGGCCTGTGGAACCACGGCTATTTTCAATACAAGCTCGACGAAGAAATAGAAAAAACTAAAACACAGGGAAAAACCATGTCGATGATGATGGTCGACCTGGATAATTTTAAAAAATTTAACGATACTTTCGGCCATATCCAGGGCGACAGCGCTTTAAAAAAAATAAGCGAAATATTAAAAGAAAGCTCCCGCAAGGCCGATATCCTTTGCCGCTACGGCGGAGAAGAATTTTCCCTGATTGTCCCCACCGCCGGCAAAGACGAAGCTCTTAATTTAGCTGAACGTATCCGAAAATCCGTCCAGGATAAAGAGATCCTCGGCAACCGGTTCACCGTAAGCATCGGCATCGCCAGCTTCCCTATTGACGCCGGCGATAAACGAACGCTGGTGCGTAAATCCGACGAAGCCCTTTATGAAGCGAAAAAACGGGGCAAAAACCAGATTGTTTTAGCCTAACCCTGCCATATAAACCACTCACATAAGCAGCCACTTATTAAAAATGAAAGCGACACTGTTACGTTTGTTGGGCCAGTTGGGTCTGTTAAGCCGGTTAGAAGATTTCAACCCCGCAACTGGCTCAACCATCTCAACAGATTTGACCGGCTCAACTGGCTTAACGGTCTCAACCTGTCCAACATTGGTTTTTGGGTAGATAATGTGGTATATATTATATAGGGGGTGATTGCTGCTTATGCTGGAGAAAAAACTAAACGAACTCTTAGCCGGCGTGGAATATATTAGTCTTGCCGCCACCGACTATCGCGGCCGGCCGGCCGTTACCCCGAAATTCCTCTTCAAAACCGAAAATAACTTTCTTTACGTGGCGGATTTTGCCGCAAACAATACTTTTAAAACGATAAAAAAACATTCACGGGTTTCCTTACCGGTGATGGATGAAGAAACGCTGATCGCCTACCAGGTAAACGGGACTGCGGCCGTGATAAAGGAACAAGACAAAGATTTCGAAGAATTACTGGGATTGTTAAAAGAAAAAGAGGTAAGCTTCTCGGTCCGGCGTATCATCGAGGGGATACGCAATGAAAAAACCCACCTTCATTTTGAAATGGCTTTCCCCAAAAAATTCCGCATCCTAAAAATCAAGATAGAAGAAATCATTGAAATCCTGCCCAATGGCAAGCTGGTAAGAGAAAGAATCTAACCGAAAAACTAAAAAACCTAAAAACCAAAAAAACCGGAAGTAAAACTGTTGTGCCCGTTAGGCCTGTTAGAAGATCGTACCGCTACAACGGACTTAACCGGCTCAACGAACTTAACGAATCGCATTTTTCGGTTCTTCCGTTTTTCGGCTCTTCCGTTTTTTCGTTTTTTGGTTCTTTGGTTAGTTCTCTGCTGCCCCTTCCAAAACAGGTTTTTCTTCAGACACGGGTAGCGTAGACGGCTCGGGCGGCGGCACGGGCAGCGGGTTGGCCTTAATCTGTGGGCGTTTATCGGAACCAAATTTGACAGAGACAAGCTTGGATACTCCTTTTTCCTGCATGGTCACGCCATACAAAACATCGGAGTTAGCCATTGTCTTTTTATTATGAGTGATTAAAACAAATTGAGAAAACGAAGCGAATTCGCGCAGAATATTGTTAAACCGGTCGACGTTGGCCTCATCCAGAGGCGCGTCAATTTCGTCCAGAACGCATAAAGGCGAAGGCCTGACCCGGAAAATAGCAAAAATCAAAGCAATCGCCGTCAACGCCTTTTCGCCGCCGGACAAGAGCGATACATTCTGAAGCTTTTTACCGGGGGGCTGAACCTCGATCTCCACGCCCGACTCCAAAACATTATCCGGGTCAATCAGGATCAATTGCGCTCGGCCGCCGTTAAAGAGAAACCGGAAATTCTTTTTGAATTCTTCTTCGATTTTGGCAAAGGTCTCTAAAAACAACTCTTTCGAGGTCTTATTTATTTTCGTGATGGCCTTTTTTAAATTTTCTTTCGCGGTCAGCAAATCATCTTTTTGTTTCGCCAGAAAATCATCTCTTTTTTTGAGTTCTTCGAACTCATCGATCGCAACCAGATTAACCTCGCCCAGCGATTCTTTCTTTTTCTGCAATTTCTCCCGGACCTCCCGAAGAACGTCTAACGCCTCGATAATGTCCGTAACTGCAGCGTGGTCAAACTCCACCTGATAAACCTGGCGGAGGTAATCTTTGATCTTATCCTTCTCGTATTCGACGCTCTGGATCTCCATCTTTTTATTATAGATATCCGAACGGATCGCCTCCAATTCTTTTTCGATTAAATTTTGCGCTTTTCTTTTTTCTTCCAATTCGCCGGCGGAAAAGTTTTCCTGGTTCTCAATTTCCGACTTCTTCAGTGAAAACTGTTCGACCCTTACTTTATCTCCCTCTATTTTTAAATTAAGCTCGCCGATATGCCCGTTAAAAGATTCGATACGCTGGCCATCCTCTTTCTTTTCTTTTTCGATCGCCTCCAGATCTTTCAAGGCATTAGCCCGTTCATTTTCCAGAAGGCTGATTTTAGAATGCAGCGCTTCTCTCTGGCCGGCAAACGACTGGAGCTGCGATTCTTTTCTGGCGGTTTCGACGTCGATTTCCTGGATCCGCGCGGAATTTTTATCGGTCAGAGCGCCGGACCGATGCAGCGCTTCCTGCGACGCGGCCAAGCTCGAATCTACCAGGGCTAATTCCGCTTCTTTTTCTTTCTGTTTCTGCTCCAGGGCTGAAATCGCCTCAAGGCTCGATGCCATTTCCTGGTCGGTCAATTCCGCCTCTTCCCTGAGCCGGCGCCACTGGCTGTCTAAATTCTCTTTTTCTAAAACCTTCTCCTGCCAATGTTTTTCTTCACCCTGCATTTGCGTATTTTCCAGGCTCGCCTCGTAGCTTACCTTTTTAAGTTCTTCTTCAAGCTCCGCCAAGCTGCTTTTAGTTTCTTCGATTTCCCGGTTAGCCGCCGCGATCATGCCTTCCAGCTGGTTTTCTTCCAGAGAAACAACCTTCGCCTCGACACAAGCCTTGTAAACATTTCCTTCCTGCAGTATCGCGATATCTTTGAGCGAAGCGACTAATTTATTGATATTTTTAGGTTCTTCGTCAAAAACAATCGTAATCTTTTTAGTGGTAGAAAAACTGTCATACTTCATCCGGAAATCTTTTAAAAATTCGTAGCAGGAATTAAGCTCGAAAAGATCTTTTTCTTTTTCGATAAGCCGGGACCGCAGTTCTTCCTTGCGCGAAGACAATATTTTCTCCTTAGCGGCAAGGTTGCTTTTCTTATCCCTAAGGATATTAAGCGTTGTCTCAAGATCGGAAAGTTCAACCTGGGCCTTCTGGAGTTCCGCCTGTTTCTCCTTCAGTAAACCTTCCAGCTTCGCTTTATCTAAAAGTAACCGCTGTTTCCTCTTGACTAAAGTCGTTAAATTAGCCTGGGCTTCAATAAAAGAATTATGCAGTTGGGATTTTTTGCTTTCCCACTCGAAAATCTTGACTTTTTCCTCTTCGATTATTTTTGCCGCTTCTTTTATCTGTTCATCCAGGCTTATCTTTTCCCGGCGCGATGACGCCGTTTCCTCTTCGATTTTCTTTACGTTTTCATCGATAACGCCGAACTGCTTCTTTTCTTCCTCGAGGCGCTTATCCTGCGATACCAGGCGGCCGCCCAAGTCATTCCTGGACTGCTCAAGATTTAAAAGCCGCATTTCCAATTCTTTGATTCTCTGCTGATAAACATTGATATGGCTGGTAGAGCTGTCGATCTGGGCGCCCAGGGAAATCACTAAAGAATTAGCCTCCTCCAACTGCCGGCGCAATTCTTTTAATTTAACGTCCAAATCATCCTGCGACGCCTTAGCTTGAGCCAATTCCTTATCTTCCGCCTCTTCTTTTTCCTTAAACGAATTCAATTGCCCGGTTAAATCGTTGTTTTTAGCTTCCAGCTCGTTAAATTGCAACGCGGCGATTTTTTTCTCGCATTCGATCAGCCGCTCCTGAGCCTCTTTGTATTGCCGGGCTTTCTCGACCTGGCGATCGAGGTAGCGGATTTGCCGCCTTACTTCCAGGATTATATCCTCCAGCCGGACTAAATTCTCGTCCGCTTCTTCCAGCCGCCGCAGGGTTTCTCTCTTTCTCTCTTTGTATTTAACGATACCGCTGGCTTCATCAAAAATCACGCGCTTATCTTCCGGTTTATAACTAAGAAAGAGGTCGATCTTGCCCTGCTCAATAAACGAGTAAGTAGATTCGCCGATTCCCGTGCCCATAAACAATTCTTCGATATCTTTTAACCGGACGAGGCTCTTATTAAGGTAATATTCGCTTTCGCCGGAACGGTAGAGCCGGCGGGCGATAGAAACTTCCTTGTAGTCGATGGGTAAATAATTATCTTCGTTGGAAAAGGTGAGGCCGACTTCAGCATAGCCCAGGGGAGGGTGGTTATCGGTACCGTTAAAAATGATATCTTCCATCTTGCTGCCGCGCAAAGATTTGGGACTCTGCTCGCCCAAGGCCCATTTGATGGCGTCTAAAGTATTGCTCTTCCCGCAACCGTTGGGGCCAACAATGACGGTTATCCCCGGCTCAAACTTCATGTTGGTCTTTTCGGGGAATGACTTAAAGCCAAAGATGTCGATTTCTTTTAAATACATAATTATTTTTTTCTGCGCAAAAAATAACGCCTACGCTTCGCGGATAAAAAGAGAAAATTTACTCGCCAAAAGTTTCCAACTTTTGGCGGAGTCTCGCCTTCGGCGGGAAGGCCTGCCTTCCGGCAAGCCTTTATTTACCTATTTGGGCGCAGTTTACCACAAAATCAACAAAGACGCAATAGGAAGTGTAGAAAAATGGGCGGGGCACTACATTTTGAGGTGATACTGCTAATTTTCACCACCGGATACAAAAACTTTTTTGTCCCCAGATTGCTGTGCGAAGCCTCCCGCAAGGGACAGATTTTCACAGAATAACCAAAATACTTCACCGCAAAGAGCACAGAAGACACAGGTAAAAATAGGAAAAAGAAGCAAGCAATTTTTTTACAACCCTCTTAAAAACTCAGGCCGCAATCCCGTCTCCCCGTCCAAAGCCGATTGGAGCTGATCAAGCAAAACATCTTTATCATGGGGGAATCTTCCGGCAAGAGCAAGATAATTAGAAGCGTGGTTGGAACGAAATATAGTTTTCTCTAATTTCAGCCCGGAAATAATATCATAAGCCTCTTTTAATAATTCGGAAGGATTTAACTCTTTAAACTCACCGGCCTTAACCTGCTTATACAAAGGCGTGCCCCGGACAACCATTAACGAAAGAAAAGATAAATAACGCGGCTGCATTTGATTCAGCGCTTCAGCTGTAGCTTTAACATGTTCCGCGGAATTTTCTCTGCCTCCCAATCCCAGTAAAACAATGACCGAAGATTTTATCTTTGCCTTATCGGCTTTCCTCACCGCCTCGACCATCTCGTTTACGCTGGAGCGCTTACGACAGCGGCTCAAAATATCCTGGCTCCCGCTCTCCAGGCCGATATAAACCAACTGCACTTTATGCTCGTAAAGCGCCCTCAGTTCTTCATCGCTGCGCTTAACGATATTATAGCCGTTAGCATAGCTGGAAACCCTGGCCAGTTCAGGAAAACTACTGTCTAATTTTTTTAAAATCGGCAGTAATTTTTCATTATTTATTGCCAGAGCATCGCCGTCTAAAAGAAAAACTCTCCTGGTATCGGGGCTATGCCTTGCTTCTCTTTCGATATCTTTAATAATCTCTTTAGAATCTTTTATGGCGAAAGGTTTATTAAGGTAGGCCGCGCAAAACGTGCAGTCGTTGGAAGAACAGCCGAGAGTTACCTGCAACAGGAAACTATCCGCTTCTGAGGGGGGACGGATGGATGGTTCGATTATGGGCATACAACACCAAGAATTTTAGCCACAGATGAACACAGATAGGCACGGATAAATACAAAAATACTTTTCAGTTCATCGAAAAAATTTTGACAACAAATCGCGCGAATAACGCGGATAAAAGAAATATGGGGATAAAACCTGATAGCCAACAACCGACAACCAAAAAAACAAAAGCTATTTTCTATCCACCCGTTCGCCCCGCCGATGGCGGGACTCACTACACTAGCTTGATGTATTTTACCCTTCTATTTATCGCTATACAACCTTTTTCCCTTTCCCTCTTTTTTCCCATTTTTTCATCCTTCGTCCTTTTCGCTTTCTTCCTGCCCTTTGTGGTAAGAATTATTTTTCTTTATTATTCTTTGTGGCTGAGTGTCTTGGTGGTAAATTTTTTGGTTTTCCTCACAAGTTCACGTACTCACAAGATTTTTTCCTCATCCTTCATCCATCTTCCTTCATCCTTCACTCTTTTGCATGTTCCTATTGTTATCCCCCCGCTCTTATGTTATATTTATACCATGAAAAAAAATATAAAAAAATCACCCCGGCATCTATCCATCGCTAAAGCTTACAACAATTATGAATTTTTAAACAGCCCTCACGCCCGGCCCATCCGCGTACTGGCGGAGTTGCTCGAGCCCCAGTTCCGGTTTAGAAAATACAATTTAAGAAATACCGTGGTATTTTTCGGGTCGGCGCGTACGCTCTCCAAACAGAAAGCATCAGCGGCGCTGAAAGAAATCGAAGCACAATTAGCCCGTAAAAATCCCGATAAAAATTTAACCCAGCGATACGAACAGGCCAAGCATAATCTCATCATGTCCCGCTACTATGAGGACGCGGCAAAATTAGCGGAAAGGCTTACCCGGTGGTTTAAGCAACTGGGGGATGATTGCGGCAGTTTCGCGATATGTTCCGGCGGCGGCCCGGGAATCATGGAAGCCGCGGGACTGGGCGCAAAAAGGGCAAACGGTAAATCAATTGGATTCAACATCAGCCTGCCCCAGGAACAGATACCTAATTCCTATCAGTCAAAAGAATTAGCTTTTGAATTCCATTATTTCTTTATCCGTAAATTCTGGTTCTTCTACCTGGCGAAAGCGCTGGTGGTTTTCCCCGGAGGATACGGCACGCTGGATGAATTCTTTGAGGTGTTGACACTCTTGCAAACCAATAAAACGAAAAAACATATGCCGATAGTCCTCTACGGCCGCGAATATTGGGAAAAGTTGATTAATTTCGATGAAATGCTTAAATGGGGGACAATTTCTCCCGAAGATATAAAATTGTTTAAAATCGTCAGCGATCCCGACGAAGCGTTTGACTATTTAAAAGCCGAACTGATCTGCCACTACATCAATCCTAAAAAAAACATAAAATAGTAATTATCACATCTCTCATAACAAACCATAAAGATTTTGCCACTAAGATGGTATGTTAATGTGTCAATCTTCTCCTAAGGGGATATAATTATATCCAAAGGGAGGTGTCACATGATACATACCTACAGGCCCAGTGATTACGATATTTTTA
>Ga0302322_100002732_pt1 | contig 14967 bp, 13 predicted proteins | sample Fen_T0_2_FD_203757 | JGI IMG/M metagenome (GOLD analysis project Ga0302322, IMG submission 203757) | Peat permafrost microbial communities from Stordalen Mire near Abisko, Sweden - Fen_T0_2 | ecosystem: Environmental > Terrestrial > Soil > Wetlands > Permafrost | place: Sweden: Abisko... | reverse complement strand
CGCCGTCGCCGCCCGGGCCGCGCTCGCGCGCCAGCCTCACCCGCAGCATCATCGCGGGCAGGCCAGCCAGCGCGGGGGCGGCGTGCACCTCACCCGCGAGGGGACCGTCGACGAACAACACCGGAACGGAATCGGGCCACTCCGCCATGAACGGAGCCTACGTGGCGGATCCGCTCACCGCACCGGTCGTCCGGTCCCCGTCTTCGCTCGGCGGCGGGAAGTCCTCCGGCCCGAACACCTTGAGGATCTGCACCTCGCCCTCCCAGCCGGGCACGAACTCCTGGTGCAGGCGCAGCAGGCGCGATCCCCATTCCGCCGCCTCGGCGGTGCTGGCGACCTGGTAGAACGCGAAACTCAGCAGCTCCGGTCCGGGCGTGAACGGCTCGTTGTCGACGTCGAGCCGGCCGGCCGCGAGCCGCAGCGTCGCCCCCGCCACGCTCGGGGCGAGCGCCGCGGTGTCCAGCAGCACGCCGTCCCGGGTGGCCTCCGCGCCGAGCCGGGTCAGGCCCTCCATCAGGCCGGCGGGCGCCTCGAACATCCGGGTGCCCCGCAACAGCACCATGAACCGCATCGGTGTCTCCTCGTCGCTCGCCCGGCGTTGCGACCATCATGGCGACGGACGCCGGCACGGCCACCGCAGCCGCGTCGCCCGCGCTAGCCCGACGAGGCGGCGCGCTCGGCCTCGGCGCACGCCAGCAGTTCGGTCAGCGCCGCGAGCACCGGCGGCGACGCGGCGGCCGGCTCGTGGAGCAGCACGTGGATCGAGCGCACCGGCGTCGGGCAGGTCACCGGGACGGCGACCACGCCCGGCGGCAGCTCCCGGGCGCCGAGCCGGGGCATCACGGTGAGCCCGATCCCGGCGTCGACGAAGAGGATCGCCGTCCGGTAGTCGTGCGTCTCGACGTGGAAGAGCGGGCTGAACCCCGCCGCGCGGCAGGCCTCGATCAGGTTCCGGCGGCACCAGCCGCGCTGGACGTCGTTGTCGATCCAGCGCTCGCCGACCAGCTCGACCAGCTCGACGGGACCGCCGGCGGCCAGCCGGTGGTCCCGCGGCAGGACCGCCACGTACGGGTCCTCGAGCAGGTGGACGGCGCGCAGCCCGGCCGGTGGCACGAACCCGTCGCGCTCGACGACCACCTGCAGGTCGGGGCGCTCCTCGGTGGCGGTCGGCAGCTCCTCGCGCAGCACCAGGGACAGCCGCAGCCGAGGGAACAGCAGGCTCACCGCGCGCACCACGCGCGGCATCCACGCCGTCCCGACCGACCCGAAGTACGCCATCGTCAGCGCGCCGGTGCGGTGGGCGCGCAGGTCGGCGACGACCGCCTCCACCTCACCCAGCCGCGCCAGGACGCCGTCCACCTGGGCGGCTAGCGCCCGGCCCGCCGTCGTCGGTTCGATGCCCCGGCCCACCCGGCTCACCAGCGTCAGGCCGGTCTCGCGCTGCAGGGCCGCGACGTGCTGGCTGACCGCGGACGGCGTGTACCCGAGGTTCGCGGCGGCGGCATGGATCGATCCGCTCGCCACGACGGACCGGAAGACGCGGAGGCGATGCACGTCCAGCACGCTGCAACCATACAGCGGGACTGAATGAAGATGCAGTAATCAACGCTTGTGCTGTCGATTCGATCGCCGGAGCATCGTGGCGTGACCACCACGACGCCGGCCGCCGTCCGCACCCTCCGACCGACTCGAGCCGCCCTGCCGGTGGTCGCGGCCGGCATCACGATGGTGCTGTGGGCGTCGGCGTTCACCGGGATCCGGTCGGCGGGCGCGCACTACCCGCCGGGGGCGATGGCCCTGGGCCGCCTGACGGTGGGCGCGCTGGCGCTGTCGGCGGCGGTCGCCCACCGACGGCTCGGCCGACGGGGCGGCGACCGGGTCCGGCTGCCGCGCGGGCGGCCGTTGGCCTTCGTGGTCGGCTACGGCGTGCTCTGGTTCGGCGTATACGCCGTCGCGATCAACGCCGCCGAGCAGCACCTGGACGCCGGCACGACCGCTCTGCTCGTCAACCTCGCCCCCCTGCTCGTCGCCGTGCTCGCCGGGCTGCTGCTGCACGAGGGCTTCCCGCGCGCGCTCGCGGCGGGCCTGGTGGTCGCGTTCGCCGGGGTCGCCGTCATCGCGGCCGCGACGTCCACCGGCCGCAGCGACCGGGTGGGGGTCCTGCTCGCGCTGGCGGCGGCGGCCCTGTACGCGGCCAGCGTCCTGCTCCAGAAGCAGGCGCTGCGGGACGTCGACCCGCTCACCGCCACCTGGCTCGGCTGCCTCGTCGGCGCGGCGACCGTCCTGCCGTTCGCGCCGCAACTCCTGACGACGGTCACGACGGCGCCCGTCGCCGCCACCCTGGCCGTCGGCTACCTCGGGCTCTTCCCGACGGCCCTCGCGTTCTGGCTCTGGGCGTACGCGCTCGCCCGCACCAGCGCGGGGCGCCTGTCGGCGTCCTCGTACCTGGTGCCGGCGCTCGCCGTCCTGCTGTCCTTCCTGCTGCTCGGGGAGGTGCCGGCCCCGGCCGCGCTGCTCGGCGGTGTGCTGTGCCTCGCGGGCGTCCTGGTCACTCGCCTCCCGCGTCGGGGACGTGGAACAGGTGGCCGGCGCGCCGCGTGACGGCGCCCCGGTCACGAGATGATCAGTAGGCCCCGCTGCGCCCGACGACGGCCCGCCACGTGCGCCACAGGATCGTGGCGTCGAGCGCGAAGGACCAGTTGTCCACGTAGCGCAGGTCCAGCCGCAGGGACTCGTCCCAGGACAGGTCGCTGCGGCCGCTCACCTGCCACAGCCCGGTGATGCCCGGCCGGACCCGCAGGCGCCGGGCGGCGTCCGGGGAGTACTGCTCGACCTCCCGGGGCAGGGGCGGCCTGGGCCCGACCAGGGACATGTCACCCCGCACGACGTTCCACAGCTGCGGGAGCTCGTCGAGGGAGAACCGGCGCAGCAGGCCCCCGACCCGGGTGACCCGAGGGTCGTCCCGGATCTTGAACAGGATGCCGTTGCCCTGGTCCAGCTCGAGCAGCTCCGCCTGCAGCGCCTCCGCACCGTCGACCATGGAGCGGAACTTGAGCATCTGGAACGGGCGACCGTCCACGCCGATCCGGGTCTGCCGGAACAGCACCGGCCCGGGCGAGGAGACCCGCACGGCGAGCGCCGCCACCGCCAGGAACGGCGAGACGACCGCCAGGAGCAGGCATCCCGCGATCCGGTCGAGGAGCCGCTTGACCATCATCCGGCCGCCGTGGGTGGCCGGTCGCTCGAGGTGCAGCAGCGACAGCCCCGCGACGGGCCGGATGGACAGGCGGGGACCGGCGACCTCCACGATACCCGGCGACACCAGCAGGTCGACGCCCCGCTCGTCGAGGAACCAGGCCAGCCGTCGCAGCGCGTGCCCGGACAGGTCCGGATGGGAGGCGACCGCGACGACGTCCGCCCGCAGCTGGTCGACCAGGCGGAGGATGGGCGCCGGGTCGACGTCCACCTCGAGGTCGACCCGGACGTCGCCGCCGGAGGGGTCGGTGTCCGGCTCCCAGGAGCCGACAACGGCCAGACCGTGCCACGGCTCCCGGTCGAACTGCTCGCGCAGGTGCGCCACCGAGTCGCACCGGCCGACGACCAGGACGCGCTGCATGCCGTCGCCCTGGAGCCGTCGCCGGTACAGCCAGCTGCGCAGCCGGCGTCGCCCGACGAAGCTGATCACGAAGGCCTCGGGCAGGGCCGCGAAGAGGAACCCGCGCGAGAACTCGCCCTTGACGCTGAACGAGAGGACGGCGGCGACGACGAACAGCACCAGCGCGGCGTCCGCCAGGCGGCGGTACTCCTCCGGGCCTGTGCCGAGGAAACGATTCTCGTAGCCGCGCTGCAGCGCGATGACCAGCGTCCAGATGACGGGCGCGGTGAGGCACAGCGCGACGTAGCCCGGCTGCGCCTCGTGGCCGAACCGGACCACGAGCGCGGCGAGCGCCGCGACGCCGCCGGCGAAGGCGTCGATGCCCAGGGCGATGGCACGGTAGCGCCGCAGCATGCTGCTCGCGGCGAGCTGCGGAGCGGCAGGGCCGAGCGGCGGCGCGGCGGGCTGCGATCGACGGTCAGGACGAGTGGACGGCGAGACGGTGACGGGATCACGGCGGTCCGTGCTCCCCATCTCGATCACCATGAGTTACCCCCGGCTGCCATGGTGGTGGCGGTCGTGGTTGTCGGCTCCCCCGAGCGACGGGTTGGACTATAGGCGGGCTCCGTTCCGCCTCGCCGGTGGTTCGGAGAACAAAGCCGAATGCAAGCCACTGTTAAGTCCGTCTTTTCTCCTCGATCACCCGATTGGTCACTGATGGCAACTCTTGGTGAACGTTTAGTGACCAAGGGGACATCTCACCGCCGCCCGCCTCGCGCTGTTCGTTGCACATCCGCACATAACTGGACACCCCCTACAATTCGTCGCCATCCGGGCCTCAGCACGCTGAACAGGGCCGAAGCACCCCGAACGTGAACAGAGAGCCACGGCGCGCCCGGGAGATACATCCGTACGTTCGGACCCCGATCACGGGTACGCCGGGCGGCCGGCCACGACGGCGGAGCGTTATCCCCGCCTCAAAGGATCCAGGTAAACGATCACCCAGTGTGATTGTTCCGCGAAACCCTTGACATCTGGGTGAAATGCCGGCGGCGGCGCCGAGGGGTCGACGGGTCCACCGGATGCCGCTGGAGTACGTTCGCCGGAGGAGCGCCCGCTCCGGGGCCACCCGGGACCTTCCGGACCCACCTGGACGACCCGAGACAAGGAGCCGACGATGACCTCGCGGATCTCGCGGATGCTGGCCGCCCGGCTCCACGCCCCCGGCGACCTCCGGACGGGTACCGAACCCGTGCCCACCACCGAGCCGGGCGACGGCCGGCAGCTGGTGCGGGTGACCGCCGTCGGCATCTGCGGCTCGGACCTGCACTGGTTCGCCGAGGGCGGCATCGGCGACGCCCAGCTCGGGGCGCCGCTGGTCATCGGGCACGAGGCGGCCGGCGTCGTGGTGGGCGGCCCGCGGGACGGGCAGCGGGTCGCGATCGACCCCGCCGTCCCCTGCGGGCACTGCGAGCTGTGCCTGGCCGGGCACCGCAACCTCTGCCCGACCGTGGGCTTCCTGGGCCACGGCGCGACGGACGGCGCGCTGCGCCAGTACCTCACCTGGCCCGACCACCTGCTCCACCCGCTGCCGGACACCCTCAGCGACGCCGACGGCGCGATGCTCGAGCCGCTCGGGGTCGGCGTCCACGCCGTGGACCTGGGTCACCAGCGCATCGGGGCGACGGTCGCCGTCCTCGGCTGCGGCCCGATCGGGCTGGGCCTGGTGCAGCTCGCGCGGGCGGCCGGCGCGACCACGGTCGTCGCGGCCGACCCGCTCCCCCACCGCGCCGAGGCGGCCGCCCGGTTCGGGGCGGACGTCGTCGTCCCCACCGACCCGGCCGCCTTCGCCGCCGGCGTCGCCGCGGCCACCGGCGGGCGCGGCGTCGACGTCGTCTACGAGGCCGCCGGCACGGACGCCGCCGTCGCCCTGGCGGTAGAGGCCGCGATGCCGGGTGCGCGCGTCGTCCTGGCGGGCATCCCCGACACCGACCACACCGTCTTCCCCGCCTCGATCGCCCGGCGCAAGGGTCTGACGCTGGTCATGGTGCGCCGGATGAAGGAGGTCTACCCGCGGTCGATCGCGCTCGTCGAGCGCGGGCTGGTCGACGTGCGGGGGCTGGTCTCGCACACGTTCGACCTGGCCGAGGCACCGAAGGCCTTCGACGTCGCGCACGCCCGAGAGGGTCTCAAGGTCATGATCACCCCGGCGGACGGCGAGCCGGGCGGGAACGCCGACGAGCCGGGCGGCGCCCGGTGACGGTGCCGCCGTCCCCGCTCGTCCTGGCGGTCGACTGCTCGACGACGGCGGCCAAGGCCGTCGCGCTGGACGGCACCGGCGCCGTCGCCGCGTCCGCCGCGCGTCCCCTCGACCTGGACCAGCCGGCCCCCGGCCGGCACGAGCAGGACGCCGAGCAGTGGTGGTCGGCGACCGTGGGCGCGCTCACCGCGACGGTCGCCGCGCTGGCCGCCGACGACCCGGGCGCCCCCGGTCGCATCGCCGCGATCGCGGTCACCCACCAGCGCGAGTCGTTCGCCTGCCTCGACGCCGACGGGCGACCGGTGCGGCCGGCGATCCTGTGGCTGGACAGCCGCGCGTCCGCCGAGATCGCCGAGCTGGGCTCCGACCACGTCCGGGACCTCAGCGGCAAGCCGCCCGACGTCACGCCCTCGCTGTACAAGCTGGCCTGGCTGGCCCGGCACGAGCCGCGGCAGCTCGGCGGGGCCGCGCAGGTCGCCGAGGTGCACGGGTTCCTGACCGAGCGGCTCACCGGACGGCGCGTGACGAGCACGGCGTCCGCCGACTCTCTCGGCCTGCTCGACCTGGCCGCCGGGGGCTGGTCCCCCGAACTGATGGCGCTGGCCGGCGTCCGCCGCGACCAGCTCGCCGACCTGATGCCGCCCGGTTCGGTCATCGGGCCGGTGCGGCCGGACGTCGCGCAGGCGATCGGGCTGCCGCCCGGCGTCCCGCTGGTGGCCGGGATCGGCGACGGCCAGGCCGCCGGGCTCGGCGCCGACGTCACCGCCCGCGGCGTGGGCTACCTGAACCTCGGCACGTCGATGGTCATGGGCGTGCCGTCACCGGCGTACCTGACGGGCGCCGCCTTCCGGACCCTGGCCGGCGCCCCGGCCGGCACCTTCGTGCTGGAGACCGTGCTCAACGCGGCGTCGTACCTGGCGGGGTGGTTCCGGCGCGAGTTCGGCGACCCGGCGCTGGGGGGTGCCGTCGACCCCGCGCTGGAGGCGGCCGCCGCGGCCGTCCCGCCCGGCGCCGACGACCTGCTGACGACGCCCTACTGGAACTGCGCGCAGACCCCGTACTGGGACACCGCGGCGCGCGGTGCGGTCATCGGCTGGCACGGCGGCCACACCCGCGCGCACCTGTACCGCTCGCTGCTGGAGGGCGTCGCGTTCGAGCTGCGCCTGCACCTCGACGGCCTGGAGGCTGCCACCGGAACGCGCGTGGAGCTGCTGCGCGCCATGGGCGGGGGCAGCCGCAGCCCGCTGTGGCAGCAGATCGTCGCGGACGTCACCGGGCGCGACGTCCAGCTCTGCGCCGGCGAGGAGATCAGCGCCCGCGGCGCCGCCGTCCTCGCCTGGACCGGTGCCGGGCTGCCCGTGCCGGGCCATGCGGCGTCCCCTGGCGCGGACGGCGAGGACCTCGCCGCGGTCGCCCGGTCGATGGCCTCGTTCGGCGCGACGATCACCCCCCGCCGCGAGGTCACCGCGACCTACGACCGCCTCTTCGCCGTCCAGCGCCGGATCTACCCGGCCCTGCGCCCCCTGTTCGCCACCCTGGCATCCTCCCCCACCCCGCCGTGATCATGGACTTCACCGTGATCATGGACTTCAGTGCGGCCGCCGAACGGGACTGTACCGCGCCCGACATGCGTTGACCCTGCTATGAGGGGCGACCGGGTGGAGATAGTCATCGACGCCGGCGACGGCAGCCGCACGTACGAGATCGTCGCCCGCCGCGCGGGCCGCCGGGTCGAGGTGGCGATCGCGCGCGGCGTCGTCAGCGTGACCGAGGTGACCCGCAGCGGGACGGCGGTGCGCACGGCCCGGTTCATGAGCAGCCGCGTCCTGGCGCTCGTCGAGCACCCCGTCGACCAGCCCGACGAGGAGCCGGCCCGGGCGGCCCTGCGCCCGGCGTGACGGGCGAGCGGGCGCGCGGGCCGGGGCCCGCGCGGGCCGGGGCCCTGGCGTCAGCCTTGCGCGACCCCGGCCGAGGCTGCGCCCACCGGCTCCGCCGGCCCGTCGGCCGGCCCGTCGTTCGGGCCCGTCGTCGGGCCCCGCATCGGGGTGGGGGTCGATCGCGACGACCCGGTCGCGCCTCGGCCGAGACGTCCCGCACGGCGCCGTCGTGGCGGGCGAACCGCACGACCCCCCGCGCCGCACGGGCCGGCAGCGGCGCAGCGGCGCCCGGATCGGGCTCCGGGTCGTCCTGGCGCAGCACCAGGAAGGCACGCTGGGCCTGCAACCGTTCCGTCTCCGCGGCGAGCACCGTGAGCAGCTGGTCGAGCGAGCGGCAGGTCAGCAGGGCGCGGCTGACCTCCAGCATGGTGTCCATCGACACCATCGCGTTCCAGACGTACTCCCAGGCCCGGGCGCCCGAGTCGTCCACCGGGACGGCGGGCACCGACGGCAGGACCGACGGCGGCACCGACGGTGGCGCCGACGGCACGCGCCGGTCGGACGACGCCCGGCGCAGCAGCCGCACCGGGTGGCTCACGTGCTGCTGCGGTGCGCCGTCGATGAGCTCGAGCAGCAGCCGGGCGGCACGGGCGCCCTGGCCGGCGAGGTCCTGGTCGACCGTCGTCAGCGCCGGCCGGACGAGCGAGGCGAACTCGTCGTCGTCGAAGCCGGTCACGACGACGTCCTGGGGCACTCGCAGCCCGGCGTCCCGGACGGCGTGCAGCGCCCCGATCGCCGACTGGTCGTTGAAACACACGACGGCGTCGGGGTGGCGGCCCCCGCGCAGCGCGGCCGACACCGCGCGGTAGCTCGCCTCCCGGCTGAAGTCGCCCGTGACCACCTGGTCGGCCGGCAGCTCGACCCCCAGCGCGCCGAGCTCGGCGCGCAGCATGCGCTCGCGCGCGACGGAGTCCGGGTGGTGCACGATGCCGCGCACCGCCAACATCCGGCGGGCCCCGCACCCGTGGACCAGGTGCTCGGCCAGCAACCGCACGCCCATCGCGTTGTCGCCACGCACCGTCGAACCGTGGCCGGTGAGGTCGGCCTGCAGGAGGAAGACCTTGGGCAGGTCGCCGGTCTCGCGCAACGCCAGGGCCAGCGGCCCGTCGGGGGGCGACGTCCGGCACGGCGGGACGATCACGCCGGCGACGCGGCCCGGATCCAGCACCCGGCGCAGGGAGGACAGCTCCTGGTCGCCGTCGAAGCGGGCGAGGTGCTCCAGGAGCGGGACGCCGAGCGGGTCCAGCACGCTGCGGACCCCCGTGAGCAGGGCCAGCTGGAAGCTGTCGACCGCGTCCCGTACCAGGGCGATCGGAGCTCGAGGCCGGGCCATCGCTCCCTCTCGGCGCAGGCAGGTCCCGCCCGTCGGGCAACGGGCGCCGGCTCTGTTTGTCGGCGCAGTGCCGGGGGCCTTGAGCCGGCCCTGTCCTCCCGGCCGGGAGGACGGCCGAGGGCGCGGGGGCCGAGGGCGCGGGGCCGGGCACCGGGCCGGGGTCGGCCGTTGGGACGATCCGCACCGGAGGGCCTCCCGCGCGCCCGCGTCGTCGATCAGGCTGACCCCGAGGCGCCCGAGGAACCCCCGACACGTGAGGACGTCATGCAGCAGCAGCTCGTGCAGCAGCCGGCCGGGGAACAGGCCGGCCGGCCGCAGCCCGCGGGCCGGGCGACGGACGGTCCGGTGCCGCGGGACGCCCGCGTCTACGTCGCCGGGCACCGCGGCCTGGTCGGGTCGGCCGTGTGGCGGCACCTGACGGAGCAGGGCTTCAGCCGGCTGCAGGGCGCGTCGTCCGCGATGGTGGACCTGCGCGACCGGACGGCGGTCTGGCGCTTCTTCGAGGCGAACCTGCCGCAGGTCGTGGTCCTGGCAGCGGCCAAGGTCGGCGGGATCATGGCCAACGCGACCTACCCGGCGGACTTCCTGTCCGACAACCTGCGCATCCAGACCAACGTGCTCGACGCCGCGCACGAGTTCGGCGTCGAACGACTGCTCTTCCTCGGCTCCAGCTGCATCTACCCCAGGCTGGCACCCCAACCGATCCCCGAATCGGCGCTGCTCACCGGCCCGCTCGAGACCACCAACGACGCCTACGCCATCGCCAAGATCGCCGGCCTGCTGCACGTACAGGCCCTACGCCGCCAGCACGGCCACCGCTGGATCAGCGCCATGCCCACCAACCTCTACGGCCCCGGCGACACCTTCGACCCCGAGAACTCCCACGTCCTGCCCGCCATGATCCGCCGCTTCCACCACGCACGCACGACCGGCGCGGACACCGTCACCGTCTGGGGCACCGGCACCCCCCGACGCGAGTTCCTGCACGTCGACGACCTGGCCTCGGCCTGCCTGCACCTGCTCGACACCTACGACGACGACATCGCCGTCAACGTCGGCACCGGCAACGACGTCTCCATCCGCGAACTCGCCGAACTCACCGCCGAGATCGTCGGCTGGCACGGCACCCTCGAGTTCGACGCGACCAGACCCGACGGCACACCCCGCAAACTCCTCGACGTCACCCTGCTCGACCGCCTCGGCTGGAAGGCCTCCATCCCCCTCGCCGACGGGCTCGCGTCCACCTACACCTGGTACCGCCACCACCACTGACGTCCCTCCACCCGGAAGGATCGTGCGCGATTGTGTTGATCATGCGCGGTTGGCTACACGCCCCTGCGGGGTCAACCGTGCATGATCAACTCAATCGTGCACGATCACCGCGGGGGGAGCCTTGCCAGCGTGTGGACGCCCGAGGAGGATGGGGTGTGACGCCCGACAAACCGGGCGCGGTCACGGGCAGCCCGCCGCCGTAGTGTCGGCTGACCCGATCCCGTCCCGCTCTCGCGCCATCCCGGCACCGGCCGACCTCGGCCCGGCATCCGCCGTCGTCACCGGCTTCCCCCGTCGTGGCGTCCCGGTCCTGCACCGCCCCGCCCCCTGATCGACAGGTGGTCCTCCCGGTGAACACCTACAGCTCCCTCGGTGGCGTGGTCCTCGCGCCGCCCGACCCCGCCTGGGACGCACGCGCCGCCAAGCAGGCCATGCGCGAACGGATCCTCGCCGAGCGCTCGCACCGCGACGCCCGGCAGCGGGAGGCGGACGGCCGGCGCCTGACCGCCGTCGCGCTGGAACAACCCGAGATCTCCTCCGCGCGCTGCGTCGCCGCCTACGTCTCGACGGTGAGCGCGCCCGGCACCCTGGCCCTGCGGCAGGCGCTGCGGGCCAGCGGCGTCCAGGTGCTGCTGCCGATCCTGCTGGACGACGAGCACCTGGACTGGGCGCTGGACTGGCCGCCGGCCGGCGACGCCGCGACCGGCTCCGCGGGCCGGCACGGGCCGGAGGGCATCGGCCGGGCGGAGGTCCTCATCATCCCGGCGCTCGCCGTGGACACCCTGGGCAACCGGTTGGGCCAGGGCGCCGGCTTCTACGACCGGACGCTGCGGCTCGTCGACCCCACCGTCCGGGTGTTCGCGCTGGTCAACGAGAGCGAGGTGCTGGACGCCGCGATCGAGCCGGTCCCGGCGGAACCGCACGACCGGCCGGTGGACGCCGTCATCACCCCCAACCGCTGCCTGCGCCTGCCCCCGCGCCGCCGGCGCTGATCCCCTCCCACCCCCGCGAACCCCCTCCCACCCCGGAACCCCGCCCCCCAACCCCCTGCCCGCCGGGGTCGGACCGGGGTGCTGCCCCGATGTGCCCCGCCCGCCCCGCCGCGCAGGATGGGCCGTAGGCGCACCGGACCGGCCGGTCGCCCCGGAGCGGCTCGCCGCGGAGGTGAACGACATGGGAACCCGAGGACTCGTCTACCTGGTCAGCGCACGACGGCCCGACCTGGGCTGGATCCGCTACCGCACGTGCGACCGGCAGGAGGCCGCCGCCATGGCCCGCCGCCTCGGCGGTGACGTGACGGTCGAGGGGCGCTGACCCCGCCGCTCGCGAGATCCTGTCCGACATGTCATCGCAGGACCGGTCACCGGACGACGCGCCACCGGACGACGGGGGCCGGCCCGGGCGGGCCGTGCTGCGGGACGCCGCCGGGCACGAGCTGCTCAGCTACGTGACGGCCACCCACGACGAGCGCCCGCTGGCGACCGACGTGCGCCGGCCCGACGACGTGAGCGCCGACCGGGTCGCGGACGCCGTCCTCGCGCAGCTGCCCGGCTGGGCGGTCTCCGCTCCCGACGACCTCGCCACGGCGCTCGTGGCGCGCGGTGCCGTCGTCCAGCGCCGACTGCGCGTCATGACGCGGTCGCTGCGCACCGACCCGCCGCCGGCGGACTGGGCCGACGCGCCGCTGGGCGCGGAGGTGCGCGCCGTCCCGGCGGACCGGCCCGCGGCCGACCTGTTCCCGGCCTGGCGCGCGGCCTACCCGGCCGGTGGCCACGTCGACGCGTACCCGGGCGACGACGCCGGCGCCCTGGCCGAACGGCTCGTGCCGCTGCTGGCCGGCGCCCACGGTGCGGTGCTGCCCTGGAGCCTGCTCGCCGTCGACGGGCGCGACGCGGTGGTCGGCGGCGTCGTCGTCCTGGTCGCCGAGCCGCCCGTGGACATGCCGTGGATCGGGGACGTGTTCGCCGGCCGGGACCGGAGCACGCCGGGCTCGGCGCGGCCCTGCTGCGCCGGGTGCTCGCGCTGGCGGCGGCCACGGGGGTCGAGGGCGTCGGCCTGTCGGTGACGGACGGCAACCCCGCCGGGAGGGTCTACGAGCGGCTCGGCTTCGTCCCGCGCAGCGCGCCGACGACCGTCCTGGTGCCCCGGCACGAGCCCTGACCGACGACCACCGCGCCGGCGACTTCCGGGCGACGGCGCTCGGCCACGCCCGGCGAGCGGAACCCCGGCGAGCGGGAGTACGTCGTTCTCGCCGACACCGAGGACGACACTTTGTGCGTGGGCGGGGTGGGGCGTGGCTACCGGTACTGACGATCCACCCGCGGGGACCGCGGACGGCCCCGGCGAGGGCGAGGACGAGGTCGCCCCGACCACCATCTACGACCTGATGCCCGCCCAGCGGGGCTCGACGGACCTGCGACGCCTGCCGGAGATCAGCCGGCAGGCCTTGGCGATCATGTGGCGGGCGGCGCGGGGCGAGTTCGTGCTGATGACGGCGCTGCAGGTGGTGAGCGGGTTCGGGATCGTGGCCCAGCTCGTCGTCGGCCGGGAGGCGCTGGCGGCGCTGCTGCGGGCGGCGGGCACCGGGGTCCGGCTGGCGGACGTCGCCGGGTGGGCGGTCGCCGTCGCCGCGGTCACCGTGGCGATGACCGTGGCGGGGGTCCTGCAGCACGAGCGGCAGGAGATCCTCACCGACAACGTCAACCGGTTCGTCGAGGGCGAACTGCTCCGGGTGGCGGCGGAGGCAGACCTCACCGCCTTCGAGACGCCGGGCTTCCACAACCGGATGCAGCGGGTCCGGCAGAGCGGGAGCCGGTCGCTGAACCTGGTGCAGGGGCTGTCGACCCTGATCAGCTCGGGGCTGCGGGTCGCCGCCGTCCTCACCGGTCTGCTCGTCGTCCAGCCGCTCCTCGTGCCGCTGCTGCTGATCGTCTTCGTGCCGGCCTGGCTGGCGGCGTCCCGGCGAGGTGACGCCTTCCACCGGCTGTACTGGAGCATGACGCCGGCCGACCGCGAGCGGCAGTACCTCGCCGGCGTCCTCACCAGCCGGGACACCGCCAAGGAGGTGCTCGGCTTCGGGCTGGCCGGCCCGCTGCGTCGGCGCTGGGAGGCCCTGTACGAGGCCCGGATCACCTCCCTGCGGACCACTGCGAACCGCCAGATCGGCTTCACCCTCCTGGCCAACGCCGTCATCGGGCTGGTGCTGCTGGCCGTGATGCTGCTGGTCGCGTGGCTCACGATCGACGGGCGGCTCACGCTGGCGGACGCCGGCGTGGCCGTCGTCGCGGTGGCCGCCGGCGCCGGCGGGCTCGCGCAGGCCGGATACGCGGTGGGCAGCCTGTCCGAGGCGTCCCTGTACCTCGACGACTACCTGGCGTTCCAGGCGCTGCTCCCCCGGATGCGCCAGGACCGGCCCACCGGCCCGGTGCCCGACACCTTCCGGCGGATCGACGTCCGCGGGGTGACCTTCCGCTACCCGACCGCCGAGGAACCGGCGCTGGCGGACGTCGACCTGCACATCGAGGCCGGGGAGGTCATCGCGCTGGTCGGCGAGAACGGTTCGGGCAAGACGACGCTGGCCAAGCTGCTCGCGGGCCTCTACCGGCCCCAGCAGGGCACGGTCCGCTGGGACGGCGTCGACGTCGCCGGGATGGAGCCGGAGGCGTTCCGGCGGCGGGTGGCGGTGATCTTCCAGGACTTCGTCCGGTACCACCTGCCCGTGCGCGACAACATCGGGCTCGGCCGGGCGGAGGCGCTGGACGACCTGCCCGCGATCCGGGCCGCGGCCGCTGCCGCCGGGGTGGACGACGTCATCGGCCGGCTGCGCGACGGCTACGGCACCATGCTCGGCCCGGAGTTCATCGGGGGCACCGACCTGTCCGTCGGCCAGTGGCAGCGGGTGGCGCTGGCGCGGGCGTTCTTCCGGGACGCGCCGTTCATCGTGCTGGACGAGCCGACGTCAGCGCTGGACCCGCGCGCCGAGCACGAGCTGTTCGACCGCGTACGCGACCTGCTGCGCGGGCGGACCGTGCTGCTGATCTCGCACCGGTTCTCCAGCGTGCGCTCGGCGGACCGGATCTACGTGCTGGACGGCGGCCGGGTCACTGAGCACGGCACCCACGCCGAGCTGATGGCGCGGGCCGGCACGTACGCCGAACTGTTCACGCTCCAGGCGGCGGCCTACTCCGACGACGGCCCATCGCCGTCGGAGTAGACGAACGCCCTCGCCCCCCGGACCGCGGTCAGTACCCGCCGTAGTGCCCGGACTGCGACGGCGGCAGAGTGTTGACCGGTGGGTAGGCTGGCGGGTACGCCTGCGGGTGGGCGCCGCCGTAGGCGCCGTCCGGGTACGCGCCCGGCGGCGGCTCGATCGGCTGGGTGACGCCGGGGCGCCCCCGACGACGGCCGAGCCGGACGCCGACCAGCCCGCCCGCGAGCGCCCCGACCGCCACGGGCGGCACCGCCGACGAGCGCCCACGGCGTGCCGGACGACGCGGCGGGCGCCGGAGGCCGGGTGCCCCCGTCGACGCCGGTCCGGAGGCCGCCGAGCGGACCAGGACGACACCCGCAG
>Ga0302322_100002731_pt1 | contig 14969 bp, 10 predicted proteins | sample Fen_T0_2_FD_203757 | JGI IMG/M metagenome (GOLD analysis project Ga0302322, IMG submission 203757) | Peat permafrost microbial communities from Stordalen Mire near Abisko, Sweden - Fen_T0_2 | ecosystem: Environmental > Terrestrial > Soil > Wetlands > Permafrost | place: Sweden: Abisko... | reverse complement strand
GGATGCCATCGCGCACGAAGGTCTCCCGCACCCAATCCGAGGTCACGAGGATGAGGGGCATCCCATCGAGGACATCGCGGTAGTTCGCCACGTACCCATCCGCCAGGATCCAGGGCACGGCCCGCATCCCGAACCGCCGTGGGTGCAGGACGATGTCCGGCACGTCGCCCCAGAAGCCGATACCGACCACGGCATCGGGCTGGAACCACCGGTAGTACCACTCCTTTTCAAGGTCGGATTTGAGGTGCGCGGCCTGGGCATCCACACCGATCTCCAGGAGGCCTTTGTAGAGGAGGTCCCCCTGGGTGGCCAGCCCACCTGGGGCGGGAGGATAGGTGTAGAGCACCAGGATCTTCATCGGGTCTGCACCCGGCCCGAGCCGCCCAGCCAGTGGATGGAGGCGCGATCGCTGAAGCAGTTGAAGGCCTCGGTGCGGGCCGCCGCCTGCGCTTCCCAACTGGTCTCGGCAAACCCGTAGACCTCGGTGATGATTCCGAATTTCCGGGCCCAGATCGATTCCGGAAGAGGCAGCCGGAGCGTGGTGTCCTGCTGTGGCTGGGGAACGTATGCCCCTCCGCCATCCTCGTAGGCGAACTGCCACAGGTGGTTGGCCCGGAGATGGCCATCCCGCCACAGTTCCCCGACCGCCAGGGAGACTTCGCCGTGCCGACGGTGCCAGGTGTACTCGCCCTGAGGGGCATGGGTCAGCAGAATGTCGAAGTCCTGATCGGGAAGCAGGGACCGGATGGCGCTCTGAACGTGCTCTGTCGAAAGAGGGTACTGGTCGGGGCCATCATCGAGATTCGCCATCGATCCTTGAGCGCCGAAGCGTTCCAGCGCCTTCCTGAATTTCGGGGCCCGGTCCGGATCCTCGCCACGACAGAGGCTCAGGATGTAGGTCGACCATTCGGGATGGCTGAGGAGCAGTCCCCCCGCCCAGAGGGTTTCATCGTCCGGATGGGCCACGATGACCGCGATACGAGCGGCCTTGGCTGTTGCCTGGCTCAAATCAAGCGTTGCGTTCACTTCGTCTCCAAGTGGCATTGACTGGTTGAACCTGGTTTCTTCGAACCGAAATCCTGCATGTTTCCCCTCTAATCCGCGAAGGCGTCAAAGACATCACGGAACATCGAGTGGTGTTGTATGAAGGTGCTGAGCAGGACGGGATCAAAATGCCCCGGAAGGGTGCGTCCATCTCCGTGAGAGATGATGTCGACCACCCTTTCGTGACCCAGTGCGGGCTTGTAGGGGCGCCTGCTCCGAAGGGCATCGTAGATGTCACAGATGTTCATGATGCGGGCGGACAGCGGGATCGCCTCGCCCTGCTTGCCGCTGGGATAGCCACCGCCATCCCAACGTTCGTGGTGATTGAGGGCGATCTCCGCGCCCATCTTCAGGTAGGGTGATGCACTGCTGCCGAGGATCTTCGCACCCATCAGCGGGTGCCCCTTCATGATTGCCCACTCCTCAGTGGAGAGCCTACCCGGCTTGAGGAGGACCTGATCCGGGACTCCGATTTTCCCGATGTCGTGCATCGGACTGGCGAGGAAGATCCAGTCGGTGAACGCAGCATCGAGTCCAAGCCTGCCAGCCAGTTCGCGGCTGTAGAAGCTGATCCGCTTGACGTGGGCACCTGTCTCCTCGTCCTTATGCTCTGCCGCACGCATCATCGCAAACACGGTTTCCGCGTAGCTTTCCTGCAGTTCTGCGGTCCGTGCCCGCACCCGGACTTCCAGCTCGTCCCGGTCGGCGGTCAGCTCCCCATGCAGGAGGCGAACTTCCAGCAGGTTGTGGACGCGGACCAGGACCTCGGCCAGTTCGAACGGCTTGCTGACGAAGTCCTTGGCACCAGCCTTGAGGGCGCGAAGTTTCTGGTCCGGCTGGGCGGTGATGACGAGCACGGGCAGGTAGTCATTCGGGGAGTCTTCCAGCAGCTGTTCCATGACCTGGAAGCCATCCATTCCGGGCATCTGCAGATCGAGCAGGATGGCATCATAGCGGTTCCTGGCATGCAGGCTCCGAACGTCGGCTGGATTCATGGTGGTGGTGATGGACTCGTAGCCGGCTCCGCGCAGCATCTGCTCGAGCAGCATGACGTTCGGTCTCTGATCGTCGACGATGAGCACCTTACCCAGGAGGATGTCGGCTGGCCGGATCATGGAATGGACCCGTCAACCGATCTGGCTCGCGGGCTGTGTTCCGCAAATTCGAGCGCCCCGTCCAGCGCCTCCATGAAGTCATGGATCTGGATAGGCTTGGTGATGTACCGGAAGAAGCCCGCTCGGTGCGCCCGCTCGATGTCGAGGGGCATGGCGTTGGCGCTGAGGGCGATGACGAGGATGTCCGCCGTCTCCGGGTCTTCCCGGAGCACCTTCAGCGCGTCGAATCCGTTGATGTCCGGCAGGTTGATATCCATCAGGATGAGGTCCGGCTGCTGCTCATGCGCGAGCTCGATGCCCCGGTCCCCGTTCTCGGCGGTCAGCAACCGCAGGTCGGGATGACGGGCGACGATCTGCTGGACCAGCTTCAGGTTCGCCGAGTTGTCCTCGATGTAGAGCAGGGTGTGCTGGCCGGCCGTCCGGGTCACTCTGGGCTGGGTGAAGCGGGCGGCTTCGCCGCTTTCAGGGGGCAGCTCAGGCTCGGCCACCGAGGCCAGCTCGAACCAGAACTCGCTTCCGACCCCCACGATGCTCTCGACGCCGATCTCACCTCCCATGAGCTCGACGAGCCGGCGGGCCACCACAAGGCCGATGCCACTGCCCTCCTCACGGCCGGCCTCCTGGCCCAGCCGGTTGAACGCCTGGAACAATTGCAGCAGCTGGTCCGGATGGAGCCCGGGACCGGTGTCACGGATGCTGACGCGCACCCGCCCGGCCAGGGTCCGGCTGCAGGTCACGACCACCCGGCCCTCCAGGGCGTTGTACTTGATGGCATTGGAGAGCAGGTTCACCACGACCTGCTTCACCCGGGTGTGGTCGGCGCTGATGAAGCAGGGCTCCTCGAAGCGGGGGAAGGTGATCCGGATTCCACGCTGCTGGGCCTGATGCTCGGTCATGCTCTGGCACTCAAGCATCACTTCGGCCAGGGAGACTGGTTCCTGGGAGAGCGGTACCCGTCCGGACTCGATTTTCGCAAGGTCGAGGATCTGGTCGATGAGCTTGAGGAGGTGCCAACCGGCCCGGAGGATCTCGCTGAGGCTCCCCTGCTGAGTGAGGGTCGGCGGCAGGGGGTCCGACTCCATGAGCTGGGCAAACCCGAGGATCGCATTCAGGGGACTGCGAAGCTCATGGCTCATGCTGGAGAGGAACTCCGACTTGGCCAGATTGGCCTTCTCGGCGGCCGCCGTCGCCCCCTCCAGTTCGAGGTTCTTCTCCTGCAGGACGAGATCGAGGTGTTTGGCTTCCGTCACATCGCGGGCGGCGGCGAACACCCCCTGGAGATTCCGGTCCCGGTCGAAGAAGGTGGTGGCGTTGAAGGAGACCACGGTCTCTTTGCCGTTCCGCGCGTGGCAGGTCAGTTCGTAGTTCGTGATCTTCTTGTCGGAGAGAGCCTGCTGGATGGCCGCCTCGGCCCGCACAGGATCCGTGAAGTAGCTCTTGAAAGGTGCCCCGATCAGCTCATCCCGGGTGCAGCCCGTGAGGGTTTCCATCTGCTTGTTGATGTCCGTGATGAAACCGGACGGGTCGGTGGTCATGAGCGCGTCCACGTTGGATTCGAACAGCGAGCGGGCGTAGAACTGGCTGTCCCGAAGCCGCTGACCCAGCCGCTCCTGTTCTGCCTCGACCAGCTTCCTGGCCGTGTTGTCGGTGCCGATCAGCAGGTAGCCGATGACGCAGCCCTGCACGTCCCGCAGCGCGGTGACCGACACGATGGCCGGGAACCGGCTTCCATCCTGGCGGATGTAGGTCAGCTCGTAGATATCCTCGATGCCCCGGGAGGCTTTGAAGACCAGGGCTTCGAACCCCGGCGTGATGGTCGTCTCCAGCTCCATGCTCAGCGCCTTCGCCCGGAGGATCAGCTCTCCGGGGTCCGAGATGTCGGCGGGGGTGATCTTGTTGATGACCTCAGAGGCCAGGTAGCCCAGCATCCGCTCGGCGCCCACGTTGAAAATCTGGATGACCCCCCTGGCATCGGTGGCGATGCTTGAGTAATTCGCGCTGTTGAAGATCGCGCTCTGCAGCGCCCCACCTTCCAGGAGCGCCTCCTCTGCCAGTTTCCGGGCGGTGATGTCCCGGAAGATCCCGGTGAAGTACCGCTTCCCGCCAAGCCCCATCTCGCTGAGGGAGATCTCCAGTGGGATGATGCTGCCATCCTTGCGGCGTCCCGCCACCTCGTGGCCGATGCCCGCGGTCCGATCCTGGTCGCTGGCGCTGTAGTACTCGAGGAAACCGTTGTTCTGCTTCCGGTCCAGTTCCGGGATCAGGAGGCTGATATCTTGCCCCACCAACGCCGAGGGTGCGTAGCCGAACATCCGCTCAGCCGCCGGGTTGACGGTCTCGATGATGGTGTCGCTGGCCCGCAGCGTAACGATGCCGTCCACCACGGTATTGAGGATGGTGTGGATCAGGGCCGTGCTGTCGTGGACGGCCTGGGTCGCTGCTGACTCCGCAGTGACATCACGGAAGACCAGCACGGCGCCGATCACCCGGCCATCGTGACCTCTGATCGGAGCACAGCTGTCCGCAATGGCGATCTCCCGGCCGTCGCGAGCCACCAGCAGGGTGCCCCTCATCAAGGACTGGGTGGTCCCCTCGGCCAGCGTTTTCGTGATCGGGAGGAGCGATGATTCCCGGGACTCCTGGCTGATGATATGGAAGACCTCAGCCACAGGTTGGCGTTCCGCCTCTGCCTTCGACCACCCGGTCAGGGCCTCGGCGCGGGGATTCAGGAGGGTAATGCGCCCTTCGGTATCTGTGGCGATGACCGCATCGCCGATGGAGTTGAGGGTGACCGAGAGCTTCTCCTCGTCTTCCCGCAGCTTGGCGAGAGCAGCCTGTAGCTGGCGATTCAGTTCCTCTTGCAAGCCAATCAGCCTCTGCGTCTCCAGGTTCAGGGTTGCCTCGTGCCGGTGCTGCGACTCCCGGTGCATCAGCACGGCGAAGGAGAGGGCGAACAGCACACTGAAAAGGCTGGCCAGAATGATGAAAGTGAAGAGCCGCCGCATATTCAGCTGGAAGGAGACCTCCCTGGCGGTGAGACCGCCCTTCTCGATCTGAACGTAGGCAAGCAGTTCGGACCTGATGGCATCCATGAGGCGCTTGCCGTCTTCTTCCGTCACGGCCGCCACGACGGCAGCAAGGTTTCCCTGGCGACGATACTCAACCACGCGGGCCAACTCCGCCAGCTTGGCATCGAGCAAGGGCACCAGGGCGTCCAGGTGGGCTCTGGCGGATGGCAATTGGGTTCTGCCGCGCCACTGCTCCAGTTCGATGGGCAGGTGGCTGTTGGCCTCGTGAAAGGGCTCGAGGTACGCCTCGTCCCCGGTGAGAGCGAAGCCGCGCTGGGCCGCTTCCGCGTCCTTCAAGGCGGAAAGGAAGGCCGCCCCGGACTCGAGGATCTCATTGGTCCTCCTTCGCGCTTCCGAGGCCCCCCGGACCTGCCCGACGGCCCAAAGCGAGGCGACGACCACGAACACCATCAGCAGGGTCGCAAGGACGACCATGGCTGCGGTTCTGGGGGCGGGTCTCATGAGGAAGTCCGGTGCATTGGAGGAGCGGTTGATGATGCTTAATCCCGGGCCAGTGCCTCGATGGGGTCGAGGTGGGCGGCCTTCCGGGCTGGCAGGTAGCCGAAAATGATCCCGGTCAGGAACGCGCAACTGAAGGCCACGATGATCGGGGCGGTCGTGAAGATGACCCGCCAACCGGCGATGGCCGAGGTGGAGAGCCCGCCACCGACGCCCACCAGGACGCCCGCGAGCCCCCCGATGAAGCAGACCATCACGGCCTCGGTCAGGAACTGGAACATCACGTCAAAGCCGCGGGCTCCGATCGCCATGCGGATGCCGATCTCCCGGGTCCGCTCGGTGACCGAGACCAGCATGATGTTCATCACGCCGATGCCGCCCACGATGAGAGAGATCACAGCGATGGCGGCCAGCAGGTAGGTGAGCGTGTTCTGTGTTTCATTGGCGGTGGCGATGGTGTCGGCCATGTTCCGGATGTGGAAGTCCTCCTTGCCGTGCCGCTTCTTGAGCAGCCTGCTGAGGTCCGCCTGGACCAGGCTCATGTCCACGCCAGGCTTCACCCGCACCACGAAATTGTTGAAGAACCGCTGGCCGATGACGCGGGCTCCGGCCGTGGTGTAGGGCATCCAGACGGTGTTGTCCATGTCGTCACCCCGGGGCGTCAAGCCCTTGCTGCTCATGACGCCAATGACCAGGAAGGGCGCATTGCCGATGAGCACGTACTGCCCCGTTGGACTGGTGCCACCGGGGAACAGGTTCAGGGCGGCGGTCTGCCCCAACGCGACGACCTGGGCATAGCGCTGCACGTGCTCGGCTGAAAAGAACACGCCGGACTGAGGTGGCCAGTCATGCACCTGAGGAAAGTCCTCGCCAGTGCCCACCACGGCGACCATCAAGTCCTGGTCCCCAAAGCGCAGCAAGGACGACAGCGTCGTCTCCGGCACGGCCAGGTCGACACCGGGAACGCTGCGGATGGATGGCAGGTCCTCCGGCAGGAAGCTCGTCACCACCGTGGCTGAGGCCCGCACGGCCGGGGGTCCCCGCATCACCGTCAGCAGATCGGTGCCCATGGCCTGGATGCGTTCCAGGACATCCTGTTTCGCGCCATTGCCGATGGCCATGAGCGCGACGACCGAGGCGACTCCGATGATGATCCCCAGCATGGTCAACGCGGTCCTCATCCGGTTGTGCAGCAGCGAACGCAGGGCCATCATCAGCGATTCACCAAGGACGGCCACACCCTGCTTGGCGTCCTTGGCCCGTTCGCTCAGCGTCGCCTGTTGCGCCACCTGCTCGTGTGGCTGGGATTCATCGGAGGTGATGCGCCCATCGGCAATGCGGACGATGCGATGGGCGTAGGCCGCGATGTCGCTGTCGTGGGTCACCAGGATGATCGTGTGCCCCTGGCCGTGGAGCTTGCCCAGGATCGCCATGACGTCCTTCCCGCCCTGGCTGTCCAGCGCCCCGGTCGGTTCATCCGCCAGGATCACGGGGCCCCCGTTCATGAGTGCGCGGGCGATGCTCACCCGCTGCTGCTGGCCGCCGGAAAGCTGGCTGGGATAGTGCTGCAACCGGTCGTCCAGACCCAGTTCCCGCAGGAGGACGCTCGCATGCTCCGCGCGCTGGGCTTTCGCCATGCCGCAGTAGACGGCCGGGACTTCCGCATTCTCCACGGCATTGAGGTCCGACATCAGGTTGTAGCGCTGGAAGATGAAGCCGAAGGTGTCCCGCCGGAGGGCCGCCAGCTCGTCACTGGTGAGGGTCCCCACGTCGATGCCACGGATGCGATAGGTGCCCTGGGACGGCTTGTCGAGGCAGCCGATGATGTTCATGAGCGTGGACTTGCCCGACCCTGAGGCGCCCATGATGGCGACGAATTCGCCACTCTGGATCACCAGGCTCACTTCCTTGAGCACGGTGAGCGGTTCGCCACCGGACGTGTAGGTGCGGGTGACGGTCTTCAGCTCCAGGAGCGGCGAGGACATCAGGGGCCCCTCCTCGCACTCAGGGCGCTTTTCGAGCCTCCCTTCGGTGGGACGCCCCGGATGACGACCTGCTCCTTCTCGCTCAGTCCGGACTTGACCTCCGCCATGATTTCGCTCTTGATGCCGATCTTGATGGTCCGCGTCTCCAGGCTGCCATCCTCCTTCAGCACCTGGACCTTGGCTTCCGTCCCTTCCGCGGCGTTGCCGATGGCCGAGGATGGGATCAGGAGGACACCCTTCGCCTCGGCGAGCACGATGAACACCTGGGCCGTCATCTGGATCTTCAGCTCGCGCCCTGGGTTGGGGATATCAAACAGGACATCGTAGAAGACCACGTTGTTGATGAGCTCGGGCGTGGGAAGCACCTGGCGGATCTTCCCCCTCCAGCGACGGGCATCGCCCAGGACCGTGAAGTAGACTTCCTGGTCGGTCTTGACCCGGACGATGTCCGCTTCGGAAACCTGCGCCCAGACCGTCACCGTGCTGATGTCGGCGATGCGCAGGATGTTGGGTGCCGACTGGTTGGCGTTGAGGGTTTGTCCCTCGAGCAGGCTGATGGAGACAACTTCTCCGGCCATGGGGGCGGTGATCTTGGTATAGCCCAGGTTGGCCTTGGCCGTATCCACCACGGCCGAGGCCTGTTTCATCTGGGCGGAGACCGAAGCGGCTTCGGCGAAGGCGGCATCGTAGTTCGCCCGGGTGACATCCCGGTCATTGGTCGAGATCAGCAGTTCGGCGTAGAGCTTGTCATTGCGGGCCCGCTCGGCCTTGGTGAGCACCAGCTGCGCCTGTTTCACCGCCCGCTGCGAGGTCATGTTCCGGAGCGCCGCGTTGGCGGCCGAGAGCGCCGTGTTCGCCAGGATGGGATCGATCTCCGCGAGCAGCTGGTCCACGGTGACCTGGTCACCGCGGATGACCTTGAGTGTTTTCAGCATGCCCGAGGTCTGGGCACCGACATCCACATACTTGAACGGCTGCACGATGCCCGCGGCCACCACGGTGCTTTCGACATCCCCACGTTCCACAGTCACCGTGGCATAGATCACCTTGGTCCTGCCGAAGGTCCAGAAGTACACGAGCGCCGCGAGACCTACGAAGAGGACACCTCCAACCACCCATGCGCTTCGGCGCTTCAGCAGGCCCTTGAGCCGCGGGTAGAATCCCGCCGGCACGGGGTCAACCACCGCTTTGGCGGCGGGAGGAGGTTGTTCTTCGGGGGTGTCGCTGATCGTATCCATGCGGGGAGTCACTATCCTGTGAAGGCCGTGACCAGCGACTCGAACGGAGTCCGGACGGCTTTGTCATGGGGCGTGAGGGGCGGTTGATGTCAGGTGTAGTGGTGGTCCCGGGCCCGGTCAGCAATCTGCCGGGGGGTCATGGTCCCCGTGGTCCCCATGGCATGGACCCGGGCCATGACAGGCATCCGCTGGAGGCGTTGCCCGAGCTCTGTCTTGGCTTCGTCAGGGCCGAACACGAGCACCGTCAGGGCCGTTCCGATGGCCGCAATCACTTCGGTGAAAAACGGGTGAAGCTGACCAGCCGCGTGGATCCGAACTTCCGACATGGTTCGCCCCTGGTCCGACATCGTCGTGACCACCGCGTTCTGGTGATCAATCCATATCTCGGCGGTGGTGTTCATGGCGTACTCTGGAGCTGGATGTCCCGGGCGGGATCTATCGGATGCATGGAAGTCGGTTTTCACCGCGGGCAAAGGGTTTCCGGTGGGAATCAGCGCATGGATCATCAGTCTGCAAGCCCCCAGAACCACTCCACCTTGAGCTGGTTGTCGACGGTGTGAACGCCTGGGGCCGCCCAGGCCAGCCGCACCACCTCTTCCATTTCCGTATGGTTGTGGACCTTGCCTTTGAGCACCACCACACTGCCGGAGGCCTTGACCCGGATGTCGGTGTTGTCCAGGATCGCGTTGCGTTTGATCGCAAAGGTGAGGTTCTTTTCAATCTCCTCCGGGATCTCGGCGGGCTTGACCTCGATCTCATTGCTTACACTCTTGACGCCCACCAGGTTCTGGACGGCGCTTTCCGCCGCATGTTTCTGGTACCCCCATTCCACCGCGCCTTCCAGGGTGATCCGGCCCTCCCGGACGGTCACTTCGATGGCCCCGGGCGGGATCTCGGTGGACCAGTTGATCCGATGGGCGGCGGCGGCGGCAATGTCACTGTCCGAATGCCGGCCGAACTCCGGCAGGCAGACTTCGATGTCATCGGCGATGGCCATCACGCCGGCCACGCGCTTGACGGCCCGGACCGCGTTCAGTTTCTCCCCATAGTTGGCGGCGAAGCCATTGAGGGTCACCACGCCATCCTTGACCAGGACGCCGATGTCCGTGAGCTTGACCGACGGCTCGAACCGAAGCTCGGCCAATACGTCCATCTTCAGCATGATGTCTGTTTTCTCTTCGGTGATGATCATGTCCCTGCTCCTCGGTTCAAGCTGTGGTTGGGTCTTCCCGCCTAGTTCAGGTAGACGCTGATGGCGATCCGATCCATGGGGTGCATGCGGTTGTGCAGGTAGTACCCGCCACCGTAGTACTCGATGTAGAGGTCGTCGCTGCCGTACCAGCTGTCGGACCAGTATTCCGGCCAGGGATCCATGACGCTGAACCAGAACCCGCCGTACTGGAAGCGGGGGAAGCCGCCGATCACAAGGAGGGGGAAACTGAACATCCGGAAGCGGTGACTCGGTCCGAAGGAACTTCGAAACCGGGTATCGGGGATGCGGTAGCCCTGGTAGCCGCCGCGGTCCTGCCAGGTGCGGTGCTCGGACTGCCAGTTGCGGGCCCGGCGCTCCTGCCAGGCGCCCCGGTGCTGGGTTTCATACTCACGCTGCACCTGCTGGACTGGCCGCCTGGCCTGTGCCGGGCGCTGCTGCTCCTGTTTCGGCCGCTCGACCTGCTGGCTTCGACTCTGTTGCTGTTGACGCTGCCTCTGGTCCTGCTGGGCCTTGGCCGCCTGCTGTTGCTTCTGCTCCTGCTGACCCCGGGCACGCTGTTGTTCTTCGGGCCGCGCCGGAGTGGCCGGTCGCCGGTTGGGCGCGGGCTCCTGAGGACGCCGCGGCTCTTCCCGGTTCGTGGGTTTCGGCTGCTGAGCCTGTTGCGGCTGCCGCGCGGGCCCTGGCCTGGGTTCCCGCCCCTCGGGCCGCTGCTGGGGCTGCTGCCGCTCGGGGCTGGGCTGCTTCTGCTGCTGCCGCTCGGGCCTTGGTTGCTGCTGCTGCCGCTCGGGCCGGGCTCCCTGTTCCTGCTGCGGGCGCCTCGACTCCTGCTCACGCTGATCATGCTGCGCATAGGCGGGCGCCATGGCTTCGAGGAGCAGCGGCAGAACACCCATATTGATAAGGCCGAAAGCTTTCATGGCGACTACCTCCCCCACGGCGAACCCGTCTGCCCTGCGCTTGGCGCGCGGGGAAGGATCACCTGCAGGAACCCTTCAATGAGCGCATTTCGTGCCAGTTGTTAAGCTGTTTGATTGTTTGGTTAAGACAATCGGCTTGGGCCCCAGGATGGGCCTCACTCCATCAAGACGAAGCGCCGTCTCTTTCAATTCGATGGAGGGCTCTGGCTGGCCCCGGGCTGCCTTCGCCGACGCACGACCTTGACCACTTCTAACCAGAGGATGCTGACGAAGCCCACGGCGCAGGCCAGCAGCAGATCCAGGCTTCGGACCGGCGCGAAGTGGAAGAAGCGCTGAACCAGGGGCAGGTACAGAGCCAGCCCAAGGAAGGCGCCAGTCCCGCCCAGCACCCACCAGAGCGCGGTGTTGGGCCGCGTCAGACTGCCGATGAGGCTGTACGACCAGGACCGGTTGGCCAGGATGATGGCCACGAAGGACACCACCAGGGCCGCGAAGGTCAGGGCGCGGGCCGCGTCATCACCCCGGAGGGGGCGGGCGACGAGGTACACCGTTAGGCAGGCGAGGAAGGCGGTCAGTCCTTGCAGGACAGCCAGGCCCACGGATCTCAGGCTGAACAGCCGTTCCTCTGTGGCCCTTGGCGGGCGCCGCATGATGTCAGGCTCCGCCTCCTCCGCCTCGAAGATCAGCGAGCAGGAAGGATCGATCACCAGCTCCAGGAACACGATGTGGATGGGCAGCAGCAGCAGCGGCCAGCCCGGGATGAAGACCGGGAGCATGGACAGTCCCGCGATGGGGACATGAACGGCGAAGGTGAAGGCCACCGCCTTCCGGATGTTGTCGAAGATGCGCCGCCCCAGCTTGACGGCGGCCACGATGGCGGTGAAATCATCATCCAGCAGCACCAGCGAGGCCGCCTCCCGCGCCACATCCGTGCCGCGACCCCCCATGGCCACGCCGATGTGGGCGGCCTTCAGAGCCGGGGCATCGTTCACGCCATCCCCGGTCATGGCCACCACGTCGCCGTTGGCTTTCAGGGCGGTGACGAGCCGGAGCTTCTGTTCCGGTACGACCCGGGCGAAGACATTCACGGTCCGGATCCGGTCCGCGAGCACCGCGTCGCTCATCTGCTGGAGGTCGCCACCGGTGATGACGTTCCCGGGATCGGCGATCCCCGCCTGCCGGGCGATGCTCTCGGCCGTAGCCGGATAATCGCCGGTGATCATGAGCACGCGAATGCCCGCCGTGCGGCATTCAGCCACCGCGGCGGGGACCGTGGGTCGGACGGGATCCTCCAGACCCAGCAGCCCGATGAACACCAGCTCCAGGTCGTGGTGCCCTTCCGGCAGCCCGGCCGCGTTGTACTTGCCGCGGGCCACGCCTAGGACGCGCAGCCCCTGGCTGGCCAGGGCCAGCACCTGTTCCTTGAGGCGGGCCCGGCGGTCCTCCGGCAGGTGACACAGATCAGCAACAGCCTCGGGCGCGCCTTTGGTGGCCACCGTGACCTCGTCGGCCCCGCTGGTCCAGGCCTGGGACACGGCCAGGAGGTCGGGCGCGAGGGGGTATTCCCGCAGCAAAGTCCAGTCCGGATGCAGGTGCTCCGTCTCCATCAGCCATTGCTTGCCCGCCGCGTGGAGGGCCCGCTCCATGGGATCGAAGGGATCCTTCCGGCTGGCCAGGATGGCATATTCCATCAGCTCGTGGACGGGCTCGGGCAGGTCCGCACCGGCCGTGGTCAGGTCCTGGGAGTGCCCCTCCACAGCCAGGCATTTCAGCGTCATCTGGTTGAGGGTCAGGGTGCCGGTCTTGTCCACGCACAGCACGGTCGCCGAGCCCAGGCTTTCGATGGCGGGCATGCGCCGGGTGAGGACCCGGCTCCGGGAGATGCGCCAGGCGCCGAGGGCCATGAACACTGTGAGGATGACGGGGAACTCTTCGGGCAGGATCGCCATCGCCAGGGTGATGCCAGCGAGCAGGCCCTGCTTCCAGACGGCGATCCCGCCGCCCCGGGTGAGGGCGAAAGCAACTACAACCAGGGCGCAGGCACCCAGGCCCACGAAGGCGAGGATCTTGACCAGCCGCCCCGTCTCCCGTTGCAGGAAGGTCGATTCCGGCACCACGTCCTGCAGGGCCTTGCCGATCTTCCCCAGCTCCGTCTGCAGCCCGGTACTGATGACTTCCACCACCCCTTGGCCGGCGGTCACCAGGGTTCCCGAGAACAGAGAGGACAGATCGTCGCCTCCGGGGGCATCGAGGACCTGGGCCCCGCTCGTGGCCGTCTTGCGCACAGGGACGGACTCTCCCGTGAGCAGGGACTCATCCACTGACAAATGGACCCCGGCCCGCAGGATGGCATCGGCCGGAACCCGATCTCCTTCCGCCACGATCGCGAAGTCGCCCGGCACCACCTCCCGGCCGGCGATCCGCTGCTGCTTGCCATCCCGGATCACCAGGGCACGGGGGCTGGAAAGATCCCTCAAGGCCTCCAGCGCGTGTTCCGTCCGCCGCTCCTGGACGATGGTGATGCCCATGATCACAAAGACGAACCCCAGGAGCAGGAGCGCGTCCTTTGGTTCTCCCATCACCAGGTAGAGCGTCCCCGCCGCGACCAGCAGCAGGAACATCGGCTCGCGCACCACTTCCCAGGCGATAGCCAGGATGCCGCGATCCTCGGGGGAGGGCAGCTCGTTGGGCCCGGATTGAGCGAGGCGCAATGAGGCCTCAAGCTCCGTGAGGCCGGTGAACCCGTCAAGGCCGAGACTTGAAACAGGAGGGGGTTGGGGGTCGCCAGTCATGGATTCATGTCCATCGAGCGCTCCGGTGGGTTCGACGGCACGCTGCACCCCACAGCGGCCCAGTGAGGAGGCCTCGGGGGCCGGGACGACGGGCCGTCATGAATCTAGGCCCGCCACCTCCGGGTGACCCGTGCGCGGGGAACCTGAACTGGCACCGGTGCCGGTGCTAAGGCGTCCGTGCCAGGCCGGGTCTCGGCCCCGGAGCGGATCACCATGCGTAGGCCTTCCACCATCGCATTCGCCAGGCGGTTGAGCCGACTGCGGGTCCAGCAGAAGAACAGGTACACCTTCATGGAGGATTCCTTTCGATCTGGCATCGAGAAACGTCGCACCGCACCGGTGCGTAGCCGTGCAACTTCGAGCAGATCAATGCAGGATCTGTTCCACGCAGTAACCACAATGGAAAGTTCAGCTTGAGGTGGAAGATACGATCCGGGGGTGGGGCCATCCATCAAGTTGAGAAGCCCTTTCCTTCAATTCGATCGGCCGCGTCGGCGAGGGACAAGGCGCCAGGGTGGCGCGGTCGTCCTCATTCGCCGAACCGACGGACGAACCAGGTCTTCATCAGCTGGGTCAGGACCGCGTAACCCAGCAGCATGATGGCCAGCAGCAGCCAATACAGACGCGGGAGCGGGACGAACCCCAGGGTGCTGGCCAAGGGCGAAACCGGCAGCCAGGCGCCGAAGGCGACGATGATCACGGAGGTGAGGGTGAGCGGCCAGCTGGCCCGGCTTTCGAGAAACGGGATCTTGTTGGTGCGGATGACGTGGATGATGAGGGTCTGGGTGAAGAGCGATTCGACGAACCAGCCCGTCCGGAACAGGGCCGGATTGTGCCAGGCGTTGAACACGGAGAGCATCACGAAGAAGGTCAGGTAGTCGAAGATCGAGCTGATCGGACCGATGAACAGGATGAAGCGCAGGAGCTTGCCGATGGTCCACTGGCGCGGTTTGGTCAGCCAGTCCTCATCCACGGTGTCGGTGGGGATGGTGGTTTGCGAAAAATCGTAGAGCAGGTTGTTGGTCAGCACCTGGATCGGCAGCATAGGGAGGAAGGGCAGGAAGGCACTGGCACCCACGACGCTGAACATGTTCCCGAAGTTCGAGCTGGCCGCCATCTTGATGTACTTGACGATGTT